>Ga0222713_10002760_pt1 | contig 18489 bp, 15 predicted proteins | sample C33_649DmetaG_FD_165061 | JGI IMG/M metagenome (GOLD analysis project Ga0222713, IMG submission 165061) | Estuarine water microbial communities from San Francisco Bay, California, United States - C33_649D | ecosystem: Environmental > Aquatic > Marine > Unclassified | place: USA: California...
AGACGATGCGTAACCTGACCACGTACCTGAAGGGAATCGTTTACGGAGCAATGCTGATTGCCGCACCGGCAATCGCGGCCGAATCGGCGGACAAGTTTCCGTCGAAGCCGATCCGCATCATGGGGCAGGGCGCCGGCAGCACGGCCGATTACCTGTCGCGTTACATCGGCACCAAGCTCTCCGAAAAATGGGGTCAACCCGTTGTCATCGACAACCGCGCCGGCGCCGGCGGCACGCTGGCCGGCGACGTGGTTGCCAAGGCCGCACCCGACGGTTATTCGCTGATCATGGGTCATGCCGGTCCGATGGTCAGCGCGGTGTCGCTGTACAAGAACCTGCCCTACGATCCGCTGAAGGATTTCGCGCCGATCACCAAGACCGCCACCGGCGTCACCGTGCTGGTGGTGCATCCGTCGGTGCCGGCGAAAAACGCGCAGGAACTGGTCGCTCTGGCGAAGAAGGGCAACCTGACCTACGCCTCGGCCGGCAACGGCACCATCAGTCATCTCACCGGCGAACTGTTCAAGCAGGTGGCCAAGGTCAACGTGCAGCACATTCCGTACAAGAGCGCCGGTTTTGCTCTGACCTCGATCCTGTCCGGCGAGACGCAGATTTCGTTTCTGTCGCCGATCACCGCGCACGCACAGCTGAAGTCGGGCAAGGTGCGCGCGATCGCGGTGTCGAGCAAGGAGCGCTTCGTCGGCGCACCGGACATTCCGAGCGCGACCGAAGCCGGACTCGACGGCATGGAGGCGCAATTGTGGTTCGGCCTGTTCACCACCGCCGGCACGCCGAAGCCTATCCTCGCCAAGCTGCACAAGGAGATCACCGGCATCCTCAATGCGCAGGAAGTGAAGGACGCGATCCTGCAGCGCGGCGCGGTGGTTGCGCCGACGACGCCGGAGGAATTGATGGCCTATGTGCGCAGCGAACTGAAGAAATGGACGCCGATTATCAAGGCGGCCGGCATTCGTGCTGATTAGATAAGTAATTGTTTATATTGGAGAATTTGTAATGGCGAAAAAAGCCAGGCGCGCCGAACCGAAACTGGTCAAGGCGTCCGCGATAGATCCGAAGAAGCGCGTGTCGAGCGCGCCGGACGTGCTGTTCGATCCGGCGAATCCGAATCACCGCTGGGAGCGTCCGCTGCAGGCGCCGGGACGCATGCAGGTGGATTTCGAGGAGCGCGTCGATTTCCGCCGCCTCCACGAATACCGCCTCGCGCGTACGCGCAACGCGCTGAAGAAATCCAAGCTCGGCGCGCTGCTGGTGTTCGACCAGATCAACATGCGCTACATCTCGAGCACGGTGATCGGTGAATGGGCGCGCGACAAGCTGACGCGCTGGTGCCTGTTGACCGGCAACGGCGAACCATGGGTGTGGGATTTCGGTTCCGCGGTGCGCCACCACAAACTCTACGCGCCGTGGCTGCCGAAGAACCATAACATTCCGGGTCTCGCCGGTCTGCGCGGCGCGGTGTCGCCGAAAGTCGGCCTGTTCGAAGCCGCCGCGAAGGAGATTTACGACATCCTCAAGCAGGAAGGCGTCGCCGACATGCCGATCGGCATCGATGTGGTCGAGCCGCCGTTCCTGTTCGCGCTGCAGAAACTGGGGCTGAAAGTGATGGACGGCCAGCAGGTCATGCTCGATGCGCGCGAGATCAAGAGCCATGATGAGATCACGCTGCTCAACATGGCGGCTGCGATGGGTGACGGCGTCTACCAGGACATTTTCGAGGCGCTGAAGCCGGGCATCCGCGAAAACGAAGTGGTGGCGATGGCAGCCAAGCGCTTCTATGAAATGGGGTCGGACTGCGTCGAGGCGGTCAATGCGATCGCCGGCGAGCGCTGCAGCCCGCATCCGCACAATTTCACCGACCGCATGATCCGTCCCGGCGACCAGGCCTATTTCGACCTGATTCATTCCTACATGGGCTACAAGACCTGTTACTACCGCACCTTCACCGTGGGCAGCGCCACGCCGGCGCAGCACGACGCCTACAAGAAGGCGCGCAAGTGGATGGACGATGCGATCGGCATGCTCAAGCCGGGTGTGTCCACGGAAGATGTGGCCAAAATGTTTCCGAAATCCACTGAGATCGGCTTCGAAACCGAGATGGCGGCCTTCGGCCTCAATTTCTGCCACGGCCTGGGCCTCGGTCTGCACGAGCGGCCGCTGATCTCGCGGCTCAATTCGTTCAAGGACCCCTACGAGCTGAAAGCGGGCATGGTGTTCGCGGTCGAGACCTTCTGTCCTGCGAAGGACGGCGTGTCGGCGGCGCGCATCGAAGAGGAAGTGGTGCTGACCCCGGAAGGCGCAAAAATCATTACGCTGTTCCCGGCACAGGAACTGCCGATCGCCAACAAGTACTGACATGGATACGAAAGTGAAAGCCAAAGCAAAAAAATCCGCCGTGGCGGACGACGATATCGGTCGCGACATCCGCCTGAGCCTGTTCAGGCTGCAGCTGGAACTGCGGCTGTGCGAGAAGCGCGCCTATGACCTGTTCCTGCAGAACCTGATCAAGGGCACCAGCCACCTGTCGCTGGGGCAGGAGGCGATTGCCGCCGCCTTCGGCGTGGCGATGCGCCCGGATGATTGGACCTTCTGTACTTACCGCGGCCATGCCCACACCCTGGCGCGCGGCGCGTCGATGTCCGGCGTGCTCGGCGAACTGATGGGCCGCGAATGCGGCCTGCTCGGCGGCAAGGGCGGCTCGATGCACCTGACCGATGTTTCCAAGGGCGCGATGGGTTCATACGCGATCATCGGCGCTCATCTACCGGTGGCAGCGGGTGCGGCGTGGAGCGCGCAGTACCGCGGCACCGAGCAGGTGTCGGTGTGCTTCTTCGGCGATGGCACCACCAACATCGGCGCATTTCATGAGGCACTGAATTTCGCGGTGATCTGGAAGCTGCCGGTGATTTTCGTCTGCGAAAACAACCTCTACATGGAATACACGCCGATCAGCGCGGTGACCGCGGTCGAGCATCCCGCGGCGGATCGTGCCGCGGCGTACAACCTGGAGAAGGTGGTTGTCGATGGCAACGATGCCGACGCGGTCTACCGCACGGCCAGCAAATACATCGCCCGCGCCCGCAAGGGTGGCGGACCGGCGCTGATCGAATGCATGACCTATCGTCATTCCGGCCATTCGCGCGCCGATCCGGCGAAATATCGTCCGGAAGGCGAACTGGAGAAGTGGCTGGAGCGTGATCCGATCAAGATTTATCGCGAACGCCTGCTTGATCTCGGCATCGTCGAGGCCACGCTGAAGGACATCGAGGACGAGGTGATGCAGCAGGTGAACGACGCGACCGAAACCGCCAAGGCCTCGGCGCCCCCTTCGCTCGACGGCATCTTTCAGCATGTGTGGGCCGACGGAGGTGCATCATGGCGGAACTGACCTACCGCGACGCGGTGGCCGCGGGCATCGCCCAGGAAATGGCGCGCGACGAGCGCGTGGTGTTCCTCGGCGAGGATATTGCCCACGCCGGCGGCGTGTTCAAGGCCACGGTCGGTCTTCTCGACCAGTTCGGGCCCAAGCGCGTGCGCGACACCCCGATTTCCGAACAGGCCATCCTCGGCGCTGCAATGGGCGCGGCGATGACCGGCCTGCGCCCGATCGCCGAGATCATGTTCTCCGACTTTCTCGCGGTGTGCTGGGACATCGTCGCCAACGAAATTGCCAAGTCGCGCTACATGACCAACGGCCAGGTCCAGGTGCCGCTGGTGATCCGCACTGCCAACGGCGCGGGCTCGCGCTTCGGCGCCCAGCATTCGCAGTCAGTGGAGAACTGGGCGATGATGATTCCGGGAATCAAGGTGGTGGCGCCGGCGTTTCCCGCTGACGTCAAGGGCCTGATCGCCGCCGCGGTGCGCGACGAGGACCCGGTGATCGTGTTCGAGCAGAAGTCGCTGTATCCGATGAAGGGTGAAGTGCCCGACGGAGAGCTGGTCGACGAACTGGGCAAGGCCCGCGTGCTGCGCCGGGGCAAGGACTGCACCATTGTCGCACTTGCCCTGATGGTGCACCGTGCGCTGGCAGCCGCGGAAATCCTCGAGAAGGAACACGGCATCTCGTGCACGGTGGTCGACGTGCGTTCGCTGGTGCCGCTGGACACGACAACGATCCTCGCCGAAGTGGCGGCAACCGGGCGGCTGGTGACCATCGAGGAAAATCCGCGGCTGTGCGGCTGGGGTGCGGAAATCGCATCTATCATCGCCGACGAATGCTTCTGGGAACTCGACGGCCCGATCATCCGCATCACCACGCCGCATATCCCGCTGCCCTCGGCGGACAAGCTCGAGGACAACACCATTCCGTCGGTCGAGCGCATCGTGCGCGAGATCCGTGAAAAAATCGATTGATCCACCGGCTGAAAATGCAACCAGAACAACGGCCGGGGATGTGTTCCGCGCAACGTGTGGGTCACACGGGAGGGGAGCCATGATGTTCCACAAAGGAATGCCGGCTGTATTCGCGGCAGTGCTGGGGTTTGCCATAGCGCCGCTGCAGGCGGCGCCAGCGCCGGCGGACGTGGTGCTGGTCAACGGCAAGATTGCCACGGTTGATGAACGCTTTGCCATGGTGGAGGCGCTGGCGGTCAGGGACCGCCGTGTGATCGCTACCGGCAGCAGTGAGGCCATGCGCAGGCATGCCGGTCCTGAAACGAAGATCATCGATCTGCGCGGTCGCACGGTGATTCCGGGGCTGATCGACAATCACTCGCACTGGGTGCGCGCGGCGGAGCATGACGAATTGCGCTTTGACGGCGTTGAAACCCGCGCCCAGGCACTGAAAATGCTGGCCGATCGGGTCAAGGCGACCAAGCCCGGGGAGTGGGTGATCGTTCTTGGCGGCTGGTCAGAAGAACAATTTACCGACGACCCGCGCGGTTTCCCGCTGGCCGAGCTGGACGGCATCGCACCAGGACATCCCGTTGTGCTGCAGTCGGTCTACCGGCACAGCTACCTGAATACGGCTGCACTGCAGGCCGCGAACATCAATGAAACCACGCCGAATCCCGCAGGTGGCAACATCGAGAAGGATGCCGCCGGCAAACCGACGGGGATCGTACGCGGCGCGGGGGGCGTGGCATTCGTCGCGGGCAAGGTGCCGCTGAAGGCGCGCGAGGCCTGGCTTTCCAATACCCGCAGGATGGTGACTTACCTCAATTCGCTGGGTGTTACCGCCTGGGGTGATGCCGGAGGCCGCGGCATGAGCGCCAAGCACTACGAGCCTTACCAGTACCTTGCCGGGCGCGATGAGCTGAATGTCCGTGTCTTCTGGACCACCATCCGCCAGCCGGTGAACCAGGAGCAGGTCGAGAAAGTGCTGCAGGAGATTCCCTTGCTCAAGCCGTTCCAGGGCAACGACTATTTCGACCACATCGGCTGGGGGGAGACGGTGTACCGTCCGCTGACCACTCAGTTGCTGCGCAAGGGTGGCAATACCAATCCGGCGGACCTGGCGCAAATGATGCGCATTGTGCGCGCGCTGGCTGAGCGCGGCGTCTATCTCAATTCGCACGTTGAAATGACGAACGTGATCGATGCCTTCCTCGATCAGTACGAGGCACTTAACCGCGAGCGTCCGATCAAGGGGTTGCGCTGGTCGTTTTCGCACCTTGACCAGGTGACCGACAAGCAGCTCGAGCGCATGAAACGCCTCGGCATGAACGCACAAATCCACAGCCGGCCGCTGATCCAGGGCGTGCTGATGCACCGCGTGCATGGTGAAGCGGCCTGGGACATGCCGCCGTTCCGTCGCGTGCAGGACAGCGGCATCATGTGGGGGCTCGGTTCCGATGCCACCGCGGTGACTACTTCGAACCCGTTCTATACCCTGTCCTTCGCTGTGACAGGGAAGATGGTCGGCGGTCATCACGTCAACCGCCAGTCGATCAGCCGCGAGGAGGCGCTGGTTGCGCACACCCGCAACAATGCATACATCCTTTTCCAGGAATCCAACATCGGTTCGCTGGCGCCCGGCAAGTATGCGGACCTGCTGGTGCTGGACCGCGATTACTTCAGCGTGCCGGCCGATGAAATCAAGGATATCCGTCCGCAGATCACCATGGTCGGCGGCAGGGTCGTATACGAATCTGGAAAGTCACAATGATTATCAGAGTAACCGGGGTTTAACAGACGATGGATATCATCATGCCGCAGCTCGGCGAAACCGTGGCCGAGGGCACCGTCACCAGGTGGTACAAAAAAGTCGGTGACACGATCAAGGCCGACGAGACGCTGTTCGACTTGGAGACCGACAAGGTTAGCACCGAGATTCCGTCGCCGGTGGCCGGCGTCATTGCCGAAATCGTGGTGGCCGAAGGAGTGACCGCGAAGGTCGGTGCGCGGCTGGCCGTGATCCGCGAAGCCGGCGATGCCAAGCCTGCCGCTGCGCCTGCTGCGAAACCGGCGGCAGCGGCTGCTGCACCGGTTGCCGCTGCACCTGCGGCGTCCCGTGCGTCGTCGGCTGTGCCGCGCGTCAACGCGGCCGACCGCCTGTCGCCGGTGGTGCGACGGCTGATTGCCGAAAACGCGCTCAATCCTGCGGACATCGCCGGTACCGGCCGCGACGGCCGTATCACCCGCGAGGATGTCACCGAATTCATCGCCCGCCGCGGCGCGTCACCCGCGGCCGCGCCCCCGCGTCCGGCAATGCCGGCACCGGCGCCTGTGACAGCGGGGCAGACCGTCGCCTTCAACAGCGTGCGCAAGCGCGTGGCCGAGAACATGGCGAAATCCTGGCATGCCTCGCCGCATGTGCTGCAGGTGGTCGAGGCTGACTTCCATCGCGTTGAGCAGGCACGCAAGCTCCATGGCGCCGACTGGAAACGCCGCGAGGGCTACTCGCTGACCTACCTGCCGTTCATCGTGCGCGCGGTGTCGATCGCGCTGGGCAAATTCCCCAAGCTCAATGCCAGCCTGCAGGGCGACGGCCTCGCGCTGCACCGGCGCATCAACATCGGCATCGCGGTTGATCTCAATTTCGACGGCCTGCTGGTGCCGGTGATCAAGGATGTGCCGGCCAAGTCGCTGCCGCAGATCATCCGCGAAATCAACGACCTGGCGACGCGCGCGCGCAGCGGCAAGCTGCGCCCGGACGAGATGACCGAGGGCACTTACACCATCACCAACAACGGCGCCTTCGGCACCGTGATTACCGCGCCGATCATCAACCAGCCGCAGGTGGCGATCCTCTCCGCCGACGGCATCCGCAAGAAGCCGGTGGTGATCGAGAGTGCGGAGGGCGATGCGATCGCGATCCGACCGGTCGGAGTGCTGGCGCAGAGCTTCGACCATCGCGCGGTCGACGGTTCGTATTCGGCGGCGTTCCTCGCCGAGGTGAAAAACGCGATCGAGACTCGCAACTGGGAGCAGGCGCTGTCGGCTTAGGACAGAATTTTTGGCAACGGAATCAAACGAGGAAAAGAAATGGCAAACATGAAACAACACAAACTCGGCTGGATCGGCATCGGCCGCATGGGTTACGCAATGGCGGAGCGCCTGGCCAAGGCCGGCTGTGACATCACCGTGTGGAACCGCACCAAGGCGAAGGCCGAACCGCTGGCGAAATCCGGCGCCAAAGTTGCGGAGAAGCTGACCGATCTCGCCGGTTGCGACATCGTGTTCACGATGGTGTCCACCGGCAAGGACGTCAAGGAGGTGTTGTTCGGTGCCAATGGCGTGCTCTCCAGTGCCACCAAACCGAAGATCATCGTCGACAGCACGTCGATCTCCCTGGAAGAATCGGCCGAGATTCGCGCCAAGCTCAATGAAAAGGGCATCAAGCTGCTGGCGGCGCCGGTATCGGGCAATGCCAAGGTGATCAAGGCCGGCAAGCTGACAGTGGTGGCCTCGGGACCGCAGGACGCCTTCGATGCGGTGACGCCGTACTTGTCGGCCATCGGCCGCGGCGTGTCCTACGTCGGCGATGGCGAGCTGTCCCGCATTGCGAAAATCTGCCACAACGTGATGCTGGGCGTGGTGATCCAGAACCTGTGCGAGATCACGGTTCTGGCCGAGAAGGCCGGCATGAAGCGCCACGCCTTCCTTGATTTCCTCAACAAGAGCGTGATGGGCTCGATGTTTACTGCCTACAAGACCCCGGCGCTGTCCAATCTCGATTTTCATGTCACCTTCACCCCGGAGCTGCTGCGCAAGGACATCGATCTCGGTCTCGCTGCCGGCCGCACCCACGGGGTGCCGATGCCGACCACGGCGATCACCCGCGACCTGGTTCAAACTTTGATCGGGAACGGTTACACTGACCAGGATTTTTCGACGTTGCTGTTGTTGCAGGCCCGGGCCTCAGGCATTGAACTCAAGCCCGAGAATGTCGACATCGGTGACGGACTTTAAAACAACTGAGGAGATCCAATGAAAATCGCAAATCAAATTGCGCTGATGCTGCTGGCGGCGGTGGCCGCTCCGGCGGTGACCATGGCGGCGGACTACCCGACCAAGCCGGTGCGCTTCATGATCGCGTTCCCGCCGGGCAGCTCGACTGACATCGTCGGCCGCCTCTACACCAACAAGTGGACCGAGTTGTGGGGCCAGACCGTGCTCGCCGACAATCGCGGCGGCGCCGGCGGTACGCTGGCGGCAGGCGTAGCGGCCCGCGCCACACCGGACGGCTACACCCTGCTGATGCATTCCTCGGGCTATGCGTCGAATCATCTGCTGTATGCCAACCTGCCGTACAAGACCAGTGATTTCGTCGACATCGGGCCCCTGGCGATGCAGCCCAACGTGCTGGTTACCCCGAACAATTCGGCATACAAGTCGGTGCAGGACCTCATCAATACCGCGAAAGCCAAGCCCGGTTCGATCAATTTCGCTTCGGCCGGTGTCGGCAGCGGCACGCACATGAATCTCGAGAAGTTCAAGCTCGTTACCAAGGTCAACCTGAACCACATCCCGTACAAGGGTTCGGGTGAGGTGCTGGCCGACATCGTCGGCGGCCGTGTCGACTTCTACTTTGCGCCGATTTCGGCCGCGATGGGCCATATCGAAGGCAAGCGTTTGCGTCCGCTGGCCGTGAGCACGATCAAGCGTTCGGCTGCACTGCCCAATGTGCCGACGATCGCGGAACAGGGCGTGCCCAAGTTCGACTTCTCGCTGTGGTTCGGCGTGTGGGCGCCGAAGGGCGTACCGCAGCCGATCCTCAACAAGATTGCAGCGGCGATCAAGACCGCGGCGAATGATTCCGGCGTCAAGGGCAGGCTGGTCTCGCTGGGCAATGACACGATGGACATGAATCCTGCGCAGTTTGCGAAGTTCGTGCGTGAGGAAATCGAGGACGCCAAGGCTATTACCAAGGCAGCAGGCATCAAGCCGCAATAAGCCTGCCTCGCAGTTGATGTCATGCGGGCGGTGCAATTGCGCCGCCCGTTTTTATTTCTATCAGCAGTAAACCGCTTACATCCGGGGATCAGGAATGGAATTCCGCCGTTTGGGCCTTAACGGCCCGGAAGTTTCAGCGATCGGCATGGGCCGGGGCGCCACCCCGGTGCAACTCGACACGCCGCTTGAGGCCGACTTCAATGCCGCCATTGCCCGCGCGCTGGACCTGGGGATCAATCATTTCGACAGCGGCGACGATTACTGGAACGGTCGCCACGAGGTGCTGCTGGGTCGTGCGCTGGGCAAGCGGCGCCGCGAAGTGCTCATCACCTCGAAATTCGGCAACATCACGCTACCCGACGGCAAAAAGGCCACCAACGGGCGGCCTGATTATCTGAAGCAGTGCTGTGACGTCAGCCTGAAGCGTCTGGGAACTGATGTCATCGACATCTATTATCTGCACCGCGTGGATCCGGCGGTGCCGATCGAGGAAACCGTCGGCGCGATGGGTGACCTGGTGCGTGCTGGCAAGATCCGTTACGTCGGACTGTGCGAGGCCGGTGCTGCCACCCTGCGTCGTGCTGATGCCGAACATCCGGTGACGGTGCTGCAGACAGAGTATTCGCTGTGGGCGCGCGACGTCGAGGACGGCATTCTCGCGGCGTGCCGCGAACTGGGCATCGGTTTCATCGGTTACGCGCCGCTGGGCCGCGGTCTGCTGACCGGGAAAATCCGCGGCGTCGAGGATCTTCCGGAAGATGATCGCCGGCGCCGGCATCCGCGTTTTCTGGCGGAAAACCTCAAACGCAACATGCAACTGGTGGCGGGACTGGAGTCGGTGGCTGCCTCGATCGGTGCTACCGCCGCGCAGACCGCGCTTGCCTGGGTGCTGGCCCAGGGCGATTTCGTCGTGCCGATTCCGGGCACCAACCGCGCGGCCAATGTCGATCTCAACGCGGCAGCTGTGGACTTGAAGCTGCCCGGCGACGCGCTTGCAGAATTGTCCGAGCTGTTCAAGCCGGGTTCCGGGGCAGGCATGCGCTACAGTGAAACGCAAATGAAGGACATGGGTCTATGAGCAGTGATATCGATGTGCTGAAGCTGGAGCCGCGACTGGTCGCGGTGATGGAGCAGGACTACCCGCGTTTTTCCGACGCTGAATATGCGCGCCGTCACCGGGCGCTGGGGGAGGTGATGCAGAAGCGCGGCTGCGACCACCTACTGGTGGTGACCGACCACCGCACCGGCAACGCGCCGCAGTGGCTGACCGGCTGGCCCGGCACGGTCGAGGCCTACGTGATATTCAAACCCGGCGAGCAGATGGTGATGCACATGGAGTGGCACAACCATTTTCCATTGGGGAAAAAACTGGCCAAGGGCGTCGATGTGCGCTGGGGCGAACACCGCGGCATCGCTCTGACCATCGAGGAACTCAGGCGCCGCGGCGCGAAGCGCATCGGCATCATGGGGCCGCTGGTGGCGGCGAAAGTCAGGCAGCTGGAAGCGCAGTTTGACGTGGTCGGACTTGATGCCGAGTATGTGCGGCTGCGTACGATCAAGTCGGCCGAGGAAATCGACTGGCTGCGCATCGGTGCAGCGCTGTCTGATGCCGGACTCCGTGCACTGGTGGCGGAGTGCCGGCCGGGACTCAATGAGCGCGAACTGGGCGCAATCGTAGAAAGTGCCTATATCAGGCACGGCGGCACCACGATGATCCATTACATCGGCGTGACGTCCATGGCGAAGCCGCATATTTTTGTGCCGCCGCAACACCATTCACCGCGCAAGGTACAGTCAGGGGATGTGATCTTCTGTGAACTGTCGGCGTTCTGGTGGGATTACCCGGGACAGGTGCTGCGCACCTTCACCGTGGATGCCGAGCCGACACCGTTGTACCGCGACCTGCATGCGACAGCGGAAGCCGCGTTCGATGCCGTCACCGGCGTGGTGCGGCATGGTGCGACGATGCAGGAAATCCTCAATGCGACTGGCTTGATCGAAGACAAAGGCTATACCGTGTGTGACGACCTGATGCACGGCTTCGGGGGCGGTTATTTCCAGCCCATCATTGGTACCCGCAGCCGCATGGCGGGGCGTGCGCTGCCGGAAATGACGCTCGAGGAAAACATGACCGTGGTGGTCCAGCCCAACGTCATTACCACCGATGCCGATGAAGCGAAGCGCGCCGGCGTGCAGGTCGGCGAACTGATTCGCGTCACCCGCGATGGATTCGAGTCGCTGCATCGCGCCCCGCGCGGACTGTTCCGCGCCGGTCAGGCAATTTAGCCAGATAAAACAAGGCGATACCAACAGGACATCGAAGATGTGCCACGGGCACCCGAATTTCGGGGCCTTGGATTAGAATCATTCCGATTGCACAGCGCGGCAAAGACCGCGCGGCCCGGGGAGAGTTGCTCAGCTGAGCACAAGGAGGGGCCATGAGCAATATCACCGTCGAACTTGTCGTCAACGGCAAGCCGCTGTCCGTTACCGCTGCACCCGATACGCCCTTGCTCTGGGTGCTGCGCGAAGAACTCAAACTCACCGGGACCAAGTTTGGCTGCGGCGTTGGCCAGTGCGGAGCGTGCACCGTGCATCTCGACGGTGAGCCTACCCAGTCCTGCCTGCACCCGTTGAAGGATGTCGCCGGCAGGAAAGTCACCACCATCGAGGGCTTGTCCCCCGATAGCAGTCATCCGCTGCAGAAAGCCTGGGTGGCCGAGCAGGTGCCGCAATGCGGTTACTGCCAGTCCGGCCAGATCATGCGCGCGGCGGGGCTGCTGAAGCAGAATCCCCGCCCGAGCCGCGATGAAATCATTGAATACATGAACACCAATATCTGCCGCTGCGGCACTTATGTGCGCATTGCGCGGGCGATCGAACGTGCGGCCAAGGGAGAATTCGCATGAGTGCCTCCCGCGTGAAATCCACGAAGAATGCCGCCCCTGAGAATGCCGGGCGTCGTCGTTTCATGACCGGGGCCGCCGGCCTGACATTTGGAGTCGCGGTAGGTGCGCCGCTGCAGAACCTGGTTGCCGGCAGCGCTGAAGCCGCGACGGGCAGCATCAAGCTCAACAACTGGGTCACCGTTTTCACCGATGGCACGGTGGCCATCATGTCCCCGGCTGCGGAAATGGGGCAGGGTTCGCTGACTGCGCTGCCGATGATAGTTGCCGAGGAAATGGATGCCGAGTGGTCGAGGGTGCACATCGTGGCTGCGCCGCCCGACAACAAGATCTATGGCAATCCGGCCTTCCGCTACCTGCAGTACACCGCTGGCAGCGCGACGGTGCGTGGCTATTTCAACAATCTGCGCCAGTTCGGTGCGCAGGTGCGTTATGTGCTCCTGGATAATGCGGCGCAGCGCTGGGGTGTCCCGCTGTCCGAGGTTGTGAGCGAGCCGGGTTACGCGGTGCATCCGAAATCCGGCAGGCGCCTGTCGTATGGCGAGATCGCCTCATTTGCCAAGGTGCCTGCCCAAGCGCCCGAAGTGACCGTTGAGCCGGTCGCCAAGGCACAGTTCCGCTTGCTGGGCCGCGACGTGCACCGCGTCGATGTGGCGGGCAAGGTCAACGGGACGGCGCAGTACAGCATCGATGTGCAACTGCCGGGAATGCTCTATGGCGCAATCCTGCGCGAGCCCGTGGATCGCGCTGCACCGCGGCAGATCGATGATTCTGCAGCGCGCGCCATTGATGGCGTGCTGCAGATCGTGCCCCTGGAATACGGCGTGGGTGTGATCGCGACAACGCCGTGGGCGGCTTTCAAGGGCAAACAGGCGCTGAAGGTGTCGTGGTCACGCGAGGCGCGGGGATGGAAACACTCCAGCGACAGCGGATTCGCGAATTTCTCCCGCATCGCCGCCGACAGCGGCATCAAGGGGGTTGCCTGGGAATCCGTGGGGCAGGCCGCGGCCGAGGTGGGCAAGTCAACGCGCGTTATTGAAGGCGAATATCGGGCGGACTACGCCTATCACGCGCAGATGGAGCCGCTGAATTCGGTGGCATCGGTCACCCGGGATAGCTGCGAAATCTGGTGCGGAACGCAAAGCCAGACCATTGCGGTGGATGCGGTGGCTGAAGCGCTGGGCATTCCCGCTGGCAAGGTCAAATTCAACGGCATGTTGCTGGGTGGCGGGTTTGGACGGCGTGGCAACCGCGATCTGGAGTTCATGGTGGACTCGGCGCTGCTGTCAAAGGCATCCGGCAAGCCAGTCAAGGTGATCTGGACGCGCGAGGATGACGTCAAGAACGGCCGTTTCCGCCCGCAGTACGTGAATCGCATTCGCGCGGCACTGGACGACAAAGGGAAAATTGTCGCCTGGCATCATCGCGTCGTGTCGGACGAGGCGCTGGCGTACATGGACCCGGTGCGTTTCAAGGCCTCGAAAGGCCGTGACAACATCGCGATGCGCGGAACCGAACTTCCGACTTATGACATCCCGCACAGGCTGGCCGAAGGCCTGCAGCAGCCCACCGGCATCCGCACCGCGCCGCTGCGTGCGATCGGCGTCGGGCAAAACAGTTTTGCCAATGAAGTTTTCATTGATGAGGTGGCGGCCCATCTTAAAGCCGATCCGATCGAGTTTCGCATCCGCCAGCTTGCGGGCCATCCGCTGGCGCAGCGCGGCAGGCATGTGCTGGAGGAGGTTGCGCGGATGTCCGACTGGAAGCGCAAGCGTTCCGGTCGGGGGTTGGGCGTGGCCTATCTCGATTACTCCGGCACCCAGCTCGCCGGGGTGGCCGAGGTGTCGCTGGGCAGGGATGGACGCATCAAGGTGCATGATTTCTGGTGCGTCATTGACTGCGGTGTGGCATTGCAGCCCGACAATGTCATTGCCCAGACCGAAAGTTCCATCGTCTACGGACTCGGTCTTGCGCTGACCGAGCATATCGATGTCAGTGGTGGCCTGGTGCAGCAGTCAAATTTCTTCGATTACCATGTGCCGCGGATGCGCGACATGCCCGACATCCACATCAAGCTGGTGCAGACGGCGAATTCGCCAACGGGAGCGGGGCAGATGGCAACGCCTCTGGTGCCGTCCTCGATCGCTAACGCGCTGTTCCAGCTGACCGGGGTACGCCTGCGCCAGCAGCCGCTGTTGCCGCAGCGCGTGGTCCAGGCGATGAGCGATGCGGGTGTGCAACTGGCCTGATTTTTTGTGATGATGGACGCGCGGAGCCTGCGGGCTCCGCGTTTTTTTTCTCGCGGTAGAATCGATGTATGCCAAAGCCGAAGAAGAAAAGCAAAGTCCGCAAAACCCGGATCCCTGCCTGCGACATCGTGCTGCTGGTCGACGCCGAGGCCGGCGAGCGCAGAACCAACGGTCGTTTCGTTCCCGAGCGCAGCAGCGTAGAGGCCTACGTGCTGGAGGCGCTGTGCGCGCAACGACTGAATGTTACCGTCGTACCCTTCGATGCCGCGGTGCAGCCGACCATCGCCGAGCTGCGAACACTCAAGCCGGCGCTGGTATTCAACCTCACCGAGTCCGTTGATCTTGACCGCAGCCAGGATGCGGCCATAGCGGGTTTGCTGGACATGTTGGGGATACCGTATACGGGAAGCGGGCCGGTCGGGCTGCGCCTGGCGCGGGACAAAGCACTGTCCAAGCACATCGTCGCCGATCTCGGCGTCGCGGTGCCGCGCCATTTCGTGATTCCGCCGAGTGGCCCGATCCGCAATCCGCGCGTGCCGTATCCGCTGATCGTCAAGCCGCAGTTCGGTGACGGTTCCGACGAGGTGCGCGTCAACTCGCTGGTGAAGAACGAGCGCGAACTGGTGAGTCGCGTGCGCGTGCTGCGGCGGCGCATCCGCGAGCCGTTGATCTGCGAGGAATTCATCGAAGGACGGGATCTTTACGTCGCGCTGCTCGGCAATGCGCCGGCGGTAATGCCCGGGATCGAGCTGGTGATCGGCCGCAAGGGGCGCGGCGCTCCTGAATTCGCCTCGTTCAAATTGAAGAACGACGGCGCCTACCGCAACCGCTGGCGCGTGCGCTGGCGGGTGGCGAAGCTGTCGCGCAACCTCACGCGCGATGTCGAAACCTCCAGTCGCGCGATTTTCCATGCGCTGAAGCAGCGCGATTACGGTCGAATCGATTACCGGCTGACGCCTGACGGACGGCTGGTGTTTCTCGAGGCCAATGCCAATCCCGACCTGCACCCGCATGCGATGGGCAACAACGTGTGCTTTTCCGGCGTTCCCTATGCCGATGCGCTACGCCGCATCGTTCGCGAGGCGCAGGCGAGAAAATTAATAAAATATCAATAAAAACAGATAGTTATGTTTTTTTCAGGGCTCGGAGCGGAGCAGCGGCGCAGTGAGTCCTGACAGCCTGACGATCTGCTGGCCCTGCAGGTCGAAGTTTTCCGCTGCCAGCCACTGTTCGTGCACGGCTCTCAGCGCCGGCCACTCGCGATCGGTAATCGAATACCAGCTGGTGTCGCGGTTGCGGCCCTTGGAGACAACGGCCTGGCGGAAGGTGCCCTCGTAGGAGAACCCCAGGCGCAATGCGGCAGCGCGCGATGGCGCATTGAGCGCGTCGCATTTCCATTCGCAGCGGCGGTAGCCGAGTGCAAACACGTTGCCGATCAGCAGATGCATGGCTTCGGTGGCGGCCGGCTGCTGCGCGATCAGCGGGGTGTACTTGATGCCGCCGATCTCGATGCAGCCGTTGGCGGCATCGATGCGCATGTAAGCGGCCAGGCCGGCGGCCTTGCCGCTTTCGAGGTCGATGAGGGCGTGGCAGAAGTAATCGTTGCGGGTCGCGGTTTTCTCCGCCCAGCTCCGGCAGTCTTCAACGGCAGCGAACGGTCCATAGGTGAGATAAGTCCATCCGCGTAAATCCGGTTCGAGCTGGTTGGCGGCATGGAAATCGTCCGCATGACGTGCTGCATCCAGCGGCTCGACCCGGCAATATTCGCCGCTCAAGGTTGCCCGCGGCGGCAGCGGCGGCGGGGTCCAGCCGTCAAGCGGGAAGCCGATCGGCTGGCCGAAGTCATCGTTAAAGGTGGTCATGGTTGCGGAGCGTTACGAGATTGATGCCACTGCTTCAGCCAGCCGGTATTGCCGCCGAGTTCGACCAGTTCCAGCAACGAGTCGGGGATCGGCGGATATTCGCGGCGGATGTCGCGGGTATGGTTGATGAAGAAGCCGTTGCGGAAATCCACTTCGAGTTCGTCGCCGGTCTCGCACAGCTCCGTGGCGTTGACGCAGTCGGTCATCACCCGCAGCCCGCAACCAATGGCCGCACGCCAGGCGAGGAAGGGCATCGATTCGCAGACCAGGCCCAGGCCTAGCGCCTGCATGGCGATGTAGCCGTTCATCTTGGGGCCCATGCCGAAGTTTTTGCCGGTGACGATGATGTCACCGGGTTTGCAGCGGGTGTGGAATCCCGGATCGGTTTCCTCGAACAGATGGGGGATGATGTCTTTGGCGTCGAAATGTCGGCCAACGATGATGCGGTTGGGTACCACGCCACCCGGATGCGGCACGTTGTGGCCGAGTTTGTAGCAGCGCCCGGCAAGCTGCCATTGGTATGCGTCGCTCATTGCAGGTGCCGTGGATCGGTGATTTCGCCGGCAACGGCAGAAGCTGCGACGGTTGCCGGGCTGCCCAGATACAGCTGTGCATCGCGTGCGCCGAAGCGCCCGGCGTTGTTGTTGGCGGCGGTCGAAATCGACGCTTCGCCCGAATGCACCGGGCCGATCACCGCGTCGTTGCACGGGCCGCAGCCCGGCGGCAGCATTACCGCGCCGGCTTCGATGAAAGTCTGTAACAGGTTTTCCCGCGCCAGGCGTTTCATCGTCGCCTCCGATCCTGGCGCGACGAACAGCCGCAGGTGCGACGCGATGCGCCTGTCCTTGAGGATATTGCAGGCATCGACCATGTCTTCCCACATGCCCGAACCGCAGGAACCGAGGAAGGCGTGACTGACCCGCGTGCCTGCAACAGCCGACAGGTTGACGGCATTCTGCACGCCGCCCGGCGTGGCGATCTGCGGCTCCAGTCCGCTGACGTCGATTTCGAGCTGTGCCTCGTAGCGGGCGCCGGGATCGGCATAAACCGGCGTGAAGGGAATTTTTGCCTGCGCCCGGGCATGGGCGAGGATTGCCTCCGACGGCGGCACGAACACGCCGTAGGCGCGCATCTCGGTCGGGCTGGAGCACAGCGCTGCGCGTTGAGCGAGGTTGAACTGGTCGAGGTCGCCGGCATATTCTAGTACCCGGTAATCCAGGTCCTCGGTCAGCGCACCGGATTCGATCTGCGCGGCGATGTGAAAACCGAGGTCGCGGGCATGCACCCCGGGCTGCAGGCGGCCGCGGATGGTGAGCTTTACCGATTTCGGCACCACCACCCAGTTGGTGCCGGTGGCGAGCACGCGGGAAATTTCAGTGCCCATGCGGAAGCCGAAGGCGCCGATGGCGCCGGCATTGGTGGCGTGGCGGTCGTTGTCGAAATAGAACATTCCCGGCAGCAGCAGGCCGCATTCCATCGGGAAGATGTGGCCATGCCCGCCGCGGCCGACGTCAAAGAAATTCTTTACGCCCCAAACTCTGGCTGCTTCGCGGTTGTAGGCGCCGCGCTCGGCGGCGCGCGCACTGCCGTAGATCACGTCGTGGTCGGTCACCATCAACACCTTGTCGGGAGCGGCAAGGCGGGTAATGCCCAGTGCATCGAGCTCGCGCTTGGCGCCCATCACCACGCCGTCGTGGATCATGATGAAGTCGGGGTCGGGATGGACGACTTCCCCCGGGCGTACGGAAGCCTTGCCGCTTTTCAGGGCGAGTACTTTTTCAACGGCTGTCTGTTGTGTGGTCACTGCGGCTCCGCAAGGATGGGCCGAGGCTATGGTTCCGCGCCGGTGCTGTCAAGACAATGGACAGCAGGGACACGGAAGCGCACACTGGGCCGCAAATGGGCTCCACTTCCCTCAAGCCTTTTCTGCACCTGGCGACCGGGTTGCTTGTGTTCAGCCTGAGCCTGCCGCTGCACGCCCAGCAGGCCGGCGTCGCCCAGTTTGATGTGCTGGCGCGAAGTCCCTTCATCCACTGCGCTTTTTACCGGCAATACGATGTGGATCCGAAGACGGGTGACCTGTTGCTGGTCGAGGGCCGTTCCGATTCGCTGACGCAC
>Ga0222713_10002761_pt1 | contig 18488 bp, 16 predicted proteins | sample C33_649DmetaG_FD_165061 | JGI IMG/M metagenome (GOLD analysis project Ga0222713, IMG submission 165061) | Estuarine water microbial communities from San Francisco Bay, California, United States - C33_649D | ecosystem: Environmental > Aquatic > Marine > Unclassified | place: USA: California...
TCACTATTTTCTTTTCCTAAAGTTAAGCTATTTAGATAATCACCAGCTTCATTACATAGTGTATTCCCATTAACTTTAATGTCATTTGATAAAAATTGAACAACTGCTTTAGTCATCAAACCAAAAGCAGCTCTTGGCTGTAGACCACTTGGAACAATAACAAAAGATTTATTATGCTCGTTTGCTAGTTCTAAAAGCTTACCACCACTAGCAATAGCGCCCCAATTTAAATCTAACTTGATAGCTTCTTCAAGAGCGCTAATTGTTTCTTCTGTATTTCCAGAGTATGAAATAAATAGTAAAAATAAATTTTCTGGATTATCAATAACAGGAAGATTATAAGTTTTTCTAACTTCTACTTTTTTATTGGAGTTTTCAATAATTAAATTTTTTAGAACATCACCGGCAACACCTGATCCACCCATCCCAACAACTAATAAATTATCATAATTGGGGATAGTAAAATTTGATGAAACTTCTAACTCAGTTTTGAGTTGATTTCCTAAGTTAAATATGTGATCTTTCATAAAATATACTATATTGTTTCTACAATTTTTTTTGTAAGTTCTTTTAATAATTTCTCAGATTTAGCTTCTATGTTTATCCTCAGCTTTGGTTCTGTGTTAGAACCTCTAACATTAAACCAATAATCTTCAGTCTTGTAACTTAAACCATCTAAATCATCAAAATTATCACCAAACTCTATCTTAATTTTTTCTAAAGACGCATTAACGCTTTGAACTTTAAAATTAACTTCACCCGATGAAGGAGGGAAATCATACATATCAATAATTTCACTAACTTTCATATTTTTTTCAGAAAGAATTCTCATAAATGTTAATAGAGTCAAAATTGCAGAATCAGCATAAAAATTTTCTTTATAGTAAAAATGAGCACTATGTTCACCACCAAAATCGGCGTCAATTTCTCGCATTAATGCTTTTATGTTTGAGTGTCCAACTTTGCACTCAAATAAGTTAATATTTTTATTTTTCAAATAACTCAAAGCGTAAGGAGAAACATTTACATTATGAACAACTTTCAAATTTTCTTTTTCTTCAGATAAATTTTCTGAAATTAAAGCAGTCATCATACTTCCTGTAATTAATCTGCCACGATCATCAATAAAAACAGCTCTATCTGCATCACCATCGAAAGCTACCCCAAAATCTAAATTTTTAGACAGAACAATACGTTTTAAATCTTCCAAATTTTTTTCATCAGATGGATCTGCTGGATGATTTGGAAAATTACCATCAATTTCGAGATATAAACTTTCATAATTGAATGAATATATTTTTGACAATGAAGCAAATACTGAACCTATTGCACCATTTCCACCATCTACACCAAATCTTTTATTTTTTGAGATTGAATTTGGATTAATTAATTTTTGTAAGTGTTCAAAATATAAACTCAATACATCAGATTTTTTAATTTGATTTTCTAAAATTTCTATATCTTCTATCTCTAATGTCCTATTTTTGATAACTTTTAAACCTGAAGTTTCACCGATTGGCTCTGCACCGGAGTTACAAAATTTTAAACCTGTATACTCTTTGGGATTATGGGAAGCGGTTATTATAATTCCTGGTTTTTGTAATAATCCTGAAAGCGAGTAAACAACATCTGTTGGTACTAATCCAACATAGATACATTTTTTATTATTGGCTGTGATACCAGATACAACAGAATTGAGCATCTCCAAATTTGATAATCGACCATCGTGACCTATAAGAATTTCATCATCTTTAACAAACTCTGAAAAAGCATATCCAATTTTAGAAGCAATCTCATTGGTTATTTCATCTTGATATATTCCTCTGACATCATATGATTTAAAAATTAAATCTAGTTTATTTTTTATCATTATTCAATTATTGTACTCATGATGAATTCAAACTATACGTTTAAAAGCTTTTCAATTGTAATTCCTATTTACAATGAAGAAGAGATTCTTTTAGAATCTGTAAACGCAATTACCTCTATTTGTGAAAGAACTCTATTGCCGTATGAATTGTTGCTTATTGAAAATGGATCAACTGACAAAACAATAACTATTGCTCAATCTTTAAGCAAAAAAAATAACACTATAAAAGTACTTTCACTTCACGATGCAAATTATGGAAGTGCTCTAAAGCATGGATTCAATTTGGCTAGTAATGAACTGATTGTTGCATTTGACATTGATTATTATTCTGAAACTTTTTTGAAAACCGCTCTTCAACTTGATAAAGATTTTGCTGCTATTACTGCTTCAAAAAGACTACAAACTTCTAAAGATGCTCGAAGATTAATTCGCAGAATAGCTACTAATGCTTTTGTTTATATCCTTAAAATTCTATTTAGAACTAGCTTAAGTGATACCCATGGAATGAAAGCAATAAGAAAAACAGAAATCGAAAAATATATAGAACAAGTAGTTTCAACCCAAGATATTTTTGATACAGAACTGTTAATTAGAATTGAAAGAAGTGGCGGTAGAGTTAAAGAAGTGCCGGCAAAAATTAATGAAATTAGACCAAGTGTCTCATTAATTTATGAAAGAATACCTAGAACTTTAAAAAGCTTAATTAAATTACGGTATATCTTTTATAAAGAATCTTTGAAAACAAAAAATTTATAAAGTAAATACTTAATTGGCAAAATAATGCCATTAATTAATACTGTGAAAACAAGAAACCACATTTCATCACTTTGATAAGAATTATTGATTAAATTAATTAAAAACCAAATCAATATTGGTCCAAATAAATTAATTAAATTTATTAATGTAAAACTTACAAATTCTTTGAATGAACCTTTAAAAATTGGTAACTGAAAAATTATTTTTCTAGAAATAAAGTATGAAACAACAACACCGATACTAAAACCAAATATATTTGTTAAATAAGTTCTGAGGGGAAATGATATAAAAGTTAAAATATAAAATTGAAAAGTAAAACTTATTGTTAAACCAAGAACAAGATTAAATGCACCTACTAAATAAGTTCTAATTAACTCAACCCAAGCATTGTTACTTCTAATTATTTTTGAATTTTTAAATCTTTTAAGCAATACTTTTTATCTTTCTGTGGTAAATGATAATTGCAGAAAATAAACAGATGAAAGATAAATAATTTAAAATATTTTCACTTAAAGAGTTTTCAAACTTTAAATTTACGAAATTACTGTTAGGAATTACTGCCATAAAAGAAGGTGAAACTCTATACGGACCTTTACCATCTTCAATTTTCCAATTTGGAAAATAAGAAACTTTTATCAGGTGTAATTTATTTGGGCTGTTTGTTTCAAAAGAAATTGATTTATTATCTATTGTTATGTTTTTTATAACAGGGGTAATATTGTCTAAATTGCTAATTAATACCTCATCAAAACCTTCTATAACTTTATAATTTGTTTCATTTTTGAAGGAATTATAAGCTTGATCAAAAAAGCTTTCCTTTTGTTTATCTCTAATGGTAGAACTTAAGATTCTATCTAACAGTTTGGGGGTTTCATAAAAATAAAGATTATTATTTATTAATTCAATTTTTGAACTCTCTAACCCATAAACTTCAAAAACTTCAGTAGTTAAGAGAAGTTTTAATTCTGAATTCAAACTTGCCTTGTCTTTTATCGAATCTGTGTAAGCAATAAAATAATCAATGCCAAGTTCCTTCATAAGCCTAATGCCTTTATCAAAATCACCATTTATATAACTCAATCCGCCAACTGGATTTGAAGGTCTCTCAGCTAAACCAGATACTGTTAAAAAATGAAATGGAGTAGAAATGCTAGAGTCAAAATAAAGCCCTTCCATACTTTGATGATGAGTGAAATAAGGAATTGTCATCAAAACCATAGGGGTGCCGTATTTATTTAGATCAGAATTTGGTTCCCACATAATTCTTCCAGGTTTTAAATCATTTAAACCTGAATAAAGCTGCTCAACTTGGTTCCAATAAGGTTTGCTTTCATATCCTGTAAAATTCCAATTAACCCAATGAGGTAAGAAGGTAATGCTCGAAATAGATATGATAAGAATAAGTGAATTCAAATTATTCATTAAGCTTGTAAACAAAAAAAACAAGAGCAAAATTAATAAAATTATTGAAGTAATTGTAAATATCGAATAATACTGAAACCACCGTTCAAAAAAATTAAAAATTAAAATACCTGAGAACAAAATATTTAAGTATTTAATTAAATTTTGATTTATGAGAAATTTATATGTGAAATTAGAGATTTCTCGAAAAAATTGAAAAAATAAGATTATTAAACCCATATTAAAAAAAGGTACTACTCTGCCATTCCATAAAGCACTTTCTGGCCCATAAAAAAATACAAATGTTGAAAAAATTACTAGATAATAAGCAAAAGATGAAAATTCATTATTTTTTTTAAGTCTAAATGTAAGTAAAACGATAACTACTAGCACAAACATAGGTATTAAATCTGATTTTATTAAATCTGATATTTTGGTATAAGGGGTATACGACATATTTGTCGTATATTCCAAATTGTAAAATAACGAATAAGCAAATCTTAAGCTAAAAAATAGAAATATAAAAAAACTAGATATTTTTGTATTTCTATTTTTATCAGAAAGAAAAAACTGAAATGCATAATATGGAATGAAAATCATAAATGGAATAATATGTGAAAGTACTGAAAGTCCTAAAAAAATAGCACTAATGATTAGACTTTTTTCTTTTTCTATTTTTAAAAAATAAACACCTAGCAATATAAAACCTAAAGAAAATGTAAATGAATACTGACCAGCTAAAGTTGAAGCTAAATTCCCACCATAAATTGTAAATGATTCAGTAAAAATGTATGTAAAGCCAGCTATTGAGCCAATAATTGAAAATTTATTTTCTTTTATGCTAAATAATCGTTCAACACTTACCACTAATACTACTTGTGAAAAAACTACCATTATTTTAAATGCAACTGAAAAAGGAAAGGCAAAACTAAATATAGAAACAATTACTGGTGGTAGAGGAAAATAGAAATAATAAAGAGGGTAACCGGCAAACCAATCATTCGACCAGCCTCTTAGATTGAAATTTTTAAAAAGGTTTTCTACAAAAAAATGAGTAGGAACAATGTGTGCTCCCATGTCACCACCTGTTGGTAAAGTGTTAGTGAAGACTAAATCTATTCTTAAAAAAATTAATAAAAATACACCTAATATTACTTTTTGTGCAGTTTCAAAATCAATATTCTTAATTTTGTTCATTAAGGTTCTTACCTAAATATTTAGTTTTTCTTTTTCCATTTTCTGTCCAAACTGCATACCAATATGGACCATGTGGACATGATGAGCAAGATTCTTTTCCACATTTAATATTTTTAGCTCTATAACTAATCTTTAAATCATTATTACTACTTAACTTATTATCAACTAATAACTTAACTCTTTTTAAATCAGACTCATTTAGTTCAGATAAACCTTCTAGAATATCTTTGTCAATCATAACTAAAATGTTAGTTGATAGTTTTAAGTTGTTAGGAACTCTAAATGAAAAAAATAGTATATTTGAGTGGAGGTGTTGGGGGTGCAAAATTCGCAAAAGGACTCTATGCACTAAAAAATACTAATCTAACAATTTTGGTGAATACTGGTGATGACGAGTTTATTAATGGTGTTGCTCTGTCTCCAGATATTGATACCGTAATTTACAACTTAGCTGAAATTCAAGGTGAATTTGGTTGGGGAATAAAAAATGATAAATTTTCAGTTCATGGTCATTTCAATAATTATATAAAAACTAATTTTAAGATTGGCGACAAAGATTTAGGATTGAACTTATTTCGAAATCAATTGCTTTATGAAGGAAGAACACTAACTGAAGTTACAAAACTTATAAAAAATAAATTCAAAATTTCATGTGAAATATTACCTATGACTGATAGCAGTGTGCAAACCAAGTTAGTTACCAAAGATAACAAATTATTAGATTTTCAAGAATACTTTGTTAAAAGACAGGGAAAACCTCGTCTTAAAAATATTATTTATAAAGGATCATCTAAGGCAATAGTTAGTGTTGAATTAATTAGAAAAATTAAAGAAGCTGATATTGTCATTATTGGGCCTTCCAATCCTTTTCTTTCTATTGGGCCAATACTTTCACTAAAAAAAATAAAAAATGAATTAAAAAATCACAAAAATGTAATTGTTATTTCACCATTTATTAACAAAAAAGCAATAAAAGGACCGTCTGAAAAAAACTTCATTGATCTTGGATACAAACCAAATATTGAAGGGGTAAAGAAGTATTACAAGAATGTTGGCAAAAAATACTACGTTCAATTTGGTGATAACGACTACAGCAGTAACGTTGTTGAAGAAAATATTTTATTCAAAAATAAAAACGATGCAATTAAACTTGCAAAAATAATTTTAGAAAATGAATGAAATAAGAATCCTGCCCCTACTTGATATACCTGAAATTTCAAGTGGAGATAATTTAGCTCTTTTAATAATCAACGCTATTGAAAAATCTGAAAATAAAATCGTTGAAAACGATGTTTTGATTGTTACTCAAAAAATAGTTTCAAAAAGTGAAGGAATGGTCAGAAATTTAGAAAAAATTAGTTTTAATGATTTGTTAAAAGAAGAAACAGTAAAAATAATCAGAAAAAGAGGTGATTTAGTAATTGCTCAAACTAAACATGGATTTATTTGTGCAAACGCAGGTATAGATAAATCAAATGTTGAGAGCAATTTTGCTTTATTACTTCCAAAAGATCCTAATAAATCTGCCCATTCAATAAGAATGAAATTAGAATCTCATTTTCAAATTAAATTAGCAGTGATTATTTCAGATACTTTTGGTAGAGCTTGGAGAAAAGGACAAGTTAACTTTGCTATTGGTTCATCTGGTATTAATCCGATCGTTAACTATATAGGAACTTTAGATACATTTAAGAATGAATTACAAGCAACAGAAATTGCTATAATAGATGAGCTTGCAAGCGCAGCAGAGCTTGTTATGGAAAAATCTATTAACGTGCCTGTTGCAATTATAAGAGGAGTTAATTTTGAAGCATCGGAATTAACTGCTTCAGAGTTAATTAGAGATAACTCAGAAGATTTTTTTCTTTAAATTTTTAACCACTCAAAAACTTTTTTCATGCCTTGATTCAAGGTAAACTTAGGCTCCCAATTTAATTTTTCTTTGGCAAGACTATTATTAAGCACACTACGCTTTAGCTCACCTTTTCTCGCTTCTGCATATATTGGTTCAATTTCTGATGAGAACTCTTTTTGCATTGATGACACTAAATCATTTACTGATGTTTCTACACCAGTCCCTAAATTTAAAAATAAATTTTCATTATTTGCTGCTGCGAGAATTAAAGCAGAGACTACATCTTTTACGAATATGTAGTCTCTAGTTTGATTGCCATCACCATAAATTGTAGGTTGTTCACCATTAAGAAATTTGTTAGCAAAAATAGAAACTACACCAGCTTCTCCATTGGGATCTTGCTTTGGACCATAAACGTTTGATAAATTTAAGATGGAGTAACTTATTTTTGAATCATCTAGCATAATTTCTATTAGTTCATTTAGCCTTTTTTTTGCGACTCCATATGGTGATTCCGGCTCACCCGCAAAATCTGTTTCTGATGTTGGGATGACTTCGGGTTCGCCAAAAATTGTTCCACCTGATGAAGTGAAAACAAATTTTTTACAATCTGTTTTTAGTAATGTTTGTATAAGCTTTATAGGTTGCAATATGTTATGTTCAAAATCTAATGCAGGATTTTCAACTGAAATAACAACTGAAGATTGAGCAGCTAAATGAAAACAGACATCTGGATTAAAGTTTTGAATCTTTTCTAATGATTCTTTTGAGCCGAGTTCATCAACTATGAATTCAAAATCATGATTAAAGTCTAGATTTGTTTTTTTACCTGTTAATAAATTATCTATAACTAATAAAGAATTCTCTTTTATTTTTATTAATTCTTCAACAAGATGAGAGCCTATAAATCCTGCTCCACCAGTAATTAATATTTTCAAAATGTTTCTCTGTAGATCATATCTTTAATAGTACTTCCACTTTTAACAATTGAATGCTCTGAAATAATTGAATTTTCTATTATCACATTTTCTTCTATTGTTGAATTATCTAAAATGACACTATTTATTACACTAACTTTATTGAAAGATATACTCACATTATTTCCTATCCAGTAGTTTTCATTAATATTTAAATGGGATTCTATAAAAGAATCTTTGGTTCCAACGTCTTTCATTGCTCCAGTAACTGTAAAATTTTTGAGTAAAGAGTTTTTTGCTAAGTTAGGAAATAATTGTTTTTCAAAACTACATGGTATTTCAAGCTTGTCGATAATTTTTTCAATATCAGATTTATGCAAATGATACAATCCAACACTAATTTTATTTCCAAATCTGTTATCAGATGGTTTTTCAATAAATTCACTTATCAAATTATTTTGAGAAATAGATAAAACTCCATATCTTGTTGGGTCATCAACCTCTATAGAGCCGATCGTTGAAACTAAATTTCTTTCTGCCTCATAAATGAATTGACCTAGATTGATGTTTAATAATAAGTCACCATTCATACAATAGAATTTCTCTGGAAAGCTCTCCAAATTCTGTACTATATACCCAGCAGTGTCTAACTTGGTTTCCTCAACTAATAAATTGAATCTAAATTTTGAATTGATTTGATATTGCAGCCATTGATCCCTGTGCTTAGAAGAACAAATTAAATTAAAATTAAAATTTGAAACCTTCAGATACTCCTCGAATATGTATTCAATTATTGGTTTGTTTTTAATTTTCAATAATGCTTTTGGTATTCCAATAGAGAGTGGTTGAAGTCTTGTAGCTTCTCCACCAACCAATAAATAAACTTCATTCATGTTTTAATAATAAGTTTTTAAAATCATTAAAAGAACTATCTATACTCAAAGACATTACGTCATCCCAAAGTTTTCTACTTTTTTCTTCAGTAATGAAATTATCCATATTTTTAATAAATTTTTTCTGTAAAAATGGCAAAGCCTCTTTTCTTCTACTTGGATGACCTATTGGATTAATTATTGTAATTTTATTTGAAGAAGTGCCATCAATGTAATTTAATTGTATTGAATTAGATATATCTCTTTTTGAAAAATCATAATAATTTTTTGTAAATTCATCACTTTCTTGAACCAAAATTTTACTTCTTAATGACTCAATTTGATCGAAAAACTTAAAATTGTCAAAATACATATCATATGTTAAATTTCCACATAACAAAGCCGCAGAAACCATATACTCAAGGCTATGATCTCTATCAGAAGGGTTATTTAATTCTTTTTTATTTGCAATAATTCTTACTGCAGGCTCATGAGTTGTAATCTGAATGTTTTCAATCTTGTTTTTATTTATAATAAACTCGTTGTGTAAGTGAGTAGCTGCTTCAATTGCAGACTGTCCGTGAAACTCTGCTGGGTACAATACTTTAAAAAGGACATTATTGATAACCCAATCGTTTAACGGTTTACCAAACTCTAGTTGTTCTCCGGCTAAAAAATTTTGCTCGAAACCCCATTTAGTGTTATTTTGTATTCCAGAATAAGTTTCATCTTCAAACTGGCTTATTTTCGATAACTCAACTGCTCTTTTAGAAGCATCAGCAGCTGCCCAACTTTTTCTTTTACCTACATTAGGTATATGCCTGTAGCTTCTCAAAGTTGGACCATCTTGAAGAATATTATTAATCGTTCTTTTAATAATATTCTCATCACCTTTATTTAGCAGAGAAGTAAATACTGAACCTGAAGCTAATTTTACATAGAAAACATGATCAAAGCCTTTGAGGTTTAGTGAAGTTCCAAGGGAAAGTGCACCTTGAATTTCATATGCTTGAATTAATGAGCGAATAAAATCATCAAATTTACATTCATCATTTAAATTAAAATAGCTATATATTGCACCAAAATTATCAGATGGGTGAGCCCACTCTTTTGCTAAAAATGTATCGTTATAATCAAACCATCTAGTCAACGTTGTGAGATACCAAGCTGTTGTTTGAAAGTTTTTATAATTATTAATTGTTTTAAATGGGTTTGTTAGGTTAGAATTTTCAAAATTCATTAAAGCGAAATCTACAACTTCTTTATGTGACGAAGCTTCAAAAATACAACCTACAGTATCTAAAAGTGCTAATTTTGCTGAAAAAAAGCTCTCTTGAGTTATTTCTATCGGATTTTTAAAATATTCAGAAATAATATTGTCAATAGTGTTATTGACCAATTTTATCTTTCGCTTGGACCAATATATTTTGCAGCTGGACGAATTAGAACATCTTGATCATGTTGTTCAAAATAATGTGCTGACCAACCAGCTATCCTTCCAGCAACAAAGATTGGTGTGAATAAGTCTATATCAAAACCAAGTTCATAAAGAAGCAAACCTCCATAGAAATCTACATTTGGAAAAAGTTTTTTTTCAGTATCCATTAATGAATCTATTTCTTTTGCAATTTTAAATCTATTAATAGCTTCTTCTGATGTGCTTAACTTCTCTACCCATGATTTTACAATCGGACTTCTTGGATCTTGAATCTTGTAAACTCCATGTCCAAAACCCATTATTTTTTTCTTTGCTTCTAAAAGCTTTAGAACTTCAGCTTTGGCTTCATTAACATTTGAAAACTGAGTAATCATTTTTACCGCTTTTTCATTTGCCCCACCGTGTAACTCGCCTTTTAAAGTGCCAATACCAGATACTATTGAACTAGTTAAGTCTGACCTAGTTGAAGCAGTTACTCGAGTTGCAAATGTAGAAGCATTGAATCCATGTTCTGCGTATAGAATTAAAATATCATCTAGTGCTTCAATTTTTTCTGAAGAAACGTTGTCTTTAAGCATAGAGCTAGCAACAACATATTCATTTATGAAATTTGTCGAAACCGCATCATTAAGCACTGAAATGACATAGCAATTTACAGCACAAAGTTTAGCAGTAGCATCCAACCTATTAATTCCTTCATATTCACCTACTAATGAAGTGATAACTTTTAAAACGTCCATTGGGTGCATCTTGTCTTTTATTTCATCAAGAACACTATTTAAAAAATTATTGTCATACATTTCAACAAAGTGAGTTTTATAGTAGTTTTTAAAATCTGACCCATCTAATTTATTTTCAACTATTAACGAAGCAACATCTTCATATGCGTTTTTTTTGGTAAGTTCAACAGCATCATAGCCACGATACCTTAGAGAGGTACCTTCTCTGCCTACTGTAGAAATAGCAGTTTCACCTGCAATAACTCCTCTTAAGCCTGGTGAATAATCCATCGATTCAATTGTACATTAGTGAATTTATAAGTCTAGAAATTAATCTTCCAAAGTAAGTGTTTGAATATAGAGGAGTTATCATTTTCATATGGCACAAATTCATAATTTAGAAGAAAGGACTAGATTTGGATCTAGATATGTTGCTGGATTCATTTTATTAATTTCCAGTATTTTATTAGCTGCATGGGTTGGTTTCTTTCTCTTTTTACCACTAAAGTCTGGGATGAGTGTAGTTAATTCTTTAGAAGAAAAATTTCTACCTCGTGCTGAAGGCATGGTATTAAATTTTGTCACTTTATCTGAACCATCTGCAATTATTACAGCTGATAATAAAATTCTTGATGAACTACATGATGGATTAAATCGTGATCCAATTGCGTTGTCAGAAATACCTCCTTTTGTAATCAACACACTACTTGCTGCAGAGGATAGTAATTTTTACACCCATCAGGGAGTTGATTTTATAGCTATTTTAAGTGCTGTTGTTGACAATTTAAGAGGAGTAACTAGAGGTGGTTCAACAATAACATCGCAAGTTGCAAAGCAATCTTTCGTTGGAGATGAAATTTCAATTAGAAGAAAAATTGCAGAAGCAGTTGTTGCTGCCGAACTAGAAAGAAGATATTCAAAAGACCAGATTTTAGAATATTATGTAAATTCAATATATTGGGGAGCAGGAGCATACGGAATTCAATCTGCAGCACTCGAGTACTTCAATAAAGACATCCGTGATATCACACTTGACGAAGCTGCAACTTTAGTTGTTATTATCAGAAGCCCTGCTTACTACAATCCAAGAAAATATCCTGAGAGAGTTGTAGAAAGAAGAAATGATGTTTTGGATGTAATGTTAAAAGAGGGTTTTATTGTAGCCATCCAAGCCCGTTCGGCTAAGCTTGCTCCATTAAATGTGGTTGAATCAATAGATGAAGTTGCCCAAGCAGACCATGTGGTTGCTGAGGTAAAAAGACAACTTTTAAACGATCCCCAGTTTGCTGTGCTTGGCAATACTAAAGAAGATAGAAAACAAAAAATCTTTGGATGTCCATCTGATGATTCTTCCTGTAGTGGTGGTGGTGGACTGAAAGTTTATATAACTTTAAATTTAGATTTACAACAACATGCAAATTCAGTTTTAAATACTTGGGTTCCTCCTAAAAGCGAGAATGATGAAACAGATGATCCTAAACCAACAGGTGTGATTACATTAATAAACAATTACACAGGAGCTATAGAAGTTATGGCATCAGGTTTACCTTTTGAAGAAGAACAATTTAACTTAGCTACTCAAGGTAAAAGAAATCCGGGATCTGCTTTTAAACCGATAACTTTACTCGCCGCTTTAGAAGCTGGTGATAAGCTTTTTAGTTACAGAGATTCGAGAAGTCCTGTGGAAATTGACTGTGGATATCCATGTGCGCCAGATGGAATAGGAACCAAATGGGTTGTAAGAAACTACGGAACATCAATTACTGCAGATAGATATTTAAATAAAATATCTGCACAAAACAGGTCAATTGAACTTCAATGTCTTGGTTACCATGTTGAAGAATTAAAAAATAAAGATTTTTTAGAACAGTTTCCGCTTGCAATAAATCTTGATGATTTTCCAGAAGAGAAAGATAAGCTAATTGAACTGGGAAAAGCTTTAGGTCAAATTGATGAGAATGGTAATCAAATTATTTATCAAGAAAATACAAACGGAGTTAATTTTCCTGAAGGCACAGTAGTTATTTCTGATACTCAAAAAATTGAGAACCAGAATAATTTAATACAAATTGACATTGATAGTGATGCTCAATCAGTTTATAAACCTTGTAATGACAAATCTGAATATAATAGATCCGTAAAATTGCTTGATACATCAGGAATGATTTCTTTAGAAGAAGCAACTCGACGCTCCATAAACACAGTTTTTGCTCAGCTAGCTTCAGAAGTTGGAGGTGAAAAGCTTGCATATACGGCAAAAAGGATTGGAATAAATTCATACCTAGAACCTGTAATTTCTCTTACACTTGGTGCTGGTGCTGTAACTCCAATTGAAATTGCTTCAGCGTACTCTTCATTTGCTACCAATGGTGTCTTGGCTCCTCCTTACTTAATTGAAAGAATAGAGGATGTTAATGGAGATGTAATTTATCAACATATTGTTTCACAAAGAATTTCAATACCAGATCCAGCTGCGGCTGCAGCAGTTAGAAAAACTTTAGAAGTTGCAGCACAGATGGGTACTGGTACAAGAGCAGTTTTAGATGATAGACCTATTGCAGGAAAAACAGGAACACATCAAGGATTTAGAGAAGCTTGGTTCATTGGTTTTATACCTCAATACACGTCTTCAGTTTGGGTAGGATTTGCTGAAGAACAATTACCTTTAACAAACGTTGAAATTAATGGCGAAGTTATTTCTAATGTTTCAGGTGGAAGAGTTCCAGCGCCTATGTGGAAAGAATTTATGACAAAAGTGGTAGAAAACTTAGAAATAGCTGACTGGCCAGAAGATCCGAGTGATATTGAAAAATATTATGAAATTCCTAAAGTACTAATTCCCCAATTATTAGGATTAAATGTACTTGATGCAGAAGAAATTGCATTCTCAACTTATTTATTACCAAAAATAGTACTTGTAGATTCAGATGAAGTTCCTGGGTTAGTTTTAACACAAAGTATTGAAAAGGATGAAGAGGTTCCAGAAGGAACAGAAATTATTTTAGAAGTTTCTGGTAATAAATATTCTGCAGCAATTCCAAATATACCACCATGTACATACACAGTTGAGGAAGCAGAAAATTTGATAAAAGAATTTATGCGTGAAAGCAATGTTATTTTATTTTTACAAAAAAACTATGAATCAACTGAAACACAAGGTTGCGAGAGTAAAGTAATTGGAACCAATGTTGCCCAGGGGGCTACAGTTTCAACTGGAGATACAATTATTTTTATTGTAAAAAGTAGTAACGAAGATTCTTAATTTAATGAATTTAAGAAATTAAATAGACCAATAACTCCAAAGCCAGTTCCACCTTTTGGGGTAAGAGGATCGTTATCTCTAGATCTGGCAGGTCCAGCAATATCTAAATGCAACCATTGAATGTCATTAATAAACTCTTCAAGCAACAACGCTGCAGTTATTGCTCCACCAAAGCTACCACCAGTGTTTTTCATATCAGCTATATCTGATTTAATTAATTTTTTATATTGTTTTTCTAGTGGTAACTGATGATATCTTTCGTGACTTAATTTATTAGATTCTAAAAATTGGTTAGCGAGTTCTATATTATTTGAAAATACCGCACCTACTTCTAGTCCGAGTGCAACATAGGATGATCCAGTTAAAGTTGCAACATCGCAAATTATATCTGGATTAAACTCACTAGCATACGCTAAAGCATCCGCCATTATTAACCTACCTTCGGCATCAGTATTTAAAACTTCTATAGTTTTTCCATTTCGCATTTTGAGAACATCTCCTGGACGAATTGCTGTACCGCTTGGCATATTTTCAACTAAAGGTGTATATACTGTCAAACCGATATCTACACCTTGTTTAGCTAAAAGAGTAATTAATCCCCAAGCAGTTGCTGCACCAGCCATATCCGTTTTCATTGTTTCCATACCAGAAGGAGATTTTAAAGATAATCCACCAGAGTCAAAAAGGACACCCTTACCAATAAGTGCTATTTGTTTTTTTGCTTCAGTATTATATTTACCTACTAAAAAGTATGGATCTTTTATCGAACCGCTAGCAACGCCAAGCACTCCACCAAAATTATTTTCAATTAGCCAATTTTTATCATATACTACTAATTCAATATTTACATTGCTTATCAATTCTTTAACTTTATTAATAAAAAACTCAGGAGTTTTTGTTAAAGATGGGTAATTCACCATATCTCTAACCCAAAAAACTGAATCAATTTTATTATTAACCTCTTCTTCAAAATTTGAATCTTTAATAGAAAATTTTGGCTTATTTTCTTTTTTGCTTAAAAATATGTCGAAATCATAGGCTGAAAGTTTTAAACCAAATTCAAATGAATAAGAATCAATATTTGAATTTATTGAAATAATATTTAATTCGTAATCTTTTTTTAATTTACTTCCAATTTTTGAACCAAGTTCTACCCAGTCTAAGACTTCGTCACAGCCACTTATTCCTATAACTATCGATTCATTATCTGACTTGCTAAGTGTTTTTGGTATAAAAATATAAGAATTTTTTTTGGCAGTAAAATTATTAATTTGAAGAAATTCATCAAACAAGTCTTTGTTATGAAAATTATCCAATAATTTATCATCTAATTGATCAACAAAATAAGCATCTAAAATCATTTACTTGCAGTCCATTCTTGTTCAAAATCTCTAGCTATCATCCAGAGCAAATCGGATAAACGATTTAAGTATACAACAACTAAAGAGTCATTAATTTCAAAAGATTTTTGCCAAGTTACACATTTTCTTTCAGCACGTCTAGAAACCACTCTACACCAATCAAAGTTTGCGGCAATATTATTTTCCCCTGGAACAACAAAATAGTTTGGAATACCATTTTTTTCGGTAAGGTAATCAATATCTTTTTCTAGATTTTCAATCATATTTTTAACAACAAGAGTTTCTCCTGGTTTAAGTTTTGCACGATTTTCTTTAGATGTTGCTAACTCAGCCCCTACAATAAACAATTCTCTTTGAATTTTTAAAATAAGCTCTTTAGTTGAGAGTGGTAATTTTTTCTCAGATCTAAGAAGGCCCAAAGCTGCTGTCAATTCATCAACTGAACCATAAGCTTCAGGAGAAATACTATCCTTATCTACTTTTCCTCCGAAGAGCAGATTTGTTACCCCTTTATCTCCTGCTTTTGTATAAATCTTCATAATTTTAGAATAGCTCAAATAGAAAGTATCATTGCCCCACTAGCACCTATTGATAATAAAAGTGCTAAATAACTCAATCCAGTGCTTGCCATGACTCCAGTATATGATTTCTCCCCAAGTGATTTATACGAACCTAAAGATAACAATGCTGTTGAGGCAAGTAGACTAGCAATGACATTTCTAAATGTATTAGTACTAAAAATAGTTAAGATTTCAAATTTAAAATTATTCTCATAAATAATAAAAATAATCAACAGTAATACAGCAAGAAATGCTGCAGTCAATGAGATTTTTTTCATACCTTCTCTTGAAATTGTTGGGTCTACTAAGTACCAATGTCCGATCATCATCGACGAAAATATAGACGAAACTAACAAAAAGTTTAATATTTCGAATGAAAATGACATATTGGTAAAAAAAGAATTTTCTAAATATAGAGAATATATAAGTAGACAAAAACTTGATAACCCGAATAGAATACCTTCCTTTTTTTCAATTAATAACAAGTAAATTATTAATAAAAATATTCCTGAAAATATTTTTAAATTTTGATTTAAAAATAGAATTAATGAAATTAATGAAACGAAAAGTATACTGAACCCCTTTCTAGGTTTTACTGAAAAATTAATGTATAAAATAAATGGAATACAGAATACCAAAATATAACTTACATAACTATTCAACTGCATTTCATATTTAGGATAATATAGAATCGGAATATGAAAGATAAAAAACTCTTTAAAGGAGCATTATTTTGCTCAATCTCACTTATCTTATTAATTTCTACCATAAACAGGTATGAAATTAATCAATTAATAACAATTGCCTCTTTAGTAAGCTTTATGATTTATTACTTTTTATTTTATTTTTCTCTTAAAGCTTTTCGTATTAACAAATTTTTAGGATTAATCCTCTTTTTAAGCACTTTTCTATTGGTTCCAAATTTATTTAACAATGATAATGGACAGTTATTTCCAATTACCTATACCTTATTTATTAGTTATTTTTTGTTAACTTTAGGACAAATGATGTTTAAAAAATGGAAAAAACGCACTGAATTGTGATAAAAATTTTTAACTATTCTAAAATGAGATAATGAAAATAGGGCTTAAAAATTTCATATTATTTATATTTGTTTTTTTAATTAGTTTTTTTTATAGTTCAAAAGAATCTAACTCAATTTCTGCCTTACCAATTTACACTACTACTTTTTCAAACTGTGTAGATAATGCTGTTGCCCCACTTGATACATTAATTGATATTCAAAGATTTTTAAATTGCAACGGCTTTAATCCTGGGCCAATAGATGGTGTGCCAGGAAATAGAACTACTGGTGCTGTTAAAAGTTTCCAACAAACGGTTGGTCTATCTGCAGACGGAGTTATTGGCCCTGCCACTAAGCAAGCAATGAGAGCATACAGTGCAGTGAGTTTTACTTTTAAAGGTAGCGGATGGGGTCACGGTGTTGGGTTAAGCCAATATGGCACTAAGGGATTAACAGAACTTGGTGCAAGCTTTTGTTCTAACACTAGTTCATGTAATTCGGATGAGGTAATTAAGTATTATTTCCAAGGTACCAACGTGCAAAGTTTAGGTGATATATCTCTTTCTTCGCCTGACATTGCAACAACTAATAATGCGCTCTGGGTCGGACTAGCAAGAAACGTAACGTCAATATCGCTCACAACCTTACCTTCTTCAAGTCCGCCAACACTTTTTATTTGTCAGGATGGCTTAAACCAAACTGCTGGAGTTCAATCTTTTTTAGTAAGTCGTGGATTTGAACCTGGACCTATTGATGGAGCATTTGGAGAAAAAACGGCTGGCGCATTGAGAAACTATCAAGCTTCTGTTGGCTTGAATCAATCTGGGACCATTGATGATGCAACATTATCTAAAGTTAAAGAAGAAGCGCAGGCTGATGGTCCTTGTGAATCAGAATATGGACCGTTAAAGATTAGTGGTGGTGCAACAGTAAATATTATCAACGCAAATGGAGGATGTTATTTTACCGGCCATCCTTTAGTAACTAAAGCAACTTCAGGATGTAACATCGGTATCAAATGGTCTGATGGGGGAAGAATTAGAGTTGGCCCTCGAGAACATAAACATGGTGAATTAAAACTGCGATCAAAATCAGTATCTTCAGGTTTTCATGTTTCACTTGCAGTTAATCTAGAAAAGTATTTATATGGATTAGCAGAGATGCCTTCCCATTGGAATGTAAAAGCTTTGGAAGCACAAGCCCTTGTTGGTAGAAGTTATGCAGTTTATCATTACTTGAGCAAAGATATACCTAGC
>Ga0222713_10002763_pt1 | contig 18487 bp, 18 predicted proteins | sample C33_649DmetaG_FD_165061 | JGI IMG/M metagenome (GOLD analysis project Ga0222713, IMG submission 165061) | Estuarine water microbial communities from San Francisco Bay, California, United States - C33_649D | ecosystem: Environmental > Aquatic > Marine > Unclassified | place: USA: California...
CATCAACTGCTGCTCTTGAGTTTTCTATTAATTGACTTCTTTGATTATAAGTAGTGTATGCGCTTACGTTAAATAACGTTGACAGTGCTGCTGCTTGTGCTTCTGCGTATTGCGCAGCTGGCATTGTTTTCTTTAGACTGGTTAAAACGCTTTGTATGTTAACGAACATATCGTCAACAGTTGATCCACCTCTACCTAAAACTGCATTGGTTTGAGAAACATATCTAAATATTTCATTTTTTAATTCATCTAATCTTGTTGTAATTGTATTTGATTTACTAGAAGCTTGGGACAGCGATGCTAGGTCTGATTCTCTAATTATATTTCTAATTCTAGAAAATGATTCTTCTATGAATCTTGTATCAATTCCTTTTTCTCTTGCCTCAGCCGCAAAAGATGATTTCATTCCTTCTATTCTTGCTGCAAGTTCTCTTATTTCTTGAGGACTTCTTGCTTCAGATATCCTACCTAATCCTCTTGCCGTAAATATTTGTGGAGCTATTTCCTCCAATTGTTTCATTATCTTATCTGTATAGCCATAACCAAAAGTGCTTTTACCAAAAGATTCTATTGATCTTAATATTCTAGCTTCATCAATAGAAGTTACTGCTGAGCCAGCTTCATCTACAAGACCATATCTACCATCTGTCTTTGACAGTTTTACAGATCTTCTAACGCCATCTTCTTTAATTAATACTTGTTCGCCACTTAATAATTTTGAAATTACGTTTGGATTATTTATGTCATAAGATTTTTTACGGAATCTAGATGCTAATCTAAGAAGAGAGTTTGGTTGCTCTGCATCTATATCTAAAGCGTTTTTAAATCCTCTAGCTCTATCAGAATTTCCTAATATAAAATCTAGGAATTTTGAACCAGATTTATTTTCTATATCATACGAAGCTTGCCCATTTAGGCCAGATGCAAATCTTGCATGTCGAGTTAACATTTCCGAGCTTCTTGTTGGAAGCGGTCTGTATGTTCCTCTTAAAACTTCTCCAAAAATTTCACCGGAATCTTCATTGACTCCATATGCTCTTACTTTTCCTTTTGTTCCGCCAGTACTATGCCAAATATGAAAGTCGGCTTTAGTTTTAGCTAATTCACCAAATGGTTGGACGCTTCTACCTGGAGAATATTGTAGTGGTCCCTTTTTTGCTATTTCTGAAAATGATCTGTAACCAAATAAGTCTGCTGGATTTAATTTAATAATTGGTATATGCAATTCGCTAGCAAAGAAGTTTCCAACATTAGACATAGTTGTTTTAATGGAACTAAAATCTAATGTCTGACCGTACTTAGATTGATAAACTCCTTCTAGTTTATTAAAACCAATTGATTTAGAAACTGGGTCATCTACCGCCATTCTTCCAGCAAGGTTTCTTATTATCCCTTGCTCTCTATCTGATAGGTGTGAGAATTTTCCTTGGCTTACAGCCTCACTTATTAGCAACGGCTTCATTCCAAATAGGTTTGCGCCACCCTCAAATATACCTGAGGTCATCTTTTTATTGCGTATTAAGAAAGATTTAAGACTAGTAAAATCATCTGGATTAAAACCACGATTAGCTAAGCCAGTTCTAACTATATCGTCTGAAACCATTCTCCCTTCTTCTTTTAATGGGATACCTAATACTTGTGCTGCTTTTCTTTGAAGGAATTGTTTTTGAGAACTATTTAGCGGACCAATAAATTCTTGGTAAACTGCTTTCTGAGGTTTTAGTATTGATGAAGCTATATCTACTAGATCACCTCTAGCAAATGAGTTCCATTGATTACCAATTTTTGTTTTTACACCCTTTTGAAATTCTTTGCTAGTAAAATGAGAATTTGTTTCTTCTACTATTTCTCTAAGGAAATCGTTTGGAGTTTTTCCTGGTCCAGACAATGATCTTATTGAAGACTCATAATCCTTACCTCCTTTGATTCCTTTAAATCTTGCAAGTAATTCGCCAAAGTAATCATCTTGGTCAGCATGGATTTTCATCTTTCCAATTGATATAACATTTGTAGGATGTGAATCCGTCCCCGGCATAGCAACTTTTAATTGATTAACAAAGTCATCTGTTTGTTTTGAATCTAAACCTTTTGATTTTAATTTTTGAGCTAATAGCTCTTTATACTCTGCTTGTTGTTGACCAAGATAAAAATCTGATCTAGTAAAACTTTTATCATTTGGTCCACCTGCTCCCATGACAGATACTTGACCAGCTAACTTAGACAACCTGCTAGTATATTGACTTTGTATCTTCTGCATTGCAGTGATGATGTCTGCGGAAGACTTTGGTGTACCTGAAGAAAGTATCTCGGCATGTTTGATAGAATTTTGTAAAGCATCATATGCTTCACCATATACCCTAAACTGCTGACGACCCACTCTAAGGCCAGCACTTAAACCTCTAAAAGCTGGGATGGCGTCTATTATTCCAGGACCAAGATTACCCTCTATATCTCTGTGCCCAAAAGCAAGCGATTTTGCGTATGAGGTAGCTTGCTTCATTCCAGGGTCTCTCGACGCTCTGGAGGCCTCTAGGGCCGATTTAGCGCCCTTTCTAGCCCTATGTAGGGCTTCTACTATTCTTGGCTGCTCATCAGCTCCCATGGCCTTAGCAGCTGCGTTAAATGCCCCTGAGGTTTGAGCTGTCTTTTTTAGAAATGCATTACCAGCTGTAGCTAAATCGTGACCGACTTCTCCTAATAATTCATTTAAGTCAACAAAGCCTCTTGCCATTGTTTGTTTCAATGGACTTAGCTCTGAAATTGAAGTCATTGAATACTTGAATGTATTTAGTGAACTCTTGGTTGCATTTACTGCTGCACCGCCGCCTTCAAATGGCAGTATCATTGTTGCTAAATTAGTTACTGAAGTTTTAACAAAGTCACTAACTACGTCTGCTGGGTTGTACCAATTGACCTTTTTCTTATTTTCATCTTTTCCAAATAAAGGATCAGTTATAGCTCTTTGAGCTCCCCATAATGCTGGCAATTCATACGGCATTCTTCTGCCGACTCTAACCATCCTTTGTTGGATATCTTCTTTAAGACCCCAGATTGCTGGTGGCTCAGAGGTTAAGCCTCTACCAGCTTGTTCTAATTCATTTTTTGTAAATGAATATCCAAATCTTTCAAAAACCGAATGCTTTGAACCAAGATATCCAGTTGTTAATTCATCGCCAACTTCATAAACTAATTTTTCATATGGATCATTTACGCCATCGATTGCTCTCTTAACACCTTGCAATTGATCAAGATGTCTTCTGACATCTACCATATCTTTAATTAAACTAGTGTTGCCAGAATCTTGTATTTTTTGAGCTAGCTTAAGTCCACCTTTGCGCAACATGGCGGTCGACACGCCAGCAACCAACATTGTTGTACCTGCATGCGCAAAAAATCGCATAACAGGATGACCATTAAGAGCTCTTGCTACAGCACCGCTATCACGAGAAATGCCTTCTGTTTCACCTTCGTTAAGAGGAACATCGCGAGATGTTACACCATTACCAATGCTGTGTAACGGACCACGATCTCTAATCAAGGCTATCTCCTACTATCTCATTCCCCATAGTTTCTGAGCAATGGGGTCTTCGTAGCTAGCTTCACCTTCTTTCTTAGAAGCGTTATGTCTAGCTGCACTAGTCTTCTGTTTTTCCATTTCTTCTTCTGGATCAATTAACTGAAGATTTATATTTGTTGGCTCAACACCGTTTATGCTTTGTTGTATTTCAATAATTTTTTCAGATAGTGCAACATTTTCTGCCAATTGAGAGAACGTCATCTTATCTAAATCTTTAGGGCTATACATAGTTATAGTAGCGAGAACAAAAGCTTTCATTAAACTTCTTACTTCATTAGCTTTTTCTCTTTTATTTTCTAGTATATTTTTAGCTATTTTTGCCGAGTAAAAACCAGATACATCAACTATCTCTTGAGACAAAGAAGAAGCCAATCCAGGAGGTATTGAGTTTGCGTCAAAATCCTCTGGATAGACTACCCCAGCTCCAATTATAATATCTTCTACATCAGCAGATGAATACTCTTCAGAATTTTTATATTCTACAATCTTATCGTATTCTTCAAATGTAAGTTCTCTAAAATAAATTTCTTTATTTTTAATAACTGTACTAAATATAGAACCATATTTACTTTTTAATTCATACAGTTTTTCTGGGGTCATATCAAATTATAATTGTCTTACCTCAAGGGCAACAAAGCCTGATGCCTCTAAGACTTCTTGAGATATTAAAGAAGGTACACCGGCCATAACTCCACCCATGTTACTCTTGTCATACTGTGGATACAACATGCACAGTTCTGATATTGCTTCTTCGTTCCACATATTTGCTTCAGCGGACGAGAGCTGTCCAGCTTGAACAAGCTGTTCCATCTTCTTTACTAAGCTCTTATACTCTAACCTAGAAAGAACTCTCCATACGATATGCTTATCAAATGATAGCGATGTAACATACACTTCGCCGTGCATTTGCTTCCACTCTTTGATCATTCCGGCTGTTGGTCCGCCTTCCCATATCTCTTGGGCATCATCTAGATCCTCAACTGATTTTGTTTCTTCTGCTCCTGCTTCAAATTCAATATCGGCTGCTGGTTCCATAGAAATCTCAACTACTTCATCAACACCAATTTCTTTTGCTGATTCTTCGTTATTTGAAATTGTTACTTTTCTCTGTGTAGACATAGTTTCTCCTTATAGCTAAAACTTAGATCATCTTACATTATACATTATAAAAAAAATATATTCAATATTTAATTCATATTATTTGAATTGGCCGTATTTGAACTTTGGCCATTTCTTCCTTGATTTGCATCTGAAGTATTAATTGTTGTAGAGGATTTAATAAACCCTAGGTTAGCTTCAGTAAAGTACAAATCTCTAGCTATGAACTGATAACTTTCTCCAACTGGTTGACCACCTGGATTATAGGCTGTAGCCATACTTAATAGTTGCACTTCTTGCAAAACTATTTTCATAGGGCTGGCATTATTATCAGTTCTAACTAATCTTTCATTAATATCAGAAACAATCATTCTATCTAGATTATCAGTGATTACCTTTCCACCTGTTCCGGTATAGTCAAGTGGACTCATTGATGCTTCTTGTGCTCCATATAATATAACAAAATTAAACGGTGGGTGAGCACTAAAGATATTGTGTCCAGAATCTTTTACATTTTTGGTCAAAGGATCTGAAGTTAAACGATCAAGTTGACTGTAAGCCCAATACTTCTGTAAATTTTGTTCGTCTTCTTGAGAGTCAAGTTTAGATCTTAATGGTGAAACAACTCCGCCAAATGCTTCCTGTGGTGCAGGATTCTTTACTCTTGCATCTGTTGCTTGTTCTATTAGGTCTGTCATTCTTCTTGGGTATCTAGTAAACATTGTAAATTCACCAGATATAATTCTTGTGCCGTACAGCATTGAGTCATAGTTGTATGACCAAAATCCATATAGTGGTTGTTTTTCTTGTTTGATCACATAAGTAAAAGAAGCGATGTCTAATTCATTTTCTGGTTCAAAAAGACCATCAATATAGACTTTGATATCTTCGCCACCAAAATAATAATCATAATAATTACTAAATCTTTTATCTTTATCTGAACCATTTGAAGATCCAGACCAAGCTAAATCTAAATTTGATAATGGATTAAAATTTTTTTCGTAAAAAGAATTAGTTGGTCCAGTTGGCATAATATTATTTTTCTATGAGATTATTTGATCTGTAATAAGGTTAGAGTACATAGCTGTTACGGATTGTCCGTTATCTGTATCTCCAAATATATTTCTATTTATATTTAATATATTATCAGCTTGTGTATTAGTCATATTACCATACTTTTCTTTTTCGTATGCCATATGAACCATTGGTTGAATTCCTCTTGCCATAAATGTATACGTCTGTTCAGTGATAAGGTCATCTATAGACATCGTCTGACCTTCATCTACTATTGTAACACCAAATATTTTCATCTTTGCTGCATTCCCATATTCGTTAAAGAATGTTAATACAATATCAAATGGAGGCAACATGTCCGCAAGTGGGGCAAAGAACCCGTTGCTCCTAGCAAGATATTCTTTATATTGTTTTATTTTATAAAATGCATATTCGTTAAAAACTGTAAAGATTAAAGAACCGGCTATTGTTCTTCCGCCTTTAATAAAGCCTCTAACATTAGAGTGTCCCAATGTTCTAATTGGAGTATTTTCTCTGTGTATGGAATACGATATAGTTTGTATTTCGCCTATATCTATAACATCACCTGGGCTAGTTATTTTTCCATCTGGACCAATTTGAGGAATTATCATTGTGGCGACCGTATCGGCACCAGAAAATGACATATTAGAAAGTATTGAATCTAAATCAGTTGCCGGATCATAGTTTGGTCTAACGTCAGAATATCCAGAAACAGTGCTTGAACTATTTATTCTATCCATTTATATTTAACTACTCCTTAAAATAAATAGTGCATGGAGGATTTCCCCCATGCACTACTCATAACTTACTAACTACTTAAATTATGGACGAATGATATTTGTATTAAGCCCTGAGTTCTTTACTGCGTCTTGACTAATGATGTCATTAAGTCTAAGCGAGGATGCTTCTTGATCCTTGTCTATCTTAATGGCGTACATAGGGCCAAGTTCTCTAGCTACATATGTCATTGTTTCTTCAATAACAATATCGTCCATTGAAGCTCCAGAACCCTCATTGAGAAGTTCTACGCCATATATTGAACGTACTGCTGCTTGTCCATATTCGTTAACAAAAGTTACCGTAATGTCAAATGGCGGAATTTGGTCAGCGTAGTAAGGAACTTTTTTAACAACATCTTTACTCCAGCCAATTCCACCATTTGGCTCTTGAAGTCCAGATATACCTCTACCTACTGACTGAGTATCGCCTGGAAGCGTGTTGTGTGCTCTAGTGTAAAACATCTGCTTTGTGTCTTGAGCCTCATAGTTTTTGTCTAACATTGTGTAAGTGCTGGACGATCAAAAACTGTAAAAATTAATGATCCAGCGATACCACGCTTTCCTCTTGAGAAGGATCTTGGGTTTGGTGAACCCATTGTGTAGATAGGTGCTTTTTCTCTTGTTACCGAGAATGTGATGCCTGAAAGAGCACCAATTTCTACGCCACCAAAAGTTGCAACAATGTCTGCACCTGAGAAAGTAGTATAAGTATTGAGATACTTATTTACTGGGTTATATGATTCTGCGGCCATTTATTACCCTCCAATCGGTTAATTATACGTTAATGGCTATTTGAACCTGAATCGAATTCAATTCGAATGCAGGTGTTAATACGAGGTCTATAATCGCCATGTTATCTGAAGGAACATATGTAACATTGAAGTCACTCTCCAACAAGGCACCTTTGATTTGCATACCACGTAAACCTGAAGAAATTGCTGTTTCCATTGAATTTCTTACTTGTATTGTTGATGGTTCACCAACGAACTTCTGACAAACTTGACGAACCAACTGTGAAGCCTCATCAACAATTCTCTTTGTTGACAGTCTCAAGTAGTCTGAATTGTCTGCTGAGAATGTTACTGCTCCACCAAAAACTGCAATCTTATTAAAGTTTAATACAACGGTATTGAGTGCTGCTGCATTAAGTGTTTGCTGCTGTGTTCTTGTTGGCGCATAACGAAGTGCTTGTACGTTGTACAATGACTTGTTTGTTATGCCAGTGTATGAAGGTGTTCTGCTCATTGTAGCAGCAAGTGATGCTGCTCCGTTTGAGTAACCATAATCTGTTGTTCCATCTGAGTCTGTTGTGCTATAGCCAACAGGCTTAACTTCTGCTACAACGATTGAAACATAAGGTCCAACAACTTTCATAACTGCATTGTTTCTATCTGGAAGTGTAGAAGTCAAAGCGGCAAGGTGAGTAGCTGCCTGTGAAGGTGTCAATGCTTCTCTTGAACCATCAACATATGGCTTCACTCCCATAACTGCTATACATGGATTTGTGTTTTCTGAAATATCTTTTACTTTATCTGCAACTTTGTAAGCCCAGTTATTTGAAGTTGTTGAGCTATTGTTTGCATGGAAACCGAACTCATCAGCATTAGGTGTTGCACCTGTTGTGCCTGTCCAGTCGTTTTCGTTTCCACCTCTACCCCAAGGGATAATGATGTCTGGAAGAGCGGCTTCAGCTGCTGCAAAGGCGGCATCAAAAACACTTGAACCACCAGCTGCTGTGTACGAAACGCTCGACAAAGAACCTGTTGTGTGATTAAATTGTGTGTCTGCTGGCAAAGGAACTAAATGAATTCTTTCAGCGCCTGCTGTGATAAGTTCCAAAAATGCCTTATGAAGGTCTGAACCCTCACCAAAAGCAGTAATGACATCTTTTTCAGTTGTTGCTTGAACGACATCAAGGTCAGCTACGTTACCAGTTCCATCTGGATTTGTAAGTGCTCTTTTAGCAATTGCAACAATTCTTGGTCCCGCTGGGACGTCTTGTCTAGAGACACTATAGAAGCGATCTCTGATTAATGTTGATACACCTGGTACAGCCATGTTATTTTTGAACCTCCGACAGAATAAGTCTTATGTTATAGTAACAACAAACTTATAAAAATAACTATGAATATATTTTATCTGAACTTTTTAATATAGGTTTATTGTCGTGGAGTAGCAGTATTCTCAAGATCTATTAGATTGAGAGTGGTTCCATCGTAATTAGGGGTGGCATTTTGTAGTAGTTCGGACTCGTAGGCCATGAACTGTCTGACGTCGATAGCGATCTTTTCAATCGTATTAGCCTGAGCTGCAAAGGTCTTTTCTGTGGTTAACATGTAGGTAACCGTTCTTTTATGGACATCTTTTGCGTCCCTATTGACCTCTGAGTCAGATAGTCTTCTAGAATAGACTAATTCTGAAGCTCCAATTTTTTTAAAGATTGGAGTATACTCCAGCATAAAGTCTTCAAATGCTTCCATTAAAGATTCGACCAAATACGCATTGTCGTGGTCATCAATGGTTGATTCATTATTTGAACCATACCTAATTCCCACTGGGGATATCGCAGTGAAAGCAATTATATTCTGAAATCTTTGACCATAGACATAGACGTTATTAGCTGTGATTTGTCTCATTCTTGGCTTGGGCTCAACCGAGTGGGCCTTTCTTAATTCTAAAGAATAAGTTATTATAGCGTCTGTTGTATCGTATGTATTTGTTTCTGAATTAAACCACGTAAAAGAGTTTTCCCCACTGGAGCTAGCTTTAATTGGAAAATTAGGATGACCAGTTTCCCACAAGCTTTTTACTGCTGCTATAAACTCAAGATATGTAAGATTGCCTTCTGACTGAAGTATCTCTGCAAATCTTACTTTGTCTGTTGAAGCTGTAAGGCCAAGCTTTGGCATACTTATTGGTATTTGTGCCATATTAAGCTCCTGGTCCTGCTGCTAATGAAAGGTTAATTTTCTTTAAACCTAAAGACGAAGTTAGGTTTATGTATAATAGTATTGTTCCTTTTTCTGTTGTTGATTGTTCTGCTTTGAATTCAAAATCAACAATAGTATTATTTAACTTTAATGATTGTAACATACCTGTTACATTTGAAACGACTGTATCATAGCCAAATTTTCCTACATAACCATATCCAAAATTCTTAACCTGTTGAGCCACATAAGAAGTTAATCTCATTTGAGGAAGTTTTGAAAAAACTGAATTTGTATTTGATAATGTATAGTCGTTAGATAGATACACGTCATAGGAGTTTCCTCTGCGTGCTTTAGTGCCTCGATAAATAGTATTTATTCCTATCGCATCTAATCTATTTAAATCTGTTGAAGTTAAATCTGAACCGTATAGTGATAATGCTCCTGGTATTCTCTTTCTTATCAGCCCCATATTTAATTGGTTTTGCGCAATCATACCTGCCACAGCTGCTGATACAGAATTAGTATATGTTGTCTCTATTTGTAAATGAGAAAACAATGCTTCTCCATATACTGGAACAACGTATCTCCCTATGTCTGAAGCTATTTGTGTTCCAGATCCTGTGCCTGTATAGGTTGTATATTTATATCTTAAATACCTATTTGCCTCTATTAAATCTATATCCGAAGAACTTATGCCATTTCCTCTAGATCCAATAACTCCAATTTGAACATAGCTACTGTGATTGTGATAATCTTTGCAGTGGTGAACTAGCTGTGATAAAAAGTCAACTCCATTTGTTCTGATAAAAGAAGTTTCTAATGGAACAATTATATCAACATAATCTAATTCTTTTAATATTTTATAAGTTTCAATTAATCTTTCATAATATTTTTCATAGAACGTTTGAGCAAGTGGAGTTACTTCGTATTGATTAAATACTTTGTATGCGTTGTTTCTATCTTCAACACTTGACACATATTCCGACATAGGTGCTGCTGCACAAATATATATATTTCTTGCCCCTGCTCCATACGCATCAAAAACACCTCTTAGTAAAGGGCTATTTTTATTACCAGAAAGTAAATCAACTGCGTTTTGTATTGAGGAAATTCTTATTGGATTATTTAATTCTATCCCATCTGCGTGACCTATTAGAAGAACAGATTGCATCATTGATTGATTAAGATCTTCATATGAAGGCCTATAGGTTATGGCTGCGGATTTGCCACCTTGGCTAGTTGATGAAGAAAGATTATATGCGTTATCTTTTAATTCAAATTGAGATTTTGCTGTGAGCAAAACGCCATTAATTGATGTTGTTGCAACAACTGTATAGGTTCCATTAAATATATCTTGCGGAACTATATAACGAAATATAAATTCAGTTGTTCCATTTCTTTCTATATAGGCACCTGGGCTTGATGCTTGAGTTGTGTACCTATAAGAAATTGGAGTAATAACTAATGCTCCAGATTGATCTTGTCCTCTATAAATATTAACTACTACATCAGATCCATTTTCTATTGGATCATATGATGAACCACTATTTAATAGTGTTAAAGTCACTGAAGCAGTTCCTGATGTCGCCGTTAGAGCCACATCAGATTCAACTGTTCTAAATGAAAAACTTGTTGAGTCAGGTATCTCCTGTATTGTGTGAATTCCGTTAAATTTAGAATCTACTCCAGATACCGTTACAGCTTGACCCAATTGAAAACTGTGAGCAGACAGTGTTGTTAATGTAGCTTTACTGTTAGATATTTGTTTAAATCCAATTGTTTTAGTAACAGTATTAGGTGTTGCTGTTTCTCTAGCATCGGCAACAAAAGTAAATTTAAATGTAAGATTTTGATTTTTTCGTACTATTAACACTTTAAACCTGTTTTTCTTTTGTTGCTCCAACTGTCCAGAAAACTATTTTTCCACCCCTACCTCTCATTGGAGAAGATGTATCTATAACATAGATGGTGTACTTGCCAGAAACATTTGGTATCATTTCATATATTCTATCACCTTCTCCAGGATTAACTGAAGCTTCAAAATAATATGTTACATTACTATTGGTTGCTACACCCTCATCTTCTTCTTGTGTTGATCTAGCATTGTTCATTCCACCAGGGAAAACGCTTCTCGTAGTAACTTGCTCTAATGTATCTTTATAGTTCCCATTTTCAAGTTTTCTTTGCAGTAGGATGTTGTATCCCCATTGTTTTAATTTTCTAGAAAAACTTTTCTCAAGATCAATCATAGTTGCGTATGCCTCTCTTAGGCATTGGATCGTACGTCAGTTCTGTTTTTCTAGTAGCTCCGTACAAATCTCTTTCGGTTAAATATGTAGCTCTTCCTGTGTCTGGATCTATATAGTTTCCAGCATTTACAACCGGCAGTGTTGGAAGACCTTTTGGTTGCATTGCTCTTGGGCCAGTTTTTCCAGCAAGCATTTCTTTTCTATAAGCTGCTGCAAGTTGGCACCATGTAACAGCATTACCTCTATTTATAGTGTTTCTTGGAAGATTTCTTCGTGTTACACTTAGGTCTCCAAGTTGAACAGATGTATCATCGTCTCCACCATAATTATATGTTCTACTTAAATCACAATTACATGCTGCTTTTATATACTCAAGAGCGGTAAAGCTTATCCCCGATGCTGGATTTGATTCATTAAAATCATAGATGCTTTTCACCTCAAGAGAGTAATAATGTAAAAGTTCTCCTATTTCCAGTAACGAAACTTCTGGAAAATAAGATTTAATTTCTTCTGGATTTAAATATATTGGATCAACGTCTGGGGCGAATGTTATTATTTCATCAGCTTTAAGAGTTATTGCTGGTTTATATTCATCAGTTGAAGTGCTGACGTAAAGTTGTTGATTTACGGTAATTGAAGTTCCGCCAGATATGTTCCCGATAAAAGTTATTCTATAGGTATCAGCTACGGTTGGCGTAAAATCATAGTAGTATTCGGAGCTACTTAAAGCTGTTGCACTAGTTGAAACAATTTGTGTATCATCAGATTTTTTTATAGTGACTAATACAGAAGTTGGAGATACAGGGACTTGTGCTCCGGTATCTTGGTTTATGTCAACAAATTTTACTTTTATTCTAACCCTGTCATTAACCAATACGGTATTAGTGGTCATTTGAACTCCAATTATAAAGATTTCTTATATAACAATAGTAGCTGTTATTAGCCTAATATAGATACTTCTGCAGACCCGCTAATTGATATAACTTGCGCTGATGATATTGCCATAATGTCTTTGTCTAAGACTTCCATGGTGATAGTCCCGGTTGGATCTACGTCTATACTTAAAACCCCTATAGTTGTATAGTTTGAATAATCTTCGTTGGCAGAAGTAAAAATAGATATATTATTTAATATAATAGGATTTACTAGACTCGCTGCACGGATTATTACAGTCCCAGAGTAAGATATGCCTGCGTTATTATATGTAAAATTACTTTGATTATATAACATAAATGCTCCAAAAATTGGGTTTACGTTATTTAATAGTAATGACTATTTCCATTCTAGCCCAGCGTCTTTTCTTAGATTTGGCATCCAGATTCTAGATTCACCTTCAATTGGAATTGGACTTCCGTTGTCTGGCGTTCCGTAACTAATAGCAGCTAGGTAGGCAATTCTTTTACCTTTTGTAACTGGATATACCTCATGGGTTCCAATATAATTTGTAGGGTATATGGCTATTGACCCAGCTTTTGGTTTATGGGTGTAATTTGCGTGCTTGAAGAATATTTCACCACCAATAAAATTTGTTCCATCTAATTCTTCTTCTGACTCAACTCCATCGTTAAGATATATATTTATACTTACTTTGCTGTGTTTTGGATATTCATTTTTTGGCGGCTTACCGTACTCATAAGGTATCTGGTCATCACAATGCTGACCTATTGATTGACCATTAGAATATGTAGCTATATGGCCTGGACTTCTCCACCAGCAAACGGTTGATGCCTCAGTATATATTTTGCAATATTCAACTAATGACTTATACACCAAGTCTTCTAAATTGTGGATTAGCTGCTGTTGTTCTGCTGTTGGCTTTCTGTCTGAAAGTCTACATAGTGGATCTACAAATCTTTCTGGGGCCATAGATACTGAGTCTAAATCAAATTTAAAACCAGTTCTATTTATAGCATAACGCTTTCCATCTTCTTCTACATAAGTAAAAGTATCTTCTTCTTGTTTCTTAAGCCAATTAATATAGTTAAATAAAAATTCTTGATCTATCTCAAATGCATCTTCTGCTATAGCAAGGCCTGAACCTATATCTTTTAAGATTATTTCTTTATTAAACATATTTAATAATTCGATTTCGTAACATAATATTGATTTGAAGATTCATCATATCCATTTTGCTTTAGGTGTTCTCTGTAATCAGAAAGCAAGCTTGGCATGTAGACGTTAGTGGAGTGCTTGGATAGTTCTGATTCTTTAATTGGATCTACAACATTTTCATTTACTTCTGGGTTTGGAGTTCCGTGACTATACCAACCTAAATATGTAAATCTAGTTCCAGAACCAACTGACTTAACTTCGTGAGCGGCCATGTAGTTTGCTGGGAAGAACATAATGTCACCTTTTTTAGGCTTATAGTCAATATCTAAATAATTAAAATAATGATGACCTTTTGTAAAGTTTCTTCCATTTAATTCTTCTTCTGTTTCAACTGAGTCATTAAAATATAAAATTGTACTAATTGTATTTCTTGTTGCCAGTTGATTATTTGGCGTCAATATTCCATATATATAATCTGCACTCACATCTGAATGACTGCCTAAATGAACACCTTTTTCATAAGAAACAATATGACTTTTTACTTTCCACCAAACACACTTAAAAGCTAATGGAAAAAAATCAAAATACTTTAGTAGATATTTATCTTTTGTTTCTTCAAGAAAAGACAGCAATTCAACAACCTCAGATCTTTGATCTCTGTGTACTGCGGACGCTCTGCCGGGCATGTTGTCAACACTATGTTTATGGAAAAAATATCCACTCTTGTTTACATAAATCTCTTCATTTGTTTCTGGATCTATCGTCAGTGAGTACATCGCGTCGCGTTCTTTTTTTACTGACTCTTTGGCGAAATCAAAAACAAAATCAAAATCTAAATTAAAAGCGTTTTCAAAAAGGACTACTCCACCGCCTAAATGTTTTCCTTCTACATTGTTATTAATCATGATAGTTCCTCTTGCGTGTTAGCACTATTGAACATTCTAGCAGTTGGTTGGAGTAACCTATCTAAGGTTTCTTTGTTTGAATTTTTATGTTTATTAAAGATATGATTTTTATACTGTTCAATAATTTCTGGCATCCAAACTTGACCTTGTTTACCAACCGAAAGAGTTTGATCTTGTACAGTTATCCCTCTGTCTATTTGACGAGAACCTTGTGAGTAATAGCCTACATAAGCATATCTGCTTCCGTGAAAACACTGTTTTACTTCGTGGGTTGCTAAATAGTTTGATGGGAAAATCAATAGGTCTCCAGCTTTTGGAGAATACTTTACTCCTAGATAAGGAAATTCTATTTCTCCACCAACATATTCATTTTGCTTGATATCATAAGCAGATTCAACAGAGCTATTAAAATACATTATTGAACTAACTACACTTCTTGTTGCAATCTGTAAATCAGGCTCAAAACCCGGTTGATAGTTAACATCATTGTCGTTATGTAAACCCATTCCGCTTGATGGACCATAAGCCAAGATATGACCCTGTATTCTCCACCACAGGTTTGGTAGCACCATTGGATATTTTTCTATATATTCAAGTAGGCACTTTCTAAATGCTAGTTCGCAGTTTGTAAAAAAACTTTCAATTTTAGGATCTGTGTTATTATCCAAAAAGTTCATTATATGACTTGAACTTTTTTCTATGTCCTCTACCGCGTACCTGTGACCGCTTCTATTAATTGCATATAACTGATTTCCATCTGAATCTCTAATTATAGTGTAATCTTCTTGTACGGCTTTTTGTTTCAATGATTCAATGAATGGAATGACATACTGATGCTCTTCCATTGAAATAACATTTTCAAATAATAAAATGCCATTCGTTAATTTCTTTGGATTTATTTCATTTAACATAAATTAAATTACATGTGGTTCTGTTCCACATGGTCCTTCTGGCAAAGATTCATCTGTTATTTTTTTATCTAAATTATTTTCAATCTCAATTGAATCATGAGACGTGTTGTATTGAGCAACTTCTCTACCTTGATATATTGGATTCCAGCCAATCTCAACATTGTTTTGTTCCGGATTAGAATAGATTGAATATTCTGATTTACAATACTTTTCATAATCGTCATAGATATTATTTAACCAAACTGGAGGACACCATTGGTTGCTATCCTCTGGTTCAACAATAATAATATTTGCACTCTTATCATTTGCTCCTTGACCAAAAAATGTTAGATAACTATACCTAACTCCTTTGCCCATTTTCTCAACATCATGAGATGCAACATAGTTTGTTGGGAAAAATATTATGTCACCTTTTCTAGGCTTATATGAAATACCTAAGTGAACAAAACGTAGGTTTCCTTTTGTAAAATTTTTACCATTTAATTCTTCTTCAGAATCAACATTGTCATTAAAATAAATTAATGCTCCACATGTTTGTCTTGATGCAACCATTCCTTTTGGCATGTAGCGAACACCATTGGTGACTTTATAATTTGTATCATTGTCAGCGTGACAACCTAATCTTCCGCCATCTCCATATCTAAGAACATGACCTCTAGTTTTCCACCATATGCTACCTAGCATTAGGGGATAGTGATCAATGTATTTAAGTAGACATTTGTAGATTTGTTCTTCGATGTGATAAAAGAAATTAACAACTTCTTCTGGGGTGTCTGAAGTAACTGGGTCTAATAATCTCACCGGTGCCGAAGGTACGTCTTCCATTCTATATCTAAATCCATCTTCATTTACTCCCATTTTTACGCCATCTACTTCGATGTATGTCCACCTAGTTTGATGCGCTTCTTCTGCTTTACTGTCTATGTGGGAAAGAATAACATCTTGATTTATATTAAAAGCGTTTCTAAAAACCACTACTCCAGGACCAAGAACTTCACATTCTATATTGCCAATTTCTTCTATTGTTTTATCTGTAACTTTTGGGGTATCTGGAAAAGGTTCTTTTTCTTTTTCCCAAAGAAATTCTGTCTTCATCATATTTATAGCCCCATCACTTCTTCGATAGCTTCCATAATTGTCCAGCCCGCACCCATTACTCTAGGCTCTTCATCTAGTGGTCCATCTTGCCAGTTAAATCTAGTAATAAATAACCCTTCAGGACTTAGTAAAAATTTTTCATAACTATGCGGTATTCGAGCTATAGCTTGGCCAACTAAGTTTTGACCTTCGCGTGCTGCATCACTTCCGTCAGCTGTAGTATCAGAATACCCTCTTCTTTCTGGTCCTTTTAGGAAGGTATAAAGTGGGTGTTCATTTTTGCCATTAACTTCTATTTTTTGAGAAATAGGAAAAGTCACAAAAGAATAAGCGTCTTTGATGAATTGTTCTATCTCATTATTTTCTCTAGGCTCTTGTTTGCCGAACTGATTGCATGGTACTCCGACAACACTGAAACCATGTTCTTGATATTTTTGATGAATATATTCAAGCTCATACAAATATTTACAAGTCCTTGCATAAGAAAATGTAACACTGCACTTGGGTTCGTAACCAAGCTTTGATGCTATATTTGTTACTAGAGTAAACTTACCCTTCATTGATTTCATAATGTCATAGGATCCGTCGATTGACAATAATTCGATGTCGTAAGCTGAATTATTCATATCTAACTAAATCCACTTTCATAATAGCAAAATCACCTATTTTTAGAATGCCATAAAGATTACCCAATCCAAGAGGATCATAAGACTCTATATCTAATTGTATTCTAGTTTTCATTGGAGTTTCTATGTCTGCAACATAGATAGGCTTATATGGTGGAATATTTAAATCTTTTAATACTACTGTTCCCTTTTCGTTAGAAACCGTAGCGGTTAAAATTTCATCAATTTTCTCAATTACCATATCATAGGTTTCTTGACCAAGAGGATTTAAAACTGTAGCTTTCCACTTTGTTTTCATAATATAATTATATCACATCATTCAAAATAAAACTTACCCATTGAAAGAGCGTGTGGTGGGTTGTCTTTATGCCAAACATTTATACCCAAAATTGTCTTAGAACCGCTAATGATTGGAGTTGTATTGTGTACTGTGTGCCCTCCGTCAAAAATAACCAATCTATTTGGCTTACAGGCTATTCTTTCTCTTTCTTCAATTGGGGCAACAAGTGCGTTAATGTTATCGTTTTCTAGTGCATCTGGCGTTTCATCTTTTATTACTGAAGGATGTATCTCCAGGAATCCTCCAACAACGTTTATATTAGTGTGGGGATAATAAACACAGCCAATTGTTGTGCCTTTAAAAATTTTTTTATCTCTATACAAAAATCCATCCTCATCAAAATGAATCCCTATATACTCGCCTATATTGTAGGTTCTAGTCCAGTATTCAAAACCACATATATCTTCATGGTTTAGTGGTAAATTATTTTCCCATATTTTTTGAACAATTTTTTTTCTGGTTGTATTTGCTGGGCTTTTCCACCAACCATCCCAGAACATAAATTTTCCAGTATAACCACCTGCACCTATTGATTCTGGGAAAAAGTTTTGATCTGATTCTATCTCTAGTAATAAATTACTATCTTTAATAAAATTATCTATTACAATCATAAAAGATATTATACTACAATTTTATTGCAAATGTTGTTCCCATTACAGTGTAGTCATGATATACTCTAGCGTTTTCTAACGCTTTTAGATTTTGGTTTACTTCAAAATAAGGTGAATATTCTGCTCCGGCTTCATATAAAGAAGCCCCATCATTTGCGTGACCGATTATTAATACGCCTTTTGTATTCAACATATTAAAGTAAGAAACGACTAAACTTGGATTATGAATAATGTCATATGTATTTATTGCTATATAATCAAATGTTCCAGCGGTTC
>Ga0222713_10002765_pt1 | contig 18480 bp, 34 predicted proteins | sample C33_649DmetaG_FD_165061 | JGI IMG/M metagenome (GOLD analysis project Ga0222713, IMG submission 165061) | Estuarine water microbial communities from San Francisco Bay, California, United States - C33_649D | ecosystem: Environmental > Aquatic > Marine > Unclassified | place: USA: California...
GTGATGATGTTGAGTGGACTAAGTATTCTATGGGAGGAACTCATAAGAATAGATACAGCAGAGGAGAGAGACCTGTTCCTTCGATCATGTCCCAAGCAGATCAGATTTGGGAAGAGGAATGGAGAGCGCAAGGATCTATGGATCAAGGAACTTGTACCTGTGGCAATGCCATTCAAGTTAATGTCATTCCAAAAAGACATAAGTATCCAACTAAGCTTAATCTTGCCCATGCTCCGTACATAGTTCAAGGTAATGTGAGTAAGGCGGCCAGCAGACATGGTGCTTTAAATTTTATTAACAATAAATTGAAAGAGTTGTTTGGGGATCAGATCCAAGCATCTTACTACGATGGATGGATGGATTAATATGAATCTATACGTAAAAAAGAAAAATGTATTCGGGAATGAATTAATTTATCCTGATTGCGATACCTCCAGCAAATTTGCTGCTATAGCTGGAACCATCACCTTGCATCCTGAAGTGGTTGCATTGATCAAGGAACTTGGATATACTGTGCAGCAGAAAGGAGAAACACTATGAAAAAACGAAGAATAAGATCCAATGACCTTGTACCATGGTTCTTGGAAGATCATAACCTGCTGCCTGAGTCTTATCTCAATAAATGTAGAAAATTTTTTGATGAGATAAAGCAGAGGAATAAGAAAAATTAAGAGGTTCTCCTTGACCCTGCGACAAAATGTCGCAGGGTTTTATTTTTTATTTTATAAGAGGGCGCAAGCTCACAAGGCCCAGGGCACAAGGCACAAGGCCTTAAGGCGCAAGATACTTGGGTGGGTTCCCGCCCACAAGCACTCCCAGGGCCGCGACTATTTGACGCGCGACAAATATTCCTGAATCTCGGGCCACGTTTCAGCGACCGGGGCACAAGACTCACGGTTCTTGAGTCGTAGGATATCTTTACCCTCATAAAGTTTCACGGCACAAGGACCGAGGGACTTTTGCAAGATGAAAGTGTTGCGTGGATGTTTCACATGAAACGCAATTTGATGTGGTGAGAGGGCTATTTTTTCGCGATTTACTACTTTGAGTTCAATAGTAAAAAATGCATTGTTTTTGTTATAACATAATAGATCTGGAACGCCTAAAGAGGCCCAACTTTCTAGTCTTGTGAACGAAATATCTTTGATATTTTTCTTAACTTCCTGCCAAAATTTTGATTCTTTTTTCAACGTAGCTACAGTCGTTTCATTACCTTACCCATAGTCCACTTTTCCTTGTTAATTGTGATTACAATCCTATGAGTTTCTCGTACTCCAATGAGTTTATTTTCCATTAATTTAATACCTTCAATGTCATAAAACTCACCATTTGGTAAACAAACTTGTACCCTAGCATCTCCACCTACTGGGGAGGATATAAATTTATCTAATACTTGTCTGAATAATCTTCCTGATATCATTTCATAAACTCTGGTATTTCACGGTTAGTATAATTGCTAAATTGTTTTTTAGCCATTTTATAGTAAGTTCTATAAGCTGTAATATAATCTTCGTGTTTGTACTCATCAGGCATACACTGAGGCGGCTTAGTAAACAACCCATCCCATTCATGCCATCTAGTATATTTAGTAGTTAGTAAGTCATAAATACGCATAGATTTATGAACTTTGTTATATCTATGAGTATATTCTGCGCCTAATTCTTTAAGTACATCCAATGTAAACTTAAAATTCATATGAGAATATCCAACCCATAAAGTCATAGGATGTTTAGGGTGAGCAATTTTATATAGATCACCGTCGTCATGATAATGTTTTTTATATGCGCTGCATAACATCTGAGCTGTCTCTAATACCATTTTTACTACATGTTTATCGCAATGATACTTTGCAATTGTTTTAGGGTCTTTGTCTAAATGAAATAAGTTCATGTTTTTTCCTTTCTAATTTTAACCTGGGGCCCAGTATCCGTACTACATAACAAGGTTATACTTCGTAAGCCGACCCCAGATTATTTTCACTAAATCAATTAACCGTAAGGTTGACTATTAAATACCAAAATGCTACGTAGATGTCAAGCATGATAATACAAAATAAAATACAAGACTTTCCAGTGATTTATTTAAGATATTTAAATAATAAACTTATGTACGTGGGAGAAAGCTTTAGTTTTTTAAAAGCAAGACATGCAAGGGAAGATTTGAAAGCAGGTGATTACGATATGATTAAAATATTAAAAGCACCTAAAAATAAAATTAGAAGACATTATTGGGAATCTTATTTGGTGATTAAATTAAAACCAGAAATGCAATTGTCTCATTTTTGTACTAAAAAATATTTAGCAAAATTAAATAGGAAAAAGAGTGGATATAAACGTGTTGGTAAAAGAGATAACAGTAATGAAAAACTTATGTTTAAATATGCTGCTTATGATCATTTACAAAAATTTAAATACTTCATGGCAAAGGCTAAATAATGGGATTACCAAAAAAATTAACAGAACAACAAAAGAAATTTGCTTTAGAATTAGTGACCAATGAAGGTCGTAAGACTAAAAGTGAATGTGCTATTGAAGCAGGATATGCAAAAGATAGAGCAAGTGCAACGGCATCTGAGTTAACTAATCCAAAAAAATATCCTTTAGTGGTTCAATACATAGGAGAACTTAGAGCAGAATTTCAAAAGAAATATGAGATCACTTATGAGAACCATATTTCAGAATTAGCGAAAATTAGAAACAAGGCATTAGATAATGGCGCCTGGAGTGCTGCAGTGAATGCAGAAGTTAGTAGAGGTAAAGCTGCTGGTTTATATATAGAACAAAAAATAATAAGGACCGGTAAGTTAGATGACCTATCCGAAGAAGAGCTCGATAAGAGAATTTCAGAAGTATTAGATCAATACTCACCGATCCTTGAAGGTGTTGAGTCGAAAGAGTTAAAAGCTGTGGTCAAATCTAAACAAGAACAGATAAGATTAAACCCAGAACAAAGAAACAAACTAACGACAGAAGTTTTAAATTATTCAGACGAATCAGAGTTCGATACTTATTCTTCGTCCTCATCATCAAGAGAATCATCGTCGTCATCCTCCGGCGAATAATCCTCATCACCATTACAAACACATTTTTCTCTTATGAGTTCAATGTCTTCCATAATCCTGTCTAAAATATCTTCAACAGTTTCTGTTTTTTTCTTTTTAGGCATGTTTCTCCTTGGTTATAAGTTTATTTTTTCCAAACGAATAACACATCCGATTGGGATGACATTCCTATCACTAAATGATTCTTCCTTCGAATCATAACTTGCAAATGTTTTTAAATATTTCTTTGTTTTTTCAAAGACATATCCAAAACTAACCATTTCAGCACATTCCATTTTATTAAATTCCTCTACATTGGCATGCCCAGAGTCACCGATAATATCCAACCATACTATTTTATAGAAATAATATCGTTTTTTATTAACAATTAACGATTTATATTTAGATTTCTTTTTTACCATTGAATTTTTTAAATCTTTTATCAGATTTTAACATTAACAAAAACCTCTATTGAACGGAAGAATTCCTTTGCCACATTCTTGCCTTAATTAACTCAAATTGTATAAAAAATTTTCAAATTGTATAAAATCTATGTGCTCTAGAATCGTTGGTATACAATGATTGTATAAAAACACTTTTAAAAGTACTACAAAATTTATACAATTTTTGGTCATTTTATTCAATAAAATCAATAACTTATAAAAATTGTATAAGATTTTACCTGTTTTTCGTCCAGAAAAAATGAAAAAAAAATTTCATCAAAAGTTTAAAAATATCCTATTTCTTATACAATCCGTATAAACTATTGATTTTATTATCTTTTGTCATTTTATACCCTTATACGAAAGTACTACAATGTACTACAATTTTGCCTTATTCTTGCCATAATTGCCACATTTTTGCCACAATTGATAGGATTCTACGTTATTCTCTAGGATTTTACACATATTTTCCCACAGTTTATGACACTTTCCCATATTCAATTTTGCACCATGACTAAAAATGGCTCTGGTGGCGGTTTTTTATGCAAAACCTTATTTTATAATTTATCTAATTTGAGTCTTTTTGATTATAATACTGATCTACTCTTTTTAACCATTCAAATTTAGCCTGTTTAAACTCATCTCCTTCAAATACAAACTCTTGAAATTGACAATCTCCAGTGCATATTAAATTAACACCTTGCATGATATTGGTTCCATAGACCTCGTTATGTGCTAAGGCATATGCTGCTAATTGAAGTTTATAATCTTCAATCCATTCTCTTCGTTTTAATTTATTTGATTGTTTAAAGTCACAAATACTTTCTTGATTGTTATAAATTCCAACGACATCCGTTTGCCCTGCATATAGATCAGGGTAATAAAGTACTGTTTCCAGGCCCCAAAGCTCCTGTAATTTAGGCCGTAAAGCCTCCTGAATGATCTTATCAGCCATTTTATGAGCCTGTAGCCCTACAGGAGTCAAATCTACATGAAATTGGTTCTTTAAATAAGATTCAATAATGTGATGCATAACCGTACCTCGTTCAGCCGCTTGGTCCCTGGTCCGTGTTGCTTGTTCCTCGCCTACTCTAGCCTTCCACGCGGCTAATGCTGCCTTCTTCTCTTCGGATTGCGTAGCAGCAAGAATAGTAGTCACCGATGGTAATTTGTCTTGTCCAATATCATAGTGTCTCGACCCTTGGATCAAGGACCTAGTGGAAGTGGGATATTCAAATTGATAGTTAATGTTCATTTCTTTTTCTCCTTGTTAGGTTTATCTTTTTTACCGAATATATCTTCCCAGTTTTTACGATAAGTATCATCGGGTATTCTAGATACACCGTCCCATTTTCTTCCGCGTTCTCTGCTCATTAGTGTAAAGTCCTTTCTTTATGATCCAATGATGTTTGTTCAAAAGATTGTAATTCCGTATCTAATATATTCTTAATGTATAATAATTTACCTTGAGAATCATCCTTTCCTCCAGCAAAAACACTATCAATAAATTCCATAAGTGCCACGAAAGCAATACATTCAGCGGGAGTATCTGTTTTATTATTATTGCCCATGATTAATAAAGGAAACATAAATTCTTTAATAATCTTGAAAAAAAGAGTGGATCGTTGAATAGGATCTTTTTCTTTTTTTAAATCATCGAACATGTGTTCCATATCTTTAACATTTTTTAATTTAGGTAGTTTTTTCATTCGGTCTCCTCGGTTAGGTTAATATCGTAATCAATTCCTTTTCGTTTAAAGAATTGTAAAACTAATTTAATATTATTAACATCCATCTCACCTTTAATATTATTAAATCTAAAAGTACAAAAAGTAATATTATCTTTCGTGTAAGGTTTAGTATTATCAATCCTATCACAAGAAAGATTAGTCATGACATGTCCTTGTCCTTGAATAAATGTCATAGGTTCTTTTGTATAAGCACAGGCAAAAGGATGAAGTCCTCTGCTTTCATTATCTAATATAAAATCTTTCCATAACAATAATAGCTCTTCATAAGTAATATCTCTTTTTTTACGATCTCCTTTAGCCATATTATCCCAACGACGTTTTAAATAATTGACCGGCTGACGCGTAGCTGCAAATCGTTCTTCTCGTTTACAGTTTTTACACCAGGAATTAAGACCATCGGATTTATTTTTATCCTTATGAAATTCTGTTATAGGATGAGCTTGCCAACATTTATTACAAAATTTATTTTCCATTATTTATGCATAGCCCATTCTTTAATATATTCTTTGACTTCACGAGTATTGTTTTCTTTATCTTTAAAAGAAAATATATCTCTGTAAGTAACTATTTTTGCAGTTTTAATATTGAAATAAACTGGTCTACCTTCAAAATAAACTAAATATTTATATTCATTTTCCATATATTTCTTTTTGCATCCTCCTTACTTCCTGTATGTCTTTATTCATTTGTTTTAATTGTTCTTTATATCGTTTATCTGCAATGCGCTTAGGTTTATTAAATTTATTTAAGTGCTTTGCGACTGGATTGGTAGTCACGGTATAACTTCCTCCAACTAAGATTTGATAAATAACAACCCAGGCTACTTACTTGATTCCAAAACCATGTTCGTATTACCATGTTCATCTTGGTAAATAACATAATGATCCTTTCCATCCCAGTAATAACCTGTGATTGTCCATGTTTGTTTCATTAAAATATAATTGCACCTAAAATAAATGCGACACTCAAAGCGATAATTTCTTTCTTATAAGTATCCCAAATTTTTCGTGCGTTTTCTTTTGTTATTGGTTGACCAAATATAATCATTGTTTCCTCCCTGTTGTAAATTGTAATGTGTTCCATATCATATCATCGGTAATCATCACTTCACCTTGATTCTTACAGTTGGTACAATCTTGTTGTTTATGTTCATCTTTACTATCCCCCAAATATCCATTGCCTTTGCATTCTGGACATACAATCATTCCGCTCATTATTTTTTTCTCCACTTTTGCATAATTTGTTCTCCTGTAGAATCATCTATATAGTAAATCCAATTTCCTATAGTGATGTATACACTATCTTTACTTCGTTTATCTATCTTCATATTTTTTCTATCCTTTCCATAAATTTACGCGTGTTGATTTTTTTATTCATGATTTTATGCACTTTATCAGAATCTAAATTTAAAGCTTCACATGCTATTTCAAAATTACCATCTCTATTTTTAAACCATGTGCGAGCATCTAATATATCATATCGTTCAGTAAATACTTTATACTTACCTTTTTTAGTATGATCAGGGGTATGAAGTGCATCATAAATAGCGGTTGCCATAACTGCTCTCCATAACTTTTGTTCTGGAGAAAGCTTATTTTCTGTGCTTTCTAATTGAATAGCATGTTTATTTGCTGAATGAACCATTTAATTTCCTCACTTTCTCTTTCACTAATGTTTGAACTACTTGACTACGACTTAATTTAATATCCGGAGTCATTCTAGTTTGTAGTCTAGTAATAATATCATAAGTTTTATTGTCAACCGTTATATTACTATACTTGCTTTTATCTGTCATATAGTCTACCTTTCTTTAATTTTATTATTATTAATATAGGACTTTACGTTATTAAAGTCAAGGCTTATGAAAACATTTATTATTATCGTTATGCTGTGTCATTTAGACCCATTTGGTCAGGAGATCTGTATCCCTATGACTCCTAGTCCTCAAGTATATTATCAATCTAAAGAAGAATGTCTAAAAGACGCTGAAAATAAAGTAAAAGACATGGAAACTGTTGCTATTTATAATAGTATACAAATTACTCAATTATATTTTAATTGTATAGAAGATAAATCTAAACCGCAGACTTAAGGATGTCCTTGCCCACGTTCAGATTTCTTTTTACCTTTATGCCTTTTAGAATGACGTCCTGGACGTTTAATTCTATTTCTTTTTAATAATTCAGATACTCCTACTTTCGATTTTTTAGCCATTTTATTTCATCCTCTTTTAATTTTAAATATTTAATAGAACCATTAACGTATTGTCTGGTATCGTGACCACAATTAGTACACCTATAATAGTCGGTAACAATGGCAACCATAATAGCTTCTTCCTCACACTCCGGACAAATTCCGTGAACGGTATGAATCTCGCTTAATAATTCTTTTATTTTTACCATGGTTTATAAACTGTTTTGTCTTCTTGTTTAATAGCTCTCAATGATTGATTTCTATTTTCACCGGTATTCCATGATACATGGACCCAGCCAGAGTCAGGCTCACCATCTCGATAAAATTCGAGAATTAATTGATCATATTCTAAATTATCTTTTATCCATTGCGCTAGTTCTTTGTTATCGACACCCACGACTTCAATATCCGCAGCTTTACCTTCTGCATGCTGGGAAGTAGGTTTAGAACCAATGGCAATACAAAGTTCCCCTGATCTATATCCAGAAGAAATCATAACCGGAGCATCGAAATGAGACCGGATCGGTTGTAATACATTCACACACAACGCTTTGAGGTTATCAATGTGCGTTGGAGAAGGATTATTAGGAATTCCTTTTCGTTCAGCTGTTTGAGATTTAACCAACTCACTTAGCTGAAAGTTTGCTGATAGTTTCATATCTTTAACCAAGGATACCAAAATGCTGTAACAAGTCTAGTCATATCATAAACATTGATCCAGCTGCATTCTAACCATTCTGTTTCATAGGTATATTCTTGAAAATTACCTTCGTTTGGTGTCCAATTTAATTTGTGCGTCATTATTTTGCTATGGTAGACAAACCTTTTGCAATGGTATCCATTTTATTAGAATGTTTTTCTTGTGATGTGCAACCCATTAAACTCATAATAAAAATTAATATTAATAAAATTAACACTGTATAATATTCAAATTTTTTAGATCTTTTCACTAAATTATGTTTTCCTAAAACCAATGGTTTTAATTCACATTGGCATTCATTACATGAACAACTTTCGCAAAAAGTATCACTAATGTAGTACCCTTTACCCAAACAATGACAACGATGTCCACATACTTTACAAAATTTTTTCATTTAAATAAATAATAATATTATCCAGGATGATACTAATAATAAACCAATAATGATTTCCCTATCCATAAATGTCTCCCCATGTCTCTCCCGATTCATAGTCAACCTTATTCGGGACTTCTAATTTAACAGCATTTTCCATAATCTCAACAATTTTTTTAGCATGTTCTGGAGATTCCACAGATAAATCTAATTCATCATGTATTTGAATATGTGCTACAATCCCTTCTTTATGTAGATCTAACATAGCTTTTTTCGTCATATCTGCAGCAGAACCTTGAATTAATTTATTTAATGCTTTGTAGGTCATAGCTCTCTTGATCCCTGGTCCGTGTTCCTGGAGTGCTTCTTCATGAGGTAATGCTTTATGCATACCAAAACTATTAGGTTCCCATAAATGAAACCTACATAATCTACCAAGTAATGTTCTAATTTGACCGCGTTCCTGTGCTCTATTGGATGCAGAGTTCATCAATTGTTTTACAAAAGGAACTTTAGCATGATACTGGTCAAATAATTCGGCGGCTTTTTCTTTAGATACACCAAGTTCTGCTTGTAGTTTAGCTTTACCCATTCCATAAAATAATCCTAAATTAATAGTCTTAGCTTGTGATCTTGGTATCATGGCCATATCGGCAACCGTTTGGTGAAAGTCTGTATCTACATTATCTTTATATTCTTCTACTACATCATAAACAGATGGAAAATTATGTAATGCTGCATAGTGAACTACGAGTCTTGGTTCTTGTTGTGAATAGTCAAAACAACCCCAGGTGCATTGTTCTTCCGGTAAGAATAAAGAACGAATTAAGGGTCCTAGGTCCTTGTTCCTTGCAGGAAGTTGCTGCAAATTAGGGTTGTTATAACTAAATCTTCCAGTAACTGTTCCCCCAGCGTCTGAACGAATCTGATTAATCTCTGCATGTATTCTTCCTTTATGTTCATATTTAAGAATAGAATCAATAAAAGTAGAATGTGCCTTGTTTATTTCTCTAGCTTTTGCTATTTTCTGTACTAAAGGATGATTATGTTCTTGCAAAAAATTCTTAGTGAAAGAAGGTTCTTTTGATTTTTCCGTTCTATCATAAGGCAAAGAAAGTTTGTCAAACATTTTGGCAACTGATCGTGCTGCCATTATTTGCACTTCTAAGCCTGTTTCTTTTTTTATGTCTAACAATAATTGTTCTTCTTGTGCAATTAATTGTTGTTTCAATATATGAGCTCGTTCGCTATCGACACGAACGCCTTTAAATCTCATATCTACTAGACAAGGAAATAAATCTGTTTCTAAATTAAAAATAGATTCTATGTCTTGATGAATAATTTCTTTTTTAAACATTTGCCAAAGCTCCAAAGTAAGCTCCGCATCTTTTTCTGCATAGGCTCCTACATACATAGCAGGTAGCTGCCACATATCTGCTTTTGGGTCTAAACCCCTTGATTTTGCTTCTTCATTTAATGCTGTTTCATTTTTACCATGACCTAAATATTCCCATGATAATGCATTTAAAGTATAAGCAAATCTATTCTCATCAATAAGCGATGCCGCAATCATCGTATCTACAATAACTCCATTGATGGCAATACCCATACTTCTAATCCAACATACGTCATACATTGCATTGTGAAATATTTTTACAGCATCAGTTGCCATGGTATCTTTGAACCATTCTAATACTTTTCTTTTGTCCATGTTAGGCCCTGATCCGTGAGCAATGGGAAAATAAAATTTTCTTCCAGGTACAGCAACAGCAATACCAACTACTTCACCATTACCAATCACAGAACCAGATCCTTTATTTTTTAAATCAGGATCTCTTGTCTCTAAGTCAACTGCGATTTCATCATAGGATCGTAAATCTGGTAATTCTTCTGGTTCAATCCATTCCGTCTGTGCTTCAAATAATGGTACTTTCATTTTTTTAACCTTTCTATTTCTAATTCACAGTAGTGAATAATTTTTTTCAAATCTTCAATACCATTTTTATCTTTATATCTGACTACATACTTAATAACATTACCCTGAAAAAAAGACAAGTTATTGGCAGTGATAAATGTGTAGGGTTGAATTTGATGTTTAGAATAATGATCACCACCTTCTTGTCTTGATGATGGGAATATTCTTTCTAGATCTTCTTTAGTGGTCATAACAGTTCCTTTGTTTAAGTTTATGTGGTAGTTGTTGATTTAACTGGCGATGAGTTATGCAATTCATGCAAGGGAATAAGACTCCAGAACCAACGTCGCTGTTTTTGCAGCAGGATCCTACCACTGACCCAGTAGAGATTGCCCTCTTCCCGTTCCTTAACCTCATAGATTATAACCATGCCTTTCTTTTTTGGCATTTAACAAATATAAATTTTCTTTAGAACGAGTGGTACCAACATACCATACCCTATGTTCTTCATCTGCTTTGTCTATACTTGTTTTAATATTGTTTCTAATCATTCTAGTATTATCCAATACTAAAACCACATTCTGCATCTCTCTTCCTTTAGCTGCGTGAATAGTAGATATTTCTATGTTAGGATCTTCTGTTAATTTTTCTCCATTAGAGAGCATAGTTCTTATATATAAGCATTCTTTTTGATCAGCGTTGTTAAACATCTCATACCAATATAAATGTTTATCTAATCCTAAATCTCGTGCAGTAACTTGAACTTTATTTTTTAATATCTCTGCATCAAAATCTTGTGTTAAGAAATCAAACATATCCTTACATTCATTAATTAAAATAGATCCATTGTCCATTAAACGAGTCCAATTAAGTGCTGCTTTATATAATTTTTGATTATAACTTTTGCCGTGCCTTGTTTTAAAATATAAATTTTTTTCTTTTAAATACTTTCCAATTTCATCAGCTCTATATTTAGCTCTAGTTAAAATTAACCATTGTCCTTGATAAAAATCTAAACCATCTAATGTATAAATTTTTTCTACTTTACCCTCTACAATAACACCATGTTCATCTACTCTGGGATGATAGGTTTTTTCTATTCTTGGTCCTAATATTCTAGATTGAATAATTTTAGCTTGTTCTAAAACAGCTAACGGGATACGTCTAGATTGTTGTAGTAATTCATGTTCTGCTTCTTCTTCAATAAATCTTTTTACATCAGCACCAGCCCAAGCAAAAATAGCCTGATCATCATCCCCTGCTAAATAAATATCTTTTGTTTTTGTTTTTAATACATCATACATTTTCCATTGAATGGGAGATAAATCTTGAGCCTCGTCTATAAAAATAACATCAAATTGCGGGCATTTTTGATGTTGGTTAATAAATTCCTTGATCATATCTGTATAATCCTTTAAATTATTGACCTTTTTAAAATGAATATAATTATTATAAATTGTATTCAAAACTTCAAAATCAATCTTTCTACTATACTCATTGGTATCAAACTCTTCTTCAATAGAAATATCTTTAATGCTTGCTTTATTAATTAATTGAAAATACTCATTATCTGAATCTAAATAACATGTTTCTTGAGAAGCTCCGCTGACACGAATAGATAATTTCTCTCCTATTTGATTATAATGAACATCCTGCATTACATTATCTTCACTCATACCCAATGTATGAAATGCTAATGAATGTAGAGTTTGAAAATATTTTAATTCTTTTTTATTTTTATCTGGAAATAATTCTATCATTCTATCTGCAGCCTCTCTTGCTGCAACTTTAGTGAAAGCAAAATATCCTATTTTATGAATAGGAGTTCCTTTATTAATATAATCACTCACATATTTTAATAGAGTATAAGTTTTACCTGTACCCGGAGGTCCTAATACCTTTTTAATCATTAGAATATATCTCCCTCTTTTCGTAAAGGTATAACTTCAATCATAGATTCTTCCCTATCCTTAACATCAATTTTAATTTGCATGACAGGTATAGGATCATAAGATTTAGTATCTGTAGTTTTTTTAGGAAATCTTTTTTGAACACCAAATTCAATATCAAATTTATTTTTTAATATTTCAAAAGTTCTATCTTTTCTCTCTTTCCATTCTTTATTTTTTAAGAAATCATAAAACTCATTTTGTTTAAAAAATACATGTTCGCCTTCCACTAAGACAGCTCCAGTTTTAAATGCAGCATATGTCTTAGCTTGTGGCCCATTTACATATTCTATTAAAGCTTCTTCCAAAGCCTCTTCAGGAGTAGTTCCTTTAGGAGGTTCAATAATTTCTTTTGGTGGAAATATTCTTTCTACATAATCATTATAATCATTAGGAGCCATAGGAGGTAAAAAAACTCCAGTGTATTTAGTAATGATAGCAGCTAAATCTTTTTGTACATAAAATATTTTAGAACTAGGTACTTTGACTTGTATTTTCTTTCCACTGTTTAATTGAACATTAAATCTATATTCTGGCTCCGGTACAAAATTTACTTGTTGTAATCCAGAAGATTCAGGCCAGAAGTTTTTAGCATCAGAAGCTTTACCATAAGGTCTTTTATAACATTCTGGTTTTCTACAAAAACGTACAATAGGATCTTTAGTACAGGTATATCCTTTTTTAGAATCTTTTCTCCAGGATTTTATTTTTTGTTTTACTTTAGTATCTGTCCATTCATTAAAACCATCTCCATCTTTAGCAAAATAATCCTGAGCAGCTTGAATAGTCATCTTCTCCCATTTATCAGGATATTTTTTCTTAGCAAAAATATGATAATTATAAAGAAACCTATCTCTCTCATCAGTTAATAACTCTCTAGTCATAGCTTGAAGACATGGAGGCCCATCAATAAATTCTTCCCCACCTCCTTTCAAAACTTCTTCAGTGTGTTGTATTAATATTTTTTCTAATTCATCAGAGGTATGAAGATTTGCCTCTACTACTTTTATAAATTGTTCAAAAGTAAATTGTGTTCCATCATTAGGATTTAATGCGACTCTATCTTTTTTTCCTACATAAGGTAAATTAATAAATTGTCCCACTGATAAACTTCCATCTGGATCTTTTCCTAATTCAGTTTGTGCTGGAAATATTTCTGTGGTTATAGGAAGATCCAATGTACATAACAACCCTTCTAAAAACTTTCTAACAAATATTGCTTTTGCTGGTTCCTTTAAGAATACCCATAAATGCATTCCACCACTTTTAGATAATGTAGGTACCAAAGGTAAATTGTATTTAGTAATAATGTCTAAATATTTTTTGTGATTAAAGTTATCGTAAGATTTTCCTTTTTCATTTTTTTCATCTATATCAATAGCACCAAATCTACATAGTGCATCATCATCACATGCTTGTATTCCAATAGATTTAATTCCTAATAAATGATCTAAATAATCTTGATCTCTTAAATCTTTTTTAGCCCATCCATACTCTGGTTTTAATTTTCCTGTATCAGGATCTCTTTTAGTATTAGGAGAGTTTAGATATGCGACCCCATAATCCCTTCTTAACCCTGTAAATATCTGTATAAACTTTTGTTCCATCATTCCTCGTTTCTTTATTTATACACGAGCGACTTTCATCGCTCGTGTTTTTTGTACCCTGATTAGAAGTGTGCTTCTGCTTGTTTAGAGCCATTTGCTTCTCCATGTTTTACTTGAACGTCTCCTTTAGAAACGCTTTCAGAAAAAGATTTAGCTTGTTGATATAATGAAGGGTCTTGCACTACACCAACTTTATTCACTTCCCAACCAAACCAAGTTCCCTTGTCATTTGATTGTTGAACTGTTTTTAATTTGTAGATGTGGCTAAAAGATGCTGGAGTAAATAATTTACCCGATCCATCTTTCATTTTAATACTTGCCATCATACTATTCCATTTTCTACTAATCTTTAATTGCGTTGATTTCATGGCAATTAAAGCAGTAGATGGATTATTACCTAAACACATAACAAAGTGACTAGCTGTTTTTTCAATATAATTACCATTAGGTAATCTATCTTTATAAGAGCCATCTCTTGTTGTTTTAGTCATAACATCACTAGAAGAAGGATGAATTGCTACAGGAGCACCAGAACCTTCTCCTCTATCTTGCCATTCAATATATTCTAATTTGTAATGACAAGGTAGGACATCAATTCCTTTTTCACCATCAAACAATTCCCCTGTTACCGAATTGTAAATCATTCCAGGTTCTGCACCTTGAACATATTTACCATCCCTTTTATTAACTTCTGGAGATAATTGTCCTAGTATTTTTAAAAATGGTAAAGCTAAATCTTCATGACTTAGATTACCTATTCCTTTAGCAGCATCTTCCGCAAATGAAATAGCTGCCAAAGCTCCTGCGTTAACTTTTGTAGCTAACTCAGAAGCTGTTCCTTGGTTCTTGTTACTTTTTACATTTTCCATGTTTATTATTTCCTTATTATTTTGGTTCTGTTTCCTGCGAACACGTTAAATAGATCAGAGGGCATATCTAGTCCTTTTTCGATACGCTCTCTGACCGTTGCTTTAAGTGTCATGGGTTCAACCTTTAATTTTTGGACAGGTTCATACCCTTGACCTTGTGCAAGGACAGCGTATTGCACTGCCTTGTTATCTTCGTTACGACCAAAGGAAACAGTAATCTCATTTTTAATAAGATCACCCAGGCCATTATTACGAAGCCAGTTAAATGCTTCTTCTTTTCGCTCCGCGGAAATAGAAGCACCGTAGACGGGTTTAACTTCAATACCAGTTCCGTCTGCTAATTTCATTGTGCTGATATTCATTTCTTGCATCATCGTAGGAATAACTTCCCCTGATAATAAATCAGCTTGTTGTTTTAGATGTTTTAATTCATCCTCTGCTCTTACTATCTCATCTTCAAGATTTCTTAACTTTACCACTTGTTCGGATAAAGCTTTTGCATCATTAACTTGTGTCAATGATTCAGTTTGATCTTCTGCAAAATTTATTTTGCTATTTATATTTTCACTCATATCTTTTGTCCTTTCATTAAAACTAATATATAATATTCTATTTTTATTTTGTCAAGTCTACCCCTCAATTTTTCCTTTTTCAAATAAATTAATTTCTATAGGATAATACATTTGTTCTTGTCTATCCCATTTTAAAAATTTATATTTACCACCTGTTATATCTGCGACAATTGAGCACGCTACTCCAATAATAGCAGGATCCCCTGTTAATAATAAATAATCCTCAGTTGAAAAATCTTTTAATAGTTGCCTTAATTTAAACACAATTGGTCCAGGAGATAAAATAATTTGAGAAAATTCTGGTAACAAAATTTTCAATTCTCCATATTTAGTTGCACCCATAATATTAAATTTAGGACTGCCGTGTCTAGTACCAGGTAATTCTTGTATTACATAAACTTTTGCCATTTTTTCCTTTCTATGACTTGACATCATAGATATGAATTATTATATACTTTGTCAAGTCAATTAGAAAGATAAAAAGAAAAAAATAGGAGTTATTATGGACTATAAATTTAAAACTAAACCATATGCACATCAATTAACTGCATTGGAAAAATCATGGAATAAAGAAGCTTATGCTTACTTTATGGAGATGGGTACCGGTAAATCTAAAGTACTTATAGATAATATATCTATGCTTTATGATAAAGGTAAAATTAATGGAGCTTTGATTATTGCTCCTAAAGGAGTTTATCAAAACTGGCATGACATTGAAATTCCAACTCATATGGTGGACCATATTGAAAAAACTATGGTGCTATGGAAATCTAATATTAGTCAAGAACAACAAAAAAAATTAGATACATTATTTAAATCATCTTATGATCTTCATGTTTTAATTATGAACGTGGAAGCTTTATCCACTAAAAAGGGATTAGAGTTTGCTGCTAAATTTATTAATTGTCATAATACATTAATGGCTATAGATGAATCTACTACTATTAAAAATCCAGATGCAAAACGAACTAAAAATATTGTAGGATTAGGAAAACATGCAAAGTATAGAAGAATATTAACTGGTTCTCCTGTCACTAAATCTCCATTAGATTTATTTAAACAATGTGAATTTTTAGATGAATATCTTTTAGATTATTCTTCTTATTATGCATTTAGAACTAGATACGCTGTTATGAAAACAGCAAACTTTGGTGGACGATCTGTTCAATTAGTTGTTGGTTATAGAAACCTTGCAGAACTCTCTTCCAAGTTAGAACCATTTTCTTATCGTTGTTTAAAAGAAGATTGCTTAGATTTACCTGATTATACTTTTACAAAAAGAATTATTCAGTTAACCCCTGAACAGAAAAAAATATATGCTCAAATGAAAGAAATTGCTTTAGCACAACACCAGGGAAAATTAATGACTACAGCGACAGCTCTTGTTCAATTAATGAGACTCCATCAAATTACTTGTGGTCACTTCACCGCAGATGATGGAACTGTTAAAGAAATTAAAAATGAACGACTAGATACTTTATTAGAATGCATGAGAGAAGTAGAAGGTAAAGCAGTTATCTGGGCTCATTACAGACATGATATCAAATCTATTATCAAAGCAGTGGATAAAGAATTTGGTCCTAATTCTTATGTTACTTATTACGGGGATACTCCCAATGAAGAACGTCAAGGTAATATTAAAAAAATGCAAGATCCTAATTCATCTGTACGATTTTTAATTGGTACTCCTCAAACAGGTGGATATGGAATTACATTAACAGAAGCAAATGTGATGATTTATTATTCTAATGGATATGATTTAGAAAAAAGAACTCAATCTGAAGCAAGAATAAATCGCGCTGGTCAAAAACGTAAAATGACCTACATTGATATTATTTGTGAAGATACAGTTGATGAAAAAATTGTAAAAGCTTTACGAAAAAAAATGGATATTGCTAACCAGATTACTGGTGATGATCTTAAGAATTGGATTTAAAAGAGCGGGAAATAAATTCCCACTCTTCTAATGTATAAGGAAACATTATTTAATCTCCTTACTAAGTCCAAAGATCATTATGAATATAAATAATATGACCAATATATGTATGGTCATTATTTTACTTCAATGTCTTTAATTTCAATTTCTTGTGGTTCTTGAACACCTAATTTTACAGACAATACTCCGTCTTTCATTTCAGCTTTGTTAACTACCACATCATTTCTCAATGAAAATTGTTTAAAGAATTTTCTAGCTGCCAATCCTTTTTCAATGTATTCTTTTTCTTTGTCATCTACTTGACCAGAAACAGTTAATACACCGTCTTTGTACTGAACTTTAACATTCTTTTTGTTAAATCCAGCTAGGCCTAATTCAATAGCATACTCACCTTTTCCGTATTTTACCACATTGTAAAATGGAAATGATTGAGCTTTTGATAAACTATCAAATATACTATCAAACGTGTCTCCAAACATTGTATTTGATTTATCCCAAATGTCTTTTTGGAATTTATTTATTAGTTCTAAACTTGTCATATATTACTCCTTTGTTAAATTAAGCAAGTTAATATGGCCAACCCAATTGTTGCACCAATATGCAATATATGGGGGGTACCTGAGTATTGTCAAGGGGTGATTTCGTTAATCCTGGGGCATTTATGAAAGGAATTTACAACCTTACTTTAATGAAAATTTGTAAATTTACAGATTTAACGCTGTTTACCAATAAGATCAATGTTTCTATTGCATTACTGTATTTTAGTAAATACTGTAAAACTATGACAAGACAACAACACAATATAAAAAGTAATTGCGTAGTATTTGATGATTATTGTTATGATGAAACAAATGATTATTATTTAGATATTGATGCAATGGACAAAGAAGAAATTGCTTGGTTTAAAAAAATAATTAAATCTTTATTTAATAAATTTATAAAGATTTAGTAGGAATTTGAATATGGGCCAATTTTTTTCCTTTATTGGATCCATTTTTAATAGTGTATCCAGGACCATCTTTATTAATATCAACTTCTTTTCTTGTTCTTAATAATAATTTTTCTTTTGCTTCTTTTTGTTTTTGTTCATGATTTTTTGCAACTAAATCTTTTAATCTATCTTTATAGACAT
>Ga0222713_10002770_pt1 | contig 18444 bp, 35 predicted proteins | sample C33_649DmetaG_FD_165061 | JGI IMG/M metagenome (GOLD analysis project Ga0222713, IMG submission 165061) | Estuarine water microbial communities from San Francisco Bay, California, United States - C33_649D | ecosystem: Environmental > Aquatic > Marine > Unclassified | place: USA: California...
GTTAACAAAACATACTGACGATTCTTTAGCAGATTCAAAGTGGGTTGATAAGATGGATGTTACTCGTAGATTATATGAGTTAGAATTAGAATATTTTAAAATTAAAAAGTATGGTGAACCGTCAACTAATACCCATATGTTGAGATGGCTCATTACCAAGGTTAAGAACAAAACCCTTGACTTGTAAAATAAACTGTGTTATATTAGTTGAATGTTAAAGTTAAGTTCAAATAAACAAAAGATTGTAATTGTTGCGGACCCCCATAATAATTATAAAAGGTTGGATGATATCCTTAAGAAAGAGGATGGAGATATCAACATTTGTCTTGGCGATTGGTTTGATAGTTTTCATTTGGATGACCCATCTGATTATAAAGCCGTTGCTAAATATCTAAAAGACACTTTCTTGCCAAACCCAAAGAATTATACATTGTTTGGTAATCATGATGTTCATTATCTATTTGATGCTCCTACTACATGGTGTAGTGGATATGAACAATGGAAGTATAATGCCATAGATAGTGTTTTGGGTAGTGACAGAAATTCCATCACAGAAAAGTTTTATTGGTCTATTGTGGTAGATGATATTCTATTGACCCATGCTGGATTAGATTGTCGGATGTTACCATCAAATTGTGATACACATGATAAAATATTTAATTACTTAGACCGAGGAGATGAAGAAGCTAGAATCAAATTAAAGACCGATGATTTGCATTGGTTTTATCAAGTGGGTCATAGTAGAGGTGGTAACGCTAGAGCAGGTGGTATTGTATGGTGTGATTTTAAATATGAGTTTCAACCAATAGAGGATTTGAGACAAATTGTAGGTCATACTAATCAGTGGGAAACTGGTAAAGCTGCACAGTATCACAGAGAAGGATTTACGAATATAGTTGAAGCAAACAATATCTGTATTGATTGTAATTTGAATCAGTATATTACTATTTTTAACGGCAAAATTGAATTGAAAGATTATATAAACCTATGAATGATATTATGAATCAAGCACCACGGGGTAAGCCTGTTGGTATTAAAGACACGTATGAAGTTGCATGTGATAAATGTAAAGGCAATACATTTACCGAAGTATCTTTTATGCGAAAAGTAAGTGCAATTATGACTGGCACAGGCAAACCAAGTTATATTCCCATTCCGACATTTGCGTGTTCAAAGTGTGGTAATGTAAATGACGAGTTTGTTCCGGAAGAATTGAGAAATAAGATACAACTATCTTAACAATATCCGTCAATCTGATGAAGGTTGACGGATTTTTTGTATATTTATATAGTATGACTAAGAAGAAAAAATATATACTTTATAAGTTTGTCAAGTTTGTTGAGAAGGAATTGAATATAAAAAATCCATTCAAGGTAACCACTTCATATGACCATGACAAATTTAAAACCACTGCATATTATAATAATGGAACAGGTGAAGTGGCAGTATATGTTAAGGGTAGAGCAATAATAGATATATTACGTTCGATTGCGCATGAATTAGTTCACCATCGTCAATTTGAAACCGGTGAAATAAAGAATGGCGAACAAGTTAAAGATATTGGTGGTAAAATAGAAGATGATGCCAATGCTATTGCAGGACAACTTGTAAAGAAATTCACTTACGAAAACGAAAAGTTAAAACTATTCAATGAATCAATCAAGAAGAAGAGTCTTTTGAGATAATTGACGAGTTGATAAATATTTTTCATGCTTCTCTGATATCATCTTAATCGCAATGTCTTTACCTTCCCATCCCAATACTTTTACACGGTTTTCTTTTTTCTTATTATTATTCTTGTAATGTTTGAAGAAGTCTTCGCATACATCCAAGAATGTTTCATCTATATCATTAATATCATTATAATTGTTTGGATTAAACAATGGTATTCCTAATATCTTACAATCAGATAATTCGTTATCTAATGTGCATAATACCCCAATAGGTCTTATTTCTACATATGATAGTGGTAATAGAGGAACTGTATTATAAACTAGAATATCTAATGGGTCGCCATCATCACTTAATGTTTGTGGTATAAATCCGTAACTAGTTGGATACCTCATACTACTGATAAGACAACGGTCCAACTTCAACATATCCATATCAGGACAGTATTCGTATTTGGCACTACTGTCCTTTTCTATTTCTATTATTGCGTTTATTATGTTTGGGAAATTTTTACCTATAGATTTATGTATCAGACTCATATCGAAACTATTTGTATTCTTGGAACCAATTCAGTAACAAATCCCTCGTCAATCAAATATTGAGCAATTCTATCTACACAAGGTTTAAACTCTGCGATAGGGAGACGGTCTTTGTTATTAACTCTTATTATTTTTTTGTCTAAAATTAATATATGGATTCCATGAAAAACACCCTCTACTGTTGATTTTGAGTTATTTGCCATATATTTATGTATAAATATTTAATAACATTATCATATCATAAAAAATGTTAAACTGTTATTTATTATAAAGGGTCACTATCATGAATTGGGAAAAATCTACATTGTTGGTTCTGTTGTTTGTTGGTGCCATTTGGGCAACATCTACAATATCTTATAAAAAAGGATATCAAGATGCGAATTCAGAATGGCAAATAAATACTGTTAAAATGGGATATGCTCATTTTAATACATTTAGTGGTTTATGGGAATGGACTCCTAATGTAAAAGAATTAACTTTAACTAACGTGACAACCGTTGTTGAAGAACCCACAGAATAATGTTGACATTTTTTAATAAGTGTAGTAAAGTATCTGTATGGATGCTAAAAAAATTAATGAACGTTTAATAGAGTCTGAATCTACACCATTGTTTAAAGAACCAGAATATTACCGCACTTGTAAATTTGGTGATTGGTTGTTGGATAAAATTCCATACGGTTGGAGGTTATACTATAAATATAGTGACATTAAACGTTGGTTTATCAGCACTTATCAACGTATTCGTTATGGTGTTTCGGATGAAGAATGTTGGAGTTTAGATTCCACTTTTAGTAAATTTATTCTACCAAGACTCAAACACTTCAAGAAAATGAAGCGTTATAGTTATCATCCAGATATGACTCCCGAAGAATGGGAAAATACTATTGATGAACTTATTTGGACATTTGAATATCTAGCAAATGATGAAGAACACTTCAATCCAATGCCAGATTTTTATGAAGGCAAAAATTGGGATATTAACTTTAAAAAATCACCAAAACAAAAAGAAATGTGGGATACGTGGTTGAAAAAGAGTGCGGAACTAGAACAACGTAAACAAAAAGGACTAGAACTTTTCGCTAAATATTATTGTCATCTTTGGGACTGAAGTATATTTATTATAAATAAAAAGGTCATAAATCCTCTGGTTTTCAGAGGATTTTTTGTTTTCAGAAAACAAATGTAAATATTTATAAAAATATGCCAATTAAGATAGACCGTAGAGATTTTAACGAAATAGTAAAAACATTAGATGAAAAGTTAAATAACTTAAAAGAGATTGAATCTTATCGTAATGATTTTTATTATAGCGAATCTCTTCTATTGGAAACTTGTCTTATAAGTAAAGCTGATAAATACGGTAAGATAACATACGCAAATGAAAACTTTTGTAGAGTATCAGGTTATACTAAAGAAGAATTAATAGGTAATGACCACAAAATGGTTAACAGTGGTTATCATACAAAAGAATATTGGAAAGAAATGTATCAGACAGTTATTAAAGAACGGAAGATATGGCAAGATACAGTAACAAATAAAAATAAGAATGGTGAACTGTATTATGTAAAGAGTTGGATACAAGCAACATTTGATAGTGAAGATAATTTTACCGGCTTTATTTCAGTTAGACAAGATGTTAGTGAAATTGTAAAAGCTAAGAATGAAATAGATAAAAAGAATGCATATTTAGAACATGCTGCAAAAATATTAAGACATGATATGCATAGTGGTATAAACACTTATATACCCAGAGGGGTTAGTTCACTAGAAAGAAGATTGTCACCTGAAATAATTAAAAATCTAAAGATAGAATCTCCTCTTAAGATGATTAAAGAGGGATTGAGTCATACACAAAAGGTTTATAAGGGTGTTTACGAATTTACAAATATAGTAAAGCAAAATGCGGAACTTACTAAATCATTATACAATCTAAAAGAAATATTGGATGACTATCTAAAATCTACATCTTATAAAGACCAGGTAGTAATATCAAATTTACCCGTTGTATTTGTAAATGATGCGTTATTTTGCACTGCTATTGATAATTTGATACGAAATGGTTTAAAATACAATGACAGTGCTACCAAATATATAAAAATTTATACCGAAAACGATTGTTTAATTGTAGAGGATAATGGTAGAGGAATGACACAAGAAGAATTTGAGTATTTGTCAAGACCATATACTCGTAAAGAAGGACAAAAAGAAACCGGAAGTGGTTTAGGTTTAAATATTTGCGTTGAAATTTTAAAAATACACGGATTTGCCGTTGGTTGTGAAAAACTACAACAAGGAACAAAAATTAAGATAAAATTATGATAGATTCTATATTATTAGTAGATGACGAAAATCTTTTTCATTTAGTATTTGAAGATGCTTGCAGTCTTTTAAATATAACATTAAGTTTAAAATCATTAAACAGTGCAGATGAAGCTGAACGATATTTCAGAGATTTAGTCAAAAACGGCGACCCAAAACCGGATTGTATATTCGTTGATTTGAATATAATTGGGTCCAGTTTTGATGGTATAGAATTAATCAGAAAAATCAATTTTGAATATGGTGATGGTGTTGTGATTGGGATAATATCTAGCAGTGACGATAAAAGTGAACAAGCAAAATCATTAAAAGCAGGTGCTCAATTCTGGATTATTAAATCAGACAACATTGAACCAAGATTAGAACAATTTAAGAAAGATTTTGAAGGGTTCAAAAATAGAACAAATCAATTTAAAGTATACAAATGATAAAACTATCCAATGACTCCAAGAAACAATTTATAGAATATTGCAAAACAAAAGGAGTCTGTTTAGAAGGTAATATTCTTAAAGTATTAGATACATCGGATGACCCAGAATGGGAATCTTATGTAAATGGTGCTATTGAAAAAGATTCAGAAGTAAGAAAAAAGCGTCTTGAAATGACAAAAGACGTTCAAGCTAAGAACTTAGAACTTATAAAATGGAAAACGGAGAACGAAAAAATTAATGCCGAACTAAAAGAAGCATTAGAGTCGGCTGAAAAAGCAAAAGAATCCGCCGTAAGTGATTTGGACTTATTACAAAAACGAACACAATATCATTTAATTGAAACGATTGTAAAAGTTTCTTTATGGATTGTATGTGCTGTCGGTGTTGTTACCACGGTAATGTTTAGTATTACATTATTAATGGGAACTGAGAATAAGATAGTTGAAAGTATGTGGAGCAATATGTTTGGTATTCTTTTGACCAATAGTTTTAGTATTATTGGAACCATAATGGGTGTTAAATATGCATCTGAAAATAATGGAAAACGTGTGTCAAAGAAAAAAAATTGTAACTGCGAATGTCATAGTGATTGACAATTAGTTTTTATATGTTAAACTCAAGGTTATATATGGATACTTACACACCGCCAGAATGGAATGATTGGTTTTTACAAGGAGTTTATTGGGTCGCTAGTAAAAGTAAAGACCCAAAGACTAAAATTGGTGCTATTATTGTAAAAGATAAAAGAATTATATCGACAGGATATAATGGTATACCTATCGGTGTGAATGATGATAATGAATTACGTCATCAAAGACCTGAGAAATATAAATGGTATGAACACGGTGAAAGAAATGCAATTTATGCAGCGGCTAAATATGGTATTGATACCAATGACGCTATACTTTATACGAATGCTTTACCTTGTGCGGATTGTGCTAGGGGCATAATCCAAAGCGGTATCAGAGAAGTTTATATTCACCAACAATTTAATGATTTATGTAATGATGCCAATAGAGAACAATGGAAAGGACATGATAATGTTACATTCAGTATGCTTAATGAAGCAGGTGTAAAGGTTTTTTGTGTCAATAGAATACTTGGATGTAAAGCATATTTCGACGGTAAAGTATTTGATATATGAGAATGATATTGTTATTAGTTATAAACTTAATAATTTCTTTGGGAGGAAGCATATTACTTTATAAGTTATTTAAAATTGATGTATCACCAACAATTATTTCTTTGGCAACACTCACAATACTAATGTTACTGCCAGAAAAATATTTCACCAAAATAACAGGTCAAAAATTTGATTGACTTTCTATAAAGTCTGTGGTAAATTGAGTGTATGAAAATTGACCTAGATAAGGTTGACCGCACTCAATTTATGGTGCATGAACATTCACTTAACGGTGAAATTGTCCATTTGATTCAACCACAACATATTGGCACTAAATGGACCCAAGACAACAAGCACTTGCGTAGTGTGGTTGTCAATTACAAGGGTGAAGTTATTAGTGCGGGTTTTCCTAAGTTTACCAACTGGGGTGAAAATCCTGATAATTTTCCTGTTCCTACTTCATTGCGTAACTGCACCGTCATGGAGAAGCTTGATGGTTCTCTCTTGATTGTTAGCAGGTACAAGGGTCAATATATTCTACGAACCCGTGGAACTGTTGATGCATCTGTTCTGGCTAATGGTCATGAATTGGAATTGTTCAAGGAAAAGTTCCTAAAGAGCTTGACTCACGATACTCCTGATACTTGGAATGTATCTATTTTGTTTGAATGGGTTAGTCCTATCAATAAGATTGTATTGAACTATGGTGATGAACCTGATTGGTATGTGGTAGGCCTTGTTCATCACAGTGATTATAGTCTATATTCCCAAGAAGATTTGGATATGTGGGCCAAGAACAAGGGATTCAAGCGTCCTGCTACTTATACTTTTAATGACATAAATGATCTGTCAATGTTAGTAAAGTCTTGGGAAAAACTTGAGGGGGTTGTTGTATATTCAAAGAACGATCAAGTTTTGCACAAACTAAAGAGTGATTGGTATTTGATTCGTCATCGTTTGAAGGATGAATTTTCATCACTTGAAAAAGTTTTGGATTTTTATCTAGATTCAGGTTATCCTGATTTTCACACTTTTCAAAGCAAAATTGCAGAAGTCGTGGATTGGGAAACCGCAAAACAAATTGTGGGTGACATCAGCCGAATTGTTGATGCAAAAAAAGAAGTGGACAAAATTGTGGATGGTATGAATGATTTTGTGAATAACAGACTTCGTTCATTGTCTACCCGAAAGGAACAAGCACAACTGGTTATTTCATCTTATGGTGAAACCAATAGAGCTTCATTCTTATTCAAGTTACTTGATGGTAAGTCGTTGGGTAAGGAAGAATATAAGAAGTTAATGTTCCAAGTGTTGAAGAACTAAATCAAAAACCCCACTATTAATTTAGTGGGGTTTATTTTTTGTTATTCTTTTTTCTTGTGTGGTTTGCCTGGACGATCACCATCTTTTGTTGGGGGTGGACCATCTTTTCTTGGACCTTTTGGACCGCCTGGAGGTGGACCAAAACTTCTCATTGTCTTACGATCTTCATCACTAACCTTGAGACGTTCTTCTTTGTCCAACTTGCCATCCTTGTTCACATCATACTTAGCAACCAATTCAGCACGTTGTTTCTTTTGTTCCTCAGTCAATTTTGGACGTTCTGGACGTAGATGTGGTGGCACTGGATCTGGTCCACCTGTTTGTGGCTTCTTTGGACCTTCTTGAGCATTGAGAGTCAATGCTGCGGCTAATACTACTAGATACTTTAACATATGTTTATCCTTTCTGTTTATAAGTAACCAACTATTGATTACACTACATACATATCATACATACAATGCCAAGAAAATATCTTTTACATCTCCTTAACAATATATTTATTGGTATGAATTTGCTTATAAGTAGCGAATTAACCGCGCCACCTAGTGAAGTGTCCGCATTTAGGTCACTTACTCTATATGCAACCACATTCAAACAATTGGATTGTTTGGTTGAAGTTCAGAAAAATGAAGTAGACTTTTATTATAAGTGGTTAAAGGACAAATATGCGCTTGATTTCGTCAAAGAATTTGTATACGTTGGTGAAACAACAGGTTTTAGACTACAACACTCCAGAATAAAAAAACTTACATATAATAATTTAAATGACTTGATTTTTCTAATTTCCATGATAAAGTAGTATACATGAATACACTTTATATTACTGTTGGATTGCCTGGCAGCGGTAAATCCACTTACGCAAAAGAATTTATCAAGGGAAAAGATGTTGAATATCTTAGCAGCGACTCTCTTCGTGCTGTATATGGTAAAGGAGAGGATGACCAGACAGTGACTCCGATTGTTTTTGGTCATATCAAGAAAAAGGTTGACGAATTTCTAAAAGATGGTAAGAATGTAATGGTTGATGCTACTAGTGTCAATCGTCGTGAACGAAGTGACTATATTAACAGTGCGAAGAAGCATGGTGCCAAGGTAGTTGCTATTGTATTCAAGATGGATCGTCAAGGATTAATTGAGAGAAATAAGAAAAGAGGAGAACAGGGTGGTAGAGTAGTGCCTGATTGGGTTATCGATAAAATGTTAAACAAATACGAAGAACCTAATTACAACGAAGGAATTGATGTTATAATTTATGTTTGAAAGACCATTAAAGATTAATCACAATGACGATCACCGTGTATTTTTTACTAGTGATACTCATTTTAACCATGACAAGGCTTTTATCTATGAAGCTCGTGGATATAAGAATCGTTATGAACACAATGATGCTTTGATTGCAAATATCAATGAAGTAGTTCGTCCACAAGATACACTATTTCATCTTGGTGATTTTTGTTTGAACATTACTCCTCCAGAGTTTAATGAAATTCTGGAAAGAATTAATTGTAAAACCATCTATTACATTTGGGGCAATCATAATAGTTGTATTCGTAGATACTATGAAGACACTATTAGAGCAGAAGTTCATGCGGATTATGAAATTTATCCATATACAATTGGTAAATTGATTTATCTTGGTTATTACAAGGAATTGAATGTTAACGGTCATATGATTGTTATACATCATTTCCCACATCAAATCTGGAATCAAATGCAAAAGGGTGCTTGGCAGTTGAGTGGTCATAGCCACTATACCAATCCGACTACCCAAGTAGATCATCCAGACAATAAAATTCTGGATGTTGGTTGGGATGGATACGGAAAGCCATTATCTTTCCCAGAAATCCAGAAGATTATGATGAATAAGACCCATGTAAAACGAGACGACCACCATTGAACCTAACCCCGGAGGCTTGACAACCTCTGGGGTTCGTGTTATTGTAGAGGAGTTATGAACGAAAATAAACAAAACGAAGAAACACAGAAATCTACAATTCGTAGAAATTGGATGCCTATCATAATTATGATTGCGTGGGTCGCAAACATGATATTAGGTGGAATTGCAATGGTAAATGGAAATTTCAAAGATGCTTCAAGTTTCTATTTGTCATCAAATATATTTGCATTATTTTATATAAATTTCTTTTCAAACATTAAACTATCATAATATGTTCTCAAATTATAATATCTGGAAATATTGCGCAAAGTATTTCTTTATTCTCACTATTGGTGCGTATCTATATGACGTATCTACTCGTCTAATTAATCAAAAGAGTGACGTTGCAAATCTTGTTGGAACTGCACTTTTTGCTGGACTTTTTGTGTCTTCATTGTTAATCTTAAGGAGTGATGTGACCAAGTTGGCCAAGAATCTCAAGGAGGACAAAACCAATGAGTGAATATCATTCTCTATTATCAAGTTATAAATTGGAAATGGACAGTCCATATAATGATGGATATAGTCAACTTCATTACAAAGAACAATATGAAGAACTCTTGAAGGTTGGTGAGAAAGAATTCACTAAGAAAATGTTGTATCGAAAACTTCAAGAACTTGAACAGAAAATTTCGGTGTTGACAAATGAACTAAATGTGGTAAAGTCAGAACTGTCGGTAGTAAATTAAAAATAAATAAAAATGAAAAACAAGTTGGTAAGTCTAATCGTAGGTATCGTCGCCATTTCAGCCTTTACTGGTTGCGACCGTGTTGAACCCGGTTATGTTGGCATCAAGGTGAATCAATGGGGTAGTCAGAAGGGAGTCAATGATTTTCCTCTTGTGACAGGTGGTGTCTTCTATAACCCAATTACAGAAGATATCTACAAGTTCCCAACATTCATGCAAAATGCTGTGTGGGATAAGAGTTCTGGTTCAAAGGAGAGTCCTGGAGATGACTCGGTTACATTCAACAGTATCGAAGGTGCGGTGGTGAACGCTGACATTGCTCTCGCATACACGTTTGTTGCTGACAAGGTTCCTCAGATCTTCGTTGAGTTTCGTCAGTCTCCTGATGTTATTACTCATGGATTTATGAGGAATGAAATCAACAACGCATTTAACAGAGTTGCTTCAACTATGAAGGCGGCTGACATCTTTGGTGAGAAGAAGCAGTATCTTCTCGATAATGTCAAGAGTAATCTAAATGCTCATTTGGGACCGAAGGGATTCAAGTTTGAGTTGATTAGTTTCCACGGAGGTCTTCGTGTTGATCAGAGTGTTCAGGCTCGTATTAATGCAGTCCTAGAGGCAAGTCAGAAGGCTATTGAGGCGGAGACCAAGGTCCGTCAGAGTAAGGCAGAGGCTGACCAGACTATTGAGAAGGCTCGTGGTGAGAAAGAGAGTAATATTGCTAAGGCTGAAGGTGAGGCAAAGAGTATTTCTCTAAAGGCTGAAGCTCAGGCCAAGGCTAACCTTGTGTTGGCTCAGTCTCTAACTCCGGCTCTAGTTCAGTATGAAGCACTTCAGAAATGGGATGGTAAGTTGCCAGTATATAGTGGTGGAGGTGTTGTTCCTTTCATCAATATCGGGGATACCAATAAGTAAAATAACAAATTAGTGGGGGGGCCCGCTGGAGAAATTCAGCGGGTTTTTTGTTGTATTATGATTTACTGTGTGTTATAATGACTTTTATATGACTTTAATAGATAAATATATAGTTCCACCATTGAGTGTTTTAGATGTAAAACAATCATATTGGAAAAAACGTAGAAAGGAATGGTTGGGTCTTGGTATTGAAAGTGAATTGGGTAGAGATGAAAATCTATTACAATTGAGTCAACTATTACAACGTAAACAAAACGGAACCAGTATATTTGATCCTGTGTTGTGTGAATGTATATATCTTTGGTTTAGTAAACACGATGATAAGATACTAGATTGTTTTGCTGGTGGCAGTGTAAGAGGTATAGTAGCGAGTAAACTACAAAGATATTATACGGGTGTAGATTTATCTAAAAATCAGATAGATCATAACGTATTACAATCAAAGGACATTTGTGAAGAAAGTTATCTGCCAACTTATATTAATAGTAATTCTATACATATTGATAAAGTAACAAATCAAAAGTATAATTTATTATTCAGTTGTCCTCCTTATTTTAATCTGGAAGTATATTCAGAAAATCCAGAAGATATATCTACCATGGAGTATGATGAATTTTATTCAAATTATTCTGATATCATTAAGAAGTCTGTAAATCTATTAGAGGACGACAGTTTTGCAGTATTTGTTGTGGGTGAAGTAAGAAAGAAAGATACAATAGGAGAAAATATAGGATTTGTTCAAGATACCATATCTTGTTTTATAAATGCTGGATGTAAGTATTATAACGAAATGATCTTACTTCAAGAACCAGCAACTGCGGCAATGAGAAGTAACAATTATATGGATTCTTCCAGAAAAATTGCCAAGTGTCACCAAAATGTATTGGTATTCGTAAAAGGAGATCCTAAGAAAGCGGCAGAAAGAATGGAAGAAGTAAAAAAGATAGATGTATCTTTTAAGAGAAAAGGTGAATTTTTTTAATTATGAAAACGTTTTTTACGTCAGATACGCATTTCAATCATGTTAACATAATAAAGTATTGTAATAGACCATACAAAACTGTTAAAAGGATGAATAATGCACTAATAAAAAATTGGAATAGTGTAGTTGGAAAAGATGATATTGTCTATCATTTGGGAGATTTTTGTTTGGGTAGTGTAGATGATTTTGATTCTTATTTTAATAAGTTGAACGGTAAAATTATCTTAATCGAAGGTAATCATGACCGTAATGCACTTAAATATAAAAATAGATTTTATGAATACCACACAGGATACATTGAAGTAAATGTAGAGGGGTGGCCTATTGTATTATCACATTATGCAATGAAAGTATGGAATAACAGTCATCACGGAGCATTTCATTTATATGGCCATAGTCATGGAACTTTACCAGATGATATTGAAAGTTTAAGCTTTGATGTAGGTGTTGATTGTCATAATTATACTCCAATCGATATCCAACAAATTGAAAATATCATGCGAAAAAAGACTCCGAAAATAAAATTATAAAAGTTGTTGACTTATTATAATCCATACGGTATAGTAAACGTATGATTAATTGTGGATGTGGTAATGAAATTCATCCAGAGCGTTATGCTCTGGGATACAAGGTTTGTTTGAAGTGTGGAGACAAATCCGCATCAAAACAAAAACCATATGGTTATGTCCATTATGGACACAAGACAGCCGGGTCAATCGTAATTACAAGTAAAAAAGGTTTTGATAATTACAGTAAGGTATCCTACAGAATGAACAAGGGAAGCAACATGGGATACGCTTCAAGATTATCCACTTCATTTTAAACGTTGACTTCTTATAAACTCCGTGGTAAATTTAAAACATCATGAATATCGTAGATTACATCGTAAATAACTGGGACAATCTTCCCAAGAGCAAGTTTGATGACGTTATCGTTGTCATCTTCAAGGAGATACAAAATTGGGATGAGGGTTATGGTCATCACACCTATGAGGGTTATGGCGTAGACAAGGATGGTAATGTCACTTGGTGTTACTCTTCTGGTTGTAGTTGTAGTGGCACTCCTCAAACTGAGATCAAGAAGGATTTGAAGACTTTTATTGTTGATGATGGTATTGACTTGAATGTAGATCCGTCTACTATTGATTTCAATTCACTTGAGGTTGAGTTTAACTCTTATTAAGAAAGGATAAATATGGACCGTAAGTTAGCTAGTGTTGTTAAGATTACTGACATTCAACCTATTCCTGATGCTGATGCCATTGTTGTGGCTTGTGTCAAGGGATGGAAAGTTGTGGTAAAGAAGAATGAGTTTAAGGTGGGTGACTTGGCTGTTTATTACGAAATTGACAGCTTCTTGCCTATTCGTCCACAGTTTGAGTTTCTACGTAAGAGTAGTTTCAAGCGTATGGGAAGTAATGAAGGTTTTCGTTTGAAGACTATCAAGTTGCGTGGTCAGATTAGTCAGGGTCTATTGACTCCAATTCCAGAGGGTATTATTGACCCGAAGGAAGGTGATGATTTGACTGATGCTCTTGATATTGTCAAGTATGAACCTCCTATTCCTGCACAATTGGCTGGAAAGATTAAGGGAACGTTTCCTAGTTTTATTCCGAAGACTGATGAAATTCGTATTCAGAACTTTGAAAGTGACATTGGTTTTTCTCCAGTAGGTGAAAGAGTATATATCACTGAAAAGTTGGACGGAACTAGTTTTACTTGTTACTTCAACAATGGAGTATTTGGTGTCTGTGGCCGTAACTGGGAATTGTCTGAAACTGACGATAACAGTCTATGGCGAATGGCCAAGATGATTCAATTGAAGGAGAAGTTAACTAAGCACGGCAAGAACATTGCTCTTCAGGGAGAACTAATCGGTGCTGGTATCAACGGTAACTTGTATGGAATGCAGGACCATGCTTTGTATTTCTTTACTGGTTATGACATTGATAAGGGTCGTCGTATGTTCTTTGATGAACTGGAATGGTTGTTGTTTAACTTGAACTTGAAGATGGTTCCAGTCATTGAAAAGTATGGATACACTCTACCAACCGAAAACTTGGTTGATACTATGTTGAAGTATGCTGAAGGTAAGAGTGTATTGAACATGGGTGTTGACCGTGAAGGTGTTGTAGTTCGTGGTCTTGAGAGAGAGTTTAGTTTTAAGGCTATTAGCAATGTCTACCTTCTTGGAAATAAGGAATAATTCATGGGGTCCACTTAACCGTGGCCCCCTTTTTTATATGAACATTAAAGACAAATATTTCATTCATACAAATGATAATGATGAATGTCTAAGTGTGAGATGTGATTTTTATCAAACTTGCATTAAGAATTCCGTATCTAAATTTTATAAGACCAAACATAAGTTTGAACCTAACATTACTGAAGACTATCAATGTCTGAGTATTACCAGCGGTAAACGTAGTGATATGACTGACAACAATTATCCAGTATCTTTGGTGAAAATTATTGAATAATATGAATTTAAAATCTATTAGTTTGACAGAGTTTGTTAGTCATCTACCAACTATGTCATCTTTGGAGTATATAATTGATATATTACCAAAATGTAGTAAAGATGGTCCTTGGATTGCGGGAGGTTGTTTACATAGAACATATAAAAAGATGGAACTGGATAGTGACATCGACATCTTCTTTTCCAGTGAACAACAGATGAACAGTTATGTTCAAAAAATCATAATTGAAGGCAGAGTAATTGAGGATTCTCCCAAGGGAAAATATGAAAATACATCATATTTTGTAAATAAATGGCATCAAACATTGAACATTAAATGTTTAGATAGAGAATGGAAGATTCAATGCGTCACATTTAAATACTTCAAGGACATATCAGATTTGTTTGATTCGTTTGATATGACCATGTGTATGATGGCATATGACGGTGAAAATGTATATATGGGTGAAAATACCATGACACATATTATTAATAATAATATACACTTTAACGTTAACTCTATAAACTTTCCATCAGTCACCTTAAAGAGATTGGTTAAATACATGAAGATGGGATATAACGTTGAAGAGAGTGAATTGAAACATTTGTCTGACGCATTTTATAAGTCAAATAAAAAGAATAGAGTCTTTTCACTTGACGAACTAAAAATGAAAAAAGTATCAACGTCAGATTCAGATTATAAAAATCTTAATCCCTAGGCTTGACCTTTTATAAAAAGTCTGTTAGGATGGTTTTACGAAATGAATAGTAGAACCATCCAACGGACCATTGAAATTGCGAAGGCTCTTTGTCCTCTCAATTTGGAACATCGGTGTAGTCATATTGCGTTTTTGATTCGTAAGAATAAAATTACGCATATTGGAACCAACAGTTGTAGAACCCACCCAGAGACTTTGAAGTATGACTATAAGGACCATCAATTGGTTGGGATTCATGCGGAGTTGAGTGTGTGTATGAAGAGTGGCAAGGAGAATCTTAGGGATTATAAAATGGTGGTTCTTAGGGTTGACCGTAATGGAAATTTGGCTAATAGCAAGCCATGTTGTGGTTGTCAGAGTGTAATTAAGCAATTCAATATCGGTGAGGTCTGGCATAGCGATTCCAATGGAAGTGTCGTGAAAAATTCTTGACTCTTGATAGGTGTCTGTTATACTTTTTATATGATTAAAGAATATCCTACATTGTTTACCCGTGATACCCTTGGAAATGTCCGTGTGTGGTATATGGAACAAAATGGTAATAAATACCGTATGGTTTCTGGATTGGCAGATGGACAGAAAGTAACCTCTGAATGGACTTTTGCAGAGGGAAAGAATACAGGTAAGAAGAATGAAACCACAAGTGTCCAACAGGCTACACTTGAAATTGAGGCCAAGTATAAGAAACAGAAGAAGACTGGATACTTCGATGACGTTAAAGATATTGATGTAGTTCAGTATGTTGAACCCATGTTGGCTAAGTTGTATAAAGATTACGCCGAAGATATTGATTTCTCAAATGAGTCATGGGGACTGCAATGTAAGTTTAATGGAATGCGTTGTGTTGCTACTAAGGATGGATTGTTTACCCGTAAGGGGGAAAAGTATGTTAGTGTCCCTCATATTGAGAATGCTCTTAAGCCTTTCTTCAAGGAGTATCCTAAGGCTGTTCTTGACGGTGAACTGTTCAACAACGATCTTCGTCAACAGTTGAATGAAATTAGCAAGTTGATTCGCAAGACCAAGCATATTGAGTCTGCTGATCTTGTTGAGAGTGAGAAGAAGGTCAAGTTCTACATCTATGACGGTTACAATTTCGGTGAGAAGTCTGATATTTTGTCTGAGAAGACTCCTTATATTGATCGAAAGATGTGGATTGATATTGTAGTAATTCCTCTTTCCAAGTATTTTGTTGAGGTTGACACCAAGATTGTCAAGAACAAAAAGCATCTTGATGAATTGTATCAAGAATTGGTTGATGATGGTCAAGAGGGTGGTATCCTTCGAAAGATGTCGGCATCATACGAACATAAGCGTAGTAAAAATCTTCTCAAGGTAAAGCCTGAGGATGATGACGAAGCTGAAATCGTTGGTATTACTGAAGGAACTGGCAACTGGAGTGGAACAGGCAAAATTATCACTTTGAAGTGGAATGGAAAGACTTTTGATGCTACGTTCAAGGGAACATATGAAGAAGGCGTGGAATTTTTGAAAAACAAGAAGAAATGGATTGGCAAGACGGTTACATTCTTGTATAATGGATTGACTGGACTTGGAACACCTAATTATGCTAGAGTAGATTATAACAATTGTATTAAAGGAGACAGATGAACGATAACAAGAAAACCGCAAGGATTATATTGGAAATCGAATGGACAAGTGTAGATTCTACACTAGATTTGCCATCACAATGGGATTGGAAACGTATTAAAGCTCCAATGTCATTGGATAAGGTAAAGTATATTGGAATTCAAGAACAGACAACTAAACCAGAAAAATCAGAGAATTGGATGGGAAATTAAATTATGGCTAAATATAAAAGTATTGATGTTGTGGAATGGTTGAAGAAACAAGTAGAAACCAAGTTCGCAAAAGACATGAAGTATACTTCTACAAAAGTATATTTGAGTTGTGATAGACCACATCCAGATGTAATTGCTGAATGTCTTAAAGAAGATGGCGAACGTGATATTATTCGATTTCTTGTTGTATGACTATTGTTTGGATTGTATGTCTATTGATATTGACATTTATAATGTTTCTAACATCTATTGATACAAATGACGACGAATAAATTCTTTTTAACTTTAGCGAGAACAATTGACCATCGTGTTGGTCATACGGATGAATGCAAGCCTGATGTGCCTGTATTACCTGTAAACTATGCTCTTGCTAGTTTTTCCTTGAGGTTTATCATCGTTCTGGTAAACTTTATTACATGCGGGTTCATTATCGCAAACATTATTCACCACTGGTAAAATTATGAATAAGGCAAAATACTATTTACAAATTAATCTTCCTCCAAACTTTGATGATGAAGATGCGGAATCTATTAGAAAAGATTTAATGACTTACATTAATAGTAAGAATCAATATGGAGCGATGTATGGTCCAAAAGCTTCAACGAAGGGAATTACAATCAACAAAGTGATGTATAGAACAAATGAAGACTGAAGATGTAGTTAAACGATTAAAAGGATGGGTATCAGGTCAAAAAGTTATCCTTGAGGTAGCAAGACAGATAGGGGAGTCAAGTTTTGCTCATGAATCGTTGATGAAAGATGTAGAATTTCTTATTAATGAAGTTGAACGATACAAAACCGAAATGGTAAAGGCGAATAATTGTATGGATGAAGACCATATTACTATTCAGCGTTATAAAAAGAAACTAGAAAAGTGTGAAAAGAAATTAAGTAATTATGAACCTTTTTAAATCTGTTATTAAATGGACCGGTGTAGGTGTATATGCTTGTTTTTTGGCTACAATTGCCTATGCTGCAACAATGCCAGAGCCAATTAAGTTGTATGTAATTTATACATATAAATTTAATGAACGAGTAATAGAAAAGATATTTATCAAAAAAGATAATGCTCAAAAGTATTGTGAGACATATAAAGACAATCACGATTATACATTTGAAGAAATTACTGTAAAAGAATGAAAAAACTATTAATTATTACCTTATTGTGTGCTGGGTGTGAAACTGGGATGTTCCTCAGATATTCCTATAACAGAGCTTTAGAAAAATTACCTCCGTGTAGTAAAGTTCATGCCATTAACAACAACTATATTACTTACAGTATGGAAGAACAATCTACAAATAATGTGTATACTACACATACAAATTATTATAGAGCTTATTATAATGTTGATGGCAAAATCACTAAAACTATCAAGAATTGATGAAAGAACAAATTGATTCTATTATCAAAAAACATTGTTTAAAGATGCAAGAGGTGGACCATACCAAAAGTATTCCGATGATTGTAAAACAGTTGGATGGTATTGTTTACGATATGTATAGAGAATTGTATGGTCTTCGTGATATACGTTCA
>Ga0222713_10002771_pt1 | contig 18443 bp, 24 predicted proteins | sample C33_649DmetaG_FD_165061 | JGI IMG/M metagenome (GOLD analysis project Ga0222713, IMG submission 165061) | Estuarine water microbial communities from San Francisco Bay, California, United States - C33_649D | ecosystem: Environmental > Aquatic > Marine > Unclassified | place: USA: California...
CGACACGGCGTCCCCCGCCACCGAATTAGGTTTTTCTATTCCTGTAGGCCCAATCCCTACAGACTTGCCTCCTATTTCTGACATCACCGATGCGGAGTTTCTGTCCGAACTGATCAAGCAGAAGGCTCTGGTCAACGTAGATATCCTGACCAACATCCTTACGACTAGGGCAGTCAACCCAACGGCCAGCGTCAAGACAGTGGTGGATGCTTTGGATGCCAACTACAAGTTGTCCGGGCTTGCCGCCAAGGGCATGGCAAAAGAATTGGCTGCTGCGGTGTCCATAGTCATTAACATGCCGGGGCGGGGCACTGCGCCAAAGACAATTACTGGCGTCGTCATTGAGAACGACGAGATAGAAGTACAAGCAATACAAGCCCTACCGGAAGTTGTGGCCGAATCCGAACCCAAACCCGACCACGATGGCGCGTAGTAACCACACGGTTGACTATACGACGACCCTGACGGGGGAGTTGTTCATGTCTTCCGATTCCAAGGTCCGTGCAATCATGGGGCCCGTAGGGTCGGGTAAATCCACGGTGTGTTGCTTTGAGATCATCCGGCGCTGTGCGGAAATGCCCAAGTGCAAGGATGGGTTTCGTCGTAGCCGGTGGGTCATAGTGCGTAATACCCGCGATCAGCTAAAGAAAACCACCCTGAAGACGTGGACCCAGTGGTTTCCTGACGGTGTGGTTGGCCACTGGAAAGAGTCAGAAATGACCTTTTTCTTGTCTATTGACGACATTCGCGCCGAGATCATGTTTCTTCCGCTAGATACGCCGGATGACCAGCAGCGACTGCTTTCCCTTGAGTTGACCGGGGTATTCATTAACGAAGCCCGTGAGGTCCACCCGGACCTGATAATTGCTGCTCGTGGGCGTATGCCGCGTTACCCGTCTAAAGCCATGCTGGATAAAGTGCCAGACCCGGTAACCGGGGTTCCTGTTGTGCCCGAGTATTGGTCTGGGTTGATAATGGATACCAACCCCCCGAGCGAAGACAGCTGGTTCTATGAGCAGTTTGAGCTAAGTAAACCGGCTGGCTGGGAGTTATATAAACAACCCGGTGGGCGTACGCCGGAGGCGGAGAACTTGGACTCGCTTGGGTCTACGTACTACGAGGACATGATGGACGGGGCGTCTGATGACTTTGTCCGGGTTCACGTTGACGGCAAGTACGGGCGGTCTCTGGTAGGGCGACCGGTGTACGAGGAATCGTTCACTAAAGACTTTCACGTATCCGCAGAGCCGTTGATACCGTTGGAGTTTAATAATTACCCTATAGTCATAGGAATGGACTTTGGGCGGACGCCCGCAGCTATATTTGGGCAGAAAACGGCGCGAGGGGCGGTGCATATACTGGACGCCATTTACAAAGAAAACATCGGGCTTGAGAAGTTTTTGGAGGAATATGTCAAACCCCTCATCGCGCAACGGTTTCCTAAAAACCGTATTCTTGTCATTGGCGACCCTGCTGGCTGGGCTAAATCGCAGCTTAGCGAGGAATCAGTTTTGGACGTCTTCAGGCGGCAGAGTATGTCGGCCCTTCGGGCGGCGACCAACGACCCTACCAAGAGGATCGCTGCGGTGGAGAAAGCAATGGCGCGCCAAGTGGAAGGCAAGGCACAGTTCCTTGTTGACCCCCGTTGTGTTCATCTCATCCAAGGACTCTATGGTGGATACAAATACAAGCGAAAACAGGACGGAAGCTACGAAACGTCTCCACTGAAAGACTCGTTTTCCCACGACCAAGACGCCCTGCAGTACCTAATGCTTGGCATTGACAACGCTGTAGGGTCGGCAGTAGGCATGGATTCAAACCAGCGCCGGGAAATACAACCTGCGCACGTCTCTGCCGTTGGGTGGACTTAGTTAGATATGGTATATTCAGGGTGCCTGTCCTCCTCCTGTGGCGGGCAACCGGGGGTTACTCCCCTTTCTCCCGGTTTTTACCCCGCACCCCTATTCTGGTGGTGACGGGGTATTTTTTTCTATATTGCACAATAACTTTCTAACTGGTACAGTCTGACTACCATTCATGCCACGGGGGGTACCCGCATGGCTTTAGCTCAACTTATTCCCGTACAGTCTTCATCCGCAATGGAGGTTGAAGCCTCTCGCGCTGCTGCCGCTATGGAGCAGATAAACCCAGTTATCCAAGGACTGGCCGCGCACGTTCGCACCCGATGGGAAGCAGCTCGTGTTGCCAAGCAGATTCCAGAGCAGCGCCTGCTGCAGTGCTTGCGCCAACGAAACGGCGAGTACGATCCTGATGTTCTGTCCCAGATTAAGAAAATGGGCGGCTCTGAGATTTTCATGATGCTGACCTCCACCAAGTGCCGTGGAGCTTCAAGTTGGCTGCGAGATACGTTGCTTGGTTCAGGCAGCGACAAGCCGTGGACTATTGACAGCACCGCCATCCCTGACCTGCCGCCCAACGTAGCTGACATGGCGGAAGACATTTTGAAGCAGGCCGTGCAGATGATCATGCAGACCACTGGGGAGATGCCCAACGAACAGGTTGTTCGTAGTGAGTGGGAGCGGATGCGCGACGAGACCATGCGTATGCTGAAGGACGAAGCGGAGAAACGCGTCGACCGGATGGAAACAAAAATGGAAGATCAGTTGCAGGAGGGTCACTTCCGCGATGCCATGTCCGGGTTTATTGACGACATCGTTACTTACCCCACTGCGATAATGAAGGGCCCTGTTGCCCGCAAGCGCAAGTCGTTACAGTGGCAGGGGAATGGACTGGTTCCGGTTGAAAGTATTGTGCTGGAGTGGGAACGTGTTGATCCGTTCATGTGCTACCCCTCTCCTTGGGCCTCGTCCCCGCACGATGGTTATTTCCTTGAGCGGCATCGTCTGACTAAAGAAGATATTCAGAATCTTATTGGCGTAGAGGGGTACAGCGAGCCAGCGTTGAGGAGCATTCTGGATAATTTTCAGTCCGGTGGCGGTGGGATGCACAACATGATTTCCATCGACCAAGAAGTCAGCACCGCAATTGGTAAGTACACGGCTGAGACCGAGCGGATGAAAGATGTGGTTGACGCTCTTCAGTTGTGGGACTCGGTGCAGGGAAAATTGCTAATAGAGTGGGGTATGGCTGCTTCAGATGTACCGGACGTGGACAAGATGTACCCCTGCGAGGTCTGGCTGATTGGTTCCACCGTAATCAAGGCGGTGTTGAATTATGACCCGCTTGCTCGCAAGCCCTACTACACGGCGTCGTACGAAAAAGTTCCCGGTGCATTTTGGGGGAACGGCGTTGCTGACTTGGTTCGGGATTGCCAGAGTATGTGCAATGCCGCAGCTAGGGCGCTATCTAACAACATGGGCATTTCGTCGGGTCCGCAAGTGGGTATCAATGTCAGCCGCCTACCGGCTGGAGAAAGTATCACCCAGATGTACCCGTGGAAGATTTGGCAGTTCCAGAACTCGGACTACCAAGACGCCAGCCAGCCTATTACCTTCTTCCAACCACCTAGCAACGCTAATGAGCTTATGGGTGTGTTTGAGAAATTCCAGACACTTGCAGACGAGTACAGCGGCATACCCAGATACATGACTGGTGATAACGCCGCCGGTGCTGGCCGTACGGCGTCTGGTTTGTCAATGCTGATATCCAACGCTTCCAAGTCAATCAAGTCTGTCATTAGCGCAATTGACCAAGGCGTACTCACTCCCCTGCTGGTGCGACTGTATCAGCACAACCTGCGCTATAGCCAAGACCCCGACCTGATTGGCGACGTGAACATTGTTGCTAAAGGCGCTATGAGTTTGGTGGCCAAGGAATCGGCGGCGGTCCGTAGGACTGAGTTCTTGCAACTGGTGCTCACTAACCAGATCGCTCAGGGTATTGTTGGTCCGCTTGGTACGGCTGAGCTTCTGCGTCAGCACGCTTCGATGCTGGACATGAACATCGACAAGATTGTTCCAAGCACGGAGACGTTGCAAGCGCAACAGCAGCAAGCAGCGCAGCAACAACAAGCCGCGATGGAAGCCTCCATGCAGCCAGAAATGGAGCAGATCGAGTTCCAAAAGGATGAATTTGGGGCTGTAATAGGAGCCGTGAAGATGAAAGGGCCTTCACCCAATGGTCAATCCTCCGGTGGTGGGTTGCGTCTTCCGCAGCCTAACCCCAACGCTAAACCACCTATGCTGCAGCCAGACGGGCAGGTAGCTGGGGGGCGCGACGGGAGCCTGATGGTTAATCAAGTTACCGGGGGTAATGGATGATTACCAAGGGGATAACGGTAAGTTCTAAGGTCTGTATGTTGGAGCTTCTGGCCAAACAGGACTTTAAGTTAGCTCTGTACAGTATCAACGCCGAACTAGATTGCTACACGGCTGAGTACACCTCCACCAACGAGGCTCGTGGCAAAGGATACAAAGCGGGTGGTCTGGACTTGGAGAACCCACGAGTCTGGGTTGAGGACGAACAAGCGTACCTGACTTGGGATTCTCCGGTCATACCGGTGTCTACGCTTTCCGCTAACGGGTTTATGATTTATTGCCCGACTATGGACAACCGCTCCATCTTTATCGGGTCATGGAATGCCACGTACACCAGCACCGAAGGGCCGTTCACGATCAATATATCGCCTGAACAAGTTTGCCTTAGCTAGCGGCGCTAGTGAAGCGCGATGCCACTAGGAGTTGTTAACGGGGCAGCAGTAAATGCCGCCGTAATAAACGGCAGCTACCCCACCCTGTATGGGGCGTTGTCTACGACGCAAGCCGCTGATGTAGTCCTAGCCGCAGGGGCGGTAGGAGTTGTAGGAGATTCGAGCAGCACACAGAGCTTTAACACCCTAGTGGCCAAAGGTGTGGCAGGTGTAGTGGGAGATTTGAGCAGTACGCAGGCGGGTGACACTGTCCTGTTCGCGGGTGTAGGCATTACTGTAGGGGGTCTTACCCAGACACAGGCTGACGATACTTCTCTGTCTGGTGGGTCAATCAGTACCGTAGGAGACCTCAGCAGTACGCAGGCTGCTGATTCAGTATCAGCTTCATCGGGCGTACTAACGGTAGTTCAAGGGGCCGGGTTGTTTAGACCTATTCGGTCGGCTAATACGGCTCTTGTTGTCGGTAGTATTGTAGTCGGTTGGGATGTTGTAGTACTGCCACCCACATCGGTAATACACATACCGGTTAGTACCCAGTACATAGCAGGAAGGTTGTTAACCAGCGGCGAAGTGCTTACCCCGTACTTTGGTCTCAGTACCCCGGTATGCCGTTCAGCAATAGTCTTTAAGAGCAAGGTTTCTAGGCCAGTAGCGGCAAGCAATTCTCCGTTGGTAGAGGGGTTTGTCTATAGTTCGCAGGTCTTTAATGTTGTTGGGCCTAGGTGCGGTGCTACAGTAGCAATAGTTTCCGGGCGAGTGTACAGTGGTGGTAGTGTGGTTCGACCACGTGCCGTCCGTAACCCGACGATGGAGCAACTGATGGCTTTATTTTCTTAGTGGAGTAACTCATGGCTAAAACTCCTGCATGGACGCGTAAGGAAGGTAAAAACCCCGAGGGTGGTCTGAATGCCAAGGGCAGAGCTTCTTACAACGCTGCTAACCCCGGCAAACCGGGGCTTAGACCTCCTGCTCCAAACCCCAAAACAGAGAAAGACGCTGGTAGAAAAAAGTCTTTTTGCGCAAGAATGACGGGAATGGAAGGGCCAATGAAGAAGCCAAATGGCGAACCGACACGCAAAGCGTTGTCGCTAAGAGCATGGAAGTGTTAACCAAATCTTGCACTCGTTGCAAAGAAGTGAAACTGCTTGATGCAGCAACTTTCCCATTGCATAACAAAACGAAGTCCGGGTTTGATAGTTGGTGTCGCGTTTGTCGGAATGAGTACCGTAATGCCAATTGCCGTGGGGTGTACCGCAATGCAATTACTGATGAAACCCTAGCGGATTTAAAATTAACCGTAAAGCAGTGTGTTATTTGTGGTGCAGAAGGTAAGCTAGTAGTGGATCATGACCATGCAACGGGTAGAGTACGAGGTATGCTTTGCAATCATTGCAATCGTGGGCTTGGGCATTTTAGAGATGACCCAACGCTCTTGGAGTTTGCCGCACAGTATTTGTACGCCTCATGTGACAGCCCAAAATGGGAAGAATATGTAAATTCTGAGCCTTCTAACGCGGAAATGTTGAGAGGAGGTGATCCTGTATGACCAAGTCTAAGGTGAACGCTGCTGGCAACTACACCAAGGCCAAGAGGCAGGGTAAGGCAGCAGGTAAGCAATTTGTAGCTCAGCCAAAAAGCATCGCCAAGAAAACGGCTGGGTACAGATAATGGCCGAAAAGTGGATTCAAGGCGCAATCAAGAAGCCGGGAGCCTTGCGCTCGGCCTTGGGGGTTAAGAAAGGGGAGACTATCCCTGCCAAAACCCTTGCTACAGCAGCAAAAATGCCCGGAAAAATGGGTCAACGGGCGCGTTTAGCCCAAACTTTGAAGAAAATGAGGTGATTTATGGCTAAAATGATGGCGATGTACGAGTCGAAAGAACCCAAAAAACAGGAAAAAAAGGAGGCAAAAATGACTCCTGCGGCCCACAAAAAGGCTGAAATGAAGGAAGGAATGCACATGATGATGGGTATGCGCGGCATGAAACCCGCTAAAAAGAAGTGAAATACCTGCGAACTGGGGCTATTCAGCCCCAATCTTGGTTGACACTTTATTTTGTGCCTGATACTGTACCCGCATGAAGGGCTTTAATACTGTAGACTTACCAGTAGCACAAGCCCTGAACCGGATGAAGTCAGTAGAAATGCGACCTCTTCTGGAGTTCTTTAAAAATTTGGATACGCAAACCAAGGATGCTCTCATACGAGCCGATAGCGACACGTTCGCCCGGCTTCAGGGACGAGCAGCCTTGTTACAAGAATTTTTGAATGCCGTCGAAACATCGACGGATGTAGTAGATAAGTTGCGATAGCAACTGCCCTTTAACTGTAGCTGACCATTACGCTAGCGCAGACCGTAAAGACGGAGCAAAAGCGGAGTTGGAGCTTAGGAGATTGATATGGCCCTACCAAAGCAAGTCGAGCAGCAACTGCGTGAAATTGAAGAAATAGAGAAACAGATGGGTGGCCCTAGCAAACCTGCTGAGGATACTGCCGCTGTGGACATTCAACAAACCGACCCTGCCCCTGCTGAAGAGCCTATCGCATCGGAACCGGAAGTCAAAGCACCAGAAGTAAAAACCACTAGCGACTGGGAACATAAGTACCGGACGTTAGAAGGAAAGTACAGTGCCGAAGTACCTCGCTTGCACCAGCAGAACAAAGAGCTAGCTACAACGCTCCAGTCTCTGCAGGAAAGAGTAGAGTTGCTAGATGCGGCTGCGCCTTCCACTTCTGATGATGATCGGTTGGTTTCCGATAAGGATGTTGAAGAATACGGTCAAGATTTGATTGATGTGCAACGCCGTGTAGCCCGTGAAGTTCTGTCTTCGGAACTTAAGGCGCGAGACGTGAAGATTGCTCAGTTGGAGAAGGCGCTCACCAAGACTGGTGGAGATGTAGCTACCATGTCGTTCGAGCAAAGGTTGGCGATGGAAGTCCCAGACTTTGCTGCCATAAACGCAGACCCAGCGTGGATTGCGTGGTTGGATGAGACCGATCCTTATACTGGCGAACCACGACGCGCTTTTGCAGAATTTGCGTACAACAACGGCGATATCTCAAAGATTAGGAAGGTAGTGGACTTTTATAAAACCAACACCAACCAAACCCCTGAAGATGCCGTGCGTCAACAGCGACAGACCGAACTTGAACGTCAGATCACGCCGACTCGTGCAAATACCGCCCCGTCGACTGCCTCATCTGTTAAAGACCGCATCTACACAGAAGCTGTGATGACGCGGGAATTTAACAAAGTGAAGGAGTTGAATCTGGTTGGTAAGTACGAAGACGCAGCTAAGCTTGAAAATGAACTGAGTGAAGCTTACATGCAAGGTCGCGTTCGCGGCTAAGTGCATGGAGGTAAGCTCGGAGCAACCAACCCCACTTACCTCTTAGGAGTATTTCCATGGCTATTCTTACCCCAGCCGCCCCGTTTCTGACCAGTCCGCTTCAGTCCACAGTTTTCAATCCGATGCTGTGGAGCAAAAAACTCAACGCCAAGTACTACGTAGATAACCAGCTTACCGAAATCGTCAACACCAGCTGGGAAGGCGAGATCAAAAATCAGGGCGACACCGTGCGTATCCGGACTGCCCCGACGCTGACTATCTCCGACTATGTTATTGGCGCAAGTCTGCAGTACGAAGTGCCGACCCCGATCTACCAAGACATGCAGATTGAAAAGGCCAAGTCGTTTGCGTTCCAGTGCAACGACGTTCAGGAAGCGCAATCTGACCTGAATCTGTTGAACATGTACATGGAAGATGCGTCCAAGCAGCTGAAAATCTCTATCACTGACGAGACGTACTACAACACGTTTATCGGCGCTACTCCAAACACGGCCAGCACTACTGCGGCTAACACCCGTACTTGCTCTGCTGAGAACCAAGGCGCTACCGCTGGTGTGAAGTCGGCTATCTTGAACCTTGGTACTGATCTGGTACCGATTGATGCGACCACCTCTTCGGCCAATCTGCTGACCCTGATCTTGAACATGGGCGCTGTGTTGGACGAGCAAAACGTGCCGGAAACTGGCCGTTGGCTGCTCATGTCTCCGTACGACCGTCAGCTGTTGATGACGACCACCCTTGCTCAAGCCTACTTCACTGGTGACCAACATTCTATCGTTCGCACCGGCAAGGTCGGCATGATCGACCGCTTTACCGTCTACGTCAGCAACATGCTGCCGCGTGGTGGTACTAGCAAAGGCTGGGTCTCGGGTCAATCGGCTCTGTCTACTGGCGGGACGATGACCAGCGCGGTTAACCGCCGTTGCGTCATTGCTGGTACGAAGGACGCGATCAGCTTTGCCAGCCAAGTCAACAAGACCGAGCAAGTACGCAACCCGTCGGACTTTGGTGACTTCATCCGTGGCTTGAACGTGTATGGCCGCAAGGTCGTCAAGCCCGAAGCTCTGGCTTTCGGCGTCGTCAAGTAATACCTAGGAGGGGGGCGGTCGCCCCTCTCCGCCCATCTAATTTAGGAGAAATACATTATGGCTTCTTCAGGTCTTACTCTCGACGTAGGCGGTTACTCTACTGGTCTTAGCGCACTTGCTGGCGGCGCGGCCCCCACACTGGCGGCTAACACCATGTCCTCGGGTGTCAACGTGGTTAGCACTTGCGCTACTACCGGTGATAGCGTCATTCTTCCCGCTTCGCAACCGCAAGGTGCTCGGGTCACTGTAGTCAATACTGTAGCATCAGTAACCGTTGACGTGTACCCAAACACTGGTGGGACCATCAACAGCGGTACTGTTACTACTGGCCAACGTGGTATTGCCACCCAGACCGGCGCTAACTTTGTTCAGGTTGGTACCGACGGCCTGACGTGGGTTGTGGATAACACCATCGCTGCTGCTACGTAAGTGTTGTAGTTAGGGGAGGGGGCCACAAGCCTCCTCCTTCCCCTATTTGGAGCCGCTATGATTACTAGTATTTACCGTGAGCTTTTAATCACTCGCCCTGCTAATACTACGGCATACACGGCGGGGGACGTTGTTGGCCCGTCTACTGCTACGGGTGGTGGAGTCTTAACATTCAGCAGCACTGGCGGGGATAACCTGCTATTTAAAATCCTAAGCACTGAATATCGTTCTGATCTGGCGGCTGTACCAGCCAGCATGACTTCATTCCGTTTACATCTGTATAGCGCCACTCCTCCCAGTGAATATGCCGATAATGCGGCGTGGGATTTGCCCGCAGGGGATCGTACTGCGTATATGGGATACCTTGATCTTGGCACTCCGGTTGATCTGGGTTCCACTCTTTACGTCAAAACTAATGGTATTAACCAAGGTTTTGCACTTCCCCAAGGTGGTACATTCTTCGGGTATTTAGTGACTGCTGGTGGGTACACACCGACCAGTGCCGAGACGTCCTTTATCCGCATCTACGCAGAAGGCATTTAAGAAGCATGGCCGCTACGCTCAGCCAGTTCTACCCGTGGGTAGCCGTCGACTGTCCGGAGGTTCCAGTTCCTCTGATGGACGACGCTATTCGCCGTGGCGCTAGGGAGTTTGCCAAGATTTCCTACGCCTTGGTGCAGGATGTATCGCTGCCACTGGTTGTATCAACTACCGACTACGCCCTTACATTGACAGCCGGAACGGAACTGTTGTCAATTGTTAGTGTCAACCGCCCTACTAGCCCTACGTCTACCGCTATTGTGTTTCTTGAAGCAAAGTCTCAAGCCGACATAGATAAGCAGGTTGTGGCCACCGGTCCTCCTAATCTGTACGCGGTTCTGGAGACGTACCCACTGTCTCTTCGGTTCTATCCTACGCCTACAGCGGTAGAGACTTTCTTGATTAAAACAGTTGTAATGCCTACCACTACTGTAACTTCTGTGGACGATAAGCTGTTTGGGTGGTACGTAGAGGGTGTAACGGCTTATGCTAAGTTCTGGTTAATGATCCAGCCAAATAAAGCATGGAGTAATCCCGATGGGGCGGCGTTTGCGTACCGCCAGTTCGACGGACGTGTAGCTGACGCTCGTATTAGGCAGCAACGATTCCGGGCTGAACTGCCCGTGCAAGTCCAGATGCAGCCTTTCTCTTAGGAGTCGTTATGGCGCTTCAATATTCAGTAACACTACGTAATAACCAACTCGATCAAACCGAAAGTACGGCAGGTGTTTCAGCTGTCCTACGTTTGTACTCGGGGTCTGTTCCCGCAACGACTGCAACCGCTACTAGCGGCACGATGCTGTTAAGCATAACGCTACCATCAGACTGGATGGCAGCGGCGGCAAGTGGGTCTAAGGCTAAAACCGGCACTTGGTCTGGTACGGGGGACGCCGGGGCTGGTACCGGCACAGCAGCTGGGTACTGGCGATTGTGGGAGTCGACTATATCTACTTGCCACATTCAAGGGACTGTTACGGTTACAGGCGGCGGCGGCGACCTCACGTTGGATAACACCAGCATTGCGTCGGCTCAGACCGTGGTCATCAACACCTTTACCTTGACCGCTGGTAACGCGTAATGCCTTTCGGAGCCGTTAACGGGGCAGCAGTAAATGCCGTTGGGGTAAACGGCTCTGACTCTATTCGGTATGGGGCCCTAGCTCAGACGCAGGCCGACAACGCAATTGTGTCCGCAGGTGCGGTTGGTATTGTTGGGGCCCTCACTAAGACACAGACCGCAGATGCACTCTCGTTCGCGGGCACGGCAGGCATTGTTGGAGACCTTACCAAGACGCAGATTAGCGACCTTCTAGCTGCAACTGCGGGTTCTACATTGTCCGGGGCGGTGCTGATAACTCAAGCTAACAACACGTTGACGTACGATATAACTGAGGGGATGCAGTGGTACGAGCACACACGGGATGACGGCGCACTCTCTGCCCACTCTGGAAATAACCCGCTTACCCCGCATACGGGCAGCTCACCACTGATCGTCCACTGACATGACACCTCAAGACATCATCACCTCGGCTCGGTATATTCTTAACGATACCAGTGCAACATCTCCTCGCCAGTCGGATGCCGAGCTAGTGGCCTATGTAAACGACGGTCTTAGAGAAGCCCTGATTTTACGTCCAGAACTTTTCTCCACCATCGGAGACTACACCTGCATAGTTAGCCAGAGTGAGCAGACCGTATCGTTTGTCGATGCTGTGACGCTACTTGAGGTTCTGTGCATACACAACGGAAGCTCTGTAACGCCGTTTGATTTCGCGTCTATGAGTACGTTTAACCCCGGCTGGAGAACGGATACCGCCGGAGCCGCTCAGCAATATTGTAAGTTTGCTACCGACCCGCTTAAATTTTTTCTGTACCCACAAGCCCCCGCTACTGCCCAGATACTAGACGTAAGGTATGTACGGAACCCCTCGGTAGTTGCGTTGACAGATACTATAGCCGACCTTCCTGTAACATACCAACCAGCTCTGGTGGACTATCTTGTGTACCGCGCCGAATCTAAAGACTCGGAAAGTGTGCTAAGCCAACGGTCTGCCGCTTTCCAGCAGTCATTTATAGCAAAGATGAAAGGGTAATTTATGGCTGCTTATGTAGTTACTAATAACGCTTACTCTACGCTCGCTAGCGGCATTGCTAGCGGAGATACCACGCTTACTGTAGGCGCGGGGCACGGGGCGCGTTTCCCTTCTATCTCCGGTGGTGATTGGACATTCATTACGCTTCAAAACTCCAGCAACGCCATTGAGATCGTTAAGGTCACGGCTAGGTCTACGGACACTTTTACCATCGTACGCGCGCAAGAGGGCACCACAGCAGCGGCGTGGGCAGCTGCAGATACGGTTGAACTGAGGTTTACCGCTGGCGTTGTAACTACTATTAACGGCACGCAGACCCTTACCAACAAGACGTTGACCGCGCCCGCGATTGGTACACCCGCTTCAGGTGTTGCTACAAACTTGACTGGTCTACCCCTCACGACCGGGGTTACAGGAACACTTCCTATAGCTAATGGCGGTACCGGAGCAACCACTGCAGCAGCAGCACTAACCAGCCTTGGCGCACTCACCACAGGCAAAGCAGTGGCTGTTGCACTGATTTTCGGATTCTAAGGAGTAGTCATGGCAAACCCTAATATTGTCAACGTAACAAGCATCTACGGCAACACAGCGTATCTGCTTCCATCTGGCACAAGTGCTGTAGCAACTTGGACGCATAACGGTACGACTGCTCTGACTGGTCTGACTCCAGCTTCGGGAACGGTCAACAAGATCGACAGCATTGTCGTGTCGAACACTACTGCGTCTGCGGCGGCAGCTTCGGTTGCCATAGCAAACAACGCGACCTTTGCAAGTGGTACGGCTTACTACATCGCCTACCAGATCAGCGTACCTGCTAATGCCTCACTGATTGTTACTGACAAGACCACTTCGTTCTACGTGACGGAGAACCAGTCTGTTGGTGTGACTTCAGGAACTGCAAGTGCCTTGACCTATGTCGCCTCCTTTGAAGTAATTACCTAAATGGCAATCCACGGCTTCCCTGCCGGTTTTAAACTAGCCGCGCAATTTACTGCTACGACCTTTACCGCTACGGGTACGACTTCGTGGACGGCTCCTGCTGGCGTTACGCAGGTTGAGTATCTTGTCGTTGCGGGAGGTGGTGGGGGTGGTTATAACGGCGGCGGTGGCGGTGCAGGAGGATTTAGAACTGCTACAGGATTGGCTGTCACCCCCGGAAATTCTTACACAGTAACAGTAGGCGCTGGCGGTACGGGAGGAACATCAAACTCAGGCAGTAGTACAGCTACTGCTGGAGGAAACTCTGTATTTTCTTCCATTACTTCTACTGGCGGCGGTGGTGCTGGTGACTACTCAACTGGTACAGGCCAAAATGGTGGCTCAGGCGGTGGTGTAGGAGGGGGAGGAACCGGAACTGCTGGTACAGGTACTTCTGGTCAAGGCAGTGATGGAGGATTAGGATTTGGAGGTGGAACTTGGGCGGGTGGTGGTGGTGGTGGGGCTAGTGCGGTAGGTGGCAATAGTTCTAACGGCGTTGGGGGTGTGGGCGGTGCGGGTACAGCATCTTCTATTTCTGGATCATCAGTTAATTATGCTGGCGGCGGTGGCGGTATAGGATACAACACGGCTGGCACAGCCTCATTTGGCGGTGGTAATGGAAACATTAACGGTGGTGGTGCTGGCACTGCTGGAACTGCTAATACAGGCGGCGGTGGCGGCGGTGGTCTTGCTGGCGCTGCTGGCGGTTCAGGCATAGTGATTATTAAGTACCTTACGCCTTTGGCTACTACGACTAGCGCACCCGGAATCTGGACAAAGATTAGTCAGCTTGTCTATCAGGCGGCTGGTAGTTGGCCCTCTCCCCCTCTTGATGCCATCGAGTACCTTGTCGTTGCGGGTGGCGGTGGCGGCGGTGGGCAGTTCTATGGTGGTGGTGGCGGCGCTGGTGGATACAGAACGGCAACTGGGTACGCTATAACTCTTGGCACTGCCTACACAGTCACAGTTGGTAACGGTGGCGCTGGTGGGTCTGCGTATGTAACTGGTGCAAGTGGGGGAGTATCTAGCTGGAACACAAGTGCTGTGGGTGGCGGAGTAAAAATAGAATCCGCTGGCGGCGGGGGTGGGGCTTCTTACCAATCACCTGATGGAAGCCCTGCCGGTAGCGGGGGGTCTGGCGGTGGAGATAACCCGTTACGAATCTCTAGCCCTAGCGGTGGTTTGCCCGGATCAGGTAACACGCCATCAACTTCTCCAGTGCAGGGGTATAACGGCGGGACTAGCTTCTATAACGGTTCGGCGTATAACCCCGGAGGTGGCGGCGGTGCTGGAGCGGTAGGTATGGCAGGTAATATTTCAGTTGCGGGTGATGGCGGCATAGGTCGCTCCTTTGCTGGTACTTATTACGGTGGTGGCGGCGGCGCTGGGGCGGGTACCGGCACTCAAGGTGCTGGTGGTACGGGCGGCGGTGCAAACGGCGTAGCTAGTGGGTCTGGTAACGCGGCAACGGCTAACACGGGTGGCGGTGGCGGTGGCAGCAACACGGTTTCATACGGCATCCCGACAGGCGGCGCTGGCGGTTCAGGCATAGCGATAGTCCGTTACGCCGATTCCTACCCCGCAGCGACCTCCACGACAGGCTCACCATCCATCGTAGTATCTGGCGGCTACAGGACTTACACATGGACTGGCACTGGGAGCATTACATTTTGAAGGCTGAGACGTAATGGATTACATCGGCAAGATCATCACCAAAAGCCCTACCACACCAACTGGCGGGGTATTAGGCGTAGCCAACGGAATCTGGACTCTACAACAGGCGGCTGCGTACCAAGCGGCAAGTATTTGGCCTGTTGCTGGTTACCGCATCATCCAGCAATTCACCGCTTCAGGAACGTGGACAGCCCCTACGGGTGTTACGCAGGTTGACTATCTTGTGGTTGCGGGTGGCGGTGGTGGGGGATACGCCGCCACCTACTCCTTTGGCGGCGGGGGTGGTGCAGGAGGATTTAGAACAGCTACAGGGTTAGCTGTCACGCCGGGAACGTCCTATACGGTCACAGTTGGCGCTGGTGGTGCGTCAGATACATCTGGGGCAAACTCAGTTTTTAGTTCAATTACCTCAACGGGTGGTGGCAAAGGTGGTCACTACAACGGTGTTGCGGCTGGTAATGGTGGATCAGGCGGTGGCGCTGCGCCAATTGGGGGAACCGCTGGAACGGGAACCGTAGGACAGGGTAATAATGGCGGTATCACCACAGGTTACACTTCGCCTCCATCTGCGTCTGGTGGCGGTGGTGGTGCAAGTGCCGTGGGGAATAACTCAACCGACACACCAACAGGAAAAGGTGGTGCTGGCTCTGCATCCAGTCTTTCTGGCTCCTCGGTAACGTATGCTGGCGGGGGAGGCGGTGGTGCTATTGCAGGTGGAACGCCGGGGGATGGGGGTGCAGGAGGTGGCGGTGCGGGTGCTACTGGAGGTGCTACCCCAACTAGCGGGACTGTTAGTACAGGTGGAGGTGGCGGCGGATCAGATCAAGCAGCCACAGCGGGTGCTGGCGGTTCAGGCATAGTAATCATCTCCTACCTCGCGCCCAGTAAGATGGCGATATTCAACTCCTCGGGTATCTGGACTGCTCCGGCTGGCGTGACGAGCGTGAACTACCTTGTCGTAGCGGGTGGCGGTGGGGGTGGTTATGACTTAGCCGGTGGCGGCGGTGCGGGTGGTTTTAGGACTGCTACGGGTTTATCTGTCACACCGGGAACTGCATACACGATCACAGTAGGCGCAGGTGGTGCTGGATCAACCTCTGGAAGTGCAACGGGAACAGTTGGAGTCAGTTCGGTATTTTCGTCAATCACTTCTGCGGGTGGTGGCGGCGGCGGGTCAAGATCATCTGCTAAAAATGGTGCATCTGGTGGGTCTGGTGGTGGTGGTTCTGCCGATACAAGCACAGGTGGTACAGCTTCTCCAGCCGGTCAAGGTTTTGCTGGTGGTTCTCACTCAACTGCTGGAGATCAAGCTGCTGGCGGCGGCGGTGCTTCTGCGGTTGGGGCTAACGGTGGCTCAAGTAGTGGTGACGGTGGCGCAGGACTTGCAAACAGTCTTTCTGGTTCCTCTGTAACTTATGGTGGAGGCGGAGGAGGCGGCTGTAGTCCTGCTCAGTCTCCCGCTGGTACGGGTGGTGCGGGTGGTGGCGGCGCAGGTTCAAGTAGTGCTTCCGTACCCACAGCGGGTACTGCAAATCTTGGAGGCGGTGGCGGTGGCGGTAGTAACCAAGCGGGTGGAGACTCAGGCGCTGCTGGCGGTTCAGGTATCGTAATAATCACATGGTAAAGGGATAAACATGGCACATTTTGCTAAAGTAGAAAACGGTGTAGTTACTCAGGTCATCGTCGTATCGAACACGGACACGGCTGACTCCCAAGGCGTGGAGAAGGAATACCTCGGCGCTGCGTTCTGTGAACGGCTGTTGGGTGGGGAGTGGAAGCAAACTTCCTACAACGGGAATAAGCGTAAAAACTACGCCGGTATCGGATTTACCTTTGACGCTGGACGCGATGCGTTTATCCCTCCGAAACCTTTCCCAAGCTGGACTTTAGTCGAAGAGACTTGCCAATGGACTGCGCCAACTCCTATGCCCGTTGACGACAAACGCTACACATGGAATGAAGAAACTCTCGCTTGGGTTGAGATGGCATGACCGAACTTGAAGCTAAGTTTATGTCCCACGAAGCCGTTTGTGCTGAACGGTGGAAAGAGACCATTTTGCGTATTAAGCGGATGGAACATATCCTTCTTGCTTGTGCTGGTGCAATCATCATGCTGCTTATATCTTTGGTATTAAAGGTGCATTGATGGTCACCAAGAAGCGTGTCACTAGAAAGGTCATCCCCAAAAAGGGGACGATCAGCCCCAAAGGTGGGACGTACCTCGACAAAGGTATCGAGCTTATCAAGTGGGTAGACACGCCGTTTAAACTGATTGCGGTTGTAATCCTAGCTAGTCTGTTTTTTCTTGGTTACTTTGCATGGGATTCTAGGCAGGTCATTCTCCACGCCATCACTACGGCAGACCATTTGCCGACTCTGAAAGAACAGGAGAAACTACTGCCTATTGCCGCTGCGCTTCAAAAAGATACAGAGGCTGTGAGCGTAGTTGTCTACAAAGCAAACTTGGTTGTTAATAGCCGCGTAACCGTTATAGCCATTGGCAAAGAGGGCAGGGATAAGAGTATTGATGGCAGTATGAGTAGCTTGTTTTCGGCTAGTCCTGAGCGCAACGCGGCGATGGTGTCTATGTTGAATGGCGAGGTCATGTGCAGCAAACTGGAAGTGTCAGGTAAAACTACGGAGTGGGAAGCCAAGCAGGGTGCAACCTATGTCTGTAGAGGGTCTATACCTCCTGAAGTGGGAGCCTTTGCGGGATATGTCACCGCTGGTTTTAAAGTGCAGCCTGAAGATGTGAATGCAATCAAAGTCCGTATCAATGCCGCAAGTACCGAAATGGCGAAGTGAAACGGACGTGGCTCCTCATCTTTCTGTTGAGTCTTTGTGCTGGAAATGCGGAGCAGCCCTGTTTGGTTTCAGACTTCAAGCTAATTGCACTATCCACCAACAACTCAGTAGAACGGGAGAAAGCGGCGCTAACGTGGTTAAAGAAAGTAGGCCCTTCCTGCTCTTTGGAAAAACTAATTATCATCCGCAACAATCGAGCAAATTGGCTAGGTACAGCGGACACAACAGAAGTTGACGTACTGGTTGAAACTTTGTTAGGAAGGAAGAAATAATGTTCCCCATAGGCGCGTTGCTCGACATTGGTAGCAAGATGATTGACAAGTTCTTCCCTGACCCTGCGGCGGCTGAGTCTGCTAAGTTAAAGTTGTTGGAGATGCAGCAGAACGGGGAACTTGCTCAACTCAATGCTGACGTAGCAGAACAACACGAACTGACAGACCGCCTCAAAGCGGATATGGCCTCGGACTCTTGGCTGTCCAAGAACATTCGCCCTATGACCCTGATTGCTATCCTTGCTGGCTACTTTGTGTTTGCACTAATGAGTGCCTTTGGTATCGACACAAACCAACGGTATGTAGAACTGCTAGGTCAATGGGGGATGCTAATTATGTCCTTTTATTTTGGCGGCAGGACGCTAGAGAAAGTGCTTACCCTGACAAGGAAACCCGATGCAGCTAAGTGAGCATTTTTCCTATGAGGAGTTAATTCATACGGATCATCGTGAGTTTGACAACACGCCCACAGATGCGGAGTTGGCTAATCTGGTGCGTTTGGCTGAGTTCCTTGAGGTCATAAAGGCTATTCTGGGCGGTAAGCCGATCATGATTAACTCTGCATTTCGCTCTAAAGCGGTTAA
>Ga0222713_10002772_pt1 | contig 18440 bp, 31 predicted proteins | sample C33_649DmetaG_FD_165061 | JGI IMG/M metagenome (GOLD analysis project Ga0222713, IMG submission 165061) | Estuarine water microbial communities from San Francisco Bay, California, United States - C33_649D | ecosystem: Environmental > Aquatic > Marine > Unclassified | place: USA: California...
AAACTTTTTTCTTCTCCTCCATCGTAAAGATAAAGTTCTCCACCCTCATATTCTTCAGGATCTGTAAGTTGAATTGAACTAGATAATTTTCTAACTGGAAAATTTTGTGATCTATCAACGTGTTTACCATATTTTCCAGATGGTGCTTCATAATTAGTAAATTGGAATCCTTCATTAATTCCAAATAAATCAAATTTAAAAAATCTTTCATTAAGATTTAATATAATATCTGTTACTCTACGAAAAACCCAATCCATATTATCTAAAGGATATAACCAACAAATTTTAGAATCTCTTACATCTTTTGTATCACCTTTTGTTTTTCCTTTAACTAAACCTTTATTTTTTGCAATTTTAATTATTTTTTCACATTCTTCTTTTGTTAAGACATTTTCACAATAAGCATAAGTGTGCACTTGATCTAAATAAAAATTCCAAGATGAGTTATTTACTTTTTTCATAATTATATAATATTGTTATTTAACACATTCTATCCAATTTTTTATATTCCAACCAGACCATTGAGCATAGTTAAATAATTTTACATTATTTTTTAGATAAACCATTTCATAATTATCTGTTTCTTTTATAATAGATTCAAAATTATCGTCTTTATTTTCTTTATATAATTTTTTTGAATAATTCCAAAATTTAGTTTTATAAATTGAACCCGATCCATAGTGCCATAATATAAATTTTTGTATTTTTAATATGTATTCTTTCATCTTTTTTTCTGAATTTTCTAAAGTAGAAGTTTTATCTATTATTGAATCCCAAATATATCTACACCATACTTGATAAGCGTTCATAGCTGTTGCCTCTAATGGTTCTAAAAAGAATAGTTTATTACCATTTAAAAAAACTCTATTATCTACTATTGCTTTTTTAACAATGTATTGTTTAAAATTAAATACTTTTTTTATTTTTTTAACTTTAAATAATTTCATAAAATTATTTTTTGCATCGTCTTCTGAAGTAATATTTTTATTAAAATTATAACCAACAGAAATTCTATCTTTGAGAGGAATACAAAAACACCAACCATCTGGAGTTGCTACAGTTCTTGTCCAAAATAAATTATCATCTTTTGGTAATGAAGATAACAAAGCACAATTTAATGGATTAATTAATAAATCATATTTATCCATTTTATCAGGGGCACCTCTACAATCTATTATGTAATCGGAATCAATTTTTTTATAATCAATTATATTTTCATCTTTTTCTATAAAATTTATTTTTAAATTATTAACTATATAATCTTGAAATGTTTTTGGATCAAAATGAATAGCACGTTGTTCAAACGGAAATTCGTGAAACCAGTTTTTATTTTTTTTACTCCAGTTTTCATACATTATTCCTCTTTTTTCTGTAAAATCAAATTTCATTAAATTTTTATATTCAGTTGCTTCCCAAAGAAATCTTGGTAAATCTAATGTGGTGGCTTGACCGACAGGAACTGGATTTATTTTACTATCGTGTATTAATTCTAATTCAATATTTTTATTTAAAAGTTTACCATAGTGATAAAAATGTAAGGCTGATATGCAACCCGCATTTCCTCTTCCTAAAATAGTTATTTTCATTTAAATTCTAATATTATAAAATTCTAATACTATAAATTTTTAATCTTGTAAATCCCAATTCTTAGTTTCTTCATTCCAAAGATATCTATGTTCATCTTCTGGACGAGGTATTGGAGATTCCCACCTACAAGTATCTTCATTCAATACCCAAGAATTAAAAGGTTTAGGTGGAATAAATGCATCTCTATTTGAATCATAAGTAAAACCAATACTAGCGTGATTTTTTCTAAAAGGAGTTCCTCCGTTATTGTGCACTCCTCCATAAGTATTATAAGAAGTCTGTTTCCAATTAGCATTAGGTTCATTATATAATGTTCTTAAAAATTGTATTCCAATAGATTCTTGTTCTATTCCATTTGAATCTTTTAATACGTCATTAACAACAGATTCAACTGTTATTACAATATTTTCTGAATTTAATTTTGCGAATGATGCCATTATGTTGTGTAACTCCCTGAACCATTAAATTGCATTATTGTATTACTTCCAGATGTTGTAACTGTTGGAGAACCAGTTGTTGTTCCTGAATAACTTGCTGTTGGAACACTTAATATAATAACTCCTTTTCCACCAGCACCTCCTCCAGCATTACTAATACCGCCTCCTCCTCCTCCAGTATTAGCTGTTCCTGGTGTTGCAGCTGCTCCAGGAGCTCCTCCAGCTCCACCACCACCATTTCCACCAGCACCAGCAGAAGGTGCATCAGGAGGATAAGACCCTCCACCACCACCTCCAGCTCTAAAAATACCAGAACCTGTAATTGAAGAACTTAAACCAGCTCCACCAGCACCACAAGATGAACCAGAACCAAAACCACCAACAGCACCAGCACCTCCTCCACCTCCTGAAGGATAAGGTGATACACCATTTGAACCACCACCATTATTTCCTTGACTTGGAGATGTACTTGGCGTGTTACCAGCACCTCCTACTCCAGTTATGCCTCCCCATACTCCAGCACCACCGCCTGATCCACCAGCAGTTCCTGTAGGCGGGTTGCTATTACCACCCCCTGTTCCTCCACCAGCAGAACTTACTGTAGTAAATCCTGTTCCTGATATTGAAGAAGCGATACCACTATTGCCACCACCCGCAGCACCGCCATCTCCTACTGTTGTTGTAATTACTACTCCAGCCAATAAAGATAAAGAAGATGTTCTATAACCACCAGCTCCACCGCCTCCTCCAGCAGCTCCGCTACCACCTCCAGCACCACCACCTATTACTAAATATTCTATTGAATAAGGTTGTGGTTGTCCTGGCCAGATATCATTTTTTCTAGCATTATATTGATCTTGTAATCTCCACACTCCTTTTGCAACTGTTGTTGTAGGAGTATTTACTTTACCAATTATGCCACCATTACGTTTAGCCATTCATTAACTCCCAATTTAAAATTTCTTCATTCCAAGAATACATATTTCCATCTTCTGGCATAGCAACAGGTGCTTCCCATATACAAGTATCTTCGTTTAATACCCAACTATTGTAAGGTTTTGGTGGTATGAAAGCATCTCTTGTTTGATCGTATGTGTAGCCAATACCAGCATAGTTTTTTCTAAAAGGTGTTCCACCATTGTTATGTACACCGCCTATTGTATTATATGATGTTTGTTTCCAAATAGCATTTGGTTCATTGTAAAGTGTTTTTAGAAATTCAATACCTATAGATTCTTGTTCTATTCCTTTTGAATCTTTTAATACTTCATTAACAACAGACTCAACTGTTATTACTATATTGTTTTCTATTTTTGCAAAACTAGCCATTATGTTGTGTAACTCCCTGAACCATTAAATTGTAAAATTGTATTACTACCAGATGTTGTAACTGTAGGTGATCCTGTTGTTGTAGATGAATAATTAGCAGTTGGCATACTTAATATAACAACTCCTTTTCCACCATTTCCACCATTTCCACTTGGGCCACCAGATGGATAACCTCCTCCACCTCCACCACTACCTGTATTTGCTGTACCAGCTTGTCCAGATGAGGTATCTCCTGTTCCATAACCTCCTCCACCACTTCCTCCACTTCCTCCTGGGCCATTAAAACCACAACTTCCTCCACCACCTCCTGCTCTTGTTACTGAAGAACCTGTTATTGAAGAAGCTGTACCTGCTCCACCATTTCCACCGCCACCTCCAGAACCATTTGAACCAACTGCACTAGCTCCTCCTCCGCCTCCACCTCCGTAATATGGTCCAGAGTTACTACCTCCACCTCCATTATTACCTTGTGATGGTGATGTACTTGGAGTATTTCCTGCTCCTCCTACAGGAGAACCTATTTGAGAACCATCTCCTCCTCCAGAACCTCCAGCACCTCCTACTCCTGTGTAAGCAGTACCTCTACCACCACCAGCAGAAGTAATTGTTGTTAATCCTGTTCCTAAAATTTCTGAATTTAAACCTACTACACCAGAAGATAAGTTACTTGAAGAACCTGCACCACCATCTCCTACTGTTACTGTAATTGTTGTTCCAATACCTACTGACTGAGTTGAAGTTCTATAACCACCTGCTCCTCCTCCACCACCTAAACCTCCACCTCCACCTCCACCAGCTATTACTAAAAAATCTATTGAATAAAAAACAGGCTGTCCTGGCCAGATGTCTCCGACACGTGCGTTGAATTGATCTTCAAGAGCCCACACTCCTGATGCTGTAGTAGTTGTTGGAGTATTATCTACTCCAATTATTCCGCCGTTTTCTTTTGCCATAAGTGGTTAGCCCCCTTATGCGTCGTCTATTTCTTCGTAAGAAATGGTAATAGTTAAATCGCCGTTGGCACTTGCACCAGCTTCGATGTTATCACCTTCTTCTAAATAAAATGAATTTGTTTTGTCTATAACAGATAAAGTTGCATCAGCAGGTACAGCAATGGTACTTGCAATTGCAATTGGTGATCCACCAGATTTAGTTATAAATACGGAAGCGTCTGCTGCGTTAGTGCCATCAATGTTTGCAATCAATATACTATTAATTTTTAAAACTTTGTCTGTAGCACAAGCAAGTATTTCTGTGGTAAGAGTTGTATCAAGCGCTGCTTGAACCGTTTTACCGTAAATCGATGTGACATTTACTATATTTGGATTTGCCATAATTTAATCTCCTGTTATATATTATCCGAAAACGATTGCCATTGCAATAGCTTTTCCTGTTGAAATTCCTGCTTGAGCAAAGCTCAAAGTACCAGAACCATTGGTAACAATAGCCTGTCCACTAGTACCATCGGCTGTAGGTAAAGTTAATGTATATCCTGAAGATATAGTAGAAGCGGCCTTTAAACCTACATATTGTCCGCCTGTAGCATCTTCAAATCTAATTTCATTTTGATTTACTAAATTAATTTGTGATAAATTTGCATTGACATCAATCACATCGGTTCCGTTAGAGTATAATGTTTTAATACCTTTATCGGTTGTAGACCAAGTTGGCCCTGATCCAGAAGCTGTTTTAAATTGAACAGTAAATGCTCCGGAAGTAGAATTTTTTATAACGTAAGTTTTTTCAATACTATCTGCAATGGTTACAATTTGATTTCCTGTAATAGTGCCTGTTAATTCAATAATAGCATTTTTACCATTAGAAATTAAACCATTAGAAAAAGTAAGTGCAGTAGTCTGAGCTCCTCCAGCAATAGATACTGCTTCATAACCAGCAATTGCTTGTTGTAAAATAATTAAATTGGTATTAGTAATATCTCCCCATGTGCCTGACTTTTCGCCAGTAGCCATGAGCTCTAGTTTTAAATCCGCTGAATAACTTGATGCCATATTTACTCCTTAAAATTTTATGCCGCTACTTGTGTATATATAACTGACGTACCTGTGTCAATAATATTCCAACCGTAGCTATTGTTTATAGATCCTAAATTATTTGTCATAGAAAGTCCAGTTAAAGTTATATTACCATTGGATTTAATAGCAACATTATTTAAAGCTATATTAGCCCCAATACCCGTAACATTTACATTTTTTTGAAGATCTACTTGAACATTAGATAAAACAGTGGTTAGTTCTTCTCCGGTTGGACTTATCTCTGCTGTTCCTGTTTCACTCGTATTACCTAAATTAATAGACATTGGATTTTCAAATACAGGGATAGAAATATTCCCTGATGCCTCTACTCCAACACTATTACCTACTATATTTAAACCAAATCCAGTTAAAGTAACCTCCGCCGTACTTTCAACAGATACTGAATCTAAAATTAAACTTGCTTCTAGTCCTGTAGGGAAAACATCTGAAGTAGATACTTGTGTTGCATTTCCTAAAGAATTAGTTAATTGTTGCCCTGTTATTTGTACTTCACCAGTTGCTTCAATAGCGACATTATTTAAAGAAGCTGTAATATTTGAACCTGTTAAAGTAGCACTACTATCAATTTCAAGAGTTATACTATTTAATGCAGTAGAGAGAGATAAACTAGAAACAAAAACATTTCCATCTGATTCAATTGTTTCATTTCCTAAATTAGCAGATAAAGAAAAACCTGTAATAGTTGCATCTACACTTATTGCAACAAAAACATTTTCTAAATTAACAGAAAGAGATAAATTATTATCAGATAAACCCCAAGAACCAGAGCTCCACGCATTTTCACCCCAACCGGTTCCACCTACATTAACATCTATGTTACCGCCTTCACCCCAAAATCCTGTACCCCAACTATTTTCACCCCAATTAGAAGCAGCCATTTAATAACCACCTTTCTTGCAGGCATAGCTATGCTGTACTGAATTATACCAACGTTGTTTCCAACCGAAGTACCAGGGCATTAAAGAACTCCTTAATTAACCGGAGATTCTTAAAATAGCTGCTGCGCTTGTATCTGCTGGGAATATGATTGTGAATGTTCCATCACTAGCTGATTTATCTGTAGTAAAATCTAAAACCGCAACAGCTGCGTTAGCCACAGTTGCTGAAGTGTTATAGATTAAAGCACCTCTTGCAGTCAATGTAACACCTGTGAAAGATAAATCTGCAAAATCACAAAATGCAACACCACCAACAACAGATGTACCTGAGTTTACTAAAGTTCCACCACCTGCTACATACTGACCAGAAGCCGCAACTTCATTGGTAGATGTGTATACAGTAGTAGAAGAATCTAAAGTAGCTGCAGAAGTATACAGAGCTAATTTGAAAACATCACCACCAGTGTCAAAATCATGATCACCATCTAATAATTCTTTTTTGAAAGTATTACAGATTGCTTGTGTTATAGCCATGTTATTTTATCTCCTATTGTTTTCCGATTCGAGGAACACCGGCTTGATATTCATCTCTTCGTCTTCTTCCCATTTGTTCTATTGCAAATGTTTCGATAGCTTGTTTATATTTTCCTTCATATAACTGAAGCATATCTGCTGGGCCTTTTAAGAAACTAAACGCTTCTACCAAGCATGCATATAAAAGTCCGTTGGGAAAATACTGACTTACATATGTTTGAGTATTACTAGCTGATAATTGAACAGGATTCAAGATATAATTTACTTGAATAGTGTAAGCCTGATCAGGCACTGGAGCTAATACAATAACATCTTCATACCAATTTCCATAGTATTTAGGCTCTCCTTGTGCATCAGTTGGATTATATTCTCCAAAAAAAGAAGTATCTCTAGGCTCTAAGAAAGATCTAGTTCCAGAATTAATAACTTGAATGGAACGAATAATTAAATACGTAGAAGGCATGTTAATATATCTTTGTCCTGGCACTAAATTTGAATTAGCATATTGTCTATCATAATCTGCATCCACATCTCTTGCTATTCTCCATTCGGCATCTCTAATAAATCCATTACAAATAGAATCCGTTAATACATTGGAATCTACTTCGGTGTAATCTCTGATAGCTTGTAATAATTCTGTGTAAGTCATTATGCTTGTAGGTTAACAGGTCCTGCTGTACAACCACCTCCTCCTCCATTTACATTTCCCGTAGTAGCCGTATCCGAACTTTGGAAATAATAATAATTTAACGGATCACCTACAATACCAGAAGAATTAATTTTTCCAACCGTAATCGTAAATCCACTTGCGTTACTAATATCAGAAACACCATCAAAAGTAGGAACATTTAAAAAACCAGTAGGACTTGTTGGCCCTCTAAATCGAACAGTGTTTCCTGTGCTTCTTCCATGATCTTGTGAATAAACATTGATATAAGTATTTCCTGCATACTTAATAGTTTGAAAAGGATTTGGTTGTAATAAAATTAATACAGGTGGTTCTGTTCTATCCGGTCTTGCAAATTGTAAACCTTGTGCATCTGATGTAGTTGGTTTTGGTTCTAGTTGAGGCTGCTTAGGTTCGTATTCGGAAATATGAACTTTGGCTCCATTCCATTCTGTAACCATTTCAGAATAGGGAAAAGCCATTCCAGATCGATCTGAAATAAATTGAGCATATTTTCCTCTTGATAAATTAGACACTTGGATAATAAGTTTTCGGACTTATAAAAGAGCTACTAGAAGAGCCGTCTTCTACTAGTGCTCGTTGTAATTCATCTTCATATAATAATTTTAATTCTTGAATACGTTGTGGTGCTAATTTTTGAGATAAATAATATGCAAGACCTGAACACATGCATGGTACAAAACGATATACAACATCTGCTGCATTCGTATAAGCTCCTACGTCTTGAATTCGTTTAACATAGTAATAATTAATAGTATTACCTGCTTCTGTAGATCCAGGTACTAAATAAAGTGTGATAGTTACTCTATCAATAAATCGTTGAACAAAATATTGAGTAGGTGTTCCTTGTTGAGATTTTGCTGATAAGCCAGAATAAGTAGAACGATCAATTTTAGTTAAAGGAAAATCTACAGAAGAAGAATTTCTGTAAACAGCTTCTAATACATCATCTACACCATATACTGCTGTAGCATCTGAAGTACCATCACTAGGGGAACGATACATAGTGTACACAGCTTGACCTTGAACTAAGGTAATAGAATTATTAGCTACTTCCCAAAACTTTAAACCACGATTTCCCCATTCTGAAAATAAAATATTTAAAGAACGTCTTGCTGTTCTCATATTATTTCCAGACATAGGATCCATTCCTATTCTTTCAAACGCTTCTTGAATTACTTCATCAATAGAAAAATCTTTATCAAAAGTATATGTACCGGAAGTAGTGTTAGCCATTTAGCCTCCTACCCTGCTGTTAAACCTGGTCCTGCGTATTTATCAGTTAGTAAAGTAGCTGACGCAACACTAAATGTTGAAACATAAACACCTTTTGGAAATAAAATTCCATCTTCAGGAAATGAAAAATTAATTACATCACCTGCAGGTACATCTGCTATAAATAAAGTTGTTCCAGTAGCACTTGTAGTTTTTAATTCAACCAAACCAGATGTTGCTAAACCTGCAATAATAATTCCTCGTAATCTAACTGGAGGAGCTATTACTACATTCGATGTAGCAGCTGCAATTCTAGTTGCTTGTATATCACCTTTATATGATCCCATTTGTATTCTCCTTATTTAGAAGCTCCCAAAGGAGCTTCTATAATTTTTAATTATGCAGTTTTTGAAATATCTGCACCGTCTTGTACTCTTTTCCAAGTTGTACCATCAGAAAAAGCATAAGCTGGAGCATTTGAAAAACCATCTGCTACATAAATTAAAACAGCAGTATTTCCTACTGCGCTTAAAGTTTCACCAGATCTAGTTCCACTAGCAATAGTTACTGTAGATGCATTAGATGTTGTCCATGCAACATTACCACCTTGCTGAGTATCTGCTGATCCTGTATGTGCGTTTGTATTTGCTCCACCAATAAAACCGTTAAGTGCGGTTACTGGTCCTGTAAAAGTTGTGTTTGCCATAAGTATTATCCTCCTAGTTAATTCCACATAGTCTCTAGGCCGTCGACTATACGCGTCTATGTAGAATATTTTTATGTATAGTGGTTATTTTATAAACTAAATTTTAGTGAAGTGCAAGATATCCTTATAAGGAAAACGCATTCCAGCGATAAATAGCTTGGTTTACTTAACCAGCTATAGAAAATTCAGGAGCAGCTGCTTCTATTTTTGATTGAAGTAGAGCTTCTTTAGCTTCAGCCACTTTAATATGACTAATAACTTTTTTAATCTCTTCATCAATCCTAACCATATTAATGGTATATTTACCATTATTAATATGGTCCTGCTCCCACTCTAACTCAAGCGATCTTTTGGTTTGGTAAAGATCCTTGATGTGATTGTTCTCCATTTACAATCTCCTCGTAGGTTAAATGGCATACTCTAGATGAGGTACCATTAGGAGTGAAGGTTATATCTTTTTTTCCTATTTTGTCAAGGATAGCGGATTCGATACTTTTAGGGGTGTCCACAGCTTCAATGTTAAAATTGGTTCTGTATCCATATGCGTTGATTTTTACTAAGAATTGTTTCATCATGGTTTGTCCTTTCTATCAAAAAGAAAGCCCTCCGTAAAGGAGGGCTTTCGAATAATTAATACTTTAAAATCAAGTATTAAGCAGATCCTTGAGATCCGAACATACCTCTAGGGTCAGACCAACCAAAAGAGTATCTCTCTCTTGCTTTGTATCTAACGTTTCCAGTATCGAAGTCACCTTCCATAGCTGTTTTGATAGCCGCTCTCACGAACATTTTCATACCGTTTGGCACGTCAGTTTTGATAAAAAACGCATCTGGATCAGTTAAGAAATTGTTAACCACATAACCTTGTGGAACCATTCCCATAGATCTGATTGCATTGATATCATTGTCTGCAGTTCCAACTCGTTGAGCTGATTTCATCAGTCTCTCTGCTGTAAATTGAAGCTCAGAAGGAATAATCATTTTTACTCCTCTAGCAGCAATTTTTAAACCTCTTTCATCAGTAAATGCATTGATGTCAATCAATGATTGTTCTAATGAAGTCTCGTTTAAGTCAGCTTGAGTTGATAACGTATTGCTGAATGTTCCAGCAATAGTCGGGTGGTCAGTAGCCAATAAAGGTTTTCCATCTCCACCGTTGTATGATGTACTAAACGCATTGTTTAATACAGCCGCTGCTTTTACTTGTTTGGTATTCGCCATAGATCTTGCTAAAGCTTTTGTATATCTAGACGCTAGTCTGTCATACAAGTTGTCTTCGATCGCTTCTTCTGTGATCGCAAACGCTAAAGCAATAGTCTCGTGCGTATATCTAGCAGTGAAAGTTTCTTGTGCGTTGTCAAAAGTCACGCCAGATCCTTCTGGTTTAACTTGTGCATTCGCGAAACCTGATAACATTACTTCCTCTTCGAAAGCTCTGTCTGAAGTTTCTGTATCGAAAATTTCAGCATGCTGATTTTCATACCTTTTATATTCCAGGCCGAATAGTGCATTCAATCCTGGCTCTAGTTCTTTAACTAGTTGTCCTCTTGATATAGCCATAATTATTATCTCCTATTATATGCCTGCTGTTTGTTTTAAGAAGTGTTCGTTGATAATACCAACTACATTCACATTCGCTGCATAAGTAGTAGCATTAGATTTTTCACTGTTCTCTAAATCTTTTGCAACACCTACCACTCTAAATTGAGCAGTTGTACTTACCATACTTCCTGTGTTTACTTCTACTTTAGATACGAAGTTTGGTGAAGCACCTGCTGCATATACGATATCAGCATTTAATCCAATATCAGCTATTGCTAGCGTAGTGCTTGATTGTACTTCGAATCTTTCATATGGGTCGTCAGAAACGAATCCAACGATATCAGTAGCTGCATTAGATGCTGCTAAGTGATTTGCCCATTTTGGTTTTTGATCAGCTGAATCAGTATAAAAAACACCATTAAGTGATCCTAATAGAACTGCAGTTGTAGTGTCAGCTACACCAATATAACCAGTAGCTAAAAATTGCACTGTGTCATTTTGATATATTGCACTTGAGTTTGCAGCAATATTATATTCACTTAAACCTTGGTTGTCTTTATTCTGGCCAACTTTGCCTATCGGTCTAAAACCGAAAGCTGCGTCTTTATTTGCCATAGTTATTTACTCCATGTTTTAGTTTAATAATATCGCATCACTTTGTTGGAATCTCTAAAAAATTATTTTTTAGAACCACCAAAAGTTACACGACTCTGCCTTTCACTATTGAAAGGCATACTTGGGTGCTGCTCCTTCATGAGATCGTTATTGACAGCGTCTTCTCTGTCTTGTGTTTGCTGCGCGTAATATTTCGTACGTGCCTCTGCAACCTCTTTAGGTATCCTAGCCAGCGCTAGGCCACCATGTCCAATTACACCTGCGTATTTTCCGGTATCAATGGTAGAAAATGTTTGATCTGGATATTCATCAGCTCTCACTAATTCCCATCCTGATCTTAGTTTGCTAGATACGTTTTTCGTATCATCAGCTCCTAATATTTCCAACCTGATCCATCGATGGACATATCCATCTTTTGGCGCGGGTGCATCTAAACTTGATGGTGGAGTCCAAGTCGTAGGTCTCTTTACTTTGTCCCTTGACTCGCTCGCACGAGGGGTCTTCATTTTATCGTTTTCCATATGCTTAAACCTCCTTCATGATTTTTATTTGTTTCGCATACTCTTCTAATGGCACTCCTAATTTTTTAGCGATTGCAACCTGAGAAGGGGTGAGTCTCACAGTTTTGCGACCTGGATTTACACTTCGCCTCGCTGAAGCTACTATCTGTGTGGGCTTGGTCGTATTGGTTTCAGCCTTTGTCGTATTATTAACAAATTTATGCGGAAATTCAAGTCTTATTCTTTTATCAATTTCAGCATAGTATTCTTCTGAAGATGGATCAAATCCTTCTTCATCCGTTAGCTGTTTATGTAGGTCAAAAGCCGTATAAGTCATAGCTTTATCGGTACCAAACCATCTATTTTTAGATGCCCATTCTTCTGCTTTTGGATCCGCAGTAGATTGAGGAGCTTCTGGAGCCACAAAGTTATTCATCGTAGGAATCACTTCTTCCTTCTGATGTTCTTCTTTTGCAGCCTTTAACTCTAACAATCTAGCTTCTTCATATCCCAGTCTAGAAATGTCTTTTTGTATTTCTACTTCTGCTGCGATATCTCCTGACTCTCTTGCTTGAGCCAATCTTGCTTTAGCACCTTGTAGCGCGGAAGCAATTTGTGTTTCTTTTGTTTTTAACGTATTGGTTTCTAAAGAAGAATATTTTTTACTTAGTTTATCTGCTGTATCTTTTTGGATTCTAGCAAATTGAAGTGCTTCTTCTTTTTGACGTTCTGCTTCTCTCCATTTTTTCGTTAGTTTAGCAATTCGTCTTTGTACATCTTTACTATAAGTTTCTAATTCGTCTTTCTGTTCTGCAGGCACTGCTTCTTTAGCTTCCTGCTTCTCGTCGCTCGCTTCTTGTGGCGAGGGGCTAGTTACTTCGGTAACTTTTTCCTTTTCTTGTGGTATCGATACTTCTGATTCTTCTGCTTGAGTCTCTAACTCAACATCTACTTCAGGACCTGATGTATCTATATCTACCATCTTCTTTTCTTCGTCTGGCATAGTCTCCTCCTATGTTAAATGTAATGCAACACAGATTCAGGATCTTGTATGGTTCCTAAAATCTCGTCGTCGTTAAGAATTCGGATCTCTCCGCCTTCTATTGGTAAACGTGATCCTGCATATCTTGCAAAGATCACCCAATCTCCCTTTTTACACCAAGGCTCTTCAAACTTATCTTTGTCCTTGTATGCTAATGGACCCATTTTTAAAACGTAACCACAATTGGTTGCGATTCGTAATCGGTCTAATGATTCTTGTGCGATAATTAAGCCACCTTTAGTTTTTTCTTTGGGTGTAAATGGTAAAACTAAAATTCTCCATCCAGATGGTTCTGGAAGTTGATCCACTACCGATTGAATATTTTCTGGATTAAGTGGTTCTTTTTCTTGTTTCTTTTCTTCTTCGTATTTATCCTGAAGTCCAAGTTTAATCTTCGGTACTTCCTGGTTCGAATTTGACGACGTTAGTATCGTCGTGCTTGCCGTCTCCGTCATTTTGCTCCTTCTTGTTTAGCAGGTTAGAGATTTCCTGTAATATATATTGGTAGGCATGTGCCTGACCTAACAAATACTTATATTTGTCCATATTGTCAATACCACCGGAGATCATGACATCTCCTATCTGTTGGAATGACGATTTTAGTTTTTTTTGAAGTTGTTGTATGATGACTAAATCTTCCACTAGCAATTCCATTTTCTAAGTGATTTATTAATCCTAGAATTTGGGTCATTAGCAGTTTTTGCTGATGTAAGTCTCTTTTTCATTCCGCTCATTCTAGCGCAGAAACTCTTTCTACGATTTGCAGCCTTAGAACCTTTCTTTAATTTAGATGGTTTAGTGGTAACAGCCATAGAAAGTTTAGAACCAGGATTAGCTGCACGATAGGATGCAATACCTTTTCGATTCAGTCCACCTGATTTAGATTTACCTTCTTTTCTTTGCCAAGCTGGTGATCTTGCCATTATTTTTTTTCCATTTTCTTAATGTGTTTTTTAACTATCTTGGCTTGTTGAGCATGCGTCTTAGATGCTTTTTTCAAACCTTTAAATACTTTCTTTAGTCCTTTTACCATTACTTTTTACCTTGTGATTTTTTAATCGCTTTAGCTGTTGGTGCGCCTTTGGTTCCAGGTTTTCTCATCTTCTCACCTGAACCTGCAGCGATTCTTTTTTTCTTTTGTTGAATATTATACCAAAGACCTTTTTTAGCCATGGTTCCTTTTTTTGTTTTATGATAACCTTTCATCATTAGCATTTACCTTTTTTAGATCTTCCACCCATTTTATATTTTTCACGAGCTTCCATTTTTTTAGATTCTTTTTTCTCGTGCTTTTTCATAGCAGCTTTAGATTTGTATTTCTCTTTTCCGCCGTATTCTTTAATCATTTTCTTTTTCATTATTTATTCTCCTTTTTACAGTTGCATTCGTGATTACACAAACATTGTGTAATACCAAATATTTTACAAACTAATTCACAAAGTTTTTGTTTTATTTTTTTAATCATATTATTACCTTTATTTATTTTTATTCATGTTTATCACATCTGTTGCTTTAAGTCCATACACGGCAGCCACCACTGAAACCCATAAACCAACTACCCACCAAGGCATGTCTTGTAATTTTTGAAAATATAAATCAATTTTAGCTTGCATTTTATCGTCTTCTGCAAAAACAGAATACGCTAGTAAAAACAGAGGAGATGAAATCGTTAAAAGTATGAATTCGTCCTTCCAATCGTTTTTTTGATTTTCAAATATTTTTCCTGTATATTCAATCTCACCACGTTTCATCTTTTCAGCATGTAACAATGCTGCTTCTGACATAGCGATTTCAGATTTCTTTTTGTTAGAATAAATTTCTGCTGCGGCCTTGATTCCAGAGCCTAATAAACTCCATGGAAACATAAATTAGTACCAAGTAGCAGATCTTTTTTTCTCAGCTAAAATTTTTCCTTGACCTTTCACCATATCTTTTTGAGATTCAGTTGGATTAGTCATTTCTATTTCTTTAATATGCTCACATGAAGCACCATAAGAACCTTTTTTAGCTTTTGACTTATTTTTTTTCATTATTTTTTCCTCTTTTTACTCATTTTAGCTTCAGATAAAGCAATTGCAATAGCTTGTTTAGGGTTTTTCACAATTTTTCCTGATTTTCCACTGTGAAGTTTACCTTTTTTAAACTCTCTCATTACTTTTCCTACTTTTTTCTGTCCTTTACTCATTGTTTTCATCGTTTTGGCTCCATACTTTTAAGTTGCGCCGCTAAAATTGTTTTTTCTAACGACGTATTAGCTCTTAAATTTGCTAATTCTTCATTTTGATCTAGTTTTTGTTGATCGGTAGCTTGGTTCATCATAGCTTTCATTCGATCTATGTTAAATCGTTCCTCATCTGCTTCTTTTTTACGAGCATTTTCTTGCGCTTGTAAATCTAATTCTCTTGCTTTTAATTTTGCAATAGGATCGTTATCAAATTGAGAAGTAATTTGTTGTTCTTCCTTCATAAATTCTTCCATCATCTCAGCAATCAATACAGCTTTTCTAGATTCCATTTGTTCTGACAACATTCTTATTTGTAATTGAAGTTGTTGTGCAGCTTGTGGATTCTGTTGTGCTACTGTTTGTAATTGTTGGCTCATCATTTGTAATTGTTGCATTTCATTTTTCATTTCTACTTCCACTTGTTCTTGTGCCATTAACGAAATATGTTCAAAACAATTTTTTTCTAATGCAGCCATTACCATCGGTGCATTTCTTGCCATATTGGTCGCCATAAAATTTAAATGCGCTGTCATATGTGCTCTGTGATCTTGACCTGGAAATGCTTGGAATGGTGTCCCAGCAAGAGAGTCAATATGTTCTAGTGCTGGGTCCTTTGGTTGTGGGGGTTGTGGACGAATTAATATTTTATCAATATCTTTTACACCTAATGCTTCATACATGTTTCGGTATACTTCATATTGATTATGAAGCGCTGGATTAGATGCTGCCAATTGCATTTCTGTTTGCGCAAGGGATATACGCTGAGTTTGAGAGAAAATATTTGGATCTGCAACTGGCAGGATATCTACTCTGTCGTCAAAGTCAGTTTGTTTAATAACACGTTGTCCTCCAACAACATCGTATGGATATTCTTGAGGTAGATAAAGTTTAAACACTCTAGCTAGTAATTTAAATTCTTGTTTTAGTGCTGCGTAAATTCTTTTGTGGATTGCGGACATCGTTCTGCTTCCTCTTTCCAACAACGCTACGGTCGTTCCCACTGCCGCTTGTTGATTCCCATCACCTACTTGCAAGTCTGCTATTGAAGCGAAGCGTTGACCTGCATTAACAACGACCCCCATAAGACCTAGCAATGTTTGCGAAGGTTCTTTAAAAGGAAGCATCATGAACGAATCTTTAATATTTCCACCAGGTGCATCTACATCTCTAAATTCTCCTGGTTGAATTGCTTGCGCATCGTCTCGAATTCGTATTCCTCGTTGTTTAAATCCCGCAGGTAAATTAGATAAAGTTCCTGCGTCTAATAATTGTCGTAATGCAGCAGTTGCTGTTCTTGATAGTCCACCGATCATATGAATTAAACCAAAACCATAAAAACCAAGGCCTGGTAAAAATCTAAAATGAACAAAATATTGAACTTTGTTTTTCTTAGGATCATTAATTTCCCAATTTCTTTTGATAGATAATACTTCTCTAGAATTTTCTTCAATGGTTACAATGTAAGGAAGTTTAATTCCAGTAGGTTCACCATCTGCACCCATGTCTTCAAATCCTTCTATTTCTAAATTAACGTGATATTCTAATAATGTATAAACATCTTCGTAATTTGATTTAGATATTCCTTCTAGTTCTCGTTCTTTTTTTTGAATATCCGATTCTTTATCATCTCCTGGTTGTAAATCTATGTCACGATAAAAACCTGCAACTTGTTGTTTACGTAATTCATTTTCTGAAATTTTAATTACATGAACGATTGCTTCTGCATCATCTAAAGAACTTGCAGAATAAGGAACATATAAATCATCGGCAGGAATAAATTTAGAAACAGCTCTTCCTTCAATTTCATCGTAATATACTTTTTTAAAAGCAGATCCTGCTAAAGGTAAATGAAATAACATGGTATCAAATTCTGGTTCATATTCTTTCATTTGATCCATGATTTGATAATTCATAAAATCTTTGACACGTTGAGATTGTTGTTCTTTTTCTGGAGTAGACAATCCTAAAATTTGTGTTCGCACGGGCCCGTCTGCAGGTAATAATTCTTTGTACGCCAAAGCTTGGAACTGGGTCACGGCTTCCGCTAATACGGGGTGAGTTGCACCTGACGCACCTTGAAAAGGTTCGGTTCGTTGTTCATATTTAAATCCTAAAAGATCTAATCCTTGTTTATATGCTGTCTCCCAATCTTTTCTAGAATTTTTGTAATCTTGAAAATTTTGATATAGTTCAGAACCCATTCTTCCTAAAATAGGTTCATCTAAAAAATCTGCTAAATTTGCATTATGGTCTTCGGCTGCACCTTGCATTAATTGACTTGGATCAAAATCAATATCTACAGAACCATCTTCATTCTCCATGATTTCTGTCTCACCTGACGATTCCTCTGCTTGATCCAACAGTTGCTGTTCCATTTCAACAGCTAAATCTTCACTCGTTTGTTCAGGTTGTTCTGATATGTTTGGTAATGCCTTGTCTATCTCTGCCATTTATTTTCTCCAATCGTACTGTTTTAACAGTATTATAGTTAATATTCAAGCCTTGTGGCTGCGGGCCTGATTTAGGTGGTATAGTGGTAGTTAGTTTCTTAGGTTTAATCATGTTATATTATTTTTATGGTAAAGAAGGATCGTAATAATTAGCATCATAAGCATCCTCTAAATATTCTCCAGGGTTTTTTTCTATTTTGTCAACCGTTTCTCTTTTTATTTTAGCTACTTTCTTATCCACTCCTTTACCACCCGTTACAAAAGATTTTAATCCACTAATATCTGAATTAAGATCAATAATTTTTCTAACTCCAGTTTCTCCATCAAATTCTATGTCACCATCCCAATTTACGACTCTAGGTTCAGATTCATGTGCGGAAAATTCATATTCACCTTTAACTTTTTTAGAAGTTAAATACTTACCATCTTTGGTGTATACTAATTCTTCTTTTGGAGAAAGTTTAAAAGTTACTCCTTGTCCGGCTAGAGTATTATCTCCGATATAGTCTACATAAATAGAATCTTGAGTTTTATCTATTCTTAATCTAACTATCTCATCCTTACCAGTGTCAGGGTTTTTGAATTGTAATTCTTTAACTGATATTTTATCCTCAACTACATCCCTAGGTCTAAGTGTAA
>Ga0222713_10002776_pt1 | contig 18427 bp, 15 predicted proteins | sample C33_649DmetaG_FD_165061 | JGI IMG/M metagenome (GOLD analysis project Ga0222713, IMG submission 165061) | Estuarine water microbial communities from San Francisco Bay, California, United States - C33_649D | ecosystem: Environmental > Aquatic > Marine > Unclassified | place: USA: California...
ACTAAGAAAAAGGTAACTAGATGGCACTTAAATTGAGACGTGGGACAACCGCACAACAATCAGGTTCGTTAGCATTCGGAGAACCATTCGTAAACACAACATTAGGGACATTATTGGTCGGAGGTGATACTGGTGATATTACATTGGCAGTAGCAGGAACGGGTAGTACCGGAACTTTCGGACCAATATCAGGTTCTGGATTAGATATTACAGGTAATGCAAATATTGCAGGTAACTTAACATTAGGAGGTACTATCACAATTGGTGATGCTGCTACTGATAATGTAGTTGTTAATGCAGATTTAAGTTCATCCATTATACCAAATAATGATAATGCATTTGATTTAGGTTCTTCTGCGGCAAGATACAGAGCAATCTATGGTACAAACATTTACGGTGCTATAAACGCAACAAACGGTGTAGTTTCGGGTTCATCGCAAGTAACTTTACAATCAACTACCGGATTTAGTGCATATGATACTACATTAGCAACCATTACGGGTTCATTGATTTCTTCGGCATCTGCTGACAGAGTTTCAATAACTAATATAAATTCAGCAACTGCATCTTTAATTGTAGAAACTACAAATTTAGAAACATTTAGTGCATCCGCATTAACTAGATTATCTGCATTAGAAGTTGAAACATCTAATTTGGAAACATTTAGTGGTTCACAACTAACACAAAATAGTAATTTAGCAACTATTACTGGTTCATTGATTTCTTCCGCATCAACTGCTAAAACTACCAATGACTCGCAAGGTGTTTCTATAACCAATTTAAATACATATACTTCTTCTTTGCAAGCGGGTATTCAAATGACAGGTTCAACTGTTTCATTTTTAGGAAATATCGTAGTTTACGGTACACAATCAATCATTAATTCAACTAACTTAGCAATTAATGATAATTTGATTTATTTAAATGAAGGTTCATCTATAACAAACCCTGATTTGGGTATAGTTGGTAATTATAATGATGGTGTTTATGCACACTCTGGTATTTTTAGAGATGCAAGTGATGGTGGTGCTTGGAAAGTATTTGAAGGATATACATCAGAACCATCGGGCACAATTGATACTTCTGGTAATGGATTTGCATTAGCAGATTTTAAAGCAGATGTAATTACTGCAACTTCATTTAATGGTACAATTAATTCTACAAATGGTGTTGTATCCGGTTCTTCACAAGTAAACGCAGATACCATTACCAATTTTGACTCTAATGTTTTAGCATATAATAATTCATTAGGTGTAATTAGTGGTTCATCACAAGTAAGTTTAGGTTCAGCAAGTGGAAACATCGCATTATCAACTCAAACGACCGGTGATTATGTAGCTAGTTTAGTTGCAGGAACTAATATTACTCTTTCCAACAATAGTGGTGAAGGAGCAACCCCAACAATTGGATTGACGAACAACGCAATTACAATTGCAGGACAATCCACATCATTGGGAGGAACTGTAACTGCTGATACTATTAGAATTGCAATTGGAACTGTTGTAACCGGTTCGGCACAAATTCAATTAGGTTCAGCAAGTGGAAACATTGCATTATCAACCCAAACAACAGGAGATTATGTTGCAAGTTTAGTAGCAGGAACAGGTGTGACTTTATCAAACAATAGTGGTGAAGGTGCAACTCCAACGGTAGCAATCGGACAATCGGTAGCAACAAACGCAACTCCAACATTTGGTAACTTAACAATCAACGGAACTATTACTGCAACTGGTGATATTACGGCATACTATACTTCTGATAAGAGACATAAGAATAATATTCAAACTATCTCAAATGCAGTATTAAAAGTTAAACAATTAAATGGTGTAACTTGGGAATGGAATGATGATGTAAACGAAGTAACTAAATCAACTCCAAAAACAGGTTTAATAGCACAAGAAGTTCAGCAAGTTTTACCACAAGTAGTAACTGAAAGAAATGATGGTTTCTTAGCATTAGATTATTCTAAAATGGTAGGTTTATTGGTAGAAGCAATTAAAGAACAACAAATTCAACTAGACCAGTTAAAGGCACAAATAGGTTCTAAATAAATGTATGACGTTTACTACACCACCGCAGGAGGACCTTGGTTCAATAGTGGTGCGGATATATGGGTAACAGAATGGATAAAGGAAGTGGCTCCTCATTTAGAGGTAAAGCCACTTCTTCTATTCCACAGACACAAACCTCAAAATTACGAAGAGTTTCCAATTGATATTGACCACATTTGGGAAACATCGGAAGATGAAATATTAAAAATATTTGAAGGTGCAAGACGGATACATATTCTTCATGGTCATTATACCCCAACAAGAGCTATTCATCAAAATTTGGAAAAGATTGATTCAATTGTTTTCCATAATTTAACAAAAGTGTCTTTAATGGCACAAATGCAAAAAGAAGAATACTTACATTGGTATGGTAATTGGGAATATGAATCAGAAATGATTGATAAAATTAAACATAAAGTATGGGTAGGGTTATATCATTTCCCATATAAAACGGATAATTTACACCAAATACCAAACAAATACGAATTTAAAGTAAATAAAGAAGTTTCTGAATCTTTAAAAGTAGGATTTGCTGCAAGAGCAGAAGGTAGAAAGAATGTGGAGTTCATAGATGGACTTGAATCATATGTATCTACTAATACAGAAACATTTAATAAGTATTATAGAAAAAAATACGGATATAAATTTGAAAAAAGTAAAATTTATAAGTTTGATTACAAATATAAAGAAAGGTTCTATGGACTTGATTGGGGTATATCTCACTCTTGTTTTGAAAATGAACCATTCGGATATGGAATATTTGAAGCAGTTGATTGGGGTAAAATACCAATATTACACGAAAACTGGTGTATTCCACTTGACTACAAATATAAGGCAAAAGATGCAGAAAGTTTTAAGGAAACCTACGAACAAATCTGTAACGATACTTACGAAGAAAGGAAAGAAGAACATCAAAAATTGAAAGATTGGATGCAATCACACTTTGGAAATACTGAAATATGGAAAGAAAAACTTTTACATATTTATAACGGAGAATAATACATAAAAAATGGCAAGAACTAATTTATCATTAGGAAATTTATACAGAGCAGTAAGTGGTTCAGCAAGAACTTCGCAGGCAGTTTCATTGGGTGGTTTGAGTGGAGCAACTAATAACTCCTCCTTGCTTGGATTTGCAACTGATGCGGTTACCGTAACAGTTCCAACATATACATATATTGTAGAATCAACAACAGAAAATGCACAATTTTCATTTACATCTACTGGTTCTTTATTTTATTCAAAAGTTCAGCAAGTTACGAACAACTACACTTGCTCATTTAGTAATGCAAACTTTTCACCAGGTACAAGAACATATTCAACAGGTCCTACCGTAGTTCCTTTAACACCGGCATCTATTGCAGCATCCACATATTCGGAAGCATCTTCTGTTTTAACAATGCAATATGCAGATGGGTATAATTTGGCAGCAACAAATTACGGAGTACCAACTACAAAAACTTTATATGCGGTTGATGTCTATAATACGATTAACCAACCTGATTTTTGTTTATTATTTGGAACAAAAGTAACAACTGCATCTGGAACAGAATTGAATGTTGAAGATTTGGTTGTTGGGGATAGAATAAAAGCATGGGTGCCAGCAGGATTGCCCGATGAATCACAAGATGCAGAATCAGAAAATTTAGATTGGAGATTCTATATGTTGGAAGAATCTGATGGTCAATCACAAGATGTAGTTGTTAGTGATATTACATTTAACTTTGCAAGTGGATATTATGAATTAAATGGTGGTTTAATTAAAGCAACTGGAACACACCCTCTTTGGGTATATGATGTTGAAATAAACAAATATCACTTTAAAACTATACAGGATATTGTTATAGGTGATAAAGTTGTTACATATACAGATGCAGATGGTTTAGTTGAAGTTGAAGTAACTGATATTGGAATTATAAATCAAGATATTGAAATTGTAACAATCAACGTAGAGAATGCCGACGTTTATTTGGCAAATGGTGTAATTTCTCATAATAAAGGAACAACTACACAACCATACATTCCATCATCTGGATTGAGAATGTATTTAGACCCATCAAAAGCATCTTCTTTCCCAGGTGGTACATTACCGGCAACTGGAACACCAACAACTGATTGGTTGGATTTGAGTGGATATGGAACAGGTGTTAGACCGGCAGGTGTATCAAATGCAGCAGGATTTAGTGGAGGCAATCCATCATATAATGCAGGAGCAAGTAGAAAAGAAAAATATTTTGTTGGTAGTAGTAATTCATTTTGGTACAAAGATGACACAACTAACATAAATGGTGGATATACTAATTTCAATGCATCAGAAATGACAGTAATTGCATGGGTTAGATTACCATCGCATTTATCAACTGGCTATTATCAAATAATGGGTAAAAAAGCAGTACCACCTTCAACTAGATTGTGGGGATTATTTTTACGTTCTACTGATGGTGCCGGTACTTATGCTATTCATGAATCAATATTGCAGTATAATAGTACATTTACTGCATTATCTACCAATACTTGGTATATGATTTCTTATACTGCAAAGTTAAATGGAACTAATGTTGGATATATTGATAAAACTGCAAGTGGAACTATATCAAATGGTTCGTTGGATTATCAAACATTTGCAGCAATCCAAATAGGAGGTGAACAGAATGCATACACTCTAACTAGTCATTTAGGACCTGTATTATTCTATAACAGACAATTGACTTCAACTGAAATTGGACAAGTATATGATTATTTCTCACCATCATATAAATAACATTTGATGTTTTGAAAATAATTTTTATATTTATAATGAGATAATAAAATTTTTAAATTTAGCATTAAAATGGCAGACAAAATAGTATCACCAGGTGTTTTTACAAAAGAAAACGACCTATCATTTTTACAACAAGGTGTAGCTGATATTGGTGCAGCATTCATCGGACCTTTCAAAGAAGGACCAATCGTTCCAACAATCGTAAATTCTCAAACAGAATTCGAAACTCTTTTTGGAACAGTTGATGATACATACTACACACCATTAGCAGTACAATCATATTTAAGAGAGGCAGGAACTGCAACAATCGCAAGAATTGCAGGTATTGGTGGATACATCGAAACTGCTCCTTTATTATTAACTGCAACTTCGGGAGCAGTATCACAATCATTAGGTATCTTATTCAATACATCAACAAACTCAAATGCGGGTTTATATGGTGCTAACGTAACTGGTTCAGGAAACGGTGATTTTATCCTACACACTAATAGTGGTAGTTTAGATTTAACTGCATCTTTGGATTCATCTGATACAAATGATATTGAGGCAGTATTTGGAACATCTGCATTAGGAGCAAAAACTGCTTACTCATATGCATTCTTTAAGAACTCTTCAATTACATTTACTTCTCATGCATCTGCTTCGGTAACTGTATTAGGAAACCAATCATTTGCATTTGATGCACAAGAGGCAATCACACCATACATTCAATCACAAACAATTTCGGGTGATAGATATAACTTATTTAAAGTTGAAACATTAGGTGTTGGTAACTCTGCAAATACAAAAGTTAAAATTGGTATTTCTAATATCAAAGCAGCAGGAACTGTAAGTGGAACTGATTATGGTACATTTACTTTAACAGTAAGACAATATACAGATACTAACAAAAAGAAAGTTGTATTAGAAACTTATTCAAACATTAACTTAGACCCTAATTCTCCTAACTTTATCAGTAGAGTAATCGGTGATAGAAAATTATCAATTGATGCAGCGGGTAAAATTTCAGAAACAGGTGATTGGGTGAATAACTCAAAATATATTAGAATTGCAAACTTAAACGAATCTGCACCGGTACAAGCAGTTCCTTTTGGACACGGAGCTTATACATTACCAGTTTCTGCATCAGCAGCAGTTGGAGCATTGATTCCAGAAGTAACTTACATCACAGGTTCTACTGCACAATATGGTGGTATTGACTTAGATGGTAATACAGATAACGCAATTTACGCTAAACCAATTCCAACAGGAGCAGGTGTAGGTGAGAATAGTGCATTTGGATTAGATGCATCAAACGGTGGTTCATTAACAGTTGGTTCAACATCTGCACAATTCATCGTAACATTCCAAGAAGGTTTTGATGGTATGAATCCTGCAACTCCAATCTACAAAGGAACTGATATTGTAGAAGGAAACTCACAAGGATTTAACTTATCATCGGCAACTGCAAGTGGTTCGGTAGCATACGGTAAAGCAATTGCAGCATTATCAAACGCAGACGAATTTGACATCAATATGGTTGTAACTCCTGGTGTTATTAGAAGATTACACCCATCCGTAACAACTGATGTTTTGGATATGGTTGAAGAGAGAAGTGATTGTTTCTACATTATGGACACAAATGCTTATTCAGACTCAATCGCACAAGCAGTAACACAGGCAGAAGCAATTGATTCTAACTACGCAGCAACTTACTACCCTTGGGTAAAAACAATTGATGTAAACACAAACAAATTGATTTCTGTTCCACCATCTGTATTGTTACCAGGAGTATTTGCTTCTAACGATAGAGTAGCAGCTGAATGGTTTGCACCGGCAGGTTTAAATAGAGGTGGATTGATTGGAGCAGTATCTGTTCAAAATCGTTTAACTCAATCTGAAAAGGATACATTATACGAAGCAAAAGTAAACCCAATCGTTCAGTTCCCAGGACAAGGTATCGTAGTGTTCGGACAAAAGACATTACAAGATAAACCATCTGCATTGGATAGAATTAACGTAAGAAGATTATTATTGACTGTTAGAAAATACATCGCATCTACTTCGAGATATTTAGTATTCGAACAAAATACTGCTGAAACTAGAAATAGATTCTTAAACATTGTAAACCCTTACTTAGAAGCAATTCAACAAAGACAAGGACTTTACGCATTCAAAGTAGTGATGGATAATTCTAACAACACACCAGATGTAATTGATAGAAACATTATGAAAGGAGCTATCTACTTACAACCAACTAAAACTGCTGAATTCATTCAAATTGACTTCAACATTTTACCAACTGGTGCCGCATTTAACGGATAATTAAAAAATTAGATATTTATAGAAGAATAACATTTAAATACAAAAGAAATGCCAGAAATATTAGGATTTGACAAGATGTTCTATAAGAATTTTGAACCCAAATTAGGGAACAGATTCATCATGGAAATCAATGGTATAGAGTCATACATCATCAAAACTGCAAGTAGACCAACTTTTACATCTGAAATCGTTGAATTAGACCATATCAACATTAAAAGAAAGATAAAGGGAAAATCTAATTGGGATGATTTAAACATAACACTTTATGACCCAATCGTTCCATCGGGAGCACAACAAGTAATGGAGTGGATTAGAACATCACACGAATCATTAACAGGTAGAGATGGATATGCAGCATTCTACAAAAAAGACATCACTTTCTATCTATTAGGACCAGTTGGTGATAAAGTAGAGCAGTGGACATTAAAGGGAGCATTTATTACATCTGCAAACTTTGGTGAATTAGATTGGGCATCAAACGACCCATTATCAATTGAATTAACTTTAACTTACGATTACGCTATACTTGAATACTAATCTCTAATAGTTAAACTCTTAAACATAAAAGGGGGAAGCAGAAATGTTTCCCCTTTGTTTTTTTCAAAAATGTGATATATATTATTAAACAACATTAAGTTATATTATGGAAGAAAAAGTAGAACAACAAGTTACAAGAGGTTTAGGAGCAACTCCACCTCAACAATTTTCGGAGAGAAATTATCCATTTCCAACCGAAGTTATATCATTACCATCAAACGGATTAGTATATCCAGAAACAAACCCATTATCGAAAGGAGAAGTTGTAGTTAAATTAATGACTGCAAAAGAAGAAGATATTCTAACTTCTACAAATCTTATTCGTAAAGGTATTGTATTGGATAAACTTTTAGAAGCAATCATAGTTGATACATCAATCAATATAAATGATTTGGTAATTGGAGATAAAAACGCTATTTTAATTGCATCAAGAGTTTTGGCATTTGGACCAGAATACAATGTAACTGTAAATGACCCACAAGAAGGAGACCCTGTTCAAGTAACAGTTGATATATCTAAATTAAATGTCAAAGAAATTGACCCTGAAAAATTAAACAGAAATAACGAATATGATTTTGTATTGCCTAAAACAGGTGCAAAAATCAAATTTAAAATTCTTACTCATGGAGATGAACTTGCAATTCAAAAAGATATTGAAGCGAGTGAAAAGATTTCAAAGCAAGGAAACGATATTCAGGCAAGATATAGAAGAGTAATTACCGAAGTAAATGGTAGTAGAGATTTTGGAACTATTAGTAATTTTATTACAAATCAGTTGTTAGCAGCAGATTCCAAAGCATTAAGAAAGTATATAGGTGAAATATCTCCTGATATTGATTTAACTTTTGATTACACATCCCCTTTTACTGGTGAGACGGAGGCACTAAAAGTACCCATAGGGGTAGACTTTTTTTACCCTGCCGATTGAGTATAGCTCTTATTTGCATAAAAAAATATTTAGTTTGATATATTCATCACAAGGTGGGTTTTCGTGGAACGACGTGTACTACATGCCCATCAAATTGAGAGAATTTTATTGGAATGAATTGTTAAATGCAAAGCAAACAGAGAGAGATGCTTATGAAAGTGCATTAAATGGTGCTAATTCTTCAACACCATCCAGAGCAAAACGAAGGTAAAAGAATAATAATTTATATTTATAGTAAAATATAACACATCATCATGTCCAAATTATTAATAGAAGTCAATATATTTCAGAAATTGTTAGATACCTTTTTCAAAGCAAAAGGTGATGGAAAAGAAGAAAAATTCAAAGCGGCAGTTAAAAAACAAAGTCCAGAACTTGGTGATGCTTTTGAAGAATACGATGCTCAATTACTAAAAAATGCTGAACGTTTGAGAAAAACATTAAAAAACGCTGGTGTTGATACATCAGAAATGGATTATTGGATAAACCGAGTGAAAAATAATAGCTAATAATGGCAAAACAACGTTCTGTTGAAGATTTAGAAAAGCAATTAAAATCATTGCAGTCCACTATGGAAGCGCAAATTGCGCCAACCAAAGCACAACTCTCTGCGCAAGAACGTATAACAAAAGAGTTAGAGAGACAAAAATCACTTAGAGAAGAAGAATTAAACACTACCAAAGAAATAGATGATACTTTACAAAGTATAGCATCTACACATGGTAAAAACAATAAATTATACAGAAACACACAAGATAGACTTGGGCTTATACAAACAAGTCTTAACGGAATTGTTTCTTGGTCTGATAGATGGAATGGTGCAAATAGAGAAAATAAACAAAACATATTAAATGCTGCAAAAGGTTATAGAAATGTAAATGCACAAGTATTAAAAAATGTAGCATTGATAGCAGATGGAAAAGAGGCACACGAAAATATAAATGATTTAATAGCTGAACAAAAAGCAAAACATGAAGAAGTTTTAAAAAGTATAGTATCCAACACCAAACAAAGTCAGGCATTAAGAAAAGAAATTCAAGGTGAAATAGATGCAATGGATAAACTTGCCAAAGGTGCTAAAAAAGCTGAATCTAATATTGCTGCAATAGCAAGAGAGGGTGAAAAGTTCGCAGGAACTATGTTAGGTGGTGGTATTGATAAAACACTTAAAGCATTTGGTTCAAAAAAAGGTTTAGGTGGTATAATTGATAAAATGAAAACATCAGCAGGAACTGCACAAAAAGGTGGAGGAATGGGTGGTATGCTTGGAAATGTAATGGGTGGTGTTTCTAAATTTTTAGGACCAATCGGTTTAGCAGTTGCAGGTATTATGGCAGCTGCTGAGTTCTTCAATAGTGGTGGTGCAGCAAAGATGGCAATGAGGTTGGCAACTTTAACCGGTGAAGACCCTATGAAAGCATCGGAAGGTGCATTCAAGCAATCTCAACAATACAGAGATATAATGGTTGAACAAAACTACGGTTTACCATTAAAATTAAAACAACAAGCAGAAAGTGATTATCAAGGATATGCACAGAGTGTAGAGGAAGATGCTGCAAAATACAAAGAAAGTTTAATTACAGACGAATTCGAACACAGAATGAGTCTTGAATCCGATGCTATTCAGTTTAGACAACAACAAGCGGCAGCTGAATTAGATGCAAACCTTTCAAGACAAAAAACTCTATTCATAACGGGAATGGGTTATGCAAAACAAGCAATAGGCATTTCTGAAAGAGCATTGCAAGCAATAGGTTCATCTACACAGGCAGTTTTAGATACTGTAAAAGATTTTGGTACTTCATTAGGTCTTGCACTAAAAGACCAAATAGCATTATCAGCAGCTGCACAAGGTTTGGGAGCTAGATATGGAACATCTGCAACGGAAGTTTTTAAAATGGCAAATACGTTCCGTTTGATGAATAAAACTTCTGCAAAAGTTGGAACAAATTTAGTTGCCGGAATTGAAGCTCTTGCAAAAGATAATGATATGTCTCCTGCTCAACTCTATAAAGAGATGGCAGATTCACAAGCGGAGATATTAAAATACTCAAATTTAACGGCAGAACAATATGCTCGTCAATCAATTGAATTGAGCAAAATGAATATATCTATGAGTTCGATGATGAAAGCATCGGATAGTATGGTATTAAACTATAAAGATAGTATAAAAGCCGAAATGAGTTTATCTGCTATGTTAGGTAAAAATGTAAACCTATCAGAAGTTAGAGCTAAATTGATGTCAGGTGACCAAGCAGGTGGTGCAGCAGCATTAAAAACTGCATTAGGTGGACAAGATATAAATGCAATGAATGCATTCCAAAAGCAAGCATTATCGCAAGCAACTGGTATGGGTATCGAAGAGTTGATGCAATTGACTCAATCAAAAGGTGGCAAAGCTAAGGGAAGTCTTGAAGAAAGAAATGCACTTAAAACTGGTAAGGCAATTGCACAAGGTGCTTTATCACAAGATATTGCAAATGCAGCAGCTAAATTGGCATTGGACCAAAAGAATAGAGCTGAAATGTTAAAGTTTGAGCAAGCAAAAAGACTTGCAATGTTATTTATAGAACAAAAGTTCAGATTAAATGCAATAGAAAGAGAATTTAAATACAGAGAAGAAAGAGAAAGATTGGGTGTAGAGCAAGCAAAACAAACTGCTCAAATGGATATGTTTAAAGAGGTTGCAGGTGAGCAAATAATGTCTATAACAAACGCATACAAAGACTCAATGGGTGCCGGTAAATTTGACCAAGCACAGGTAGACAAATTTAAAGCACAGGTTGGAACTCAAATGGATGTATTGCAAAAAGCAATGATTTCGGGTAGAATATCTGATGCAGAAATGGTTGATATTGCCGTAAAAATGCAACAAGCGGCTATGAAAGGACAAACTCTTGATTTAAATCAATTTGCAGGAGTTCAACAGTATCAAAAAGATGCAGCCGCAAATGTTAAAGCCGAAAGTATTGCAAATACTAAAATGATAGCTGCGTTTGAAAATTTAGAAAGAATAGAAAATGATAAGAAAAAATCTGGATACGAAAAATCGGATGTAAGAAAAGCAGTAGAGGCCGCATATCCAAATGCATATAAACAATTTAAAGAAGCTCAAAGATTCAAAGGTATTGGTTCTAGTGCGTATATAGCTTCATTAAAAAAACAAAAAGGAGGACAAGCGCCTGTGGTAGGTGGAACAACTGCAACTGGTGGTAAAGCACCATCGGGAGTAAAAGTTGCAACAAAAGTTGCAACAAAAACTGAAACTAAACCAGGACCTACACCATTACCACCAAATGCACCTAAATTAACAGATGTCCAAGCACAAACTAAACTTCAAGTTCAAATGGTTAAATTATTAGGAGTTTCTGCTCAATTTTTAGGACAAATTGATGCGAATACACTTAATGGTAAAAAAGCTACAATAGATGGTAAACCACTTGCTAAGGCATTATTAGAACAATCAAATAGAACTTATGGAGTTGCGGGTGCTAGTTTCTAATAAATTTGAATAACTCATATTTATAGTAAACCAATAGACTATAAATGCCTACAATATCAGACTTATTTAAAAGCCAAAGAAAAGATTTATACAAAAACGAAAGTATTCGTATAGAAAGTCGTGGTATAGTAAATCCTCCAAGAGCAGCTGCATTAATAGCATCTTCACCGAATGCGATTGGTGATGTAATAGGTGGGCAATTGGCAGGTATTATAGGTGGTGTAGCAAATAGACCATCGGATACAATATATAAAGGTAAAAGTTTTACAGATAAACCAGTATCAATAACAGGTGTAACCGAAGGTTTATTAAGAAGTTCGGTAGAAGAGGGAACTAATTATTATGTAAAAAGACAACTGTCTAATATTCCAGGTCTTCCACCAATTCCTCCTATATTTGGTCTAAGTTCACCAGGTGGTTCAACACCCGCAGCAACTGTTGCTAATCAAGCAATTAAAGCAATTAACAAATTAGGTGGTGGAAAAGAACTTAAATCGAAAGCACAACAAGAAAAAGAAAAAACAAAATTTACAGGTTACGGCCTCTTTGATGGCCAAAAAGTAAATGAAGCAGTAACAAATTCTAAATACAAAGAATTATATAGTGACTTAGTAAACCCAAGAACTGGTAGGTTTGAAACTGTTGCTACCCAATTAACCCAAAGAGATGGTTTTGATGATTGGGATTATGCAAATTCCGTTATTCAAAACGAAACAAGTTTTGCTAGTTTTGCAGATTATGAAACGGCAATGAAAAAATTTGAAAATGCAAATCAAGTAGTTGTTGTGTTTCAAAAATATGGTAATAAAACTGTAATTCCATTTGTAGGAGCAGCAACGGGTATTTCAGAAGATATTACACCGGAATGGAATGGTTTTAAATACATTGGTTCTCCATTCAAAGTATATAGATATAGTGGTGTAGAAAGAAGTTTGAAATTTAATTTAAAACTTTATTATTTTACAAAAAGAGAAAAACGGGCAATGATTCAAAAAATAAATTATCTTAAATCATTAACATTTCCATACGAATCAATATCGGAAATGGCATATGGTGGTAGTGAAGGTAAAGCTCAATATGCTTTTTCTCCTAATTTATTCTATGTAACATTGGGTGATATGTACAAAAATGTATTTGGTTATATGGAATCACTTTCATTTAACGTAGAAGATACTACAACTTGGCCTAATTTTGCACCAAACGGAGCGACTGCGGATGGTATAAGTGATGCATCATTATACCCATCTCTAATTGAAGCATCTTTTAGTATTAGAATAATTGAAAACCATGCAACAGAAAATGTGAATGGAACTCAAACATATAGATATAACTTTGATGGTGGTAATATTTCACATATAAAAGAAGAAAGAGAACCTATGCGTGAAAACGCAAATTATACAAAACCAAAACCACCTACTGCACCTGCTAGTGACGCACCTACACCTGCACCGTTCCCACCTTCACCTTTTGCACCTGATGTAAGTAATGAAGCAGCATATTTTGCATCATTTAATAGCTAATTAAAATGGCAAGTAGATATAGATACGCAACTAATTTAACCACAACCGATACTAAAAGAAAGTATTTGGGTAGTGTTATATATCCAAGAATAAAAGCATCTGATGATGATATGTATATTGTATCAGATTCGGGTGATAGATTGGATATACTTGCTTCAAAATACTATAATGACCAAAACCTTTGGTGGATAATTGCAACTGCTAACAACCTAAATGATGCATCCTATTCGATAGAACCTGGAAAGCAATTGAGAATACCTGGTAATCTTCCAAGAATTCTAAATGATTTTGAAAAAATAAATAAATAAAGTTATGGGATTTCCTTTTTTAGCACCTTTAAAAAAATGGACAACTGATAAATTAGAGGCAAGAGAGAAAAACAAAGAAGCTCTAAATACATTAATGCCTTTTGTTGTTTTAAGTTCAGCTGCCGTAGTAACAGACAAAGCTAAAAATTCAGACGAATTAAAAGCAATATACGAAAGTGGTAATTTTAACGCATTTGATTACAAAGGATGTGTTATAGCAAATTCTACCGATATATTTAAAAATTATCAACTTGGTAAAACGGTAGTTGGTTATGATTTGGATGGTAAACCTATTGAAGTTAAAAATGAAACCAACCGAAGAGTTTCAATGCCAATTATTGAATCAGTAGAAATTGATACGGATGGTGGAAATAATACATTAAAAACAGCTAGCATAAAAATTAGGGTATTTACATTAAAACAATTGGAAATGTTCGAATTGTTTTTTTTAAGACCTAGTATGCGTTTAGTTTTGGAATATGGGTGGAATGTTGGTATTAGAGAAAAATTAAATTTGGATATAACTAAAAATATGTTTGCCAGTAAATCTCATACCGAATATATGAATAAGTTTGTTGAAATATTTTCTCGTAAAGATGATGCATATAAAAATGCAAAAGAAAAATATATTAACATATTAAAAGATACGGATGGTAATTATGATTTTATGGCAGGAGTTGTTTCAAACTTTTCATTTCAACCAGCAGCAGATGGAACATATGAAATTTCATTAGATATTTCTTCTGGAAATGAACTCCAATTATGGATGCCTGTAAAACAATCAAAAGATTCAAATAAAGTTAGTAAAAAGGGAGATAAACCAAATGAAAGTCCATACCAAACTTGGGTAAATAAATTGACAGCAGATTTAAACAAACCTTCACTTAAAGATAAATTTTTTAATGATGCTAAAAAGTGGGAAAAAGAATTTTTTAATTGGGGAGCTATAAACACAAATCAAAAAGATACTACATTTTCAAAAGATGCATATATTTCAATGAAATTAATTTTGGAATTGGTAAATAATATGAAAGTTTATAGTGAAGCCAAACGAATGATTTGGACTAACTATTATGGGGATAAATTGGGTGAAGCATCGGAAAATCCAATTATACCTGTTTCATCAAATCCATTAATAATATCACCAACGATTGAATTTATATTACCAGGAAATTTACCATTTATAGGTAAATCATCTGACCCTAAGAAAAAAGATGTTATTATATTAGACCCAAATCCCAAAAGAAGACAATCATCTTTAATATATGGTAGAAAATTTAATTTATCAGATGAAGCAAGTCCTGCAAAATATACCATATATGATTTACAGGGTAATCCATTAGAAGTAAAAGCATCAACTGGTAATTTGTTTAATATGTATTTTAGATATGAATCATTTGTATCTATATATAATCAAGCATATACGGCAGCAGATGTTATAAATTCAATATTTAATACAATAAATTCAAATATGTTTGGATTGTGTAAATTAGAATTACAAAAAGCATCAGACTCACCAGATGGAGGTCCTTTAATTGTAATGGATAGGAAACTTGACGTACCACAGCCACCGGAAGAATCTTTAAAAGTATGGAGATTTAAAGTAGGAGCATTAAATTCAATAGTAAAAGAATTTAGTTTTAATATGGAATTGAGCACTTTAATGCAAGCACAAGCATTGTATGCTTCTCAATTAGCAATAGGAAGTGCTAAAAATATTACACCATCCAATTCTGCTGCACCATCCAACGACGCATATAAACATGCCGATTTATCATATGCCAAAAATGCAGATGACTATTATTCTATAAATGCGGTTGAAATGCAGATTGTAAAAGATAGTGCAGCATGGAATAAAAAAATTGAAGAAACTGCAAATGTAAAGGCAGAACCACCAAAGAAAAACGATAGTGAAGAAGAGGTTGAAAATGCAAATGATGTTCTTAACAAAAATTTTGTAAGATTCAAATTAAATCCAGATAATAAAAATGAAAAACCAAAAAATTACATATATACAGATGCTGGTTTAATACAAAAACATATAATTGCACCTGAGGAAAGCGAAAAAACAAGTGCTTTAACATATTTGGACATTACTTTTGCTATTGATGGAATTGCAGGTATTAGTTGTGGAGAATATTTTCATATAGATGGTGTGCCAGAAATTTACAACCAAAATGGATATTTTCAGGTAACAAATGTTAAACAAGGAATTGATGCAAATGGTTGGAAAACTACAATAGAAGCAGGTTATAGAATAAATCCAAAAGTAAATCAAAAACCAAAACCAAATGTATAAGGATTTAATTAAAGATAAACAAATATATTCTTTAAATATTCCAAGAACAATCGTCCCAAATCCAACGGAAGATGATTATGCAAACGGAATTATTGAAAGATACTTTGCTCAAAAAGTAAATGATGTAAACGGATTTGTTTATGAAATAAATTTGGATACATATAATGAATTAAAACTGAATCCATATTGGGCAATTCAAAATATCAAATGGAGATTATCAGGACCAATTGATACTACATATGATGAAAATGGTAAAATATCAGATAAAGGAGTTAAAAATTCTAACATTGCTTCCATAGCAGAAGGACAAAAAATTATTAAAAATTTAAACTTATATTTGGTCAATAATTTACAATTTTACAAATAAATTTTATATATATCTATATACAAAACATAATAAGTTATGAACAAATATAAATACTTATCCGAAGAGGAAATACAACAAATGACGTTCGATTGGCGTTATAGAGGTTTTACTACAATTGAGTTATTGACAGATGAAGAAGTAGATGAAATTAATGATGAATTGAATCGTCTACGTTTGGAAAGGAATGCAAGAGAACCTGAAAAATGGCAGGAATATGAACCATTTATGTATCCTCACAAAGAATCTCAAAAATTAGAAAAATTATTTGCACATCCAAAGCTGATTGAAGCTTCTGAATTTTTAATGGGAGGTGGTATAATTGGTATGCAAACATGGGCATATTTTAAACCAAAAGGAGAGTTGGGTAGAGATATGCATCAAAACGGATTCTATACTGGATGTGGACATAACGAAATTGTTAATGTTGCAATTGCATTAGATAATCACGACCCTGAAAATGGAGCAGTGTGGAACTACGAAGGTTCACATAGATTGCCTGTTTTACCAATTGAAGATAATGAAGAAAGAAAAGCAACAAATACTGGTAATTGGAGAAGTGAAAGAGGTAAGAGTTGTGTAATGCCAGAAGGACACGATTTTAGAAAAATTGAGGGATGTGCTAGAAAAGGACAAGCGGTTTTATTACATTCACACGTTGTTCATGGTTCAGAACCAAATAGAGACCCTAAAAGAATGAGAAGAAACTTTTTAACTTCTTATTTAAAACAAGGAGCTTATTTCAATCCAGGTAATCAAATGAAAAGAGAACCTATTGATATTTACGAACTTCGTGATAAACATTGGAACTAATTTAAGAACCCTCTTCGGAGGGTTTTTTTTTGAAAAATATTTTAAGTTTTGCTTGACTTTTTGCGCGGAATTAGTTACCTTTACTATGTAATAAAAATGATAGATATGAGAACTACAAATCAAAAAGCAATCGATTATTTAGAATCGAACCCAATCGTAAGCAACTTCATTAACACATTAAACATCCAACGAAAAGATTATTTTGTAAAATCCGATTTGATAAGTCAATGGAAAGAATTGACTGTTGAGGTTGGAAACAGATACATTCGTTTATGGGATGGTGGAACTTGTTGGGGATTCATTAGTAGAGTTGATGGTGATTTAAAAGGAGCACCTATTAAAAAAGGTGATTTATTAAAACCCGCAACTTGGAAAGCTCCTGCCAAACATAGCAGAGGTAACATCATCGATGGTACTGCTCGTTATTCAGTATGGGGACCATCTTACATAAATAATTAAAAAATATTTTACAAAACACTTGACTTTTAATGCAAAATTGTGTATATTGTAAGGTAATAAAAAATGAGATATATGGAAAATTTAATTGGTAAAATGATTCATGTGGTAGTTTCTAAAAATGGTAAAACTGCCACAAAACTCCTTAAACTTTGTAAGGTTAAAGCACGTTCAGTTCTATTCATTGAAATAGATAAAGAAAATCGTAAAAACATTTTTCGTAAGATTAATAATAAAGACATCACAAATTATGAAAATGTTTATGAAGGTCTTTACCTTTATGTAAAAAATGGTGTGTTGCCTGATAAATGGGAATCCGAATGGGATAACATTGGTTCATATTCTCCAATGACACAATCTAAATTTGGAACTAGGTATTTTAGCAATCACTCCAAAGGATGGGCATCAAATGGAGCTCATTTTAGAACATAAAAAAATATTTTACAAAACACTTGACTTTTATTGCGGAATTGTGTATATTGTAAGGTAATTGAGAGTGAGAGTTATGAAACCCATTATTTACCAATTTAACGATTTAGTTTTCATCGGTTTTCGAATCTTGAAAATGTTAGGATATTAAAATT
>Ga0222713_10002779_pt1 | contig 18402 bp, 14 predicted proteins | sample C33_649DmetaG_FD_165061 | JGI IMG/M metagenome (GOLD analysis project Ga0222713, IMG submission 165061) | Estuarine water microbial communities from San Francisco Bay, California, United States - C33_649D | ecosystem: Environmental > Aquatic > Marine > Unclassified | place: USA: California...
GATTATAATATTTTAGCAGGGCGTATTGTTGTTTCAAACCATCAGAAGAATTCTGCTTCGGCGTTCACTGATGTTATTTCGAAATTATATAAATTCACCGACAAGAATGATATCCATACCCCCCTTGTCAGTGAGCAGTTATATCAACTCACACTTACACACGGTAATTTACTCAATGATATGTGTGTTCATTCGCGCGATTATTTAATCGATTATTTCGGTTTCAAAACACTGGAGCGTGCGTATCTTATGAAGATTGACGGTAAAATCGTTGAAAGACCACAACACATGTGGTTGCGAACCGCTTGTGGTATTCACGGTAACGATATAGCTTCTATTCGGCAGACTTACGACCTTATGTCCCAGAAATATTTTACTCACGCAACTCCCACTCTTTTCAATGCCGGGACTCCAAAACCCCAACTCAGTTCATGCTTCTTACAGGCGATGGAATCCGATAGTATAGAGGGTATTTATAATACTCTCAAAGACTGCGCTCTCATTTCCAAGTGGGCGGGAGGCATCGGACTGCACATTCATAATGTAAGGGCTTCGGGTAGTCATATTAGAGGGACTAATGGGAGTTCCAATGGTCTTGTTCCCATGTTACGAGTCTTTAATAATACTGCTAAATACGTTGATCAGTGTTTAGACAAAGAAACTATCATTTATACTACTGATGGTCCAAAACAAATACAAGAATGTTCTTCGTTAGAAACCGCTATTTTCGGGGTGAATGGTGATGCTGAAATTATACAGCAGGTTTTGGAACACGACTACGATGGACCCTTACTCAATATTCAAATCACTCACGCATTATTTGATTTAAAGGTAACACCACAACACCCCATTTATGCTCTACAAGGACAACAAAAAGGTCTAAATTATGATGTTATTAGTAATCGCTTAGAAAAGGGTCTCGCCAAATACCAATGGGTGGACGCGGGTGATTTGACTACCGATGATATGGTTGTGTATTCTATTCCAAAATACGATAAGGATTTCGCTAATCTATCAAGCGATGATTGTTATATGTATGGGGTCATACTAGGGGACGGTTGTGTTGATAATCGCGATGATTATAGCATTCATACACAAGTCAAATCTCACATTGGAGATTGGGTCATAAACTATTTAGAATCCAAGTTAATTACTTATAATATTACGGTGAATGATAATACTACTAGAATTAGATGGAACCGTAGCACTATGTTACCATTTACATATAACGATTTCTATGACCTTCAAAAAAATAAACGTATTTCGCCTAAGTGGTTAAACCTACCTCTCGCTAAAAGTAAATTTATTCTAAAAGGTCTCGTTGATACAGATGGTTGTAAATCTAACAACGAACTTGTTTTTGATACTACTTCTGTAAATTTACTGGAGTCTACTCGTTTTCTCTGTATGAAAATGGGCATTCTTACGAGTGGTTATATACGCGACCGTGTTGGTGAAGGTCATACCACCACAAACGGAAATTACATAGAAAATAAGAAAATTTCGTATTGCCTTCGTATTCCCAAGACTAAAGATATGTGCAAATTATTGGACATTGAATATAATGATAAACAATTCTTTAAATTTTTCAGATACAAGGACCATATTTTAAGTCGCATTCAGAATATTACGCAAACACATTATACTGGTGTTTTATACGACCTACAAATGAAAGATGAACATAATTACCTTATTCATAACGGTATCGTTCATAACGGAGGCGGTCGCAGAAATGGTAGTTTCGCAATTTATCTTGAACCTTGGCATGCAGACATTGAAATGTTCCTACAGATGCGAAAGAATACTGGAGACGAGGAATTAAAAGCACGTGACCTTTTCTATGCTCTCTGGGTTCCCGACCTTTTTATGGAACGTATTAAACAAGACGGTGAATGGACTCTTATGTGTCCCGATGAATGCCCCGGTTTATCGGATGTATATGGTGAAAAGTTCAAGGAACTGTATACTAGATACGAGAGCGAAGGAAAGGGTCGTAAAACGATGAAAGCACGCGACCTTTGGTATCAGGTTCTCGACGCACAAATGGAAACCGGTACTCCTTATATTCTTTATAAGGACGCATGTAATGAAAAATCCAACCAGAAAAATGTGGGTACTATCAAATCCAGTAATCTATGCACGGAAATCGTTGAGTATTCCGATAAGGATGAAACCGCTGTATGTAATCTTGCTAGTATCGCCCTTCCTACGTTTATGAAGGATGGTGTTATGGATTATAATAAATTACACGAGGTTACCAAGGTTGTCACACATAATCTCAATCGTGTGATTGACGTCAATTATTATCCCACCGAGAAAACTAGGAGAAGTAACATGCGCCACCGCCCTGTTGGTATCGGCGTCCAGGGACTTGCGGATGTATTCATGATGATGAATATTGCGTTTGATAGTGAACAAGCAGCAAAAGTAAATCGTGATATTTTCGAGACAATTTATCACGGCGCACTCGAAAAGTCTTGTGAACTCGCTGTAACAGAAGGTAAATACGAGACATTCAATGGGTCACCTGCAAGTAAAGGTATTTTACAGTTTGATATGTGGAATATCGATCCCGGTAATGAACGTTATGATTGGAATATATTAAAGACCGATATTATGGAAAAGGGACTGCGTAATTCACTTCTACTCGCACCAATGCCCACCGCATCCACTTCTCAAATTTTAGGATACAATGAGTGTATTGAACCGTTCACCAGTAATATTTATAATAGACGCACTTTGGCAGGGGAATTCATGCTTACCAATAAATATCTTATGAAGGACCTACTAGATTTAGGACTGTGGAACGAACAAGTCAAGAATAATATTATAGCCAACAATGGTAGCGTCCAGCAGATCGAGGGTCTATCGGATGATATTAAAAATAAATATAAGACTGTATGGGAAATTTCTATGAAAAAATTGATCGATATGAGTGCTGATAGAGGAGCGTTTATATGCCAGAGTCAGAGTCTCAACCTTTGGTTGGAAGATCCAAACTATAATAGTCTTACATCTATGCACTTCTATTCTTGGTCTAAGGGACTTAAAACTGGTATTTACTATATGCGACGTAAAGCGCGTTCCAAGGCACAACAGTTTACTATTGAACCGACGAAACGTGGGGAGGACGAGGGTTGTGAGATGTGTGGTTCTTAATGATTTTTTACACTGTTACTTTTCAAAGAGAAAAGGTTTATGTTCGTTTATTATTTTCTATATAAAGATATTTTCTATTATATAGAATGGCGGTGCTAAAAATTATTTTACTTGGTGATAGTAATGTTGGAAAAACTTCCTTTATACGTAAATATATGAAATTGAATGTTCCTGAAAAACATAACAGTACAATCGGTACCGCCATGTTTACCAAACATATAGAATATAATAATACTTCGATTGACCTTCGTATATGGGATACAGCCGGACAAGAACGTTACGCCTCTCTTACCACACTTTATTATAGATCATCGAATATAGTCATCATTATGTATGATGTTACCAATTCATATTCTTTCATTAGAGCGAAAGAGTATTTACTTAGTATCAAATCCAAGGGACCTGATAATATTGTCATCGGACTTATCGGAAATAAAAATGATATCGTAATTGAGAACCCTTCCAACCGAGCAATTCCATTTTCAGTTGGGAAAGAATATGCGGATATACACGGTATTTTTTTTGCCGAAACAAATTCGTTCAGTGATAATGATGCCAAATCTGTTTTTGGAAATCTATTAGACTTGGTTCCAAATGATATTATTTATTCTTATACAGGGGAATCACAGTCACTACTAGATAAAATGATTGATGATGATAATAGGAACACAAATTCGAATGTGTCTTGTTGTAATATTTCATAGAATATTATGTCGGATACGATAAAAAAAAATGATTGAGAATAGAATACCGATATTATTTATTATTTATTTACGAACCATATAACCCCGCACCGCCTTCTGTATTATGGTCGCATACTTCGTCTTTATAGCCTTCACGTTTCTCTCCGCAATGGTTATTTCATCATGGTTCAACTTTTCGTTTTTATACGAACCTCCGCGAACATTCTCTACTCCGTACTTTGACATCGCCAGTAAAACCATATCTTCAATATCCCACTCGTCCATATCGGGATACGAGTTTTTTACACGATGTGGACTATTCCTGATTGTCCACATCGTTCCCAGTTCCTTCTCCATATTTGATAATACAACCGCTGCATCCGCTTCTTTCGTCAATACGACGGAATACTTATTGTTGTGCTGACTGATCACGTGAATCGGCATAGTTTATAGTTTTTTTGGGTGAGTTTTATCATTCTATAAATTTTTCATTTTTTTTTCAATTTTTATAATAGTGTCTCGTCTAATAACCCATAACCGTGTTGTCTCGATACTATATCGTAACTATATTTTAAACCTGGTTTTACTATTAGTTCATAATTCGCACCGTTTATAAGTATAGGATACCGGTTCAAACAATCGTATATATACGGTGGTATGGATCTGGTTAGTTTATTATTTACATATATCCGTTTTGAACCAGTGAATAAATTATGCACAAGTAATATCTCTTGACCATCTACCGAGAACCCCCGTTCGTTTTTATAAAAAGGCATTTTCCTATTTATAGATTTTTCATTTTATTTCCTTTTTTTATATTTACTATTTTTTATATTTATTCTTTTTTTTTATTGGTTTATTAACAACCTATGTAATTACATAAAGATTTACCGACTTTTACTACTAGTTAAACTGTATGTTCTCTTTCCTTTCGGGAGGTACAACAAATAAAAAAGAATATATCGGTTTTGAGGATGTCAAGTATGCAATAACACATTCCGCCAGTTTTATTATCATTAATACCCTCTCTGCCAATGAACAGGATTTACTCATTCGGGGCACTATTCCATGTGACCGTGAAGAAACGGTGATTAACGAACAAATTTCGAATTATCGCACGCCGGATTTACCAGTGATTATATATGGTCGTAATTGTAGTGACGATAGTGTTCGGTTAAAACAGGAACAACTCGATAACCTCGGGGTAAAACACGTGTGTGTTTATATGGGGGGTATTTTTGAATGGCTCTTGTTACAGGATATTTACGGAAACGATGAATTTCCAACCACGACTAAATGTGGTGATTTATTGAAATACCGAAGTCCTCGGCGTCTTGAAAAACAATTATTATTGGAATATTAAGTTATACACCGACGAAGAATTCAATCCTCCCTTCTCAGGGAAAGCGGATTTATATTCTTCTCGGTCAATGACCGATAAACAGATGAACGTGCACGCAAAGTGTGCGGATTCAAATGTTCAACGGTTATACATAATTTACAAAAATTGATTCGTTTATAAATTTTTCTTTGTATCTTATAAAAATCAGAAAATCGTAAAATGAACTGGGAAATGATTCAAAAAGGAGTCAATCGTTTGGGATTATTCAAATACAACGATATTGTAATTACACCTTTTAACCTTTCAATTGCCGATTTATATAACCCTGAAATCGCCGTAGGCGATTACTCGGATATAACAAAGGCAATTTATCGGTTACAAAGTAACAGTTACCAAATCACATCAAAAAAACGCCAATCCTTCGGATTCGGCGTTTGAAATGTGAAATGGTGTAAGATACGTATTGATGATGCGCGAGAATTGGAGAATGGGAAATTATGGATTGGTTATATGTTTTTAGACCATATGGAATATTCACCGCTACTTTTTGGGGTTCCATATCAATAATGCGAATTGTTGTTATAGAGGGTGGTTTTCAACGGAAATAAAAGATTCGTTTGTGTTTATCTAGTGTGATGGTTGAATATATTAGTATTTATTATTACTAATATATTTAGTTTTGTTGTTTCTGCTGTTGTCTCTGTTTTTTACGCTGGTCGTATGCCTTACGTCCTCCGTAGGCGAATCTACGTTGGGACTTGTTTTTTCGTTGCTGTCTTCGCTTTAATGTTTTTGATTTTTGACCTCCTTCTGCCGTTCCTAGCGCTTTGTTTGCTTCTACTAGCGCATCGTTTGCCGTTTTTAGCGCGCCTTTTGCTGTTTCTAGCGCACTAGTTAATTCTTCATCACTTGATGTTGCTGCTATTTCTGCTGCTGTTGCTGCTTTTTCTGCTATTTCTGCTGCTGTTGCTGCTGCTGCTGCTGCTTCTGGTTTAGCAGTCAATTTACCTGCTACCGTATTCAAATCAACTGCTACCTTTTTCAATTCATCTGCTACCGCTTTCAAATCATCTGCTACCCCTGTTCCTTCTGCAGTTTTTGTATCTTCTACAGCCTTATCTATCAATTGATCTAAAACCCCGCGATATGCGCTATTTAAAAAAGCTTTGTATATTTCTACTGGTGTTGTTGTTGGTGTTGGTGTTTCTGCTGCTGGTGCTGTTTCTGGTGCATTTACAATTTTTAACAAAGCGTCTACTAATGTTGCTTTTACCCCTACAACAGCATGTTGTTGTGTTAACATTGCTAATAATTTACACACTTCTTTTAGGTCAATCTCTACTTTCATTGTATTGTTTTTATCATTCATTGCTTCTACCTCCTTTAACATGTCCATAATTAGTGTAAAGCCACTTTCAGTTGTCGCATTTTCATTGACATATATCCAATCATTACCATCTTTCTTCATTCCAGTATTTTTCCATTTATTTGTGTTTGGTTTATATACTGACCCCGGTGTTGGTTTTTGAATCTCATTAATATGTCCGAGAATTCTTAGTAACGGCCAATATGCGGTAGTATAACCCCGGTCATAAATCCTATCTGTTAAAAAGGTTTTAAGATTATCATTATACGTAACTTTTCCGAACGTTTTTTTGGTTTCAACCTCACCATTATTAAATAGTTTGTTGTGAGTCAGTAATGTAATAACAAAATTAAAAAAGGTTAAAAAATCTTTAAATAATGTCTTCATTTCCTCGGTAATATCAGGAGTGGAACCAACACCTGCCGTACTAGTAATTTGTAACAATGGTTTAGTACCTGTAGCATAACCGACGGGGCGGTCTATTTCTGTTATTTGTTTATTATTATCAATTGTCTTTTTATTATATAATGCCAAAGAGCCAAATGTATTAAGGGACATCTCGAAGCGTGGGTGGACAAAGTCTATGCTACCGCCACTTGATGAGGACTCCGAAAGTGCGATTTCTGCATTCTCTTTGCTCTTATTCGCAATATGGTTTATTATTTGCAACATAGCTTGTTTTAATTTATAGTATTTCCCAATCGGAAATGATACGGATTTTAGATTACTAATTCCACTATCATCGGTTTTCAACTTCTGTACTATCTGGTTATTCGAATTAAGAGTGAATAAAATAAAATCCCTACCTTCATTATTATTATTTCCTGTTTTCTTAATCTCAACCGTTTTAAAAATACCGTTAACAAATTTATTCCAATCAACGTCTGCTAAGTTATTTATTGTATGTGATTGTGGCGGATAGACCTTGATTATTAAATTGTCATTACCATTATCTTTAATTATTTTTGTATTTTCGATTTTTATTGGATAATCAGATAGTTCCTTTGTTTTAAGTGCAGCAATGAAATCACTAGAGTTTGACCCCCCGTAAACAGCATCCCCACCGCCTTCTATAGTTTCCATATTACGATTAAATTCAGTATCACTCATTATTGATATATATTACTCATATAAAAAAAAAAATGATTTATTTCCAGTAAATCATAACAAATACGAATCAACATAGGTTCTCTATCTATTCGTGAAATCCAGAATTCATAGTTCCCATTATGTATCCTAAACCCAATACAAAATTCTATACCCACCGTTTCAAAGACAAAAGATTCGCTATACCGAAGGGGTTTCAACGACATTTTATCTAAAATTACCATCATATGAAAGTAACTTCGTGGTTTCGTGTCTTCACTGAAATGAACCATTCCGACCAATTCATCTGGTCCAAACGGACTGGAACCCTTCGTATGTTGAAATTCATGAACCCCATAAGTTTCATTGAATGATTGGACGATTCTCAACTGAGGGGTTTTTATCAGGTTCTTTAGACCATTGAAGATTTCAAATGGCGCCCATTTTGAGCTTTTTTATATTGATACAAGGGAGTAATTATAATCGTTTGTAAAAATTGATGTTATAAATCATAAATAAAATATCCGTAATCTAATCCTTTATTTCTAATAATGAATACCATGACAATTAATCGTGTCCTTGTATTCGATACTGAGACCAACGGTCTTTTACCTAAGCGTGATAAACACACCCAACTTCCTATCATTAGTGAATATCCTTATATTCTCCAATTGAGTTTTGTCGTATATAATATAGAGATGGGCGTAATAGAGCAGACGTATAATAATTATATCAAAGTTAGCGATGATGTAATTATTTCTGATAAGATAACTGAAATTACCGGGATTACGAAAGAGACATGTATGACGAAGGGGATTCCCATTGAGAATGCTTTATACGACTTTTACCACGCCTATATGTCGGCTGACCGTATCGTAGCGCATAATATAGCATTTGATAAGAATATGATTGAATTGGAGATATTCCGTAACAGAGAACATTTACGAACCATTCCCGAGTCGTATTTCTTATTTAATGATATGTTCAATAGTCTTCATAATACGGATACATACTGTACGATGCTGAATACCAAAAACTATTGTAATATTATGATAAATGGTAAATATGGAGCATATGCGAAGGCACCCAAATTAGTAGAGTTACACGATAAATTATTTGGATTTACCCCGAATAATTTACATGATGCGTTAGTTGATACGATTACGTGCTTAAAATGTTATTTGAAACACGGGCATAACCTACAATTACCTAGAGAAATAGATACGTTCTTACAGTCGGGTGCTGAGTGGATAGTATAGGGATAAATAATACCTGATAAATAAATAAAAAATAAATAAATAATACCTGATAAAAATAATACCTGATAAAAATAATACCTGATAAAAATAATACCAGATAACCTTTTTTACACTATTCCTGAATTTTGAGTTATATTTTCTATTACCTTACCTATTGTAACCTCGCGCGGAGCGCTCGGAAACAAATTTCGTTGTATGTTTAGACATTTCATGGAAAATTCAGAATCTCCGTCCTTATATTCTTCTGCGTTGGTTGCCTTTTCTTTCATGAGAGTTTGTAATGTTCTCCTTGTTACTTCATTAATTCCATTTTTCAATACATCGAGAGAACCTTCCTTGTCCCATTCATTATTTTCTTTAATATAGATTGTCTTTCGTTTTTTATCACTACAATGAATGGGACGTTTATCTTGTCCCAATTCTTGTAAACTCTCAATGAATAACTTAGAAATCCCTTTAATATACCCGTTTTCTGCCTGGTTCTCCAAATCTTCAAAAGTAACTTGGATTTGTTCTATGAACTCTGAAAAGTTCAACGCGTCTTTACAATCCTCGTTTAAAAATACTTGTAAATTGAACTGATTGTTGTTATTGGTTGTATTACCTATTTTTGGAACCATTTCTTGTATTATCTTATTTTGTTCTTGTATAGTCCTACTCTGTTCTTGTAGCATCTCCATCAAATCATTGTTTTTACTCATTAGTTCAAGAAATGCACGTTCTTTATTTTCGGATAAATTTATAATTGTGTTCTCTAAATTCGTATCAATTTCATTATTTAACAAACATATAATTTTATGACGCGATAACCCAGATGTGTATTTATACGATTTTCCACATTTACAAGTGTATGCTGTGATGTGTTTTGATGTAATTGCTTTATCATTCATTATCATTTTATGTTTTGCAGTGTTTATATGTCTGTTATAATCTCCTTTTTTAAAGCATTTGAAATCACAATTTTCACACACTATTTGTTTGATGTGTTTTGATGTATTATCGGTTATCATTATTATCCTAAACTATGGTAATATATTTTACATCAAAACTAAACGCATTAAGATTTCAAAAAAAAGTTATGCTAACGATTATTTCTATTAAAAACGAGTTTCACTGCATTATGCTAAGAACCCACTTTTTTAAGTAAACGTAAAAAAGTCGTTGAAAAAGTATTTTTAAAAAAGTAAAAAATGGACATTTATTTTTGTCCATTTTTCAGAAAATCAAAAGAGAATCCAAATCTTGTTTTTTTATAAAATTGATCTTATTCGTTCTGTATAGAAAAAAAAGATAAACAAACACATATAACAATGGATCTAAAGCAAACCAAACTTACCAAGACAGAATGGGAAAACACAGAGATACCAGCGGCAGATGATGAGAAGCGTATTCTTAGATTGATCTGCGATGGTTTTCACGATGTATCAATAAAGACGAATTTGAACCAATCATTATATCAATTAATAAAGATTCCGAATTCACCTGAGATGGAAGCTTATTTATACGAACGGTATTTCAGTAAAGAAGTAAATAAATTAATGAAAAAATACGGAAACGAAACGATAGGTGAGTTTAATCCGGTTACAAAATCAACAAACACTCTAAAAAAAACGGATATGTTCAAGATTGATAATATGGATAATAACATTCTGGTAAAAAAGGAAAAGATATTCGAATTCGTTATTTTGGATATGATAACAGTTATATTGAAATCATTGGCAAAAGGAACCTCTAAGTACTCGTTAGCTCTATATACACTGGTCCAATTACTAGGTTCATCTATACCAAGCACAAATAAGATAATTATGGAACTAGCGGACCGTGTTATTGAATACGGTAATAAAAAAACGTCCATATTGAATACGATACATCGGGCATATGAATATATAGAGAAAAACCCAGTATTATTGAAATACGAGGACTTATCTTTGTTTGAGCACCAGAAGCGTATATACAATTTGTTCCAACAAAAATATAAAAACCAAGCCAAATTGGTATTATATTGTGCACCCACTGGTACAGGAAAAACACTTACGCCACTGGGATTATCCGAAGGATATAAGGTTATATTTATATGCGTATCAAGGCACGTTGGTCTAGCATTGGCGAAATCCGCGATTTGTATGGAGAAGAAGATAGCATTTGCGTTTGGTTGTGATAGTGCCGAAGACATCCGCCTACACTATTACGCAGCAAAGGATTATACGAAGCATAGAAAGTCGGGAGGAATCGGAAAAGTAGATAATAGTGTTGGAGATAAGGTAGAGATTATGATATGCGATGTCCAGTCATATTTAACCGCGATGTATTATATGTTGGCGTTCAATAAAGAGGAGAATATCATTACATATTGGGATGAACCAACAATTACAATGGATTACGAAGACCATGAATTACATAAAAAGATCCACGAGAATTGGCAAGAGAATAAGATATCAAAAATGGTATTATCGTGTGCTACACTACCGAAAGAGAATGAAATCAACGATGTATTGGCAGATTTCAAGTGTAAATTCGAAGGTGCAGAAATAGTTTCGATCAATAGTTATGATTTCAAGAAGTCGATATCTCTATTAAATAATAATAATATGTGTGTTTTACCCCATTTATTATACTCCGATTATCAAGCAATGAGGCGGTCTGTATCACATTGTATAGAAAACAAGACGCTGCTTCGTTATTTCGACCTTTCCGAGATAATTCGTTTCGTAAAATACATAAATGATAATGATTTGATAAACGACGACTATAAGTTAGAGGCACACTTTAAGTCTTTATCTGAAATCACTATGATAAATTTGAAGATGTATTATTTGGATTCCCTCAACCAATTAGAGGAAGATGTATGGAGTAATATTCACGAGAATTTGAAAGGAAGTCAGAAGTTAAAATTCCCCGTAAATACACCAAATGATAAGAAATCAAATGGTATTTTACTCACGACAAGCGATGCACATACATTGACGGATGGTCCCACTATATTCTTAGCGAAGGATGTGAAGAAGATAGGTGATTATTATATAAAATTTTCCGATATTTCCAAGAAAGTATTCAATGATATTACACAACGAATTGAACATAATAATAAAGTAACCGAAGAATTAGTAAAGAAACAGAAGATACTGGAAGATAAAACATCAGAAAAAGAAGATACAGGTGGTGGTGGAAAGCACTCGTCTTTAAAACAAAACACGAAATCCAAAAACACCGGTGATAAGAAAGCAGAACGTCGTGAAAAAGAAAAAGACCCGGAAATCCGCGAATTAACACAAGACATTGAGAAATTACGTAAGACCATCACATCCGTTAAACTCCCCGATGTCAATATCCCCAATTCAAATGCCCATCAACAACACTGGACGTTAAATCCGACACCAAACGCTTTCGTATCGGACATAGACGAAGAAACAGTATGTGATATAATGGAATTGGATGTAGAGGACCATAAGAAGGTGCTACTACTTATGGGTATCGGAATGTTCGATACGCATAATAACGTGAAGTATGCGGAAATTATGAAGGGTCTGGCGTATTCCCAACGTTTGTATCTAATCATCGCGTCGGATGATTATATTTATGGGACGAATTATTCGTTCTGTCACGGATTTATTGGTAAGGATTTGACACATATGACCCAGCAAAAGATTATTCAGGCGCTAGGTCGTATTGGACGAAATAAGATTCAACAGGAATATACAGTACGCTTCCGCGACAATGACTTAATTGAACGATTACTCAATCCAGTGGATTATAATCTAGAGGCGATTAATATGAACAGATTATTTATTACGAATGAATAGTATTACACCAAACCCAGTTATACCATAGCCAACGAATCACTATTTATTACACCACTATTTATTACACTACTATTTATTACACCACTATTTATTACACTACTATTTTTTATTTGAGGTTTATTCATGTGTACCAAGATATGAATACCGATAGCAGTAAAAATATGAAATACCGAAGTTCCCCAGTATGCTTGATAGTATATAGTTTGTAATTTACAAACATAGCCGCAAACAATAAAAAGACTACTAATATTAAAATATACATTATCCAAATAATACGAATAAAGAAAAATACCACAAATAATATTAATTATACCCGTAAACGGAACGATATTTGCGTTATAGTAAGTCAATATATTATTATATAGTCCCGAATAAATAGACGAAACGATAAAAAGAGTGGTAGACGAATGCACGACCCATATAACTTTCTCTTTATGTTTTGAATAAGGTAATGAGTATAACGAAGTAGTGATGACTACCCAATATATGTTAGTAACATCAGTGAAATTAATATATGGTTGCGCGTTAGACCATAGACTGAAACTACTAATTGCTAATGACATAAGAGGGATTTTCATTATTGTCGGTGTTCTAGGTAGAGCGTATAAAACAGAAGACCATGCATTCTCTGGATGGAGAATATACCATTTTGTGATATTATACGACTCTTTTAAATGTGAAGGAATCGTATTCTGAGATAAAAAATAAGCACCTATTAAAAAAACAATTGAGGAACCTACCCAATGAGGTGCAATTGTTCGTAATTGCTGTGTCTTTTTTTGTATATTATATGTTATAATACTATTCATTTTATTATAGTAAATAATTATTTTTATCTGGTTATTTTATAAAATTAACTAAAATTCATATTGTCGTAACCGCATCTATAATATTCTGCGCCATACTAAAACCTGCTATCCAAAATCCAAAAGTAAGGTCGGTGCTCTCAATAGCGTGTTTCGTCATAACTAATATTCTGCTGCGGTCGGTTTCTGTGATATCGCCGTAGTTTTCATCGATATACTTATTTGCCTGTCTTATAATATCAGCATGAACCGACCCAATGAAATCCGGTCCAGTTTCCAAGTTATGGTCAATTAAGTCACTAATCTCAGAATGGGAAAGAGTGCGGTTTCCAGTTTTTATTGGTGGATCACATATGGGTGCCCGACAACCTGCGCAATTATGACCTACTCGCATATGCTTAATAAAACATTGAACGCAATATGCGTGCCCGCACCTGAGGTTAACCTGCTCATCCTCAACATCCTCGTAACATACCATACATTCAATTGGCGGTATTTTCTTATCCATAATAAGTTCCGCCATTCCCATACGCACATCGTGTGCGTCTAAATCATCGTGTGAAATATAGGACAAATCATCGTCAATCAAATTAAATTGTAAATCCGGGCAAGTTCTAATATTATGCCCGTTACGTAAACAGTTACTACAAGGCATTATTTAAAGTTATAACAAATTTGTTTGGTTTTTATTAGAATAATGCAATTAAACAAAAGTAATCAATTTTTATGATTTACGAAAAACATAAAAATAATTATCTCACGGAATAAGATTTATCTCACGGAATAAGATTTATCTCACGGAATAAGATTTATCTCACGGAATAAGATTTATCTCACGGAATAAGATTTATCTCACGGAATAAGGAATAACAAATGGATTACCACTGAGAACACTGGTTAAGTCTGGTGTATTACGCTCCATATTAATATTTTGATTGAGTGAATTACCACCAGAAAGTGTTCCCATAGAGTGTATAGAAGGAGTTGGTGTGGGCATATTTTTAGTTAACGAGCGACTATTAATAAGGTCCCTATCTTTATGTTTAGCACTCATATTGACGTCAGCGGTAAATAACTTCATATTACCGGAAGGAGTGCGACCATTATTCACGGTTGATGATTTAATCTCGTTATTACGTTGATTATATTCGGCCGCATAGGAACGTGTATCCTGTCTACCAGCAGAAGCACTAGAACCACCGGTATAATCACGAGAGGTTTGTGAGCGAGATGTGTGTGCTACTTGGTGTTCACTAACTTTATAACCACCACCATTTTGGTTCGCGTTCATTAGAGGATGGAATTTACCAACCTCAGTTGTTTGACGAATAGTAGGGGCAGCGTGTTGGCTATGGTCATAAAGATAAGAAGATGCTACTGAAGCCTTAACTTTTTGATAAGGTCGCAGATTACCTACGGTGTTCTCTTTCTTAGATGGTCTAAGAACATCCAATAATGGCGCTACGGCAGCTCCGAAAGCACCCCCTACTGCACCAAAGTATTTATCATTGGTAGTTGTGGTGCGATTATTTGGGTAAACTTTTTTACTTTTAATACCATAGTCTGACGCAGTTGCCGACCCCCCATTCTTGGCTCCTGCGGGGGTGAAAGCAGGCCCGTCCAATTGTTGTTTATGTGTAGGCATATGCTCACCGTCGACATAGAGCGATGTATTATAATATCCGGCACCACCGGCGTATTCAACAGCGGTGCTAGGTCGGCTAACGTCTTTATCTATATGAGTGGATCTCAACGTTTGACCTTTCTGAGCGCCAGTAGTTGTAAAATATCTATCTTTAGTCATCTCAAACGAAGTATCTGGTCGATGTTTTTCCTGGATACCCTGATGACCCATCTGTTTGATGTGTGAGTTGGCTGGTCCTTCACGACCAATGATACTTACTCCTCCAGCCTTGGGATTTGTGAGAACACGTAATTCGTCGACTGTTTTCGCAGTCCACGCTTCACGTTGAGCCATACCGGAATTAAATCCACCCCCGCCATCGGTTGTGTAACCTAATCCAAGACCAGGTCCAACCTGTTCTTGCTTAAATGGGTTAACATTTGCCATTTTAGAACTAGGATTAACTCGCGACCTCATAAACTCTGTATTATTGGGAGTCCCGTTCGCCCATTGTTGGTTCTCCTTGGGAGCAAAAAGAGGAGCCTGTTCCTTCTTTGAATATGATTGCGAACCAGAACCTACATAATTATCCAAAACACTCTCATTTGCGTTCATGTCATTTATACGACTACGAATATTACCTGCGAAGAAAGGCACCATGTTATTATGTTGAAAATGACTAGCGCTAACACTCTCGCCCGTCAATGATGTATATTGTGCCTCAATACCGGTGTCACTATTTGAGTTAACCTTATTCGAATTCATATTCGAATTGAAGTATTTATCAGTATAGACACGCTGACCGTCATAAGCATTATCTTTTGAAAGTTTACTAGAACGGTCACTTTCCGCAGCGAAAGTGCCTTCGGGATTATAATTACGGTCAGCAATATCAACATTTGGTAATCGCGAGGACGTAAAATTTTCAAGACGTTCATTTGCATTTATTCCAGTAGATACATATAATCCAGACATTGCCAATAATGGTATGATTACTTCCATGATAATATATAAATATATATTATTGTATCATATTTATCCAATCATATTATACTTTATTTGATTTACACCATTGCGAATTTGGTTCCTTTACCATTTTCACCCTTTGCTTGAGTTGAAAGAGTTAGACCCCCCATACCATTTGGATCGGATTCATCCAGTCCTTCAATAATTGTATTATTACGAACTTTATTTTTCTCTAAAATGCGCGAGGGTTCGTTATAAGAGAATGGTATCTCGGTTTTCTTCTGAACATCGTGGAAAGAGGTAGTCCATCTACTATGCTCTAAATCTCTATACATCCAGGCAGGATGACTCGCGCGACTTTCATCAATAAATGCGTCTTGGGACCCGTAAATCCGGTTATTGGTAGATGGTGTTAATGATGAATAATCCTTATCGTCAACGGATAATTTATGACCAATTCCTCTTAAATCGCTCTCTAAATTTACCGTGTTTGTTTTTAAATTTGCTCCCCATTTTTGAAGGCGAATCTGTGGGTCTTCTATAAATGGTGTAAGTATACCCGGTCCAGGTGCGTCCAATTGATATCGGCATAATCCACTACTTTGTTGTAATTGCTTTCTAATTCTAGTTGGGTCATCGTGGAATCGTGTGAAAGACATTAATATATATAAGGTGTATATAAATTTGTTACATTTAGCATATTTCAATCTTCGACAGTATAAATATAAACGTTTGAGATGATTATAACTAATAGAGATGTTATCCAGTATATGTCTAAATATGATAGTAAAAAACGAAAGCTCTATCATTCGTCGTCTCATTGATAGTGTATTACCAATTATAGATAGTTATTGTATTTGTGATACAGGTAGCACAGATAAAACACCGGAAATAATCGAGAGTTATTTCAAATTGAAAGGTATACCTGGTAAAGTAGTACACGAACCATTTCGCGACTTTGGATATAATAGAAGTAAGGCATTAGAGTATTGTAATGGTTTGGACAATGCGGATTATCTATTATTAATAGATGCGGATATGGTGCTAAAAATACCGGATAATTTCGACGTAACTGCATTTAAACGGCGCGTAACTAGTGCCGATGCACATTATGTATTACAAGGTACTGACTCTTTTTACTATAAGAATATTCGGTTAGTAAGAAACAAACCTGGTATCAATTACTGGGGTGTAACACACGAGTATATGAATTTACCCAATGGAACAAAATATGGATTTTTTAATAAGGATGATATTTTTATATGGGATATTGGCGACGGGGGGTCTAAAGCGGATAAATTTGAACGAGATATTCGTTTATTAAGAAAAGGGTTGGAAGATATACCCAACAACGACCGTTATACGTTTTATTTGGCGAATAGTCTGCGCGATGCAGGTAAAACCGATGAGGCGATAGAAACATATAAGAAACGTATATCCTTGGGTGGATGGATGGAAGAACAATGGTATAGTCATTATTCACTGGGTAAGATATACAAACAACGAAATCTAATGGATAAAGCAGTGTTTCATTGGTTAGAAGCATATTCTTATAATTCGAACAGAATAGAGAACCTATACGAGATTATAAATTATTATAGAATAAATGGGAAAAACGAGTTGGCTTATATATTTTATAAGATAGCAAGAGAAAAACGTTCTGGAATTAAAAATTGGGATTTCTTATTCTTGGAGAAAGATATATACGACTTCAAATTGGATTATGAATTATCTATATTGGGTTACTACGTCAATCCGGATAATTACGATTTAATCCGGTGTTCAATGGATTTGTTGAACTATCCTATTATGGAACCCAATATATATAAAAACATTATTAGTAATTATAAATTCTATGTTCCGAAAATAGAAGGTATACACGAGGAAAAATACAAACTTCTTTCCTGTGTAGGCGATGAATTAACGAAAGATAAAACATTCATCGGAAGCACTCCATCAATCTGTCATCATAATGGAGAACATATAATTATAAACAGACGTTTTGTGAATTATAAAATAGATAAGAATGGTAATTACGAGAACCAGGAAAAGATTATAACCAAGAATGTTATCGCGTATTTCGGCAAAAACTGTGAAAATACTACTACAGCTATGCCTATCTATATATTAAACTATAATACAAAATACGATGGGTATTACGAAGGATTGGAGGATATACGATTATTATCCTATAAAGGTAGACTATTATATAATGCGAATAGAAGCATAGCCAGTAATATGGTAATAGAACACGGTGAAATAGTAGCGAATGGAACAACTTGCGAATGCCTACTCAAAAAAGAGAACCAGA
>Ga0222713_10002782_pt1 | contig 18385 bp, 17 predicted proteins | sample C33_649DmetaG_FD_165061 | JGI IMG/M metagenome (GOLD analysis project Ga0222713, IMG submission 165061) | Estuarine water microbial communities from San Francisco Bay, California, United States - C33_649D | ecosystem: Environmental > Aquatic > Marine > Unclassified | place: USA: California...
GTCGAACAGGTTGCGCTGGTAAAACGCCACCTTGTCGGTCACGCCGGCAGCCCGCGCATTTTCAACGGCCTCGCGCACCCGGTCCGGATTGAGATCCACGCCGAAACCGCGGGTGCCGAATTTTTTCGCCGCGGTCACCACGATACGGCCATCACCTGAACCGAGATCGATCAGGTAGTCACGCGAAGTCACTTTCGCCATGTCCAGCATGCGGTCGACGATGACCTGTGGTGTCGGCACATAAGGCACGTCGACCTGCGCTGCATGCGCCGCAGCACCAAAAAACACGGCCAGCGACCAGACCAGACCTTTAACGATTTGTCGCATCATTTGATTTGATTTCATCCCGGCGCACCGGTGAAAACTGAAACAGCCACATCGCATTGCATCCAGTCACCTGTTCGCGACTGTGGCTGTGGTAGATTGGCTGCGAATTATAACCGACCACTTCCCCTCCACCCCATGCACTTTGCCCTGATTTTTCTGTCCGGGGGCGCAATTCTGGCTCTGGAATTGCTGGCCTCCCGCATCATGACCCCGTATTTCGGAGTCAGCCTCTACATATGGACCGGGATACTTTCCATCACCCTGGTTTCCCTCGCACTGGGCTATTGGTGGGGGGGACGCCTGGCCGGCAACAGGCAGAAGCTGGGCCTGCTGTTTTCGATCATGCCCGCGCTGGCAGGTATCGCCATCGTCTTTGCATGCGCGATTTATCCGTTCGCTTTCCATCCCCTCGCCAGCTGGAGTCTGGTTGGCGGCGCCTTTGCGGCGTGCATGATCCTGCTTTTCCTGCCGCTGGTAGCCACTTCCGCGATGAACCCTCTGCTGGTGGCACTGCTGCTGCAGCAGCAAAACGGACGCAGCGGAGACGCTGGCGCCGGCATGGTGTTCTTCATCAGCACCCTGGGATCGGTAGCCGGCGTCATCGTCACCGCCTTTGCCCTGATTCCCCACGTTTCCAATTACACTGCGGTGCTGCTGGTCGCGTTACTGCTCGGACTGCTGTCCCTGGTGGCCGCAATGACGCGCAATCCTTCGCTGAAGCAGCGCGGTGCCGTGACCGCCGCAGGGGTGATCGCCGTGGCCGGAGCGCTGCTTTTCATCTGGCAGGCCGACCGTTATACCGGGCGCCTGGGACCGGTCTCGTTCAACGGCGCAGACTGGCAGATCGAGGCCACGCACAGTTCGCTGTTCGGTACGGTCAAGGTCCTGCGCAGCGGCAATGACAGCAACGGCCGTTTCCTGCGCCTTTATTTCCAGGACGGCCTGGTCCAGAACACCGCCGACTCCGCACACCACTCGATTTCCTTTTACACCTGGGCGCTGGAAGCCCTGACCCGGGCCTATCATCCGCAACCACGCAAGGTACTGGTGCTGGGACTGGGCGCCGGCATTGTACCCACCCGCTTTGCGCAGGCCGGTGCCGATGTCGAAGTGGTTGAAATCGATCCCTCCTCGACAACCATCGCCCAACGCTATTTCGGCTTCGACCCCGCACGGACAAAAATGCATCAAGCCGATGCGCGAACCTTCGTTGCCGCATGCAGGGGCCAATTCGACACGGCGATAGTCGACCTCTTCAACGGCGACGGCACACCCGAATACCTGATCACCCGCGAGTTTTTCCATGCCCTCGGCAATTGCCTGAAACCCGGCGGCATCGCAGTTTTCAACACCTTCGCCAATCTCGATAACCCGCGCAGCTATACGCACCTGCTCGCCACGCTGTCCAGCGAATTGCCGCATGTGGTAATGCACCGCCCGGACTGGCCCGGCGCCAGGGAAATCAACAGTTTTCTGGTGGCCGCCCGCGCACCGTTGCAGGAACCCCGCCGCGTGACCATTACCGACGTACCGGAGCGTCACACCTCCACACTCTGGGACATGCTGGCCAGGCCGCGAACGGTCGATGCCTCGTTGACCGCCCAGGGCATCATCATCCATGACACCCGGAATGCCGCGGCACTGGACCTCGCGGCCAGTCAGGCCGCGTTCAGGCGCGGTGTGCTGGCTACGGCGCCACCGGCCCTGCTGATGAACTAAGAGCGCTTAACAGAATGTAACGCGCTCTGACACTCAGGACGACTTGCTGCGCACCGCACTCCAGCGTGCCACCTTGCCTCCGCCCAGTTCCACGGTGCCCGTCATGCGGTCGCCTTCGACCCTGCCACGGAACAGCTGCTTCTGCCGGCCGTCATCACGCACAAAACGGATTTCCGGACCGCTGACTTCCATCTCGGTGAACCGGGCCTGGGTCGCTCCCCGGGCGATGTTGCCATTGACGCCGTCATAGTTCTGCCGCAAAGCAAGCTCCTGCTCGTCACCGCCCTCGACGCTGAGGCGCCAGTTTCCTCCGACTTTCGCCGGCACCACCCACAGATAAATGACCGCCTGCGGAATGCCGATGATCATTTCCTTTTCCGGTGCGTCGATTGTCACCGCATCGGCATGGGGCCATGAGTCAAAGTGATAGTCGTGCGAAACGATGCGCGTTCCCGGCTGCAACTCACGGAACAGCTTCGGCAACAGGGCACGCATCATGGTCGGCAGCAGGTAAAGCGTGACCACAGTGGCCTTGCTGACGTCGGCCTTGAAGATATCCTTGGTCTCGAAACGCACACGATTGGCAAACCCCATGTTGCGGGCACGCTGGTTGCTGAGCTGCACCAGTTCGGGATCGATATCCACACCATAGCCGCTGGAACCGAAGCGGCGTGCCGCCGTCAGCACGATGATGCCGTCACCGGAACCGAGATCGATGACATGATCTTTGGACGTCACCTTCGCCATCTCCAACATCTGGTCGACGATCAGGTTGGGAGTCGGCACATAGGGTCCGCCTGCCCGTTCATGTTCCGGTGGTATCTCCTGGCCCTGTGCGACAGCAACACCCAACAGGAACAGGCTGAGAGCCAGCAGCGATTGTTGCAGCATGCGACGCATGAAACACCTCCGGAAATGGACCGCAGCAATACTGCTGCGAGAAACGCGGAGGATGCTAGTGCGTTACCCGTTGTACCTGCAAGGATTGTTTCTAGAATTCACTGACGTCACTTTTGAGTGACGCCAATGTTCGCCGGAGGATCAACGGGGGTTTGATTTGCCCTTGCTCTCGGCACAACTGGCGGCGAGCTCATGCATCGATACCTCGCCGGTGTAGGTCAATTGCAGCGCCCTGCGCATGATCGCCAGTTCCTCGGGCTTGAAACGCTCCCGCAACTCGGGCTTGTCTGCCTCAGCCAGCACCTGCCTCAGGGTCGAACCCTGATCGCGCAACGCAATGCCTGCCTGTGCCGTGGCCACCAGTTGATCGCAGCTCAGTTCAGCGCGCACAGGCAGCGCCGGGATCAATAAGGCAATCCCCACCATCGCACCAGCCGAAAATTTGCACGGCAAGGGCATCAGAACGCTGCCGGATCCAGCGCCAGCGTGCTCGACGCCCCCGCAGTCACGGTTCGCGCCAGCGCGCCGGCCTGCGGCAGCAGGTGTTCAAGGTAGAAACGCGCTGTCCCCATTTTGGCCTCAAGGAATTCGCTGTCGGCGCCCGGGGTCTCGAGGCGTTCACGGGCAATCAGCGCCGCACGCGCCATCATCCAGCCACCCGCCACCGTGCCGAACAGTTTCAGGTAAGGCACCGCCACGGCAGCTGCAGCCTGGGGCTCGGAACGATAATTGGCAACCAGCCATTTCGTTGCGTCTTCAAGCCCGCTCACGGCGCGGCTGAGTTCCTCACGCATGCCGGCAAACCGGTCACCCGCTTTTGCCAGTGCCGCATCCAGTTCGCGCATCTCCGCAATCATCGCCAATGCCGTTGCGCCTTTCTCGGCGCCGACCTTGCGACCGATCAGGTCATTGGCCTGGATGCCGGTGGTTCCCTCATAAATCGTGGTAATGCGCGCATCGCGAAGGTACTGCGCGGCGCCGGTCTCCTCGATGAAACCCATGCCGCCGTGAATCTGCACGCCCAGCGAGGCCACGTCGATCGCGGTCTCGGTACACCAGCCCTTGACCACCGGAGTCAGCAGATCCAGTCGGCCCTGATGCTGCGCACGCCGGCCGCTGTCGGGATGATGCTTCGCCCGATCAAGCTCGCCTGCTGCAAAATAACCCAGCGCACGCATGGCTTCGGTCTGTGCGCGCATGGTCATCAGCATGCGCCGCACGTCGGGATGATGAATGATGGTGACCCGGTCGCCGCTGCGCTGCCCGATCGCCCGTCCCTGCACCCTTGTTTTCGCATACTCCAGCGCATGCTGGTAAGCCCGCTCGGCAATCGCGATGCCTTCCATGCCCACGCCCAGCCGCGCATGATTCATCATCGTGAACATGTATTCGAGCCCGCGGTTGGGTTCGCCGACCAGGTAGCCGATGGCGCCGGCCTTGTCGCCATAAGCCAGCACGCAAGTGGGGCTGCCGTGGATTCCCAGCTTGTGTTCGATCGAGACGCAGCGGATGTCGTTGCGCTCACCCGGGGAGCCGTCGGGGTTGAGCACGAACTTCGGCACCACGAACAGTGAAATGCCCTTCACACCCTCGGGCGCATCGGGCAGGCGCGCAAGCACCAGGTGGACGATGTTCGCCGCCATGTCGTGCTCGCCCCAGGTGATGAAGATCTTGGTGCCCTTGATTCGGTAGTGGTCACCCTCCGGCGTTGCCGTGGACCGTACTGCCGACAGGTCGGAACCCGCCTGGGGTTCGGTGAGATTCATGGTGCCCGACCACTCGCCGGAAACCAGTCTGGGCATGTAGGTGCCGAGTAGCTCCGGCGAGGCGTGATGCGACAGGGCCTCCTGCACGCCAGTAGTCAGCATCGGGCACAGGCAGAAAGCCATGTTGGCGCTGTTCCACATCTCCTGCAGCGGCATCGCGATGCAGTGGGGCAACCCCTGCCCGCCGTAATCAGTGGCACCGCCCAGCCCGTTCCAGCCCGCCTCGACAAACTGGTGATAGGCTTCCTTGAAACCCGTGGGCGCAGTGACCATACCGTCTTTCCATTGCGCACCTTCCTGATCACCGCTGCGGTTCAGGGGGTCGAGCACACCCTGCGCAAACTTGCCCGCCTCGGTCAGCACCGCCTCGACCAGTTCGGCGTTCACTTCCTCGCAGCAGGGCAGGGTCGCAATGCCCTCCAGTCCGGAAAATTCGTTAATCGCGAACTGCATGTCCTTGAGCGGTGCGGTGTAGGTCGACATGGCGTAACCCTCAATGAAAAAGGGCATCCGTCACCGGATGCCCTTGCATGTTACCGCAACCGCAAGACGCTCAGAGCGCGGCGGTCAGCTCCGGAACAGCATTGAACAGGTCCGCTTCCAGCCAATAGCTGGCCACCGCGAATATCGGTGCTTCCGGATCCTTGTTGATGGCGACGATCACCTTGCTGTCTTTCATGCCGGCAAGGTGCTGAATCGCGCCGGAGATGCCTACGGCAATATAGAGTTCCGGCGCGACGATCTTGCCGGTCTGGCCGACCTGGTAGTCGTTCGGCACAAAGCCGGAATCCACCGCCGCGCGCGAAGCACCCACGGCAGCCCCCAGCTTGTCAGCCAGCGCTTCGAGCAACTTGAAGTTCTCGCCGCTGCCCATGCCGCGGCCGCCGGAGACAATGATTTTCGCCGCGGTCAGTTCGGGACGGTCGGACTTCGACAGTTCCTGGCCGTTGAATTTCGACAGTCCGGTATCGGGGCCGGCCGCCAGTGCTTCGACGGCAGCACTCCCGCCCTCGCCTGCCGCGTCAAACCCGGTGGCACGTACGGTAATGACCTTGACCTTGTCAGCCGACTGCACGGTCGCCATCGCATTGCCGGCATAGATCGGTCGCACGAAAGTGTCAGCCGACACCACGGCGCTGATGTCGGAGACCTGCTGCACGTCGAGCGCTGCGGCCACGCGCGGCATGAAGTTTTTGCCGAAACCGGTGGCCGGTGCAAGGATGTGCGAATAACCGCCCGCAATGGACACCACCAGCGCGGCCAGGTTCTCGGCAGCGCCACCGGCGTAATGCGCAGCATCGGCATGCAGCACTTTGGCCACTCCGGCCACCTTCGCCGCCGCCTGCGCAGCTTCCGCACAATTGTGGCCGGCGACCAGCACTGCGATGTCGCCACCGATCTTTGCGGCAGCGGTTATGGTGTTGGTGGTGCCCGGCTTGAGCTGCCTGCCGTCGTGTTCCGCGATAACCAGTATGCCCATCAGATCACCTTCGCTTCATTCTTGAGTTTGGCGACGAGTTCAGCGACGTCAGCCACCTTGACGCCGGCGCCTCGCTTGGGCGGCTCTTCCACCTTCAGCGTCTTCAGGCGCGGCGCGATGTCAACACCCAGCGCTTCGGGCTTCAGCGTCTCCAGCGGCTTTTTCTTCGCCTTCATGATATTGGGCAGCGTCACGTAACGCGGCTCGTTGAGACGCAGGTCGGTGGTAATCACCGCCGGCAGCTTGATCGTGAGCTTTTCCAGGCCGCCGTCGACCTCGCGCGTGACGTCTGCGGCATCACCATTGACTGTGATCGCCGAGGTGAATGCCGACTGCGGCCAACCGAGCAGAGCCGAGACCATCTGCCCGGTCTGGTTGGCATCATCGTCGATGGCCTGTTTACCCATGATCACCAGCTTCGGCTGTTCCTTGTCGACCACGGCCTTGACCAGCTTGGCCACCGCCAGCGGCTGGATGTCCGCCGGTGCCTCGATCAGGATGCCGCGATCTGCACCCATCGCCATCGCGGTGCGCAGGGTTTCCTGCGACTGCGCAACACCGACCGAAACGGCGACGATTTCCGTCACCACGCCCGCCTCTTTCATGCGCACGGCCTGCTCGACAGCGATTTCGCAGAAGGGATTCATCGCCATCTTGACGTTGGCGGTTTCCACGCCAGTGCCGTCAGACTTGACACGCACCTTGACGTACGGATCGATGACCCGTTTGACTGTCACCAAAACTTTCATGAATGCTCCGGAATGTGAAACAAGGACATTGTTGCTGAATTCACTGCAGAAAGAGGCTGGATTTTAACGCAATGCAGCATCCTCCGGAACCGGGAATGCCCATAGTATGGGCACCGCAGTGAAGGCGATTCAGAATCCGTCGCGAAAGCGGATCACCGCCTCTTCGATGCGCCGCACGGCAATCACTTTGAGTCCCTCGATCCCCTGCCGCGGCTGGTTGGCCTGCGGAATCAGCGCATGGGTGAAACCAAGTTTCGCGGCTTCGCGCAACCGCTCCTGCCCGCGCTGCACCGGGCGCACCTCGCCGGCAAGACCCACTTCGCCGAATACCACCAGTTTTTTCGGCAGGGGTTTGTTCTTCAGTGAACTCACCACTGCCATCAGCACCGCGAGATCGGCCGCCGGTTCGCTGATGCGCACGCCGCCCACCGCATTGACGAACACGTCCTGGTCGAAGCAGGCAATGCCGGAATGGCGGTGCAGCACTGCCAGCAGCAGCGCCAGCCGGTTCTGCTCGAGCCCGACGGACAGGCGCCGCGGATTCGGCGCATGGGCTTCGTCGACCAGCGCCTGCACTTCGACCAGCAGCGGCCGCGTGCCTTCCTGCGTCACCAGCACGCAGGAACCGGCGACTTCGGTTTCGTGCTGCGATAGGAACAGCGCCGACGGATTGGACACGCCCTTCAGCCCCTTGTCGGTCATCGCGAACACGCCGAGTTCGTTGACCGCGCCAAAGCGGTTCTTGATGGCGCGGATCAGGCGGAAGCTGGAATGAGTGTCACCCTCGAAATAGAGCACGGTATCGACCATGTGCTCGAGCACGCGCGGTCCGGCCAGCGTGCCCTCCTTGGTGACATGGCCGACGAAAATGATCGTAGTGCCACCGGCCTTGGCGAGCCGGGTCAACTGCGCCGCGCATTCGCGCACCTGCGCCACCGAACCCGGCGCCGAAGTCAGCGCATCCGAATACAGGGTCTGGATTGAATCGATGACCGCGATTTCCGGCTTTTCCTGCTGGATCGCCGCCTGGATGCGCGCGAGGCCCGTCTCCGGCAGCACCTGCAGCTGGGCGGCATCAACATTGAGCCGTTTCGCGCGCAGTGCGATCTGCTGCGCCGATTCCTCGCCGGAGACATACAGCACCTTGCGCGCCGAACCCATGGTCGCCAGCGACTGCAGCAGCAGCGTCGACTTGCCGATGCCAGGATCGCCGCCGATCAGGATCACCGCGCCCGGCACCAGCCCGCCGCCGAGCACGCGGTCGAACTCCTCAATGCCGCTCGCAACGCGCGACTCTTCGCGCGCTTCGACTTCCGACAGTTTCTGCAGTTTGCCGCTCTCGGCAATCAGCGCAAAGCGGTTGGATGACGGCGCCGCCGTTTCAGCGACCGATTCGACCAGCGTGTTCCACGCCTGGCAATGCGGGCACTGGCCCTGCCATTTCACGGATTGCCCGCCGCACTCGGTGCAGGCGTAGACGGATTTTACCTTGGCCATGATTACGCCTGCGCCACAGCGATGGCCTTGAGATCACGCAGCATCGCCCGGTTGATCGGATGCCCGGGATCAGCCTGCGCCGGTATCGTGCTGAAATGCCCTTCGTGCGGCACGCTGATGACGTCCGTTTTGCTGCCCAGTTTGCGACACAGCCCGGCATATTCCGTGGTCTGCGCCACCCAACCCGGCGCTTCCTCACCACCGGTCGCCAGCACCAGCGGTACGGGATGGCGCGGCGGATGCTGCATCGGGCTCAGTGCCGCCACGCGATCGGGTTGCAGGCGGATCAGTTCATTGACGCTGATGTGCAGCACGGGTTCAACGTCGTAAATGCCCGAGACCAGTGTGGCGCCGCGCATCAGCTTCTCCGGCAGGCCATGCGCTTTCCAGTCTTCCGCAAGACCCATCGCAGCAAGATGCGCGCCGGCGGAATGGCCATAGAGATAAATGCGCTTGCCGTCACCGCCGATACGTTGGCCATTATTCGCCGTCCAGATAATGCCGCGGATTACCTGGGCGAGCAGTTGATCCAGCGTCACTGCCGGACAGAGGTCGGTACCGATCATCACCACCGGAAAACCCGCCTGCACCAGCGGTTCGGCAAGTATCGCCTGCTTTTCCTTTTCACCGACACGCCAGTAGCCGCCGTGCAGGTAAACCACGATCGGTGAACTGCCCGCATTTGCACTGTTGGCGGCATGATAGATGTCGAGCGCCTGCCGCGGCGTATCGCCATAGGCGATGTCGAATTCACCTTTCAACCTCTCGCGCGCAGCCTTGGACAGGCGACCGCGCAGCGCATGCATTTCCTCAACGTCAGTCGCCCACGCCCGCGGGTTGTATTGACGTTCGATATCGTCTTGCCAGTCACGCCAGGGCATCGGGAAATCCTGTTCTAACTATATGTTTTAATTTATTTTTTCAATCACCGGCACCCGCGGCGCCAGTGCGCACATCAGCTCGTAGCTCACGGTGCCGGCGGCACGGGCCACGTCGTCGACCGGATTGCCCTCGCCCCACAGCACCACCGGCGTCGCGATGCCGGCTTCAGGCATCGCAGTGATGTCAACACACAACATGTCCATCGACACCCGCCCCACCGTCGCGCTCAGTCTATCACCCACCCGGACCGGGGTTCCGCTCGGCGCGTGGCGCGGATAACCATCGGCATAACCACAGGCGACAACGCCGATGCGCATCGTCCTCTCGGCGCGATAGGTGCCGCCGTAACCGACGGTATCTCCGGGACGCAGCTCGCGCACCGCGATGATCTGCGATGCCAGCGTCATTGCCGGACGCAAACCGAGTTCCGCTGCAGGCGTTTCCGCGAACGGTGAAGAACCGTAAAGCATGATCCCGGGCCTTATCCAGTCGAAATGGGTGGCGGGATGCCTGAGCGTCGCCGCCGAATTGGCCAGGCATCGCGGCGCAGCAATGCCGTTCACGGCACGCTCAAAGGTTTCCATCTGCCAGTCGACGCCACGTTCATCGTCAGCATCGGCAAAATGCGTCATCAGCGTGATTTTGCCCACCGCTGGAATGTCCTGCAGCGCCGTGTAGGCCGCGCGCACGGCATCGGGCGAGAAACCGAGCCGGTTCATGCCGCTGTTGATCTTCAGCAGCACATCGAGCCGGGTGGCAGCCGGCAAGACCTTGAGCAGATCGAACTGCTCAGCAGTATGAACCACCGTTGCGATTTTCCCTGCAGCGCCGGCCCTGGCTTCCGTGGCGTCAAAAAAACCTTCCAGCAGCAATATGCGCTGACGACAGCCCGCCTCACGCAGCCGGACTGCGGCATCGAATTCGAGTACCGCGAATCCGTCAGCGCCGCTCATTGCCGTGGCAGCACGCATCAGTCCGTGGCCGTAGGCATTGGCCTTGATCACCGCGAACACCTTCGAATGCGGTGCCCGGGCACGCGCGATTTCGAGGTTGTGCGCCAGCGCACCGGCATCGATGGTCGCGGTGATGGGCCTAGGCATTGTCGCCGCTTTCCCGGTAATGGCGCTCGAAGACAATCTCGAGTTCGGCAATGATGTCTGCGGCCGGACGTCCCTGCAGCGCGTGCTGCGAAATCAGATCCGAAGTCGGCCCCATCAGCTTGCGCCGGTCGAGCATCGGATAGACCCGAGTCAGGCGCTTGATTGCCATGACGACCGATTCGTTTTCCGGCCCAGGCTCCGATTGCGGTATCGGGGCAGACGCGGCAGGGGCAGCAGGTTCGCGCCCCGCCAGAAATTCGGCATAAGCCACGAGTGAACGCCGGTTTTCAGCGTTCAGCCTGCGGCACAGTTGAAGCAATTTTTTTTCAGTGTCGTCCGCCATGGTCATTCTTGAACGGTACGCAGCGTGAACACCGGGGGTTTGCGTCGTTCCTGCATCAGGTCAAGTTCTGCCACCAGGGCTGCGATTACCCGGTCGGAGGTCTCCCGCGATTGCGTCCACAATTGCCGCGCCTGCTCCAGCACTGCACTGATGTCATCGGGCAGCGGCCGGCCTTCTTCCATGATGATGTCCTCAATCATGCCCGGCGTCAGTTCGGGACGAAACAGCAGGCCATAAGCCTGCGCCTGCCGCCATGCAATCCACTCCCCGCTTTCATCGACCAGCAGAGGTTGCACCCCCTCCGGCAATCGCACCCGACCACTGGCAGCAACCAGCACTTTCCGCCCGTCGACGGCCCGGGCCAGCGGATTTTCTGCACCTGCATCGGTCACCCGCGCTGTCGTCCAGTAGGCGTATGGCACTTCGCTGCCGCTCGGCGTTCCGCCTGCAGCCAGCGCCAGCAGCAACGCACCGAAACCGAATCCCACCGCTGGCCGGCCTGCCCTGGCAAATGCCCGCGCCAGGCGCAATTCCTCCTCGAACCAGGGCACATGTTCACGGTCAGCGGGAGGATATGTTCCACCCAGCAGCCACAGCGCATCGTACTGCTGGGCGCTGACCGGCAGTGACTGGCCGGTAAAAGGGCGGAAATAGGTAAAGCCGATGCCGCGGTTTTCCAGCTGCTTCTCGACGGGCCCGAGAAACTCCGAATAGCTGTGCTGAACAGCGATGAACCGTATCATTGCTCGGCGGCCAGTTCCTTCATGCGCTGCATTGCATACTCGACAAACGTCGACAGCAGACGCGAGCGGAAACGGTCCTTGGGAGTTACCACCGACAGCCCGCGTATCAGCGGCGGCTCCAGCGGAACCGCGACCAGTACGCCCAGCTTGAGTTCCTTCGCCACCGTCGCCCGCGACAGGATCGATACCCCCAGTCCGGTTTCAACCACGCCCTTGATGGCTTCCGGACTGCCCAGCTCCATCACCACGTTGATACCTTCCGGAGAAATCTTGTTTTTCAGGAAATACTGGTCCGCGAATTCGCGGGTACCCGATCCCGATTCACGGCTGATGAAGGGCTCCTCGGCAACAACTGAAGCGGATACCCGCTTCGATTTGGCGAGCTTATACGACGGACTGCAAATCATCACCAGCACGTCCTCGCAGCAAACCTCCGTCTGCACGCCCGGCAGATGCGATGGTGATTCGATCAGGCCGACATCCAGTGAATGTTCGGCGACGCGCGTTTCAATGGTTTCCGAATTGGCCACCGTCATGTGCGCACGCACATGGGGATACTTGGCTTTGAATTCCCCCAGGATCTGCGGCAGGTAGAATTCCGCAATCGTTGTGCTCGCACCGAGCAGCAGCGGACCACTGATCGCTCCGGTCAGTTCACCGACACGGGTCTCCAGCTCTTCGGATAGTGTCAATATCCGGTCCGCATAACTGAGCACCAGTTCGCCGGCCGGGGTCAGCGCGATCCGCCCGTGGCTGCGTTCGAACAGCCGCACGTTCAAGTGTTCTTCCAGTTGCTTGATCTGGAAAGTCACCGCGGGCTGGGTCATGTACAGCTGCTCCGCCGCCTTGGTGAACGATAATTGCCGGGCAACGGCATGAAAAACCTGTAAACGGCGATCGGCCATGAAAAAAACCGGTGATGGTCAGGAACGCTGATACTACCCGTTAAGCGAGTTCCGAAAAAGCCGCGACGCAACAACAGCATGCTATTGTCGTTGCCGGAGAAAGGATGCATCCATGAGCGGCGAATGGCAGAAATTTGACCTGGGCGGTGCCGGCTTGCAGGCAGCCAACCTGCGCCTGTCGCGCCTGCTGCGAAAACGGGCAGTGGCCTGGGGCCTGCTGCTGCTGTTTCCCGCCGGCGCGCATGGCTGGTACCTGCGCGAGCCGCTGACAGGCACGACCTTCCCGGCGCTGGCGCTGGCGGCCGCTGCCGGCTTCACCGGCGATTGGCCCTACTTCCTGTGGCCGGCGCTTGGCGGCCTGACCCTGCTGCTGATACGGGATATCCTGACCCTCGAGAACAGAATCGTCGCCTGCAACAAAAAGCTGCGTACCAGTGTCTACCTGTCACAGGGTGCCGCCGCGCCGCCGGGATACCGTGGCCGCTTCGGCGCATCGGATAATCCGGGCAACGAACAACCCGCGAGTCGCATTCCCACCTTTGCCGAGCAGGAGACCCTGCTGCGGGAGATCGCGGCCCGCAAGAGGGAAAACAGGGGAAAATCACAATAAATAAGCGGCAACTGTGATATAAAGCCGCGTCTCATTGCAGGCTGTTGTTTTGCAAAGCGTAATACCGAGATCAACCGCGTGACTGCCGGACCATTCCGGCGCTCAACCAGCACCAATCGAACACCGGACCCGGCGGCATCAAGACCATGCCATTAGGCTTCTACATCATCATGGCGGCGCAGTTTTTCTCGTCGCTGGCGGACAACGCACTGCTGGTGGCGGCAATTGCGCTGCTGGTCAGCATGCTGGCCCCTGAATGGATGACGCCGCTGCTGAAATTCTTTTTCACGGTTTCCTACGTGATATTCGCAGCCTTTGTCGGCGCATTTGCAGACTCCATGCCCAAGGGCCGGGTGATGTTCGTCACCAATACCATCAAGATTGCGGGTTGCCTGCTGATTTTTTTCCACGATTGGTGGTCGATCCCCGGCATGCAGCCCTATGCCTCTGTTCTGCTCGCCTATGCCGTGGTCGGACTTGGTGCCGCCGCCTATTCGCCGGCCAAGTATGGCATCCTCACCGAATACCTGCCGCATCACAAGCTGGTTGTGGCCAACGGCTGGATCGAAGGACTGACCGTGAGCTCGATCATCCTCGGCACTCTGCTGGGTGGCGCACTGATCAGCTCCACAGTATCCGCCAGCCTGCTTTCCTTCGACTTGCCCATGCTGGACACCGGAGTAGACACACCCGCGGAAGCCGCCATTGCCATCATCATGGTGCTCTACGGCATTGCCGCGGTATTCAACCTCCACATCCCCGACACCGGCGTCGATCATCGTGCGCCGAGCAAGAACCCCTTCTACCTGGTACGCGAATTCGCGCATTGCGTGAAATTGCTTTGGACCGACAAGCTCGGACAGATTTCCCTGGCAACGACCACGCTGTTCTGGGGCGCCGGCGCAACACTTCAATTCATCGTGCTCAAATGGGCGGAAGTCGCACTCGGCTACACCCTGTCCCAGGCCACCATACTGCAGGGGGTCTGTGCCGTCGGCATTGCTGCAGGTGCGGTCATCGCCGCAAAACTGGTGCCGCTCAACCGCGCCGTCAACGTGGTCCCCGTGGGTATCGCCATGGGATTGATCGTCATCATCATGAATTTCGTCACCAACCTGATCGTCGCCATTCCGCTGTTGATACTGATCGGCGGTCTTGCCGGCTTCTTCGTGGTGCCGATGAACGCGTTGCTCCAGCATCGCGGCCATATCCTGATGGGCGCAGGTCATTCGATTGCCGTGCAGAACTTCAACGAAAACCTGTCGATCCTGGTGATGCTGGGTCTTTACGCGCTGCTGATCTGGCTGAACCTGTCGATCTATTTCGTCATCACGCTGTTCGGCCTGTTCGTCACCCTGTCCATGATGCTGGTGCGCAAACGTCACCTGCACAACGTCGCCAGCGGCCCTCTGCCCGTCATCCCTGCTGACGCGCACCACTGATCCCTCCTGGAACAAAGAAAAGGCCGCCCGCGGGCGGCCTTTTCATTGCCGGAATACGGCTACACGGCTTCGTACTTGAAACGCTTGACCTTGGCCATGTTGGTGCCTTCAATGCGGATCAGGCTGGTCGGTCCGGCACGTTTCGGCGAATGCAGGTCGCCCTCGTTGTAGACATGGGCGATGCCCGGCGTCAGCTTGTACGAACGGGTGACCTTGACCTTGCCCGGCTTTTCAGCGCTGGCCGGTTCCAGCAACTGGTAATCGCGCATCTCGGTTTCGCCGCGAGCCTGGCCGTAGATCGCCCAGGAATGCGCGTGGTCATGCGGTCCGCTGGTCTTGGCGTCGGTGTAGTCGTGCGCCAGTATGCAGAATCCGAACTCGGGATCCTCGTAAAGAATCTTGCGCTCTCCGACGCTGGGATCGACGTGCTTGTCGATAAACGATTTGTCCTTCAGAACTTCCTGCAACAGTGCCGCGACTTTTTTGCGGCCCGCAGGTCCGGGCTCAGCCTTGATCAAGTCGTGGCAACGGGCGGCAAACTGTTCGAGCGTATGACTCATGTTGGACTCCTCTCCGATCAAAAATCTCTCACTGGATTGTGCAACAAGCCAGCCCAAGTGAAAAGCGCGCCCCCCCCTACTCCGTTCGCCGGTAGAGTTGCAGATAGTTTTCACGTTTCATCGTCGGCAGGCGTGATACCTCAATCAAATCATCCAGATGCGCCGGAAGGCTGATTCCGGCCAGACTGACGCCCAGGCCCGGCGTTGAACGGTTGAACTGCAGTGCTCTCTGTGCGTCGTTCCGGCAGTCCGGCACCGCAATGCGCAGTGCTTCGAATTCCGTTACTGCGAGTTTCCCCTTCGCCAGGCCATGACTGCCGATGACAAACAGGCGCAACTGGTAGGCCGCCTGCAGTGTCGAGGCAACATTGCCCTGACCGGTGGCCTGGTTGAAACGGGTAAAGCCTTCGTTCATCAGGGCGTTGAACGGCAGTTGTACGACGCGAAAATGGTGGCCGTTGCTGCCGACGGTCCGCGCCGCGGTCTCTGCAAGACCGAGCAGCGAAGCCAGCGACTGGAACATCGCATAATCGGTTTCGACGCGGAACCCATCGAAAGTCGATATGCCGTAACTGCAGATTTTTCCCTGCCTGACCGCCTGCTCGCATACCGCGAACACGCTTTGCAGTCCCCGGTTAAGAGTCTCTTTCCCCAGACGCGGTATATGCAACTCGGGCTGATCGATCAGAAATGCATCGAGCGTCTCGAGTCCGGTGGCCGTACGGAGTTCGTCGATCTGCTGCGCGATGTATCCGGGTGCCAGACAGTGCACGCCGGTCAGATCCTCTTTTGTGCCCAGCCCCTTGCGCGCGATTTCCTGCTCGAACCAGGTATCGAGGTCCGCGGGCGGGCCGTCGTCGAAACGCAGGAATCCGCCCTTGCCGATAACATAAATCTGATCGCGCCGGATGTCCCTCGCAAACGCCCGGCGCAGTCCCGCACCGACGGCAGCCATCGACCGCCCGTAACGGTAATGGGCGGCGGTGTCGATGACATTGATGCCGTTGCGCAGTGCGCGCTCGACGATGGCCGCGTAATCTCGATCGACCTCGTCGGTGGCAGCACCGGGAAAAGTGCCCAGCCCCAGTGAAGAAAGTTGCAGATGTTGATTGAGAAAGTCACTGTAATGACCTTCGCCGCAGCTGGCTCCGGTCGTACGTACATACTCCGCGGTCGCGGCGCGCGTCGCAAACCCCGCAACCAGGGGAACGGCCTCAGGCACCGACGGGCGTCAGACTGAACTCGACAACAGCCGTTTCGGCTTTCAGCCGTTCCGACAGCGCATGCATGTTTCCGGGATTGAGTGTTTTGATCCCCATGCGGTATTCAAAACTTTCACCGCCATCAGTCAACTCATAGGTCATGTTGGCGATCGAAAAACCCGCTGCCTGGGCTATCGCCCGCAATTCCTCCTCGGCCATCAGGTTCGAACGCCTGAACTTGACATGGAACTGCGCGTAGAACTCGGTCGGCATACGACTCTCGATCCAGCGGAACGAAGACAACGTACCCAGGGTCGCAGCCACCGCCAGCAGCGCCGGAATGTTGAAACCGATTCCAAACAGGATGCCGATCGCCGCTGTCACCCAGATCGAAGCGGCCGTGGTCAGGCCGCGCACGGACAGGCCTTCGCGCATGATCACGCCTGCACCGAGAAAACCGATACCAGTCATGATGCCCTGTGCCATCCGCGTCGGATCGACCACCACCCGCGAACTGCCCTGAAACCACTGGCTTTCGTAAACTGTAACCAGCATCAGCAAGGCGGATGCCAGGCACACCAGCGTATGGGTGCGGAACCCCGCGGGTCGGCCGTGATAGCTGCGCTCCAGTCCGATCAACCCGCCCGCCACCAGTGCCGCGCCCAGCCTGAGCATCATTTCCCACAATTCGCCGTTCATCTCACCGATCCTTCGTGTTGATCAGCGCCGCAGTCGCAGATAAATCTCGGGCAGCTTGTTGGGCAGGCTGTTGATATGGTCCAGCACCAGGTAGTGTCCGGGCCCGAAGATTTGCGGCAGGTACTGGTTGGCCATGGTGTCTACCGTGATGCAGAACGGATGAACACCCTTGGCAACGGCCTCCTTGACCGCCATCCGCGTATCCTCGTGCAGGTAGCGACGGTCACCGCCATCATCGTAGTCCTCAGGACGACCGTCAGAAAGCAGCAGCAGCAGGCGGCGCCGGCTTTCAACGCCTTCGAAGCGCGCGGTGGCGTGGCGGATTGCCGCGCCCATGCGGGTGGCCAGCCGTCCCGACATGCCGCCGATCTGCGCGCGGATGTCCTCCGACAGCAGCTCGTCGAAGCCTTTCAGCGTGTAATAGCTGACGTTGTCACGATACTTCGAGCAGAAACCGGCGATCGAATAGGCGTCGCCGACTTCCTCCATGCTTTCCGCGAACAGCAGAACCCCGGCGCGCACGCGGTCGACCAGGCGGCCGCCGCCCTCCGGCAGGTGCTGCATGATCGAGGTCGACATGTCGGCGAGCAATGTCACCGCCACCTCGCGCTGGCGGATTTCGCGACGCTTGTAGATGTTCGGGCGCGGCGAGCGTCCCGCGCGTTTCTCGGCAACGAAGGCGACTACAGCGTTGAGATCCATGTCGTCGCCATCGAGCTGCTGCGTCAGCGGCGCAGCGCGGGTCGGCTTCTGCGACTGGATGGCCTTCTTCAGCCGTTTCAGCGCGTTGGCATATTGCCGCATCAGCTTGCTGGTCTCGCTCATGTTGGATTCTGCGAGACGCTTCTCCTGCACCCAGCTCCAGTTGCGCTTGTATCGCGACTCGCGGTAATCCCACTCGGGGTACGGTATGCCCTTGTCGCTGCTGCCCTGGTTGGGCGCTTCCTTGTCACTCTGTCCGGAAGCGCGCGCCGACTGCCCCGACGAATCCCCGTAACTGGGCACTTCCTTCTTCTCGCCGTCCTCGCGCTCGTCGCCGGACTCGGCATTCTGCGGCTGCTCGGATTCCTCTTCACCGTCTTCCTGCGGCTGGCTCTGCTGGTCGGCGCCGGCCTGCGTCTGCTGATCGCTGTCGTCCTTTTCCTGCGGATGTGCCATCCGCGTCGCGTTCGGCGAACGCCCCGGCAGGTAGGCGGCATGAAAAGACTCGAGATCGGAAATCGCGGGCAGCGCGGCCCCTGAATAAATCTTCAGAGCCGTGCGCCAGGCGTCGGCGACCGTGGCACCATCAGCGAACAACGGTGCAAAGCGCGGATCAGCCGTTTCGCCGGCAACATGTGAAAGCGCGCTCTCGAGGCTGGCCACGGCCAGATCGAAATACGGCTGGCTGTCGGGATGGCTGCGGATCAGGCTGCGCGCGGCACGCAGCATGCGCCGCAGGTAGTTGGGCACGTCGCGCTG
>Ga0222713_10002785_pt1 | contig 18370 bp, 32 predicted proteins | sample C33_649DmetaG_FD_165061 | JGI IMG/M metagenome (GOLD analysis project Ga0222713, IMG submission 165061) | Estuarine water microbial communities from San Francisco Bay, California, United States - C33_649D | ecosystem: Environmental > Aquatic > Marine > Unclassified | place: USA: California...
TATAAGAGAAAAAGAAAAGAGAGAGAGAAAATATGAAACACAATAAAAAATTTATCTACCCTAAATCACAACGAGAAATTATCAATGGTAAACGACACTATGATATCAAAGCACAAAAGCTCCCAAGTGTGACTACGATTTTATCAGCGACTCAAAGTGAAGAGAAGCAAGCTTCATTAGCCGCATGGCGCAATCGAGTGGGCGAGGATGAAGCAACGCGGATCGTGGATGATGCTGCGACTCGTGGAACGGCAATGCATAAAATTTTAGAAGAATATATTCAAGGTCAGGGTTATTTAGATTTAACTCCAACCGGATTGAATGCGCACAACATGGCTATTCAAGTAATTCAAAATGGTTTATCCAATGTCACAGAATATTATGGTCTGGAAGCAACGTTATATTATCCAGGGTTATATGCAGGTGCTACCGATATGATTGGAGTGCATAAAGGACAAGATGCTATTATCGATTTTAAACAAACCAATAAACCAAAAAAGAGAGAATGGATTGAAGATTATTGTTTACAGTTAGCCGGTTATGCCATGGCGCATAATTTTATTTATAAAACTTCTATCACCAAAGGTGTGATCATGATGTGCAGTAAAGATAATTATTATCAAGAGTTTGTGATAGAGGGAACCGAGTTACAAAAATATAAACATCAATTTTTACGAAAGGTGGATCAATACTATGCAACGATTAATGCACGAGTTGAGTAATATATACAAAGCATTTACCCATGCTGAAAACGAGGAGATGAAACAAATGTGGGAGAGTAAATGGTATGAAAAAGTTAAAACCATTGCTAATGAACTAACCAAGGAAAAGTCATGCGATTAAGAGATTTACAGTCGGTGTTAGGAAAGTTTACCAATAATGAAAAAGGAACCGTGATATCGGATTGTCCTATTTACATTGAAACATTAGACGGACATTTGGAAGAGGTGAGAAAAATAGAACTACAACAAAATCAAATTATTGGTAGTCCGGAACCTGCCAGGGTAGTATTAAAAGCGGAAAATTTAAAAAGGTGGAAATCTCCTACATTTCATGGGAGGAAGTAGGGATATAAGGGGCCTTTGTTGAGGCAAAGACCCCTTAATTTTTGATGAATTACTCTTCGTCCTCGTCTTCTATCTCATCGTCCCAATCTTCTTGATCTTCTGAAGTTTTATCTCTGATTGTTTCAATATCTTGTTCGATTCTATCTAAGATATCCTCGATGGTTTCTTCTTTCTTTTTAGGCATGTTCACTCCTTTTTTGGTTAGCCGTCAACGATACGCGGTCTTCTATCCGGTGACAAGGTTAAAATGGTTCTAGGAACGTGGATCGCGGACAGGGGATTGAATTTAATAGATTAAATTTATAATGGTAAACAAATCATTACTATGTTGCCATACATAAGTGGAAGTTAGGGGTCATGTTTTTTTTTTAAAATAAAATTTTTTTAGGCTGGCAGGCTGGCAAATGTCTTAAAAATGGATTATAAGTGTTGGTATTAAACAATAATTCCTTGCCAGAGCAGTCATTTTGGAGTGGCAAGGTCTGGCAAATCTGTTGGTATTATTAGCTTTTTTGATTTTTCGTGTTGGCAAGAATAAAAAAGCTAGTAAAATAGCCATTGTTATGTACTCTGCGTGCGCGACCTTTTTTGTTTTTGAAAAAAAAAATAGGGGTCAAAATCCTCCTTATATGTTAAAAACTTATATGACTAAGAGAAATAAGAAATCTAAATATCAGTCTTTGCTAATTAACAAAAAGAGATATTATTTTTATAAAATAACTTGGCTTGATATTGTTGGTGATAGTGGGCATGCTGACTCAAAAGAATTTATGAACCTTAAACCAGCAGAGATGATATCGTATGGATATATTTTTAGTAAAGATAAAATTTGTATACGAAGTTTTGCAAGTTATGATAGTAAGGAAGAAGCATTTAGTGATAGGAATGTATTTCCTACTGGATGTGTTATTAAATTAGAAAAAATAAACATATGAAAAATACCACGTTGACTAAAAACATGCCTAATGTTAAATGGAGTCAATTACCACCAAGAAAAGGACCTGAGTCACAGGGACTACAACCTAAGAGATTTAAAACTATCTTATCTCTTAAAAAGAAGGAAACAAAATGATAAAATTTTTAGGAAAAATTAAAAGCAATTTTTATTTTTTATGGACTAAATTAAATAATCCATTTAATCAATCGCAGGGACTTTCTCTGTTTGTGATTGTGATTCTGTTGTTGTTTCTTCTGTATAAATAGTTTCTTCTTCCGCACTGATATTAATTATATTTTTGTGGTCTTCTAAAATTTGTTTTAATTTAGATTCTAATTCTTGTTCTGACATGTTATCTAAATTACCTGTCATGATTAATTTTTGATCTACATACAACCCACCAGCCTTACCTCTAGCAACTTCTGCATTGATGGCAGCTGCCCATGCACCTTTTTTTGCTGCTTCATCTCTAAGCTTTGCTAATTCTCCTAAATGTCTTTGAAAATCAATTCCATATTTTTCTTGTACTTCTTGTCTTAGCTCTCCAATATATTTAACTACCAATGGAGATACTTTTGGACTGCGTAATTCTGACGCAGCCTGACGTGGTCTAGTAGTGTATCCAGCTTCATATGCGCATTCAGCCGCAGATTTCCTACCTTCATTGTAGACTAGAAGTTCTGCAAACTTCATTTGTCTTTCAGTTAATTGTTTTGGTAATCCCATAAGTACTTGACAAATACCGTAACAATACGTATATGTCAAGTTCTGGAGCCGGCTTACGAAATGGATGACTCTAAAAATTTTGCCCATGGAAACTGGGCTCCAGACTAAATAGAAAGTACGATGAAACCAGAATCAAAATTTTGGCAAAAAATTAAAAAAAATACACCCAACATTCAATGGACAAGACTAGAATCTTGGAGCTCCTTTGGTGTTCCAGACTTATTGGGATATAATAAAAATTGTGGTTTTTTCATGTGTGAATTAAAGATAGCTAGAGGGTCAAAAATATCTTTTTCACCCCATCAAATTTTGTTTCATACGACCAGAACATATCGGAATTTTATCCTTATAGAAGACGCCTCTTCCCGAGCCGTGAAACTTTATGAAAGCTCCGCGATCCACGGTCTTCTGTCCGACCACCGCGAAACGCCGTGCGCGGCCTGCGATGATTGGTCGCATATCGAACGAGTGTTGATCAACACTCCGCTTGACGCTTAGCTTGTAGCTTGACGCTTGTCGCTTGAAGCTTATTTCAGTTATTTATTATTTATAGCTTGAAGCTTGAAGCTTGTCGCTTGAAGCTTGCAGCCTGACGCTTGTAGCTTGTAGCTTGTAGCTTGTAGCTTGTAGCTTTGATCCATGTCCATATGACAAATTGTCCTGCGACAATTTGCCGCAGGCCTGCGGCCTGCGGTTCGTTGCTGCTGCATTAGTGTTTACCATATGCAACATTTTTTACAGAAGGATCCCAACACGCCCGGCAGCTTCCGCATTCGTTGTTTTGATCCGGGGCGGGACAAGTACGTCCTGCGCCAGAGACAACCGTTGACGTATGCGGCCAGCTCGCAGCAGCGGGCTGGTCTACCATCGGCATTGAAAATCGTATTAATAAATTACCTGGCTTGCGTTTAATATAAGGCTTCACCCACGCTTCGCGGGTCGGCATCCAGTGCTGTACATCAGGCGTTAACCTGCATACTTTAAAAATTTTGGCTAAGTGTTTCAGGTCCTGAACATCTCCACTATCGTGCCATCTAAAGAATTTTGCTTTTTTAGAAGAGATGAGCGCGGACATAGCCCGGACCCAACCAGGATGGCGTATCGAGTCCAGCCTCCTATACTGAGCTTCCTGAACTACTTTAAACACATAGCAGCCCTTCAGCGCGTAACACTTTTCACAAGTACTATTTTTAATTTTTCTTAATTTAGAACCAGTCTTGCATTCCTTTGCAGGAATACCATAAGCCCATCCCGGCATCTTAGAAGGCTTGCTCAGGCCTCCCACTAATTTTAGAGCGTCAATTGTTTTCATGATTGATATCTATTCCTTTTTTTCTGGTTGTACATGTGGCAGCTTGTCGCTTGCAGCTTGCAGCTTGTGGCTTAATTCTTCAAAGAACTTTTTTGTCGCGCGACGATATGTCGCAGGCAGCGTGCCATGGTCCTGAGTGAACCATGGCAGCAAATCATTGTGATTAATCTTTTTTCTTTTCATAGTGTTGTTTACTACGATCCATATCCTCTTTTACGAGACGTAAGATCTCTGTAATAGCATCCGCTATTCTTTTAAGTTGTTCCGCTGAAGCGTCCATGTTGTATCCTTTCTGTTTTATTCTAATATACTTGATCCGGTCACCAGCCGCAATGCGCACATTGACGCACGCTTGCAGCTTGCAGCTTGGATCCAGCGACTATATGATGGAAAGACATGAGCGCTCACTAGCCACACCATATAGTCACTGTATCCAAGTGGACCCAATAAGCAACCTACTTGACCATTGCAATGGCAAGCAACCTCGCAACTGAGATTTTATTTTAAGACAATCTCATTGGATCCAACAACCAGAATATCAAATAATAATTTTTAAATCCATTGGCCATATTGACGCAGGCTTGTAGCTTTCCGGTACAACCTGGAGTTATGTCAATTCACCAAATTGTCGCGCGACAAAATGTCGCAGGTAAGTGCGACACTATGTCAATTTGATTTTTTATAATTAGGCATGGTATAGTGAAACAAATAACAGAAAGGAAAATATGACAATACAAGACACAAGACTTAATGCAGAAAAAAGAAAAACACTTGTTCAGCATTATGAAAATCATTTACGAAGTGATGTAAGTAATAAATTTCGTAAGTCAATGATAGAGGCAAAACAAACTTATGATGAGATGAAACCAAAAGTTTTTGAGTTGGCACATCAAGTTGTAAGAGGACATCAACCACAGGAAGATGTGGAAACAGTCAAAGCCATGAGAGCAAAGTATGGCGAAAATGGTGGCGACATACACATTGATAATTGTTTTAATTTCGTTAATCCTACTATGGAAGAAAATCATAGAGGCGAGAGGGAAGAAAAACAAAATACTGTTCATGTCAATTTTGGTTTAAAAACTGACCGATATAGCGACCATAGTTTTGCCCACGCATATTTTTATGATGAATTAAAATCAAAAGGATATGACGCTGACTATGCTCTTAAATGGGGGAATGAAAAGAAAAACCCAAGATACTATGAAGAAGAAAGTAAAATAAATGAATATCTTGGCTTTAATAGGTCGAATGAAAATAATCATAGTACCACTAACTATAAAAACCAATGGGAAAATGATTTTTCTTTTGAGGTCATTGGCACAAGTTATTGTGGCGAGAGGCAATTCAAAGTTGATGATATTTCTCATTCAGTATTTCAACAATTTAAAATTGTTATGGAAAATGTTGCAAAGACACATGAACAATTTTTTACATACTTGAATAAGAAAGTTAAAACTTTCGAGCAAGGTATCAAAACTTATACCAAGTACAGTCAAGCAAAAGAGTTGTTTGATAAACTTGGAATTGCTTTGAATGATAGTATCGTTGATGAGAAATCATCAATGGCATTGTCAGTTTATAGTCCGACTAACTTGGCGGATATGCTGACTGATAAAGATGATGAGTTTGCAAGTAGAGAAGAAAAGATTGCATACTATAAATCTTTAATGCGACAATCTGTCCAATAATAAGTATTGACCTATGGGATAATCTATGTTAGATTATCCCATAATAACAGAAAGGATAAACAATGGCAAAACTAGAAACAGGCGATAAGTTTAAAATAACTTATTACTCAAACAAAGACCAAAAAACTATAACAAGAAATGCTACTTGGAATGAACAATGTCGAGAGTGGATATCTAAGGCGGGTGCATTGTTATTAACTTACTACGATACTGACGCACAAGGTTTTAGAACAGCAAAAGGAAACTATATGATAAGTCTAAAAGGGGGGAATGAATAATGTATCTGATTATTGAAAAAATAAAATACAACCTATCTCCGGACAGTTATTATGTTAAAGATAAAAGTGAAGACATAGACATTGCCGAAGATAAATTGAGAGGATATAATTTAATTAATACTGATAAAGATAGAAGTTATCATATTATTAAATTTCAAGAAACTTTGGTATTAACTGAAAAAATGAGAATCGCCTCATAGGTGCGACAATAAGTACAATGTACAGACTATTATAAATGTAATAGTCTGTACCAAAAACAGAAAGGATAAACAATGAGCACAATACATTTAATTGCAATCGGACTAGGAGTATTTGGTTTTGTAATAATAGCCTTACTTGGTTTGTTAGGAACATTAGAGGCGGTAGACTATCAAAACAAAATAGCGAGAGAAAAAAATGAGCGACTTTAATTGGTGTCATGGTCCGGAGTGTCATACAAAACAGACACAGGATAGAGTGCGAGGTGTGAAAGGAAACAAAGTATTGCGCACAAGAAAAGTAAAAGTAAGTGAGTATTGGAGTGTTAATTCATCGTGGAATTACTTTTGTTCTCATCATTGTCAACAAGATTTCTGGAATGCATATGGACCACAGATAAGAGCCATTGCACCGAGGAACGAGCCACTAGAAACACCTGTCAATGTATCTAAGGAAGAAAGGACAAACACTTGGTCGGATAGAACTTATACTGAAACAATTATTGAACCGATTAACAACAACGAGGGGGTGCGACAATCTTGACCAATATAATGATTGACAGAATATCCCATATTTGATATTCTGTTTTTGGCTCCTGAGGTATGAGCCTTGATAATAACTACCTCTAACATTACAAGGTTAGGCGCACAATCACAGGTTGTGCGCCGATAAACAGAAAGGAATACAATGACAGAAGTAATTAAATGGAATGACAAAGAATATAAGATGCCTTTTGATGCAGACTATGCAAAGCAGAAGGCTGATAGCTTTAAGGAAGAAGTAATAGTGACTAATCCTTTTAGCGGTGAGCCAGCTAAGTTGCCTTGGTTTGCTGTTGCTGTGTATGACGCAATCAAGGGTGCTGAACTAACTGAAGATTATAAAACAGTACGCAAAGGTTTGGATTGGTTTCGTAAATACTTTACCGAGGAATATATGGTTATACTAGATTGATATAAGTCAAGACAATAATGCAGGGTGCGACAATATGTCGCACCGCTGCGCGGTGTACATGCACTGCGACAATATGTCGCAGGCGCGCTGCGCGCGCTTAGAGAGGTCCCAGTCCAATCCTATACCATCATTAAGAATAGACCCCCCACCCCCTTTTATGTTATAGGGGTCCCACACGTTAAGCGTGTATCGATTGTTTCAGACATAGATATGGTGTAAAATACTTATTGGGTATACAAACAAGGCTAAAAATATTATAAAAATTTTTTATGAATGAAGACATTATAAATAAACTTCCTGCGGATGCACGTAAGGAGTTTATGAAATATGCAATAAAGTTATCTGAGAAAAAAACCAAAACCAAGGTCCACGATGATTTTATGTCTTTTGTTAAACATGTTTGGCCTGAATTTATAGAAGGTGCACATCACAAAAAAATTGCAGAAAAATTTAACCTGATCGCCGAAGGTAAATTAAAACGATTAATTATTAATATGCCACCACGGCACACGAAGAGTGAATTTAGTTCCTTCTTACTTCCTGCATGGATGGTGGGACGTAAACCAGATTTAAAAATTATTCAATCCACCCACACAACTGAACTTGCTATACGATTTGGTCGTAAGGCAAAAAACTTAATGGACTCTCCTGAATACAAACAAGTATTTGAAACAAGATTGCGAGAGGATAGTCAGGCTGCTGGTAAATGGGAAACAGAACAAGGTGGTGAATATTATGCAGCCGGTGTAGGATCGGCGATCACGGGCCGTGGAGCGGATTTACTTATCATCGATGATCCACACTCGGAGCAAGATGCACTCAATATGGATTCTATGGAACGAGCTTATGAATGGTATACTTCAGGACCTCGTCAGCGTTTACAACCTGGAGGGGCTATCGTCTTGGTTATGACAAGATGGAACATGAAAGATTTAACAGGAGTATTATTAAAAAATCAAAAAGAAATTAAATCAGATCAATGGGACATTATTGAGTTCCCTGCTATTCTGCCATCGGGAAAACCTGTATGGCCGGAGTATTGGAAGTTAGAAGAATTAGAAGGAGTGAAAGCTTCTCTGTCTATTGGTAAATGGAATGCACAATGGATGCAAAACCCAACTGCAGAAGAAGGTAGTTTAATTAAAAGAGAATGGTGGAAAGTTTGGGATAAAAATTATATGCCTCCTTTACAACATGTCATTCAAAGCTATGATACTGCTTTCTTAAAAAAAGAATCTGCCGATTATTCTGCGATTACTACGTGGGGAGTTTTCTACCCTACTCAAGATAGTCCTCCTAATTTAATTTTATTAGATGCTATTAAAGAACGACTAGAGTTTCCAGAATTAAAGAAAAAAGCCATGGAACAATATAGATACTGGAATCCTGAAACGGTTATTATTGAATCAAAAGCTTCTGGATTGCCTTTAACATATGAGTTGCGTAGAATGGGGATACCTGTTATAAATTTCACACCTAGCAGAGGAAATGACAAACATGCTAGAGTAAACGCCGTATCACCTTTATTTGAAAGTGGTGTTATTTGGGCGCCGGACGAAAAATGGGCCGAAGAGGTTATTGAAGAGTGTGCAGCTTTTCCTTATGGAGATCACGATGACTTAGTGGATTCCATGACACAAGCAGTGATGCGGTTTAGACAAGGTGGTTTTATTTCGCATCCAGAAGATGAACAAGATGAACCCTTACCACCAGTAGATAAAGAATATTATTAATGGATCCAACTAACTATATTAATACATGGAAGAACAGTCCTGTTCTTCAACAACAATTTCCGGATGTCAATAACTATCTTGCTTTATTTAATCTTTCTAGTTCTACTTCTACACCACAAATAACTAGTACTATAGGATCTTCTATTCCTACTACATCTACTCAACCACAATCTATCATTAATAAAAATTTAGATTCAGGTGGACAAGAAAATACATTTACTCCTATGCAAGACCCTAATGCACCTCCTGGTGCTTTTGAAATGGGAATCTATAATGCACTTCCAGAGGTTGTTCAAAATATGATAGGCGGGGCTAAGAATATAGGTAAAACCATAGCAGGTCTTATGATGCCTATGGGACTTGGAACTTTACTAAGTGCACTTCCCGATGGAATGACTCCTGAACAAAAAGAATATGCTTTTAACCTAGGAGCGGGCTACGACCAATCAGGATTAAAAGATCCATATGGATATAATGTTTTTTCTGCAATGGACAATTATATGGATGAGGGTAGTGCTTCCTTTAGAAATATGGTTGCAAAAGAAGGATTAACTAGAGCAAGACAAATTCAAGCAATGAAAGAATTGGCACAAGAAGAACAATCAAGAAGAGTAGCACAAGAAAAAGCAAAAGCAGCATCAGATGCTGCTCTTGATTCTGCTATGGCTTCTATTGCTGAAGCAGCAGCAAGAAATGTAGGTCCTGATGATCAAGATGGATTTGGAGCCGCTGATTATGGTGGTGGAAGTAACAATGATGGTGGACAAGCTGCATCAGAAGCTGGCATGGGAGATGGAATGAGTGATTTAGCAACAGGAGGAAGAGTTGGTTTTGCAGAAGGAGGAAGCTATTGGCAAACTGTTCAAGAAGCATACGATAGTGCAGGAGGAGAAGATGGAACAGGTTTAGGTTTAATTGACTTTGCTAATAAATATTTTCCTAAAATGGCACAGGGTGGAATTATAAGTTTAGCAGGTGGTGGTTCAACAGGATATCCTCCTATATCCGCGTTTCCTATTATAGATACACCTACTCAAAATTTAACAGTAGGAGCATCTTCTCAAATGAATCCTTTTCTTAGTTACTCTCAACAAATGAATATGTTGGGCGGAGAATTAGGAGCAGGAGTGTATAAAGAAAAAGGAATGGCACCTAATATTGGATTAGGTTTTTCAAGAGACATAGGACCTGGAAGGTTTTCAGGAGGAGTTAACTATACTCCCGGCATGAGACCTGAAGCAGATTTTAGATATTCACAAATGACCCCTTCTAGTGAATTGTATGGTGGTTTAAACTATAACCAAGAAATGGGTCCTCAATTAGAACTTGGATACAAAAAAGAATTTGAACCAGGCGGTGGACTGAGTGCTTTATTCAGAGGAAGATAATGGCAGGACCATTTGAAAGTATTTTAGATAAACTAAATACAAGACAGGGATTCGCGAACGGCGGATCGACTAACCTTACTAGAATTACAAGAGCAGAAAAACAAAAATTATTAACAGAAATTAAAAAATACGTTGCAGATAAATTTGCAAAAAAAGAAATAGTTACTCTTCCTGAATTAGCAAGTAAGTTTGAAAAAGAACCGGGAAAAAGAAGAGATTATCTTTACAAAGAAGCATTAGGAAAAGATTATGATAAAATTCTTAAACTACAAACTAAAGGAGTAGGTAAGGTATCTCTTGCAGTTAAAGATAAATTAAATACTATTGTTGATGAAGTAGCTAAAGGACAAAGACCTATATTAGATTTAAGTCGTTCTAATTTATCAAAAGAATTGCCACCTGTTAGTAAAAGACAATTAAGTAAATATTTAAAAGAAAATCCTATTTATCAAAAAAATAATTTACATTCTAAATTACAAAAAGTATTACAAAGAATAGTTAAGGGAAATGATGAATTAATAAATGTTACCAGTAAGGACATAGATAAAAAAATACAATCGGTTACTACTACCTTAAAAAGACCTTCTCCTAAAAGGATTGAAGAATTTATAGTACGAGATTTAATAAGACACGATACTCAAGGGGGAGAATTATTTAAAGTATTAAATGAACAAAATAAAAATCTTTACGATAAAGTAAAAATTTTAGATGTAAATAAGAATGAAGTATTAACTACTAAAAAAATTAAAGAGTTAGTAAATTCTAATGATCCTAGATTTAAAGAATATAAAAAAGTATTTAATGAAATAAAAGAAGTTAGAAAAACTCCTTATATAAATCCTGTCACTAAAGAAAAAAGTAATTTATTATATGGGCTACAAAAAGCTACGGGAGTTAAGCAACCTTTAAACATAGATCATTTAAAAGGAGTAAAAGAAAGTCCTTTAGAAGATTTAGCAGTATCTACTTATAAATCAAATACAGGAGCTAATATAAAAAATATTACTCCAGAACAGTCAAAAGTATTAGGTAGAAAAAAATTTACAGTTGATGAAAATATAAACCGATTATCTAAATTTGCGGATAGAAGATTATTACAAGAAGCTGCTAGTGGTTTTGAAAAAGTTCCAACCCCTAGTGCTACTTTGAAAGCAAAAGGATTAATAAAACCTTTGTTAAAAAAAGGACTCAAAGCTGTCCCAGTAATTGGTACAGCCATGGGAATTGCAGATGTAGCTAGTGCTTATGAACAAGGAGTAAGAAACCCTATGGATCTATTAACTGCTTATCACCTTTCCTCTGAAGAAGCATTGGGATCAAAACGATATAGAGAAGATCCTGAGTATAGACAACAACAAATTAGAGAGCTACCTACTATCGAAACGGAGGACTTTACATCTTACTTTAATGGGGGTATAGTCAGCCTCAAAGGTGTAAAATAATTAACAGGAAAGAGATATGGCAGAAATAGACGACGCATTACCTAATAATCCTATATCAGATCAAGAGTTTGTAGAACAAGAAGTAGCTTCTCCAGAAACAATTGATGAAACAGAAATGCAATCTACAGAAGATGTAGAAGTTGTTGCTACGGAAGATGGTGGAGCAGAAGTTTCATTTGACCCTAATGCAGTAGAAGGAATTCAATCTCAAAATCATTTTGACAACTTAGCAGAATTATTAAACAAACAAGATTTAGATTTATTGGCAAATGATCTATATGAAAAATATACTCAATACAAAGAGTCTAGAGGCGATTGGGAAGAAACATACCGAAACGGATTAAATTTATTAGGGTTCAAATATGAATCTAGAACAGAACCTTTTAGAGGAGCTGCCGCTGTAACTCATCCTGTTCTTGCAGAAGCAGTTACACAATTTCAAGCACAAGCTTATAAAGAATTACTACCTGCAGATGGTCCTGTACGAGCACAAATTTTAGGAGACATTACTCCTCAGAAACAAGATCAAGCAAATCGTGTTAAAGATTTTATGAATTATCAAATCATGGATCAAATGAAGGAATACGAACCTGAGTTTGACCAGATGTTGTTCTATTTACCCCTAAGCGGTTCTACCTTTAAAAAAGTATACTATGATGAACTTTTAGGTAGAGCCGTTTCCAAATTTATACCTGCAGATGATTTAATTGTTCCTTACTCTGCAACTTCTTTAGATGATGCGGAAGCTATTGTACATGTCATTAGTACTTCTGAAAATGATTTACGTAAACAACAAGTGTCCGGATTTTATTCTGATGTTGATTTAGGAGAACCTACTACTTCTGAAGATGAGATAAAAGAAAAGGAAAGAGAAATTCAAGGAGTAAGAAAAAATGATCAAGACGATCAATATATTATTTTAGAAATGCATGTAGATTTAGATATACCTGGATTTGAAGATATTGATCCTACGACTGGTGAGCCCACTGGGATTAAGTTACCTTATGTAGTAACTATTTCAGAGTCCAATAGTAAAATTTTATCTATTAGAAGAAATTACGCGCAGAATGATCCTCGTAAAAAAAGAATTAATTATTTTGTACAATTTAAATTTTTACCAGGTTTGGGTTTTTATGGTTTTGGTTTAATTCACATGATTGGTGGATTATCTAGAACTGCAACTTCTGCATTAAGACAATTATTAGATGCAGGAACATTAGCCAACTTACCTGCTGGATTTAAAACAAGAGGCGTTCGAATGAGAGATGATGCTCAACCTCTACAACCAGGAGAATTTAGAGATGTAGATGTACCAGGTGGAGATATTCAATCTCAGTTTATGCAACTTCCTTTCAAAGGACCTAATGCAGTATTATTTCAATTAATGGATTTATGTGTCAATCAAGCTCAACGATTCGCGAGCATTGCAGATATGCAAGTGGGTGACATGAACCAAGGCGCGGCCGTCGGTACGACAGTAGCATTATTGGAGCGCGGATCGCGGGTTATGTCTTCTATTCACAAACGATTGTATGTGGGTATGAAACAAGAATTAAAATTATTAGCAGAAGTATTTGCTACTTATCTTCCGCCTGAATATCCTTATGATGTTCCTGGTGCATCTAGACAAATTAAAGTTTCTGACTTTAGTGCAGAAGTAGATATATTACCTGTATCTGATCCTAATATCTTTTCTCAAACACAAAGAATTGGTATGGCACAAACACAATTACAATTAGCACAATCCAATCCACAAATTCATGATCTGTACCAAGCATATAGATCTATGTATGAAGCAATTGGAGTTAAAAATGTAAATGCTATTTTACCTCCTCCACAACAACCACAACCTTTAGATCCTGTAATGGAAGAAATTGCGGTGATGGGGATGAAACCTATTCAAGCATTTCCAGGTCAAGACCACAAAGCACATATTGATTCTCATTTAAGTTTTATGCAGTCTAATACAGTACAAAATAATCCTATGATTATGGCTGCATTACAAAAAAATATATTAGAGAGAATTTCTCTAATGGCCCAAGAACAAATTCAAATAGAATTTGAAGAAGAATTGATGCAGGCACAACAAATGCAAATGATGTTGCAACAACAACCTCAAAATCAACAGTTAATTAATCAAGCAAATCAATTAATGTCTGTTGTTAATTCTAGAAAAGCAGTGTTGATTGCTGAAATGATGAAAGATTACATGTCAGAAGAGCAAAAAATAATTTCTGAATTTGCTGGAGATCCATTAATTAAACTAAAATCACGTGAATTAGACCTAAAAGCACAAGAAGCACAAGCTAAAAAGGCTTATGAAGAAGGCAGAATTAGTCTAGATACTATGAAAGCAATGATGAACCAGTCTAATTTTGAAGATAAGTTGGAACAAAACGAAGATTTAGCAGAATTAAGAGCGGAAACTTCGCTAACTAAACAAGTTATGTCAGCCCAAAGCAAAAAAAATGATTTTGGTAGAAATTTTAACAAAAATTAGTTATAATAAAACTTAAATAGGAGAAAACAATGAGCAAAGATTGGCAAAAAGGTTCAGGATACGTAAATGTACCAAAAATTCAAAAAGAATTGGGTGCAAATAAAGATGGATACCAACAAGGCGGTATTAATGTTGAATGTACTGACGATCAAGAGTCACAGACTGTTGAAGTTAGAGGTACTAAACGTATGTTGAAAGCAAAAAGCAAAAAAGCTACTTGGTATTAACTTAATATAAGTCATGGCCCATTCTAAAAACGTATTTGAAAAATTAGAATATGATGTGCCGGTTCCTTTTGGCGGCAAGATTACAGATCTTCATAAACCACATGGAAAAGTAAAGTCATCACAAAAAAGATTATCCGTTAAAGGTAGTAATATTTCTAAAAAAGGTGCTGTCAAAGGACAGGGTAAAATATTAAAAAATAAAATTAGAAAAGCAAAATCATATTAACATGTTTCCTTGGAATTTACTTATCACTGCCGTTAAGACAGGAGCAGAAATCTATAAAAATAAAAAAGCAACAGAAATAGCTATGTCAGAAGCTCAGTTATTAACCGCTGAGAAAATGAAACGCGGTGAAATTGAATATCAAGGTCAAATTATAAATTCACAAAAAAACGATTGGAAGGACGAATTCATCCTTATCGTGTTATCGAGCCCTCTGTTTTTATTAGCGTATTCTGTATTTGCAGAAGATGAAAAGATCGGTCAAAAATTAGACTTGTATTTTGAGAAATTACAGGGTATGCCTTGGTGGATAACTGGCCTCTGGATTTCAGTCGTTGCGGCTGTATACGGAATTAAGGCAACAGATATTATAAACACAAACAAAACAAACGGAGTAAAAAAATGAGAAATGATTACGGAATAAGATCAGATGTTAGATTTTCCAAAGGTGGAAAAGCTACTAAAAAGAAAAGCTCTTCTAAAAAAGGAATGGCTTCTGTAAAAAAATTAGACAACATGAAAATGAACAAAAAGAAATAGTCATGAAAAAGGCAGAGAAAAAAGTACAAAAAGTAATGAGAGAATTTAAGAAAGGTAAATTACATACGGGAAGTAAAAAAGGACCTGTAGTAAAATCTAAAAAGCAAGCTATCGCGATTGCACTTTCTGAAGCCGGTAAATCTAAAAAGAGGAAAAAATAATGGAATCTTGGAAAGACTTATTAGTTTTATTAAAACAAAAAATATGTAAAGTAGTTTGTACTATTTTTAATATTAAACAGTGTGCGTGTAAAAAGGAGAACAAATAATGGCTAGCAAAAGTAAACCAGGACTTTGGGCAAACATTAATAGAAGAAAAAAATTAGGAATCTCAAGACCTAAAAGCAAAAGTACTATTAGCGCAAAAGCATATGCTAATATGAAAAAAGGTTTTCCTAAAAAGAAAAAGTAATGGCTGGATTAGGAATCCATAAAAGAGGTTGTGGTAAAGCTAGAATTGCAATGGCAAAAGGGGGATCATCATCTCCTGCTTGGCAACGTAAAGAAGGTAAATCTGCATCCGGTGGATTAAATAAAAAAGGTATTGCATCATACAGAGCAGCAAATCCAGGATCAAAACTTTCCATGGCTGTCACTACGAAACCTTCTAAATTAAAAAAAGGTTCTAAAGCTGCAAATCGTAGAAAGAGTTTCTGCGCTAGAATGAGTGGAATGAAAAAAAGATTAACCTCTGCTAAAACGGCAAGAGATCCTAATAGTAGAATTAATAAATCTCTAAGAAAATGGAACTGCTAAATGGATGAACTAGTTATTATACATAAATTACAAAAAAGAATACAAAGTACCCTTCAACAAATCGGAGACGTTATGATTAGCGGAGGGGTTGACAATTATGAGAAATACAAGTATTTACTAGGACAAGCACAAGCTTACCAACTAACATTACAGGAAATCTCTAACCTGCTAGATAATAAGGAGCAAAAAAATGAAGACGGAAACGTTATCAACCTCGGAAACGGAAAAGGAAGTACCTAAGATCAATTTAGGACTTCAAGAAAAATACGAAGAAGAAAAAAAACAATTAGCCCCAGAAAAAGAAGGATTAAGTCCAGATAATATTGGATCTGATGTAATAGATGAATTACCGGAACCAACTGGATATAGACTTTTAGTTTTACCTTTTACTCCAAAAAATAAAACTAAAGGTGGAATTTTATTTTCTCAAGAAACATTAGATAAAGCAAGAATAGCAACTACATGTGGTTACGTTTTAAAAATGGGACCCCTTTGCTATAAGGATGAAAAATTTACATCGGGACCTTGGTGTAAAAAAGGAGATTGGGTGATTTTTGCAAGGTATGCTGGATCACGTTTACCAATAGAAGGTGGAGAAGTGAGAATACTTAACGATGATGAAGTAATAGGGACAATTAAAAATCCTGAATCCGTACTTCATTTAATTTAACATAGGAAGGAACTATGCCAGAACTAGAAGAACAAAAACACGATCTAATTGATGTAGGCGAAGAAAACGGAGCTGAAATTAATTTTGATGATAACAATGAGCCTCAAAAAGAGGAAGTTGTAGAAGAAAAAATAGAAGTACAAAAAGAAGAAAAAGAAACTCCTGTTGAAGCTAAAAAAGAAGAAAAAGATGAATTAGCAGAATACAGCGAAGGAGTTCAAAAACGTATTTCTAAACTAACTCGTAAAATGAGAGAAGCAGAAAGACAAAGAGAAGAAGCTTTGGCTTATGCAATGGCTACTAAAAGAGAAAAAGAATTATTAGAAAGTAAATTTTCTAAATTAGATAAGTCGTATGTTTCTGAGTTTGAAAAAAGAGTTACTACAAATATGGCTGCGGCTAGAATGGCACTTAAAAATGCTATTGAAGCTGGAGACGTAGATGCACAAGTAGCTGCTCAAGAACAAATTGCTTTTTTATCTTCTGATGCAGCGCGTCTTGGAAGTTTAAAATCTCAAATTGAAGATATACCTGAAAAACAAGTTAAGGTTACTCCACAACAATATCAGAATACAAATAATTACCAAGGAGGATATAATCTACCTAAAGATGTCCCTACAGATGCTAAAGCAGAAGCATGGGCAGCTAAAAACTCATGGTTTGGTAATGATACAGCAATGACTTATACTTCGTTTGACATTCATAAAAAGCTTGTAGAACAAGAAGGATATGACCCTCAATCTGACGAATATTATGAAGAAATAGATAAAAGGATAAGACTTGAATTTCCTCATAAATTTGATAGTATAAACAACACTACTACAGAAAGAGCTAAACCAGCTCAAAATGTAGCATCAGCTAGACGTCCAGCTACAACAGGACGCAAAAAAACTGTGAAACTCTCGCCGTCACAGGTAGCAATTGCTAAAAGATTAGGCGTGCCACTAGAAGAATATGCGAAACAATTAAACATCACGGAAGGAGTATAGGCATATGGAAAAACAAAAAATAACAACTTCACGTGCGAGTCAAGAACGAACTAAAACTGAAAAGAAAAAAGTTTGGACTCCACCTTCATCTTTAGATGCACCACCTGCGCCAGACGGCTATCGTCACCAGTGGATAAGAGCAGAATCTATGGGTTTTCAAGATACGAAAAACGTAGCTGCTTCATTACGAGAAGGATATGAATTAGTGAGAGCTGATGAATATCCAGATGGTAATTTTCCAACAGAGACAGAAGGCAAATACGCAGGAGTCATTGGAGTAGGAGGCCTATTGCTGGCTAGGATACCGGACGAGATTGCGCTTCAAATTGAAGCTTATTATGCAAAACAAACTGCAGATAAGGAAGAAGCAATTAATAACGATCTTATGAAGGAACAGCACCCAAGTATGCCAATCAATAATGAAAGGCAGACTCGTGTAACCTTCGGTGGTACAAAGAAAAACTAATTATTTAGTAATTCCTAAACCAACGAATTAAACTTAACAATTAAACAAGGAAAAAAACTATGGCAAACGCAAGCACAGTAGGATTTGGACTTAGAGCTGTTATGAATGTTGGAAACACTCCAGCAACTTCAGGACAATCTGAGTACTTAGTCCAAACAGCACCAGGCGTTGGTTTGTATAAAGGTGACCCTGCATCTATTCAAGATGCTTCAGGAGCACAAGGATATGCACAAGATGCATCTTTTACACTTACTGACGATGGTGGAGCCGGTGG
>Ga0222713_10002786_pt1 | contig 18357 bp, 15 predicted proteins | sample C33_649DmetaG_FD_165061 | JGI IMG/M metagenome (GOLD analysis project Ga0222713, IMG submission 165061) | Estuarine water microbial communities from San Francisco Bay, California, United States - C33_649D | ecosystem: Environmental > Aquatic > Marine > Unclassified | place: USA: California...
TTTGCAGCGACAGTGAACAAAGCGCAAGGCGCAACTTTAGAGCGCGTGGTGGTGTTTTTGCCAGACAGACGGAAACACGAATACAAGGGAACAACCGTGCCCAGTCGCACGATGCGCTGGTCGAGTCACGCCGCGTACACGGCTTTGTCACGAGTGCGACTTGCTGCACACATGCGATGCATCGGCGAAGGTTTCGAACAAACGAAAGAAAGCATCGCCAACGACATGACGTTCAAACCGAAGATCCACGCTTTCATGCACGGTGCCATCAATTCTTTGATACGATTCGCGCCACGTGCGTTGGGACACGTCAATCGCCGAACGCGTGTACAACTTAGCGTTCGACGCACAACGACGAGACAGAGCACACCGGAACGAAGAGAAACGCCGAACGCACCAACTCGCGAGGGATCGACACCGCGCCGCAAATGCAGTGTACAGATGAAACTTGAATTGTAATACAAACTCCAACGTTGGACGCCACGCGAAGAAACGCCGGAACGACTTGAACAATGCGTGGCATAAAACGCAAAACGTCGAAATTGTGATAGGCTTGATTGTACATCATTAGTACTTTCAACGAGTCCCTTTTTGTCAACGAGTCATGACTCATTGTTGTTACCCAAATTTTACTCGGTGCATGGACCCATTACCTACGGAATGGGTGACCCATTCACTACGGAATGGGTGATATAGAGCACTTTCGGGTGTTTTTTCACCTGGTATTCGGAGACGTTCGACGGAGGGACTAATGACGGTTCGTGACTCAACACAAAGTCCGCCTCGAAAAACACCCGAAAATGCTATAATTAAGGTCTGCTCCCCGACCGGTTTACATTACGCCGCCAATGTATACTGTAAGCCAAAAACGTGCTTTAATTCCAGTTTTTTTGGACACCCGTGTTCACATGAACAAGAATTTTGTTGCGTCCTATTGTCCTATTTCAACATTTTCGTCACCGTGTTTAGTTTTTCGCCGTCGCCACTAATTTAGGGGAAAAAAAATGAACGGGCTATCTCCCTCTCGGCCTTAAGAACCATTCTACCCAGTCTGCGCGCGTTGGCGGCCCCGACGCGTGGACGCGTTCGCCTCAAGTCATGATCGCCTCCCACACGCCTTGGTCTCCTTCGTCATCTTCGCGCTTCGTCGCGCGTCCTTGTCTCGCGTGCGCCTCTTCGTCCTTCTCAGATGTCGTTGTGAAGATCGCGCGAACGCCGCTCGACGTCGAGGCGAGCGCGCGAACGTGTGCGCGAGCGTTCGCGCGCGAGCGAAGCGACGGTTTGGAATGCGCGAGTACATCGTTCACGTCAGCGCTTGCAAAGAAAGTGAACGACGTTCTGGACGAGAGCTACGAAAGGGCAATCGCCCGAGAGCTCACGGAAATGTTGCTGCATCACGCGGAGGAACGTGCGCGCGCGAAGACGCGCGCGCGCGCGTGCGGTTTCGGTGAGGAGCGAGCGCGAAGTCGTGCGCTTGTCTCGACGAGGAATCTGACGATCATAGCGAGATTCAAACGCGCGCGCGCAAGAGACGAGGACACAGGATTAGGAAAAGAAACGATTCCGACCTGGATTGGGAGTGCGAGCGTACGTGTGTGTGCGCCCGAGGCGCTCTTCCCCGAGCCATTTCCAACGACAAAACGAGTCGTGCCGTATGTATCAAATGTTGCCGTTGACGAGCGCGCGCGAGGTGAGGGAGTGGCGAGCGCGTTATTAATCAAGTGTGAACGCGCGACACGCATGTGGGGTTATCGGGAGTTGTTCTTGCACGTCGATGTTGGCAATGTGAGGACGCGAGCGATGTACGAGCGGCGCGGCTACCGTGCTTGCGGCGAAGACCCTTGGTGGTGGGGTCTAGGAGGCATTCTTGGCGCTCGGCGTGTTTTATTGAAGAAGGATGTCTCGCGCGCGCCCTCTTCACAAAATGAGCGTGATGATGTAGAAAATTCGCCTAAGGTTTACATTTGATATACCCTCTCTTGTTCGTCGATTACAACAATTTTTTCTAGCTATTGTACCCATTCAGACCGCTACCTTCCAACCATGACCAGGCTAGCTGTGCACCGTGATAACGCAAACTAAGGCGTTCAGTTGTCAAGACATATCGGCGGCCGCCCGCATTGAAGCTCACGACCGCCGACTACGTGCACCGATTTTTACTTCGATGCTCGGACACTTTTTCAGCGTACTGTTTTCTGGGCTCGTCCCTGAGATTGTACGGATCCGACGCATTCAGTCAGTCACTCGAGCGAGTCAACGCACGTCAACGCCCGAGACACGGCAACGTCCGAGACGAGACACGACGATTCGCGCGCTCCGCACGAACTCGCGAAACGCGACGCGTCGATTCCCTCGACGACGAACACCAGACATCACTTCAAAAGCGCATCTTTTTTTATTCTATCTTCATGGTTCGTCGCGTGCAAACACGTCCGTCGACGGCGTCGCTCGAGCGCGTTCGTTCTCCCGAGACGACGCGACGCGACACCCAACCGTCGTGGAGTGGTCACACTGATCTTGATCACGCGCGCGACGCGACCGAGGGAATCGATGCGCGAACGCACGATGTGTTCGGTGCGTGTATTCTTCACGCGCGTGTGTGCGTGACGGTTACATCGCGCCGGCGACTCACGCTTGGTGTCGTGGAGTGACGCGTCATCATCGCGGCGCGTCTCGACATCGGAGCCGGCGCCTCGGGACTGTAGTGTTCTCAAAATTTGATTCGACTAATTCGATCGATCGTTCGAACGAGTCGAATTCGACTCGAATGTTTGAAACGAGTCGAATGCAGTGTAATGAGTCGAATCCTGATCGGCAGACATTGATTCCTCGTGCGCGACTCACGCGCTCTATGGTCGCGCGCGTCGCTACGTAGAGGCGTCGGCGCGCGCGTCCGCGCGATGCCTCGAGTCCAGTGTATATGAAGATGTATGTGTAAACAGTATGGTTTACATGAGTGACACATCGGCCGACCGACCAAAGCCAGGTGGTCGCTTCGTTAGCTTCATACGATCGATCGATCGAACGCGTCGAATTCGACTCGTTTTTTCGCCCGACGAAGCAAATTTTGAGAACACTAACGGCGCGCGTCACGGGCGCGTCGCGACGTCACCTGGGTTGGTCAGTATAGTATATTATAACATCCTTTTCGCCGCTGTTACCGTTACGTAACGTGTTACACAAATTCCTGTAACATGCGTTTCGGAACTGTATGGCAAACAAAGTAGAGACTCAGATTATTGAGTACATTGACTCAAGGAAAAAGTCTAAAAATGTACGCGGAACACAAAGTCGCTTTGGAGTGTGCACGTCTTTAAGGAGTTTTAAGTCCATGATGGATGTTACAGGATTCGGTGACGTTACACGGTATAGCGTTATAACGTCGTTTTCGCCATGTAACATGGCCCATGTTACGGGAACCACGTCACAGAAAATTCGTCAACCCAGGACATCACTCGGCGCTCTCGCGGCGAACCGTTGGAGGCGCGGTGGGCGCGAACGCGCGACGCCAGCGCCATGGGTCGAGGCAGCGTTTTCTTCCGCTCGAAAGCGTCCAAGAATTCGTCGCCCATGAGCGTCGAACCGCTTCAACCGTCTCCAGACGTCGGGACACGGTCCAACGCCGTCGTCGCGCCACCGATCGCGGTGGCGAGCGTCGATTCGCTCTCGCGCGCGCTCGACACCGCGGCGCCTGTCATCTTGGCGGCGAGTAAATTTGTCGCCGCGAGCGAGCCTCTCGCGCACGCCACGGTGGATCTAGCAAAGACATTCTGGGCTCGTTTAGAGCCGTACCATCCCCATGAGTTCGGTCCGGCGATCATCGGTGCGCGCTGATAGCTTGAGAGCGAACTCGGCGAGCTTGCGCGGCTGTCCCGCGAGTGTTTGAATTCGCCGACAGTTTTGAACGCGTAATCATCGCTAGCTTCAGCCCGATCGCTGAGTGATTAATATTTGACGTCGAATGTCACGCGCCTAGGGTTCATGCTGTGCTTTTTTGGAGGGTATTTCGCCACGCTTACGGCGGCTGTGGAGGCATACCGAATCACCGGTTGGCAACGAACGCGCGACGCGTTGGTGGTCATCGCTCGGAACGTCGAAGCCGCGCAGAGGGCAAACATGAAGGATGACGAATTGGATGAAGATGGGAACGGGATTCCGGACACGCAAGAAATCAGCCGACAGCAACTCGTCATTCGAAAGATCGGCGTCGTCGCCAAGGCTGTGAATCCGGAACAAATGACTGAGGCAGTGCGCGCAGTGTACATGGGATTCGTAGCCGTTGTGGCGACTTTACGCGTGCACTTTGCGGCGTGCGTGTCCCTGGGCGTGGCCGTTGGCGACATCGCGTACAACGTTGTCGATCAAAATCTTACGCCGGTGCTGATGATGAGCACGCCGAAGGAGTATCAAAAATGGGTCGAGCCTGGAATACGATATGCGTGCAACATCATCGGAGTGGTCGCAGCGTGGATGATACAACAAGCTATCACGGCTTGGCACAGCGCCGCACGAGGCGCGCAGCTAGCAGCTCGCGGGACGTTAACCTATTTGGTGCGACACAAGTATTTGAGTCCGAATGCTGTGGATGAAAAGGGAACCTTTTTCAACGCCGCTGTCTTCGCACTCGCGTTTTGCGGATTCTGGTCTCAGGTGCGTTACGGCTTTCGTTTACCTTTTCCGTTGAACATTCTCTTCTTCCCTATTCGCGTGTTGGAGTTTTCTCTTCGAGTCGCTGTCGGTGCGATGTCGAAGACAAGAGTGTGAACGCACTGCACTTGCTGGCCTCGCTAACAAATAGTTGATTGACTTTACTGTGTCGTGTATTACCAAGAACTGCGACATTAATGATCCTCATAATACCGCTCACTGCCTCTTTCTCGCGTGCTCGATTTAGTTGTGTGTCACCGATTGACGACGCGAGCTAAAACGCGTCCTCACGTTTCGCGCGCGCAAACATGTTTCCTTCTTCCATGTCTGCGGCTTACGAGGGCGCCGTCGCGGTTGTTCCAATCTTGCGCGCGCGCCTCTGTGGTGCGCCTCGCGCGAGTAGATGTAATTCGCGCGCCTTGCGCTCGCTAAAGGGCGATGATTCATGGCTCGAGGATATGATCACCGCCGCTGCGGCCAAGGAATCGTGCGCGGCGTCGTTGGCTGACGCCGGCGACGGTCGAGCTGCTGCGGACGTCAACGCCGACGAATATGAACACGATACCGGCGACGACGATGACGCGTACGACTCGCCCTACGCGCACGGTGACGTTGATGAATCTATCGAAGGTGCTTTCGTGGGCGCCGCGACCGCGAACCCGGGTGAGGTCGTCGGAGAGGCGGCGGTTATTTTGATTGGTTTTCGTCCTGAAGAGTGGCCACGAGTGCGTGCGTTGGTGGATGAACTCGGAGGGTACGACGTCCCGGTAATCCCGGCGCGTGCAGAACACGCGTTTGCGACGCTAGACGAAGTTTCGAGAGAATGTGAACCAGATTGGGAGTCGCCGCGGATCGTTATGGATGGCGCAGGACGAGGCGGTGGCTTTGGAACGCAGCGCGCGGTGGCTTTTAGCGGTTTGGATCTGGGCGAGATCGCCGTCTTGGTAAGCGCGATGGAGAGCCAAGGATTATCACGTTTAGTCGTCATCGTGGCGAACGAGGAGAATACGCAAAAACCGCTTGGTGAGGAGTTTGCAACAGCGCTGAAGAATTTTCGTAGAGAAGCGAGGCGGCGGCGCGGGACAACGCATGAATCATCTGTAGCAACGCCGGCATCGAGCGTAATTATGACCGTACATCGGCAGAAAATCATTCCAGAAATCATCAGCGAATCGATGAAAGATTTGGCCGACCCAGAAGCGCCGCTTATAGAAGCACATAGCGCGTTGCGCGCCGTAGAACAAAACGCCGCAAGAGAATTTGACGATGACATCGGGATCGAGTCGTTACGTTCGCCAACTGTGAGATTGATGACGAAGCGTGACTTGAAAGCCCTCGCCGATCGCCGAGGATTATCCTACGAAAATTTACTTGCTCGCGCTGAAGCCAGTGGCAATCGTCTCCCGGAATAGCCCATACAAATCGCGTTGCCTTATCTTCCCCGTCCTTCTGTTGTGCCTGGCCGCTTCTTAACCATGCACTTACTTTCTGTACATATTGACCACCGGCACAGTTCCTTTCTGTTGCACCTCCCTCTCCCGCGCGTGGGATCGTCGACAACGTGTTTCGTCCATTAGGGTTTAGCACATTGGCCCCTCGCGATCCAGCCCGCGCGAACTTCACTCGCTCACGCCGCCGCGAAAGCGCTTCAATTTCCCGCGTTCTCTTCAACGGACGATCGAACATGCGCAGAAGTATCGCGCGCGCTTTTGAGCGCACCGCGCGCTCGACGCTTTTTTCGGTCATTGAATCGTCGTCAACAACAACAACGTCGTCGTCGTCAACGACGTTCGCGGTGCGTTCACGCGCGAAGACGCGGGGCGATCGACGACGACGAAGCAGACGACGACCAAAGGCGGAATGATGCGCGATCGATGGATGATGAGGATGACGCGATGATGGCATCATTCAGTGAAACCAACGCGCGAAGAGCGAGTGATTTGCTCGGGACTAGTCGCGATGCGCTCGCTTAATCGAGTGGTTCGAAGCCGAACCAATCGTTTGAACGGCGTCGAGAGTGACGACGACGGAGCAAGGACGATGGCAATCACGTTTAGCGATCGAACACAACGCTCGTTTTTTCGCGCGAGTGTATCCGCTTTTCACGCTCGCGCAGGTGCTGCGCAGGAAATAGGGCGAAGGGGACTGACAGTTACGACGTTTGGATTCGCATAGGTTTCATACGCCGCAGCGACAGGTTCGCGCCAAAGCGCGTTTCGAGGCGCGGCGATCGTGTTGCGCTCGATAAATTTAATAAAAGAGCGCACATGTGCGCGTGCGGCAGTAACTTGGAGCGCTAGTAATTCGAAACGGTTCACAGCGTCAGCCAAAGCGAGCGCGAACGGTAAAGAGGCGTCGGTAGCGGTGCCATCGATGGGCGACAGCATCACCGAAGGCTCGATCGCGCGAGTCCTTAAAGTTGTGGGAGACGAAGTAGAGACTGATGAAGTGGTAGCGCAGATTGAGACGGATAAAGTGACGATTGATGTGCGCGCTTCAAGCGCAGGCACTGTGACGCGTGTGGACGCCAAGCAAGGTGATAGCGTCATCGTGGGACAGGTCATCATGGCGTTCGCCCCGAGCGCTGGCGGAAAGAAGTCGAAAGGTGGAGATAAAGCTGGAGCACCGATGGTGCCGACTGGGGAGCCCGTGAGCGTGGAGGTGCCATCCATGGGTGATAGCATCACCGAGGGCACCATCGCAACATTCCTCGTGAAAGCAGGTCAAGTCGTCGCAGCGGATGAAGTCATCGTGCAAATCGAAACAGACAAGGTGACGATTGACGTTCGTGCGTCAATGAGTGGAACGGTTGCTGAGATTTTGGCAAAGGCGGGTGAAACCGTCACCGTCGGCCAAAAGGTTGCACTGCTCATTCCTGGGATGGGTCCGGCAACGAAGGCGGCCGTGGCATCTGCGCCGGCGTCTGCGCCGGCACCGGTTACACTCAAGACATCTGCACCAGTTGCGCCGGTTGCGCCGAAGCCAGATGTCAAAAAGCTCGACGTTCCAAAGCTTGCTGCACCGGGTTCATCTTCGCGCACTGAAACGCGCGTGCCAATGTCGCGCTTGCGCTTGCGCGTTGCCGAACGGTTGAAGAGTTCGCAAAACACTTATGCGATGCTCACGACGTTTAACGAAATTGACATGACGAACCTGATGCAAATGCGCAACGAATACAAGGATGCGTTTTTAGAAAAACACGGTGTCAAGTTGGGGTTCATGAGCACATTCGTCAAGGCGTCTGCAAAGGCTTTGTTACAAGAGCCCACGGTGAATGCGATTATTGACGGCGATGAAATTGTTTACAGAAATTACGTTGACATCTCCGTGGCGGTCAGTGCGCCGAAGGGTCTTGTTGTTCCTGTTTTGCGAAGTGCTCAAAATATGACATTCGCTGATGTTGAAGGTTCGATCGCGGCTTATGGGAAGAAGGCTCGCGACGGCACGCTCTCCATCGATGAAATGACTGGAGGGACGTTTACTATTTCTAACGGCGGCGTTTTTGGCTCGCTAACCGGTACGCCCATTATTAATCCGCCACAAAGCGCCATTCTTGGGATGCACTCCATCGTGTGGCGTCCGGTGTGCGTAGGTGCCGATCACGCGATCGTGGCTAGACCGATGATGAATGTAGCACTGACTTACGACCACCGGCTTATCGATGGTCGAGAAGCGGTAACGTTTCTGAAATCTATCAAGGAAATTGTCGAAGACCCGCGAAAGTTGTTGCTTGATCTTTAATGTTTTGGCTCGTACTATGATCTACTAGAGTAGATTGATCTACTGTACAGAACGATCCTGTAATGCTATAAAAATATCGTTTATCGCTGGTGCGGTAATGAGTCGCGCTATTACGCATTTGGATCAAATAAGCGTCCGACAACGTTTCCGGTGAGTGCATAAGCCATCACCGCTGGCGTAGCTACCTCAAACAAATTAATGTTCTGATCGAGGCTCTTTGCGAAACCGACAAGCACGCACAACGAAACAATGAGAGATGCATATATCCCATCGATGCTCACCATGTATTTTCGGAAAAGTCCCATGACATCCTTGAGCAGGGCGTCCAAGTCCACGCGCTGCGTGTGAATGTCCCCTTTTGTCGCAATCAGGAGCGCCATGTCGCGACGCAAAGCATCGGTGTCGGTACACGTCTGCTTTGCGTCCCAAGTAAGCGCCACATCTGCTGCTTTCTCGCCTTCGCCTCGGAGAATGAAGCACAAAAATCCTATAAATCTATTTCTCACCAGTTGCGGAAGTTCATCGGCGATGCCGAAGTCAATCAATTCCAACTTGACCACGCCTGACGTCGGATCAGTTGGCATCGAAGTCGTCGATAACGATGAACCTTTCGCGCCTTGATCAACGCTGTACATGATGTTTCCTGGGTGCAAATCTTGATGCATGAAGTTGTCTCTCAAAAGCATCAATAAATATGCGTGTACACCAAGGGAGCATAATTCTGGATTTCGTGCCGATTTTTGCCGAATCGCTGAGCTCAGACCGCTCCCTTTGACAAATGTTTCAATCAATACCCCTTCGGTGGCAAACCCAGGCACCGGCCGCGGGGCTTTGATTTGAATTTCATTTTTCATGTTATGCGTAAACTTCAACAGATGCCCTGCCTCGTTGCGCAAATCGGTCTGCGCTGTCATCGTGTGACTAAACTGCCCGAGTGTGTCGCGCAAATGTAGCCCACGCAACCCAGGCAGGGCGTCTGCCCAGCCTGCAACGGCGCGTAATATTTGAAAATCGAGAAAAATTCGTTTTGCCACATTCGGGTGTCGAACTTTGACCGCGACGTCGAGCGTGCCGTCGTCATTGAGTTCTAATTTTCGCGGTTTGGCCAAGTCTGCACACACTGTGGCGACTTCTTTGCGCAGACGCGCCTTGTACACTTGCGCCACTGAGCCCGAAGCCATAGGCAGTTTTGGAAATTGACAAAATATCAGTCTTGGATCACACTTGAGCTCATTCGCTAAAATCTTGAGCGTCTGGCTGTAAGTGTGCTGCGGTGCATCGTCGTGTAATTGCTGCAACGCGTGGCATAAATCTTTGGGGAAGATGTCTTCGCGCGTGCTCGCCCACTGCGCCCATTTTATGAATGCCGCACCGCACAGTGCGATAGCGGAGTGAAGTGTCACCCAAGCGCGCTTACGCATGCCTATCCGCAATGGCCCGGGAGCACCTTTACTCGCGAGCAGCATCGGAATGGCGAATGTGAGCACCGGAAGCCATGTGAAGAAGAGGTACAAGGCTCGTAGCATCAACGCAACCGACCAACCTTGCGTAGCCCACGATGCGTGTGCCAACCTATTATCTCGCCAGATATTATTCGTCGAGCCACTCTCGGTACTTCCTGCATTTTCCAACGACCGCGTTCTCCCGATATCTTGATCGTCTTCGCCAGCGTTCTCACCAGCAAAATGGCAAATCGCGAGGACGCCCTCCATGTGCACCGTTCCTCTTGTGGGCGTCTGCGCCGGCGCGTCGATAGACGAAACTGTGACGTTTCGGACGATTTTGAGAATATCATTTGGATGAAGATTGGCTTCGGCTTGGATGGCGCGCTGTGAGCCTAGTACGTGCCGCCGTTTAGCCCTTGTTGCGCGACTCCAAGAAATCGACGGACAACTCATAGACAATATGCCGTTTCCATAATCCTCATCGGCGTTGAGCGCCCCTATGCGCGTCGCCACGCCTTCTACAAATAACAGCACTCCACACAGCGGTGCGGCGTCGATCATCCTCACGGGATCGCTCGGGACGTGCTTGGCGAGACGCAACGCTGCCCATCGATAGCGCTCATGCCATAATGACAGTCTCGCACCTTCATCCATCTCTCTTCGTCGCCCGCTCATTGCTCTTGTCAACGCCCCGCGCCACGGCGGTTGTTTTAAAAACAACTTCACGCTCATCAGCGCCGTCGCCGCGGTCGCTTGCGAATGTAACGCTGGGAAAATCACTCGAGTGGTTGTCGTAAGTGTGGTCGTCGCCAGCGCCGCGCTCAACGACCGAACGGCGATCGGCGAATCGAGCACCCCGAGATCAGGCGCACGTTCCGTGTTTTTCACCATAACTCTAGTCAGCGCCAACACCGCGCCGAGCCGATTGACGCGTGTCATGACGTCTGGAAACGCTATCTGCAAGACGAGTGCTGTTCCAAACGCGTGCACCTCGCGCTCGTGCCGTCTCGCCGATTCCAACAATCGCACCAACTTACTTGTCAGCCCCGTCGATGATGCGTGCGCGTGCGAGTTTACGCGCGTTCGCTCGCTTTCGCTCAGGCGCGCAAAGCACCCTCCGCGCACGCTGACACACTCAAACGCGACGTCAGCGCTGCCACGCGAGCGCCATCCGCGAAAACGAAATGGAAACTTGAGAGTCACGATTTCGTCTATCTCGCGCGTTGGTGATCGCCCTCGCGACGTGAACGGCGACACGAACGTTTCCGGCGAGTCGAAGCGCGCGCCAGGGGCGAGAGCATCGGCGGTCATGGTGAGCACGCTCGAATTGGCAGCTAAAGCGACCGCGGGCGCGGGCGCAGGCATCGTCGTTCGCGGGCGCTCGCGCCACGGCATCGATATCGACTTTGTCGTGCCTTGCGTGACTGCTGTGTTTAAGTCGCGCCTGCGAAGTGCGTCAGGGTTATGACAAGTGTTGACCGCAAGCCGGGGAGTGCGGTATGTAGCGGGCGTTTCGACGTCACCACGTCGCCATCGACGATTGTAACAGCATTACATGGAGTGAATATCGCACTTTTGCGGCGAAAAAAGATACTAAAAGTCGCAGTCGGTGTCGGTCGAGCGTGCAGGCGCGGAATACGCGGGGGAGTCTCGATGCCGCTATTCCCGGCGCATAACTCGCGAAATGCCGACGATGGTCACCACGCACGACACAATACAAACGAGCCCAAGCGAAGCAGAGAATCCCGAGAATTCGGAAGTCGTCGTGCGACCGTTTTCGGTTTCTTCTGAGACGTAATGGCGAAAGTACTGGTCGTAGATCGCGCGGCTGCTTCTGAATTGCTCGGGCGTGATGCTGTTTGCGCTTGCTCGGCGAGTCACATCAGCCGACTCGGCACCAACTACGCCTTCCGCTTCGTTCCTTCGATAGTTTGCGGCTTCTCGCGCTTGTGTTTGTGCGAGTGAGACCACAGATGGCCTGTCATTGCGAGAACGAGCGACGTGCTCCTGAAGTCGTGCTTCAATAATCGCTTCAATTTTCGGTACTAAATGCGCCTCGACGTGTCTCAAAACTTCGCGCACAAACTCTTGTATTTGCTCGTCGAGGAGCGAACCATCGTCGCGCACGCGAGGAGATGATGCGACGACGATGCTCCTGATATCCATGATGAGGTGAATGCTCGCACGTTGAGGGATCGCATAATGAGGATCACGCCGTCGACATGACGCGAATCGAGGCATCGCGCAAACAAATTATCTCCAGTCGCTGTGACACACGGTCACGATCGAAATCCTTAATTTGAAATACAAAATCTATTTAATTGCGCGCAGTTTGTTGCATCACACCATTGCACGTTCGCGAAGTCGTTGCTGCTGTGATTATGTTTTGTGACCATCAGTGCCCACTTCTGCACACATGTACGATTTCACTCGCTATGAGACGATACTGATATGAGGATCAAACCAGCGACGATAGACCCAAAGACTGCTCGCATCATTTGACGATTATGCTTCTCTTGAATCTTACGCGCTTTTTCTCCTTTTGCTAGCTCAGCGAAGATTTTATCCAGCAATTTGGAGCACTCATCTCCGAACTCAGTCAACTCCCGATAAAGTTCGTCGACGCTCGCAGGCGTGTTTGAAATCGAATTTTCGACGTTTTCGAGCGCACTTTCAGTTTCTGCCGCGGCACTCTTAGCACTTATTCTTTTCTTTACTACATGTACCACCTTTCGGAAGCTGTCAATCATCGGTATTATTGCCTCTTTTGAGAGGAGAGACGAAGTATCTAAATTTAGTGCCGTGATGTGCGTCTCGCGCGGCACTTGAATACCCATTCGCCTCAGCTGCTGTGTAAAGCCCTCGCGTGCATCTGGTGCTGCGGCACGCGCATCGCTCAGCCTCGTAGACAACGTCATTTTTCCAACTCTCGCGGGCTCAGGTGCGGCATCGACTGAGGGTTTCTGTTGTCAGCGATAGGAACGATCCAACTATTCTGTTGTTAGCGATGTGTTCGATTTGAACACAGGGAGTCCAAATTGTTGACTCCACTCAACTTCTTTTCACTCCACGGTCCCATGTTGGAGCTCCCGAGTAGCGATGCAAACGATCCAACTATAGTGAGACTAGATGCATCTGGTGGCACGGTCGCTATGGACCATCTCGGCCCGATTGTGGTAAACACCGATGGGAGTTTGACAAGGATCACCAGCTGGGACCAGCTGAGTGACCACGAGCGAAGTGTCGCTTGGCGCCGAGTGGCGAAACGTAACGCAGAGAGACTTGAAGCGCTCAGAAGTTCGAACAGTAAAACAGAAAATTGAAACTCGGCATCAGCATATATCACGATTGCATCATAGTGACGGGCAGAGTTCACGCGAAGTGTGCGCCAGGGTCGAGAGACTTTGAGCGCGTCACGCGAGTGAAGTCAGAGAAACTCGTGCGCCGCGGCCGCGGTCGCGGACGCTCAGGACTACAAAGCGACTTTTGCTGCGTCGTTTTGATTGTCTGGTTTTCTAAAGTTTCGTCGATGTCATCGAAGTGACGCTCGTACGCGGAGGCAGTGCGTGTAGTAAATTTTCTTACTGGTGGCGATGAGGTCCTGCTGCGTGGGCCTTTACATCGAGAAATCGTCCATGCAAACACCGCCATGATGGATATCATAGCGCTTGTCACCAGTGCATTCAAAAACAGTGCACCAATAAAGCTCGGATGAGAGCGAGTTTGGATGCTACCTCGGTCGGCAGACTCAAACGCTGGTTCAATCAGCTGCGCGATACGACTATCAAGCGGAGTCGTATCTATCACAAAACATTTCTGGCCTTGATTTTCGTCGAGGATGGCACGCAAAGCGCGCGCTAGACGTTTAGCAGCGGATTGTGAGTGCTTTCTGCATCCTGTCATGGTAGCGTCGAGTGTCTCCAAAGAAGCAATCAGGTCCTCTACTGCACGTTCATTAATTGTCGTTTCAATCATTGGCGGGGCCGTCGCGTTTGATTGCTCTTCGCATCGTTTTAATGTTTCCAAAATTTCGTCCATTTCGGCAGACAGAACTATGCTACCCAAACCGCTAGAGTAGCGCTCGAGGAACTGAGTGGCGATTTCCGTCAGGCCGCAATCGAGAGCAAGCTCTTTGAAGATTTCATCAAAAGTGTTGGACACGAACCATCTTCCAGCCACGATAGAAGGTCCGGCAGCGCAAGACTGGCGACTTGATAGTAGATCCCCAGCGGCATTGATCAAATACGCAAACAGCCGCGCGCCAGCGTATTTATCCCGAGGAGTGAGGAGTCGATTCGCCAGCGTCGAGTCCATTGCCGTAAAATGCACGCGAATTCGATCAAACACCTGTGGATCGAGCGGCGGATCCCAGTACGAGCCGTACGATCGACATTTGTCGTACGCCTCATAAATCAATCGCAGCGGTTCTTTAAATTCATCCCTCGTGAACGCGTCGATAAACGTTAAATTTGCCTCTTCAAGCTCGGCTTGTAATGCCAGTTGCGCTCTCGGCGCCTGCGTCTTCATACTCCCAATCACGTCGGGAACGTAGCAAGTTCCAGAAATTATCACCTCGTACGACTCCTCAATCATCTCTTTCAAAATCTCAATCGCAACATCTTCCACGCGATCGAACGCGCTCGTGTCTTTATGGCATGGTCTAAACTCTCGCGATAGCCATCCCAAAGTCGTCGCCAATCGTCTAGCGCGACTTCCAAACGTCCCTCGCATCGACATCGCTCGCGACGCTCGATCTTCTTCCGATTCATTCGTCTTTCTCCACTCTATGTTCATATCGTTCACGCACCACTCGGTCGCCGCGCGATAGACGTCTGTCGCGTCTCGCGCGGCTTCGATCGCGCCGCCATACGCGCTCATCGCGTCGCCGAGAAATCCAGACAGGCCACAACGCGCGAAATCATTTTCGACGCGGCCTATCGCTCGCGTGATGTCTCGTGGTGCACCGTCAATAGTTTTCATCGCCGTCGACCAAAGCGCGGTGGTGTTCGCCGTCGCTGAGTCGTCGTTGGCGAGAGAGCGCGCGGCACCGGAGCGTGCACCGAGAAGAAGAACCGTCATGGTGAAGAAGAATCGCGTCGATGAATGCGGAGTGCGCCCGAGTGAGCGCGTGGACGTCAAAATTGACATGTTCGCTAGTCAAGCGCCTTTTCGCGGCGTCAATTCGGGACGATGCGACGCTGGACGTCGAATTGTGCGGCGGCGTCGCGCTCCGCGCGGGTGTCTTGGAGTCCAAGGATGGGCGCGAGCGTCAACGGTAGGGAGGACTGAACCTTTGACGATCTTTAATTTGATCTTTATTTTTTCTATTTTTGATAAATGAGCGTCGCATGACATTTTTATTTGCATGAGTGTCAACTACATCACGAGTGCTGTATGAGTGTCAAATATCGCGTCAGCCGAACGACGCGGCTGCGAGAGTTTTAGTTCTTCTTTACGAGGCACGCGTGGAAACCCTCTTCGAGCTCCTTACGAACCAAGTTTCGTCCGATAAAGACCATACGGTTAATGCGCGGTTCGCCCGGGGCCCATGAACTCGCGGCTGGGCCAAAATTGATTTGTTCATGCACTCCTTGGAAGACAAATTTGGCATCCCCCTGGCCTTCAAAGCACAATACGCCCTTCGATCGGTACATGTTGGCCGAGTTCGCTTGCAATAAATTCATCATGAATTCATTCATCTTCGCAAAATCGAGTTCTCCTTCGACGGCGATACCGACGGAAGAAACTCCGGTCAAGTTGTGCTTGTTTTCTTTGTTTTCATCTAAGAAGCTCGGATCGGTTTCCAAAGTCTTCTCCAGTGAAAAGGAATTCACGCCCAACACGGCTTTCAGATCCACGACGCTATTCGTCGTCTTAATCACATCCGCACTCGCGTTTACTGCTTTCAGAGTCTTCAACAGCCCTTCGATTTCGCTTTCGGTGACTAGATCAATCTTATTCAACAAGATTCGATCGGCGAACGCCACCTGCTGCACTGCTTCATTAACGCCGCCGTCTGGCTTCTCCTCCTCCATGTGCATCGCCACGTACTTCGCATCAGCCAAGCATAAAATTGAATCGATTCTGTAATGTTCTGCGATCTCTGGGTTGATGAAGAACGTAAAAGCCACCGGCGCCGGGTCTGCCAGCCCAGTAGTTTCTATGATCACCGCGTCAAACGTCTTGGCACGATCCTTCAACTGCAACAGCGCACGCACCAAGTCTCCTCGCACCGTGCAGCACACGCATCCGTTATCCATCGATATGATGTCTTCTTTCTCTTTCAAGTTTTCGCTCACCAAAGCTTCATCGATGGATACCGCTCCGAATTCGTTTTCAATCACCACGATGCGCAATCCGTGCTGACCCCTGAGAATGTGATTTACTAGTGTTGTCTTACCGGCACCTAAGAACCCGGTGACGATGGTGACGGGGATTTTACTCGATTCTCCAGACATTTTCAACGCAAAATTCGAGGAATGTCCGCGATAGGGTGGATGCGATGACTGGTGAGCGCGGAAAAGTGGCGCAATTTCGCCGCGCATGCCTCTCTGCGTGTGCTGGGAGACGTGGCAAGGAGATTTTGAGAAGCGTACTCGAGGCACTCGCGCTCTCGCGTGGCCCTAATGCGTGGGTAGGTAAAGCTAGTATAGTCTAGAAAGCTAGTCTAAGTTTTCGCCGCGCCGCGTAGGCGTCGCGAAGGGCGGCTTTGAGAGTGTCAGTGGGAACAACGACGTTAGCAGACGACGTGTCGCCCTGGAAGAATACAGGGATGTATTTCTGATCGCGAAGTTGCGCGATGTTTTTGTAGTACGCGACGCCAGGAGGGACAATTTCAATCACAGTGGTGTCAACCAAGGCGTATATTTGGTTGATAAGCCCGGCGCCGTGTAACCCAACGAGGATGCCACATTTTTGCACCGCGGCGATGGTGTCCAAGAGCGTCGTCTGCGCCGTGATTCGCAAATATTCAAACCCTGACGGGCCGGATGCGGCTTTGATTGCTTCTATAACGTCGTTCTCGTTTCCGACCGAACGCACGCGTCCGCTTTCGCGGGCGATCCAACACGCTGGGCGCTTCTTGAATGGTACGGCGGGCGCGAGAAATGCGTTTGGCGTCACTTGCTCAACAAACGCCTTGAACAAGGCTTCATCTTTGCATGGTAGCGTGTAGTCCCACGCCAAATCCCACAGGTGCCCGTCTTTCGGCGATGATGCAATGACGTCGTAAGGCGCCGATCCCGGCGCGAGCGCCGTGATTTTACATTTCGGAGTGCCAATTTTTTCCCACCCTGGTGGCGCGTTTAGAGCAGCATTCACGCTTGGGCACCCAAACAATACGTCGACATCGGTGCGATTGGGAAAGAATTTACTCTTCGTCAGAAACGCGCCATAAATTGCGGTGAGTCTATGCCACGGATTGCCGCTCGGGGCGTCAGGCACAAGGCTCACGTCGAGCGCCGCGCGCTTCACGGGAACTTGAATATAAGTGGCCTCCATCGTAACGCTTCCCATCGCCGTACCGTGTCGTTGCGACCGCAAAGCCGTGAACGTAACCTTCGTTCCTCCATTCACGGCGGACGCTATATTCGTCAGGACATATCGATCGCGCAAGCAACTCCACCCCCACAACTCGTCACACTCGCCCGAGCCGGCTTTCGAGCGCGACGCCTCCAGAGGCGTGATAAAATCTTCATCGGCGACGTACGGGTTCCACATGCGCCAACGCGCCGCGGCGGTCAACGCCACCGCCATCGTCGCGCTCGTAGTCGTCATCGTCTTAAACGCCCCAAAATTTTCTGCCCTTCCCACCGCGACCTCGCGCGTCGTGTAATCCGGCGTTATGAACATCGAATCCTCGCGACTAATTCCAGCGAGTAACGTCCCAACGTGCGGCGCCAGCTGCGCCGCCGCGTACGCGTCTCTCACCATCACCATCGCTCGCCGTTCGCTCTCATACTTCACCTCGCGCATGTCAAACATCACCATCACCCTCGCCGCTTTCTCCACGATCTCCCGCGCCGCCGCCTCCTCGCCCGTCACCACCACGTCCACGCCGTCCACGTTCCACGCCGCGAATTGCCTCGCGATCGCCCACGCGTACCTCTCGATATCTCTCACCACATCCCCAACCTCCGCGTGCGCGTGCACCACCGCTCGCGTCGTATTCATCATCGTCTCTCGCGCGTTCGAAGCGAACTCGCCGCCGAGCGCCAACGCGCGAGCGACGTCGTCGCGCGCCCGCGTCGCTTCGCGCACCAACGCCTCCGCGCTCGCGAACGGCGCCGCGAGCGCGCGCAATGCGCGCTCGATCTCTTTTTCCCCGTCCTCAATCGCGCGCTTCGATGTCGACGACGTGAAATTTCCATTCGTCGACGTCGCGAACGACTGCGCGAACGGACGCGCTCGCGCGTCGCGCGTCGCGCGCGACTCCACCACCGCGCGCGCGACGAACGCCAACGCCGCGCACGCGACGAACGAAGAGGTTAACCTTAACGCGCGCCTCGACGCGCTCGGTCGTCGC
>Ga0222713_10002793_pt1 | contig 18345 bp, 23 predicted proteins | sample C33_649DmetaG_FD_165061 | JGI IMG/M metagenome (GOLD analysis project Ga0222713, IMG submission 165061) | Estuarine water microbial communities from San Francisco Bay, California, United States - C33_649D | ecosystem: Environmental > Aquatic > Marine > Unclassified | place: USA: California...
GTACGCAGAAGAGCAGGCTATCTACAAAGAGAAAGCTGTTGATGCTCGCAATCAGTACAAGAGAGATGCGCTTGGCATCATGGCTGCGGTTAAAGGTCTAACAAAGCCTGACAAAGTTGGAGGCGCTGCCGAAGCCAAGGGATCTATGACAGCAGGTAAGCTTGCAGATATTCGTGAGAAAGCTATTGAACGTGCGCAGCCAGAATTGCAGAGGCTTGATAGCGAATTCGACAAGCGTGCTGAGGAGTGGTTCTTCTCGTCTACTAAACTACCCAAGGCATGGCGCACTGGATCTGATGAAAAGTCTGTAAAAGCGCAAGAGGAGTATGCTGAGCGCAGAAAGAGGATTCTTGAAAAGTACACAAACGAAGTGCTTGACGTATTTAGAACTGCGAATCCTCTTGTTATAACGAAAGAACAAGCTCAAGCGATAGCCAGCGGTAAGAAATAAGGGGCAGATAAATGCCGATATTCCAGATACCTGGTGTAGGTCCGGTCAGCCTTCCAGATGGCCTTAAAGAAGATGAATACGAAAAGGTTGTAAGGAGGCTGGTAGAAACATCAGGCGCCGGCCGGGTATCGGATGAAAGAGCTCCGTATACCGCTGGAGAGCTCTTCAAGTCTGGCATGGGCAGAACAGTCCAGCAGATGGGCGCCGGTGCGATGTATGACTTACCGGCCCTTGGACTTGCTGCACTTGCCAAGCTAGGCTTTGGTGGCGCAGAGGATAAGGCGTTAGAGTTTCTACAGAAGGGTAAGCAGCGCTACGCAGAGATAGAGCGAGACTTTCCTACGCAATACAGGGATGTCACAAAGCTCCAAGGCCCAGGCGAATATATCGGATTTGGTATAGAGAAGGCTGGTGAGGCGCTCCCACAAATAGCAACGGCTATGTTGCCAGGTGGCGCGGCGGCATTTGCATCCCGCAATGCAGCAAGGGTTGCTGGGCAAGAAGCCATGAAAGCTGGCATACAAAGAGGGTTGCCGGCTGCACTAGCAGAGCGTGAGGCTGTAGCCGCATCGAATCGATTGCTTGCAGGTCGTGCTGGCGCGGCTACGTTTGGTACGTCATACGCACAAACGGCACCGGATTCTTTCAGGGAAATCTTTGAGACCACTGGGCAGATGGACCCCGGTCTTGCAGTGGCTGCGGGTGCGGCTAACTCGTTGCTGGAAAGCTACATACCATCGAAGATCCTAGGTCAGCTTGGCGGTTTCGGTAGGCTTAAGCTGGTTGAAAAGACACTAGAGCGTGGCGGATTTACAAAAGAAGCCGCAAAGATTGGCGCTAAAGCTGCATGGATCAGCGCTCAGGAAGGAATGACCGAGGTTGCGCAAGATCTTGTGAATGGTCTTGCCATCAAAACCATCGATGCCAATTACGATATCTTCTCGCCAGAGAATATCAACAAGTACATAAACTCCATGGCAGCCGGTGCTATTGGCGCCATCGGGCCCGCCGCCGTTGGATCGATAGCCGATCGCACACGGCCAACACTGGAGCGACCGCAAGAAACAGTGCCACGTGGCACTGTTTCCCAGCAGGTCCCGGTTACTCCGCCCTTGGCAGAAGCCCAGCCAGATGTTGCACCGCAGCAGAGTGTTGCACCGCAGCAATCTATACCGCCTGTGACACCGCCACCTGGCGCACCGGCACCTCAAGCTGTTCCGCAGGTTACGCCGCCCATGCAGGCAGCGCCAATACCGCCTGTACAACAGCAGGTGCCACCTGTACAACAACCTGTACAACCCACTGTACAACAAGCTGTACAACCACAGCAGCAGGCATCCGTCCCGCCGGTGTCACAGGCTGCGCAACCGGTGCCACAAGTTACGCAGATACCCGCACTTCCATCGCCTGGTCCTGTAAGCCAATCGCCGCAAGCGCTTGTGCCTGAAGGCCAGCCTCCGCTCATTGAGATACCTAAAGAGTCCAAGCCACCTGCGTTGCCTGCGCCTGTTGAGCAGGGCCCACCTCCTTACGTAGAGCCGCCAGAGAATCTTGGCGAGTTCCCGCCGCCTGAAGATGTTGCGGCTGCGATGGAAGCGGAGAAGGAATTAACTGCCAGGCGTGAAGCTATTGAGCAGGGCAAGGGAAGTTTGTGGTCGGCACTGAAGGGCCGCATATCCTACGAAGACATCAAAGACGCCACGCCGGACAGAGAGTTTCGTATGCTCGCCGGAAAAAGCACTAGTCCCATTTTTAAGGGGCTGGACCTGATGATCGAAGATGGCGAGCTTGATCCCTGGTTGCCATACGAGTTACAGAGTGCGCAGTTTGAAAAGGATCCAACGCGTACGATATCTGCTGCCAATCATATTAAGGGCAGGCTGGCTGCAAGAGACTTCTTATCCAATGAAACCAAGAATGAATTAGCAGTGCTCGATGCAGAGCTTGAGCAGTTGGTTCAATTTATTAGGGAGTATGAAGATGAATTCAGGGCCGACAGTGAAGTTGCCGCAGCCTTTGATGAAGAAAGGGCAGCCCAGCTTGATGCAGAGCAAGCAGCATTACAAGAAGATCTGGAGCAAGCTGTCCCCAAGAGCGAAGAACGAGCTCCTGGAGTTAGCGAAGCTCCCGGACGAATTCCTATTCCGAAAGTAACACCATCAGTATCTGAAGCTCCTGCGGTTACTCAAGCCACGACAGTACCGCCTGTTACCAAGGCGCCGAGCACAACCCTGCGTCCGCCACAGATGCCAAGCAATGTCACCAAGGAAGAGCGTGACATGTTTGATGACTTGCGGGCTGAGATGGATGCGCTTGGCTTGAAGGATATTGTGCTGGATCTGATCAGGCCGGAGAGAGTCAAGCGTAAGAATAGCGCTGGCTACAAGCTTGGGTCCATGCAAACGAGACTCATGCGTGAGACAGATGCGGCGGGCAAGGAGCGGCTTGTTGCTATATCAAGGACCATGAAGGTTGCGATTGACCTTGCCAAGCGCACGAAATCCAAAGAGGCTCAAAACACAGCAGAGATTCGTAGGACGCTGCATCATGAAATTATTCATGCGCTGCGATCGCTTAGTTTGTTTACGGCAGATGAGTGGAAGACCCTGTCTGAAGCGTCTATCAGGGATTGGGTAAGCAGGAAGTGGCCTGGTGACAATGGCCTTTCCGTAAAGGATCTGTACAAAAGAGAATCAAAAGATATCCAGATTGAAGAGGGTATTGCCAGGGCGTTTGAGAACTACACGATGGGTGAGTTCCAGCCTAAGGGTGCCGTGGCGCGTATCTTTCAAAAGACCAAAGAGTTCTTCCAGAAGCTTGCCAATTACGCCAAGGGTATTGGTATCAATGAGTCTGAGGCAGAGATCTTTGAGCGCATTCTTTCTGGAGAGATAGGCAATAGAGCCCGCAGGGATCCGAAAGACTTTCGTGTCTTCTATGATCAAAACAAAATCGTTGCCGGCTTAGATCACAGCGATGCATTCAACAAATGGTTTGGCGGTAGCAAGGTTGTAGATAAAAAGGGGAAGCCGCTTATTGTTTACCATGGGACAAGAAACGATATTAAGAAGTTCCGGCCGAGTCAAAAGTTTGGCGACGCCTACTTTACAACCGAATCCATAGAGTACGCCAACGCCATGGCAACAGGTGATGGTGGCAACGTCATGCCCGTGTTTGTCAGTCTGAAAAACCCACGAGTCATTCCCTTTTCTGAGTACAGCCTTGATGCACTTGACGGGGCAATGACCGACGGGTCTGCGGACGGGTTGATTGCGGTTGATGAGAACGGCGTCAAACAAGTCATCGTTGCGTTTGATCCCGTCCAAATCAAATCAGTATTCAACAAAGGAACGTGGAGTCCTGAGTCAGACTTTATTCTTGAGAAGCGTGTAGAAACTGAAGAGATCATTATGGATGCTGCACGATTGGATATTGATCCAAGCGGCTCCATGGATAAGCTTGTGATGTCAGGGCCAGAGTTCAAAGACATCAAGAAGAATACGTCGGAATACATCAAGGATCTTTCAACAGACAAGGCTGACATTCTGCTTAGCGCCTTGAACCTGCGCCAGTTAGGTGAGCTTGCAGCTAACGCGTTGCCGCAAGTTAAAGAGTTTTACAAAGCCGTATCTGACATGCTGGCCATGCGCGATACCCGGATTACCATGGCCGCGGATATCGCCCAGCGCTGGGTGGCATTCAATGACAAGCATCCCAAGATTGCACAGATCTTGGCTGATGTCATGCACGCAGCCACGATCGCCGGGATTGATCCTGATACAGATCTTGAGAAGATCAGAAGCCAAGAGCTCAGGGATAACTGGGAGGTTATTTCCAGTGACCCAGAGGCGCTCCAGATCTACCGTGATGTTCGCGATTACTACGCTGAGTCGCTGAACCTTTACGAAAAGGCTTTGAAGCAGCGCATCCGTGAAAGCATGGAAGAAGGGCGCCCCAAGACACAGGCGCTTTACGAGATCGAGCAGGAGTTCAATAAGATCCGCCAGACAGGACCGTACTTTCCGTTGGCACGTTTTGGCGACTACTGGGTGTCGTATGACACGATCAACAAGGAAGGCAAGAAGGTTCCTGAGTACTACATGTTTGAGAGCCGCGGTGAACAACGCAAGTTCATCGACGATCTAGTCAAGCAAGGCATCAAGTACAAGAGCGGTATCAAGACCAGCGAGATGTTGAGCCAAGGCGTGCCCATGTCAGGGTTCGTGCGCAACATGATGGAGCTGGTTGATAAGACCGGTGGCGATACGTCAGCGCTCAAGGATGGTATCTGGCAGATGTTCCTTACCATGCAGCCGGATCTTTCTGCTCGCAAGCATTTCATTCATCGTAAGAAGGTGAAGGGCTACAGCAATGACGCGCTCAGGGCGTTTGCAGAAACATCCTTCCATGGTGCTTATCACCTGGCCAGGGTCCAGTACAACGGCCGGCTTGAGTCGCTCATGCTTCAAGCCAAGAAGTACAAGGAAGAACACCCAAGCATTGAAGCCGAGCGTTACTACGAAGAGTTGCAAAAGCGCAAAGAGTGGGTGAATGCGCCGGAGGATGTCAACAGCTTTACTAGCTGGGCAACAAGCTTCAGCTTCATGTATTTCCTAACCGCGCCTGCATCTGCACTGGTCAACATTGCACAGACGCCCATGATCGCCTTCCCATACTTGGGTGCGAAGTTTGGTTTCGGCAACGCGTTCAAAGAGTTGTCGCAGGCATCCAAGGAATTCTTTGCAAGCGGCGCTGGCCGTGACAAAGGTTTCTATGACATCCTTCGTACGCTAGAGGAAAAGACCAAAGAGAAAGGCATTAGCGAAGCAGAGCTAAAGCGCAGGCAAGAAGAGCTTGCTGCCATGCAACAGCTCTACATCGATGGCACGTTGAACCGTACCCAGACGCTTTCTCTTGCTGGCTTGGCGGAGAGGCCCTCGGATATTTTGCAGGGCGGTCTTAGTGCTGTGATGCGCAACAAAGCGTTCACCGTGCAGCAGAAGGTTACGTATGTATTGGGCTATAGCTTCAACCAGGCTGAGGTATTCAACCGCCAGATAACGGCTATGGCTGCTTATCGAAGCGCACGCAAATCCGGCAAGACGCACGACGTGTCTTTGCAGATGGCCAAGGACATCGTGAATGAAACGCATTTCGAGTACACGAATGCGACCAAGCCTAGGTTTATGCAGGGTCCTACGGCGCGTATCTTCTTCCAGTTCAAGAACTATGCGCAGCAGATGACATACCTGCTTATCCGTACGTTGAACGAAGCTTTACGCGGGGCGGATGAAGCAACAAAGACTGAGGCAAGAAAGCGCCTGACTGGCATCTTGTTCATGACCGGGCTCTTTGCAGGTTATGAAGGACTGCCCCTGATGTGGGTAATCGAGGGCGTCATGAATGCCATGTTCGATGACGAAGATGAGCCTTACGATTTCTTCAACAGCGCCAAGAACAATATCGCTGATCTGTTTGGATCGAATGCTGCAAGGATACTAAGCGGTGGCGTGGTATCAGAGATCCTGGGTGGTGACATAGCTGGCCGTGTTGGCATGAACGGTATGTGGTTCAGAGACTCCAATCGATCGGCTGATGAGGTGCAGGCATTCAACCAGTTTGTTACTGACCTGGCCGGCCCGTTTGTTGGTATCGGCGCCAACATTGCAGACGGTATCAAGAAGATCAACGACGGACATTACATGCGTGGCACAGAAGCTATGCTGCCTCCAGTACTGAAGGACTTCTTGAAGGTGTATAGGTTCTCGACCGAGGGCGCCACAACACTCCGTGGCGATCCTATCGTTGGCGAGATCAGTACGTGGGGTCTATTCCTACAAGCGCTTGGCTTTACACCTACTGACTTGGCGCGTAGCTACACGGCTATGGGTGAGATCAAAGGTATGGAGAAGGATATCGAGCGCAGGAGAAAGCGCTTGCTCCAGCAGATCACGCTTGCCGATATCAATGGCGATACGGATACCTACACTGAGGTACAGGAAAAGATCCAGCGGTTCAATGAGAAGAACCCTGAGAATCCGATTACCAAGGAAACGCTCAAGCGCTCCCTGTCCCAGCGCACGAAAGATAGTGATCGTGCCGTGCGTGGGATTATTGTGAATCCGAAGCGGGAATATCTATTAGAGGAGGCGAGATATCTCGGGGAGGAGGAGTAGCCGGTGCTGGAGCTATAACCCGGTTCTCGTAATCAATACCGCAGAACGTTGCGTAATCACGTAGCGTTCTGACCTTGCCTAGTCCATAGATACCTAGATCCTTCTTGTGATACAGAAGGTCTGCCATGCGGTCATTAGATCGCTTGGCCATATCCCACCAGCGTATAGGACGCACCTCATCATCCTCGGCCGCCCAGTGGCGGACCTCTTTGTTTCTGCCATAGAAATGGTAGACAGGTGCAAGCGGCGGATGAAGCACGTCATAGCCATGGGTGTATGCACGCACAGCTATGTTTTGCTCTTCGCCATTGAAGTACAGAACAGGATCGTATGGAACCTCACGGACAAACTGACCCAAGGTAAAGATAAACCCGGCGCCTATGTGGCATGCAGGCACTGGGTAGTCAGACTTCATGATGTCTGAGGTGAACGTAAGCAGGGGGTCATGTTCCTTAAACGTCTCACCCTCTTTGATCTTTGAATAGATCAGGTCCTTGGTATGCGACGTGTCGGTAGGTTTGCCGTCGATGAACTCAAAGCCGCGGGCGTAGCAGGAGTAAAGCTTCTTTGGGTTGAGTGTGAAGTTGCTCTTCATGAGCCCTATGCACGTCTCATCCCAGTCCTGATCAAACCAACTATGTGAATCGACTTGTAAGAAATAGTCTTCGTTGTGGTACAGCGACTGGCAGATGTGCCTAGCCCAGCATGCGCCTCGTGCGTCGGTGGCGTGAATGAATACGTACCGGATCTGATCAGCGAATCCAGTCTTCTCCAGGTGCCGATACTGGGGTGACGTGCCTTGGTCCACGATACCGAAGACAATGTCTTTAGGGTTCTTGGCTTTCTTGTAGCAGTCGTTTACGGTAAACCAAAGCAGCGGATCTCTGTAGGATGCGATGCTAACGAAGATTGTCATACAGTCCCTCGATGGTCATGGCGAGTAGGTCAAGCTCGCTGAGTTTGTATCTTGTATAGAAGCCTCGTTCACCAAGCCCATGGACGCCTGAGTTACCTTGATGGTGCTCGGGGCACAAAGGCACTACCAGGAAGTTGCTCGCCCGCTGGCTCATGCCTTGGCCCTCTCTGATGTGGTGTATGTGGGCTGGTGATGCACCAAGGTCTAGGTGCTTGCACAGGATGCATCCCATACTGGCGACGCGATCCATGTGCGCTTTATCTGCTTTGCGAGTCATGCTTGATCATTGTCCCAAAGCTTCCATTCCTCGCCAGTCTTTACAACCTTCTTGGCGTCCTCCATGCCAGCGTCATACCCGGCGCGGAATGCTCTTCCATAAGATGAGCGAGAGAACATAAACCGGTTGGCTTTGATGTCAATCTTCAGTTCTTCGTACCACTTGGCCCACGCATCGTAGGCCGGATGGTTTTCCGCGGGACAGGTTCTGCCTTGATTGCAATCGCCATGGCAGGGTGGACAGGTTTTCATTTGTTCTCCCATATACCTATCATTTGATCCTTGTGTTCGCTGAGATGGTTCAACACGTTGTAGGCCATTTTGATTTCTGTAATGGCTTCAAGGCATAGGCCCATGGCGGTCATGTAATCATGGTTCTGGCAAAGGTCATACACGCGATTCATCAGTTGGTCTGCTTTGATCAAGTGGCCCGAATAATCCATCAATATGTTCCTGTAGTTCATCACACATAAGATCACTAAGGGTCTTGCCAAATACAGTGATGGCCTTCCCCTTGGTGGATTTAGAAATAACCATCACGGCTTTCTCAAGTCCGCGCTGGTACCCCTCATGATAATCAAGCTGGGCTGCACCTATCGTATCGATCGCCTGCCTGACCAGCTCTGATGCCATGCCGGGTTTCTCACGCAGCTTCTCTACTTGATCCGGGCGCAGGTAGACCTGATAAGGAACTAGCTTTCGTTTGTACTTTGCTTCCATTCTTCAAACTCCTTGCGCAAATCAATGAGTGCGCCTTGTGCTTCTGTGTTGGAAGCAAGCTCCGAGCGAGACTCGATATTCAGTGCCTCGCATATGGCACGGGCTGCGTCATCTTCTGAGTGAGAAAAGCACCAACCCGTATCCACGCACCAGCGCTGGAACTCTGGATCTTTGGCCAGTATTCCTGCTGTCTGAACAAAGCTGCTGACCTTGGGTCTTACATAAGGCTGCTCATCTTCTCCAATCCGCACCATGGCCACGGCATAACGTGAGCCTACAAAGTCACGCACAAGGTCTTGGTTTAGATCATCGGGATGAATGGCCAGTGTCAGCATGAAACCTTCTTTGTTCTGACGCAGTGATACCTTGACGCATTCAAAGTTAATTGGATCCACGGAATATCCTTCCGATAAAAGATTTGATACGCTGGCCCAAGGAAGGCGCAGGATCTTCGCCTATACGCTTAATGTACTCATGCGTTGTCACCTCGAAGAACTCACCTGGATTGGGTACCTGGGGGCCGATAGCGCCAAGCCCTGAAGCCGGTGCAATCAATGGCCAAACAATCCACATGGGACGCTTGAACTTGTTGCAAACATCGGTGAGAACCATGCCCTTGCGCACGGCAAGTCGTATCGATCGCTCCTCAGCGGATCCAATAAACCCTCTGCGCCATCCGCCAGGTGGCGAGAACATCTCTTTACAGTACTTGTAGATTGTCTTGTCAGAGATCTTCAAGGCCACAGCCATTTCCTGCGGATGCCAGCCAAGGTTGTACAAGCCATATATCTCCTTCTTATCTTCCTCAGATACGAAGTAGTGATGTCTGTCGTATTTCTTAGGGCTACGACGGCGCCGCTTCTTGGGCGCTTCCATCAGAAGGGAATATCCGAGTCGTCTATTGGAGCCTGTGGTGCTTTCTTGGCTTCATTCTGCTCCCATCCTTGGCGGACCTTGCAGTTGTAGTACGGGCCGCTGCGCCCTTCCTTGGACCACATGGATAAAGAAATCTTTGGCGTCTCTCCACGCTTTACCTTATTCATAATGTAAGCGCAAAGCTCTGCTGATAGCTCAACATCGCCACGGAAGTCGGGCGAACGATCAGTCTTGATCCGTGGGCTGAATAGGTTCGTTGAATCGTAGTATTTAGTTTCCATTAATCGCATCCTTACGTGCTTTGAACTTAGCTAACAGGTCCACGTACAACGACTCATCGTGGGCCTTAATCTTGGCTACCGTCTCTTTGTTGTCCTTCCAGAACGCATTTAGTTCAGCCTCAGTATTTGCCGTGGGCAAGAACTGTATGAACATATTCATAGCAAAATCAACAACTTCCGCCATACCTTTAACAGGTTCTTTAGGTTCAGGCTCAGGCTTTGGTTCAGGTGCAGGCTGCGGCGGGGCAGCGGAAACAGTGCCACGTGGCACTGTTTTCACAGCCGCATTACCGTCGTCATCTTCTGGAGCGATACCGCAAGCCGCCATGAGTGAGTACCTGCGTGCGTACGTCAATGCCGAACCGTAGCCCTGTGCATCATGTTTGGCTGCTGGAACATGAAGCTTGCCAGCGGATAACAGTTCGCCTGATGTGTGAACAAAGACAGTCTCAACTGTCACGCCATCTTGACACTCATGCGTCATTTGCATCAATGCGATACCGTTGTCATTTAGCGCATCAATCACTGCTTCAACGCACGTGGCAAGGTCTGCGTACTTGGACCGGAAGTGTGGGTTGTTACTTTGCTTTAGTGCAGGGCTGAACCCCTTTTGTGCTTTAACTAATGCTTCCGCTATCTGCTTCAATTGCTTCTCCTAGTTGTCTACCGAAATCACAGTACTGCCTTACATCACAAAAACTTGTACATCTTGTATTGACTCCGGGGCGGTGAACGATTTCCTGCCCAGGCTTTACTGCGTCCTTTGCTTCTTGCTCTAGCAGGAATACCTTCAGTGCTCGCTTAGCTCCCGGCTTCATGATGGCCCATGCTTCAGGCTTGGCCCATCGTTCGTCTGGTGTGCACAGTGGCGGATCATCCATGACTGTTGCGGCATGAAGCGCGATACGGCTTTTGATAAAAGCCTCTTGCTCTTCAAAGGTCCACAGAGGTACATCAATCTGTACGATCGGTGCTTCTGGGTAGTCTGCCTGGCGGCCTACGTTCCTGCGAGCCCAGTCTCTTACGATCGCATTGATCTTCAAGCCAACGACGTTGTGGCCATGGGCACGGGCAAGATAGGCGTAGCAGTTCAGTTGGTATTCCCATTCGATCTTACCTTGCATGACTGCAAAGCTGCTCGTAACTTTCCAGTCCTCGATGATGCGTCCATGGGGCGTGACAACCTGGCGGTCGATCGCACCGGAGATCTTCCAGCCGTTGATCTCTTTAAAGTAGCGCTGCTCAGTGATCACGTCTTCTTCTGAGAACTTATCCAGGATGTGATGCACGGCTGTACCGAATAGACTGAAGACGGTATCGGATACGTCTTGCTCCATGTCATCGAAGTGCTTGTGCTTGAGTGCCACGACCCGCGGGCTATCGATAAGCTCTGTGACAGATAGCTTGGCATCGCCCTTGGAGTAGTTCTTATTGCGTGCAAAGCGCAGCAGCACGTCTGGCAGATTGTATTTGTTAGTGATGTTCATGGCTTACTCTCTTCAAACTTCTCCATAGCCGCTTGTAAAAGCTGTAGTACTTCTGGGTTAGGCGCCTCAAGGTAACGGTGAATCCAGAACATAACGTCCTCTGCTGCGAGGATCGCTTCGTATAACCATCGCTCATGGTTCATCGCTCCCTCCGTTTAATCATCTCGTCCGCCACAAGGTATGCAATGTCTGCAAAGGCAACCTCTGGCTTTTGACTAGGTACTTGACCCCACTTGCCTGAAAAGATGCCGGTGATCACAGCCGCGGCGAAGTAATCTCTGAGCTGCATACCTGCTGTGTTTGGCTCATGCAGATGTCCTACGTCATGTGGGAATGCGTATTTTGTTTTAGCCATGGTTCTTCTCCTTTAGCTTCGCTTCGATAGCTTCCGCAAAATCCTCCACGTTCTGATGTGCATAGCAAATGTGAAACTCCACAGAACTGCCACTCTTTGCTTTGTTGCATTTCCAGATTTCATCTGCGGTCAGACCAACCCATTCACGCTTTGTCTCCAGTGCTTGGCGCAGGGCGTCCATTGCACCATCGATCTCCGCTGGCAGGCAGATGGCGTTTTCACCAATGCTCAACTTGTTGATTTCCTCCAGCGCCTCCAGCGCCAATTGCATAGCTTCTCTGCTCATGATTTCTCTCCTGTTGCCTTGGCGATGGCAGCGCGGGCTTCATCGATTAGCGCCAAGTAATGGCCGTGTTCCGGGAGCCGTGCAATGCGTTCCGCAAGCGCCAGCAGATCGGGCGCGGCGGCGATCAGGCGGGCATCAGCTTCCATTCGTTCTAACGTTTCAGGTTTGATAGTTGCGTATGCTGGCTGCCCGTAATTAATGCCATCAAGCATTACCGGCCCAGCCCATATGCCGCCCCATTGAAAGTCATCGCCTGCCAGGCAAGAATCGTATGGCTCTAACTTCCAAGGTCCTGGTGTGTGCTTTCTCATCGCCTAACTCCTATGTTGTAGTAGGCAGATACCTTCCTCACTATCTCTACGAAGTCACCAAAGTTGTGAGCATTCTTCAAGGTATCCATGTCAATGGAATCCCATAGCTCCTCTGCCTCATCAAGCTTCATGGGTTCCACGTCTTCCTTGAGTCGCTCTAACTTGGCGATCACTTCCTTGAGCACGTCGATCTGCTTCTGAATAAGTTCTGATGCCAGCATCTCAATATCCCGTGGGCATACCGGCATGTACCCATCGGCCGGCATGGTAGAAAATAAACACAAGCGCCAAGAGCACGATCACTCGGAGGACGCCTGACCATCGTCCGTGCCAGGTCCATTCGGAGACGGGTTGGTTGAGGTAGACGTTTTGGATCCAGAGTTGATCAGGTGGAATTTCTGTTTGCCACTTAGGCGCCGGCCTGACGTATCGGCTACCAATACGCGGCCTTTCTGGTCTAAGCGCGACATGACCTGCTTGATGGGTAGCTCTTGGCTTTCTTCTTCCAGTGATGTCCAACATGCTTCTTTCTCCAGTTTGAAAAGTTTGTAGTTGTGTTTGAAATAACGGCGCTGCGTGTCGTCAATCTTCATCACGACATTCTTTGCAATAGCCTTCCGCGATCCGGGGAAGTACATGAAATCCAAGAGCTTGTTGCGCAGCCAGCTTGGCTCAAGTGGCAGCCAGTTACAGTAGATCTCAAGACCTTCGCCCCAGATAAATTGGAACGCAGTACGCGCTTCTGTATCAAGGCGGTACTCACGTTTCCTGAGCGGTACGTTAGGCTCGCCTGTGTAGATAGGCTTCCTGCATGTATCAAAGATCGCAGTGTTAATGACCGCTAGTAAGATGCGTTGTTCAGGTATTAATTGATCGGCATTCATTGTGCTCTCCAGTTAAAGAATGGTAACCTATGTTCACAACATATGGCAATATATATAGGGGGTATCCGACCAATGGCAATCAATAGCAGACAGAAGGGCCGGCGTGGTGAGTTGGAAGTTGCCAAGCTCATATCGCAGGCGCTGGATTTCCAAGTCAAATTGAATTATGACCAGTCCGCCACGGGTGGCTATGATATGAAAGTATGGGGTTGGGCTGTGGAGGTAAAGCGAGCCGAGAATCCTGACTGGCGTGCATGGCAGCGGCAGGCATTGAATAGTGCATGGCGGGATGGGCTGATGCCGATCCTATTCCATCGAAGGAATCATGCCCGGTACTGGGATGTGTATCTACCGATCAGTGTGTTTCTGGTGGTATGGGGCGGGCAAGGGCCATTTGATGAAAATGATTGGATGCAGGTATCGTTTGAAGTAGCAATAGCAACGATGAGGATGACCCATGGATCCACGTATACGCAAGGTGATCGTGAACGACATGATCGAATCGATACCTCAGTCAGTGAAGCTTCAGGTGCGCCAAGAGATAGCGGAGCGCGTGGCACTGGAGTTGCAGATCAGGTCCATCAAGCTACTGGCTGACACTCAGGCGTTCAGTAACTGGCTCAAAAAAAACCCCGGCGAGGGTAGCCGGGGAAAGACCTAAACAACCAGGAGACACGACCATGGACTAGCCGTGGAGTTCATGGTATCATGATTCCGTTGTCGTAGCAGACAATGTGATTGAAGGCCGTTTACTCATGCTCTCGACCCTTGTTGCAAGACTTGGGTTCTGCTACCGAGAGCAGCAGTAAGCGGCCTTTTTGCATTCAGCGTCGTCAACCGTACTCCGCACGAGAGTAGGGGCCGCAAGTGGGGCTGCTCGGAGTTGAACCGCGACACGGTATTCCAGCCTAGCTGAGACGGTGCAAATCCGCTAATCCGTGGGGCTCGCCGGAGATCCAAGCCCGGGGGTGTAGGAGCTAACCCGTCCTGCACATGGATCTTCCCCGCAAGGGGGGTGATATTCGCCGATGGCTTCCTCTCTCTACCCTGTATGGGGTAGGGGGAGCCTTTGGGTGATAAATACATAAATAAGGTTTTAGGCCCGCGGCCGCCGCTCATCGACCCGACGAACGGTATGCACAAACGCATAAAACTGTGGTTAAATACTCCTACCGACAAGGAGATAACCATGGACGAAATCATCAAACAGCTTGGCGATAAATGGCCATTCAAATACCACTACTGCGAAGACGGAGAGGTGCTTGAGAAGCAACCCGTGGCCGAGGAACCTATTGAGGAGGCACCTTTTTGAAACCCATCGATGAATCTTATCTGGCGTGGATGAAGGATCGTAAAGAACCTTTCACGTCAGAGGATGCTGCAAAACACTTTGGCGTCTCAAGAACCACGGCGGCAGAGCGTTTGCGTTTACTGACAGGGCTTGGTTATGTAACAGCAACCAAACACCCGGTCCGATTTAATCAGTTGCTTTACACATACAAAGAATTTAGTTGGCATGACCCATTCAACCTAGCGGGGAAACTATGAACTTAGAACCAATCATGAAGCTGTCCAAGGACCTTAAAGCCGCGGCGGCACATATGTCTAGCGATGAAGCAAGATTCCTGGTCGATTACTACTACATTGCCCAGGAGGACCGTAAGCGCTCCACCAACCAGGTCCGGGCGCTTGATGAATCCAAAGAACCAAATGCTGTGATTAGTTGGCTGGCCGCGCAATCAGAGGCGCTGGAAGATCAGATTAAGAAGGCATTGGATGTGTACACCAAGAACCATATTATGGGCTCATGGATGCGGCAGATCGTTGGCATTGGCCCGGTCATTTCCGCGGGGCTGTTAGCGCACATTGATATTGAGAAGGCTCCTACCGTTGGGCATATCTGGCGCTATGCTGGATTAGATCCCACAAGCAAATGGGAGAAGGGACAGAAGCGCCCATGGAATGCAGGACTGAAGACGCTTTGCTGGAAGGCTGGCCAATCATTCATGAAATTCTCTGGCCGTGATGACTGCTACTATGGTCACATATACAGAGAGCGTAAGAACTTTGAGATCGCCCGCAATGAGCGTGGTGATAACAAGGAACTGGCTGAGCAATTGAAGGAGAAGGTAGGCAAGAACACGGAAGCTTACAAGCATTTCTCCAATGGCGTACTGCCACCAGGCCAGATCGATGCAAGGGCAAGAAGGTATGCGGTTAAGCTATTCCTTAGCCACCTCCATGGCGCATGGTATGAGATGCACTTTGGCACGAAGCCTCCGCTTCCTTACCCGATTGCACACATGGGCCATGTTCATTTCATACCATCACCTGTTAACCACGCTCACCAAGAGAACCAAATGGATTGAGTGAGTCATCGAACAAGATAGAACCAAAACCATAGAACGAGTCAACGCTCTTGAGAGAACCAGGACAACCGAACGAGTCAGATCAAGCGAGAGGTCCATCCCCACCGAACGAGCCACTTTAACGAAGAGAACCAGGTGAAGCGAACGAGTCAACCATCCAGAGAGAACCATACCTTAGGAACGAGTCACGGCTTTTGAGAGAACCACGGAAAGTGAACGAGTCAGCTGATGGAAGAGAACCATATCAGGCAAACGAGTCAACAGTGAAGAGAGAACCAGGGTTTTGGAACGAGTCTAGCCGGGAGGAGAGAACCAAGACGGTTGAACGAGTCAAGTTGTTAGAGAGGGCCAAAGTAAAAGAACGAGTCATTTTTGAAGAGAGAACCAATCAGTCAGAACGAGTCAGCCTTTGCGAGAGAACCTAAAACGTAGAACGAGTCACGAGCATCGATAGAACCAAAGAGATCAAACGAGTCACGATTTTTGAGAGAACCATACAGAACGAACGAGTCGCTCAGAGTGAGAGAACCACACACATAGAACGAGCCAGGGGTATAAATAGCATCATGCTGAGGAAGCGAGTCAATGAAGCCGATAGAACCAATTCATGCGAGCGAGTCAGTCTTCGTGAGAGAACCATATATGCAGAACGAGTCATAAATCAAGAGAGGTCCATCCCAAAGGAACGAGTCAACACATCTGAGAGAACCATAGGTGCGGAACGAACCAAGACCACTGATAGTTTTATCGTTGATAGAGTGAGTCATGTCGGGCAAGAGAACCTGCCGGCAGGAACGAGTCACATTGAGAGAGAGAACCAGCGCGCCAGAACGAACCAAGACGAGCAAGAGAACCATTGCCGGGAAGTGAGTCATCGACGCGGAGAGAACCGAGTCAGCCGAACGAACCTAGAGCGGAGAGAGAACCAAATCGGTCAAGTGAACCACTCGAGCCCAGAGCACCATCCGCCCAGAGTGAGTCAAGTTAATGGAGAGAACCACAAGTTGTAAACGAACCAGGCTAAGGAAGAGAACCATAAATCGAGAGTGAGCCAAGTTGGCCAAGAGCACCAATTCGGCCGAGCGAGTCAGAAAAAGAGAGAGAACCAATCGTCCAGAACGAACCAGAGATTGCGAGAGAACCTTGGTATGAGAGTGAGTCAGCCAGGCTGAGAGAACCAAAGTACACGAACGAACCAGAGTTTTAGAGAGAACCAAAACGATAAAGTGAGTCATTCTGCTCGAGAGAACCAACAGAAGAGAACGAGTCATTTGAACTGAGAGAACCAACTGGAGAGAACGAGTCAATCCACCTGAGAGAGCCACAGTTCGGGAACGAACCACTGTTTGTGAGAGATCCACCGTAAGAGAGTGAGTCGCAACTGCCGAGAGATCCAGGGAGCTAGAACGAACCAAATCGAGGGAGAGAACCAAAAATTCGAAGTGAGTCACCAATTAAGAGAGCACCAGATCGTCCGAGCGTCATTAACTTAAGAGAGAGATATGGAAAGACACCAGTTATCAGCAGCATTCCCTGACATGCCCGATGAGGACTTTGAGGATCTCATTCACAGCATCAAGGAGCACGGGCAGAGAGAGCCCATCACGCTTTATGAGAACAAGATCCTAGATGGCTGGCACAGGTACCGCGCCTGTCAGCAGTTGGATATCAATCCCATGACTACCTTGTACGAAGGCAATGACCCTGTGTCTTTTGTCATTGATCTAAACCTTCACCGCAGGCACCTATCGCCAGGCCAGAAGGCGATTGCCGTGGTTACGTGCAACGCATGGCTACAGGAAGGTAGGCCATCGAAAACAGTGCCACGTGGCACTGTTGTTACAAATGCTCACAAATCATCAGAGCAGATGGCCAAAGAGGCTGGTGTAGGAAAGAGGACGGTGCAGCGGGCCAAGAAGGTTGCAAAGTCAGGCGACCAAGAGGTCATTGAGGCTGTCAGGAAAGGCGCCATGAGCCTGTCAGAGGCGATCAAGGTAGTAGACAAGGACGACCCTGAGAATGCGCCTCCAGCGCCCGTAAAGCCGGTCCTGAAGTCAGCGGTATCGCAGGAGAAGTACGACGCCCTGAAAGCGTCTTACGACGAGCTGAATGAGCAGTATCAAGAGATCCTAGATAACTACCAAGAGCTGGCCAAGGAAGTATCAATTCTTACAGCGCTCAAAGAGACAGAGCACTACCAGGTCATGAAAGAGATGCAGTCAACGATCGACAACCTCACCGAGGCACGGGACAAGTGGCAGCGGGAGTGCGCCGAGCTGAAGAAACAAGTTCTGTATTGGAAGAAACATGCTGATCGAAAGTCTGCGTGATTATCAAATCAAGGCGCTTGATGAGCTGAGGGACGGTGTCCGCAAGGGGCATCGATCCCAGATCCTGGTTGCGCCAACTGGCGCGGGCAAGACGGTTAGTGCCAGCTACTTACTGAACGAAGCAAGGGCCAAGCAGAACGTGGCTTGGTTCATATGCGATCGAGTGTCACTGGTAGACCAGACAAGCGCAACACTGGATAGGTATGGCGTATCCCATGGCGTCATACAGGCGGATCACTGGCGGTGGCGTCCATATGAATATGTGCAGGTTATATCAGCACAGACATTGGCAAGACGCAAAATAGATAATGAGCCAAAGTTAATCGTTGTTGATGAAGCGCATGTATTACACCGCTCAGTTATTAATGCGATTGAAAAATATCCTGATGCAATTGTTGTTGGATTAACTGCAACACCATTTACAAAAGGATTATCAAAGATATTTACTAACGTAGTAAATAGCACCACGACCGATAAACTAATTAATGATGGTTGGTTAGTGCCAGTTAAAATGTTTGTAGCGAAATCCGAAATGGATATGCGCGGCGCCGAAGTTAAGTTTGATGGCGAGTGGGCAGAAAAAGACATGGAAAAACAAGGGGTTGAGATCGTTGGCGATATTGTTAC
>Ga0222713_10002794_pt1 | contig 18343 bp, 36 predicted proteins | sample C33_649DmetaG_FD_165061 | JGI IMG/M metagenome (GOLD analysis project Ga0222713, IMG submission 165061) | Estuarine water microbial communities from San Francisco Bay, California, United States - C33_649D | ecosystem: Environmental > Aquatic > Marine > Unclassified | place: USA: California...
TGGAGCGTAGGACTACTTGGCGATGGTCGCCGCCCTTTCAAGGCGGAGATAACGGGTTCGAAACCCGTACGCTCTACCAATATGCCTCCGTAGCTCAACTGGATAGAGTAGCGCGCTTCGAACGCGAAGGTTGTGGGTTCAAGTCCTGCCGGGGGCGCCATTAAGGATAACTATGTTAACTACAGAAGAATTAAAAGAAGCAAATCGCCTCTATTGGATTGTAAAAGGGCAGCTAATTCCTACTACCTGGGATGAAGAGTCTATACGTAGTGTACTACGTGACTACTCTCGTAGAATCTGGCATAACCACGAAGCTACTAGTGTGCATGAAGCTGGCTTCGAAGAAGCCTGGTCTCAACGATTACTTTGAAGTAGCTCTATAGATGCCGTCCCAATCTGAAGAGATTCCTGCTGCGTTCATTTCGGTACAGCGTGCTATCCACATTTTGTAGTAGTCTCGCATCTCACCATTAAACTCATTTTTTAGCAAGACACAAGCTACGCTAGCCTTACTAAAATCTCGAGCTCGATAGGCTTCTAGCATTTCTTCATGCTTGCGAATAGCTTCAGGGCTTCCTTCTGAAACCACGGTGTACATACGCAGTCCAATACTCTTACCTTTAACAGCAATCTTATCAAGTTCTAGTAGTATATAACTATCACGTACTAGGGCAGCTGTGGACTCTCCAATAACAATCTTCACTCCATAGGGTTTACTCTGTCCTTCTAATCGAGCCGCAGTTGAAACGCTGTCTCCTAGAATATCATAGCCAAATCGAGCTTTTGAACCAATATTACCAATAACTGCTGGGCCAGTATTAATACCTGCCCCCATTGCTACTCGAGGCTTACCAAGAGCGTCAAGTTCGTTATTGAACTCTTCCACTGCTTTAATCATTCGCAACGTAGTTGCAACGGCGTGCTTAGCATGGTCCTCATCAGTGAGTGGCGCTCCGTGAATATGTAGAGTGGCATCACCAATATACTTAATAATAGTGCCACCATCATCTAGCACAGGTTGAGAGATAGCCGTCATATAGGCGTTCATAATTTGGGTGAGACCGTGTACGTCGTCCCCATAAGATTCTCCGAGTGGTGTAAATCCTCGTAAATCTGTCATTACAATAGAGATATCTCTTTTAATACCCCGGCTAACAAGCTCGGGGTTTTTTTGTAACTGTTCGATAACAATTGGAGAGACATATCCTCCAAACTGCTTTTTAATCTTTAGCTTCTGTAGGTATTCAGAAATAAACTTAACGGCATATCGAACAAGACCGACAAGGACAAACGACGCAGTTAGGGTAACGCCATCAAGTAACCACTTATACTCTACAAAAGCGTACCAACTACCACCAACAGTACCTGCAAGTAACAGAACAAAGAGCGCCATTCCAACATAGGTCCAACGTGCCGCTGCAATAAGTGCAATACCTCCTAGCGCTAAAGCGAGTAGCTCCGCGCCTGGAGCCCAAGATGGTCGTTCGATATTAGACTGATTAAAAACAGTACCTAAGAGAGAGGCTTGTAATTCGTGAGGCCAGACACTTCCTTTAGCAGTAGCAATAGGATTGCTTAGGCCTGCAGCCGTAGGTGCAACAAATACAACAGCTCCACCAAAACTCTCGGGTAAGTTTGAAAGAGAGACGCTCTGAGAATTTTGACTCCAGTCTATCCATACTCGACTGAGTTCATCTGTCGGTATTTCTCCAAACTGCGGAATACGTAATCGGTCTACACCTAGCGGTGAGAGTTTAATCTGAAAGCTAGGGTCTCCTGCTAGTACACGTAGTGTCTCTAGAGTTAGGTTAGGGTAAAGAGTGCCGCCACTCGAAATAACTAGCGGTACACGGCGAGTAACCCCATCAATTTCAGGTAAGGTGTTTACAATTCCACTACCTGATGCGGTAGTTTCTAGTTCTGGAATATTGGCAATAATTCCAGGGTATTGCAGTATAAGTTCTTGGAACTCAGAGTTAATAATAGCAGCACCTGGGTTTATCGCTTCGTTCTTAGACTCTTCGGCTCCAAGAATGTTTAGCACTACTGGATAGTAGGAAAGAGTGGTAGCTAAATCTTCATCACGACCTGCTCTATCAGGTTCAGACATTAAAATGTTCCAAACAACGAGTCCAGCATCTCGAGCATAGAGGTCTTCAATAATATTAGCATAGACGCTTCTAGGCCAAGGCCACTGACCGTATAAGTCAATTGATTCTTCATCAATATTTACAGTGTAGATGTTATTTTCAACTGCGGGAGTACTAGTAATAAGAGTATCAAAGTATCGCAGTTTCACACTTTCAACAAAGCTAGGATTTACAACTGCTACGGCTAGTAAAGCGCCTAGAGCTAATATGCTCCAAATTGCACTGGTAAGTATTTTCTGTATCATGCTATTTCCCTATCGTAAATTCTAATCCAAGCACAACTTTAGGATTAGAGCTATTTTCAAAACTAGGAGAGATAAAAACATCTATATTAGGAGTTAAAGATGTTCCAGCTCGAACCATTGGTACTACAGGAAAATTATAACCTGTAACAGCACCAACCTCCAAGAAATATTTATCGAGGTTTAGGTGATACGACAAATATGTGCTCACATTATCAACACTATTTAAATAAACTCCTGCCGCATAGTTATTATGTTCTAACCGAAAATGAGGGTGAGTTTGGTTATACTCACCCTCAAATCCCATATGTAGGCTTGTAGCAATACTTAACAGTAGATTCATTGTTGCACTATGCTAATGTTACAAGTGCCACTATAACAGACTCCCGATACTACTGAGTTGTCAGTTAAGTTATGGGGTAGGCTATATAGATAGTCAGTGGCACCGCTCTGTGTTAGCTCAAAAACCCAGTTGCCACCACCATTCTCCAAATCAATTGTAGCACTATGATTTCCAGCTCCTTCTTGTAGAATAGTAATTTGAGCGTTATCTCCTAAACTCGCTAAGTTTAAATAGTGCAGGCCTCCATCTTTCTGGATGATATCAATTACATTTAAATCTCCATCCGCAGAGATAAAAGCAGTCTTAGCACTATCACTTTGCGAGAGTGAAAACTGATTATCGCTGCCGATTAGCTCTATTTCAGCAAAATGTCTATCAAAAGTACTACTAACCTGTGTTACCTCTACAAGGTTATCATCACCTGTAATATTAAGGTCAACATAGTTACCATTTGAAAGTTGGCTAACATCTACATCATTAGCATTTCCAGTAATTACAATATTTGCATAGTTACCAGTAGTGTAGGCTAGTCCTGTAGTTTTTGTTGTGGTCTGTGCAGTTGTGATTGAACTAACGTAGACTGGAGTAGGTCCAGCAGACTGCCCTGCTGCAAGTGGAGTAGTTCCTGCTGCATAGTTGTCTAGGTCGTTCTGAGTGGGTGAGGTATTCATTCCTGTAAATGTAGCACTATCTCCAAACGCATATCCTTGTGTTGTAGGAATAACCGTTCCGTAAAATCCACTACCTAGATAAAAGATAGCATCTGTACCAATTGCTGTAATCGTACCGTTTGGATGTAGTTCTTGATAGAGTGTTCCGTCACTATTATATACCGCTAACCCATACTCGCCTGGGTGTGTGGTGGAGTTGAAAAATGCAAAGTATCTGTTGTTCGTTTGCATATCAGTATAAAATTGAGTGGAGAGTTGCCCTGAGCTAGAAAAAACTCTAGTAAAACTGCTTGCTACGAGGTCATTTCCGCTCCAAGAATACTGCACATCGAACATCTGTCCAGTACCAAATTTTCCATCTAATATGCCGGCCTGTGCCAATACAGGAAACACGCTTAGCAGCGCAACTACTATATACTTAATAAATCCCTTCATTGTTTTTGAACAACCTTTATGTTTACATCAGTGCCTCCATCGTTAATTTGAATAGAAGCAGAATATTCGTCCTGAGTTAACATGTACGTACCTTGTGCATCACGCCCAGTAGTTAGTACTGAAATATGTGGCGGTCTGTCACTATCGATAAGTATAAATTCTTCGTTATAGGCCCACTGTATCCAAGGAAATCGTTTGATATTAGGTAACACATCAGGACCTTCTTCGTCTAGCTCATTATCTAAACTTTGAGCTGTTATGTCTAATAGGTTATCAAGATAGTTATTCGTTAATCTGTTGATGTCTAGGGCAGATGTTTTTAAAAAGTCTTGATTTAAGAAGTCTTGGCTTAGCTCTTGATATTCAAGTAAATCAACATCTAGTGCCGTTCTAGTTTCTTCCTCTTCATCATCTGCGGAGAAACCACGAGGAAACTCTGTAGGAGGAACAATAATTAAATCGTTGTTTAGCTTTCTACCGTCTAGCAACAGTCTTCTAGGGTCTGCGGGAAGTAAACTGTTACTGCTAACCATAGTTCCTAAATATGGTTTGTCTAGTGTAACACTACCAGCATCTGTGCTAACTTCAATAACACCACTTGGACACTCATCTTCTCTTAGTGACGGGTCGGGGCAGTCGATAGGTAAGTTAATAATAAGGCTACGTCCTATCTCGTCTACCGTCATAGAAAAGCTAGTTCCTCGTACAGTAATGCTGGCTGTAGGTGTTCGAATACTAACATTTTCACGAGAGGTTCTAGCAATTCTACCAGAGGCCATCTGAACTGTTCCTAGCGCGACTTTCATACTCATTTTGCCAACACCGGTATTAGGGTCATAGACAAAATCATCAATCACTAGTTCACTCTGTTCAGTAATCTCTGCACGTGAACCATCATCAAAAGTTAGACCCATTCTAGTATTTGCAGTTATTAACTGGTCTAACATTTCAATGTTAAAACCCATTTCGACAATAAGACTCTCTTGTTGACGATTTGCCTGTGCAGGGTTTCCAGTAAACTCTGTTACAGAGCCTACTTCACCCCATGCAAAAGATGGGAGTAGCATTAGAGTGAGTAGGAAGCGTTTCATCTTAGTTCTGAATTAAGTCTACTAAATTATTATTCCCATCTACTGCAATAGTAGCCATATGCGCTCCACTGCCAGTCTGAGTTAAGTTAATAACGTTAAAGTCACTTGGAACATTAGCTCCAATTGTAATATTGTTTATAGCATCACCACTATCTAGCGCAAAGTTAACTTCGTTATTGCCTCCAGTGATAGTGAGGTTATTTTGGGTATTATTAACAATAATGCCATTACAAGTAGTGGTATAAATATTTTTACACGCTGTCACTACGTTGGTGTCTCCAGTAATAGTGACGGCAAAGTAGTTATTTAACCCGCCAAAAACGCTAGCCACTAGTTCGTTAAAACTTCCTGTAGCGGCATAAGTAAAATTGGTATCATTGGCGTTTTGATCAAAATAAATATCCGCAGAGTTCATATCTCCGCTTTGAATTAGATTGAGAATAATATCATCTCCGTTTAGAATAGCCGGGTCAGATTCCGAGTTAACTCGGTTCATACCATTCTCTTGTAAAATATCTACAGTTACAGCCCCACCGACTTGGTCGATATAGACTTCTGCCGCAAAAGAAGCTGAAGTGGTTAGTGCTATACTAGATAATATGGTAAATAAAAACTTCATGAGTTCTCTATCCTTTAAAAGCCCAGTAGCCTTTCTTAGCGCCCTCTTTTATCATTTCAACTACAGCCTGCTCGATTGCTACTCGTACAGCGTAGTTTACAGGTTCGTTTTGAGAATTGCCTATTTCAGCTTCTACATTTTCTGTACCCGCCTCAATAAAACGAAACACTCCTAGACTAGTACTAGTACTCACTATAGTTTTGGTAGTAGCAACACTGACTAGCACTTCGCCTGTTTGCACACTTACAGCACGCATTGTCACTGTAATAACATCTTCTCTATACTGCGTTGACGGTCCTACACCTAAGTATCTAGCACCGGCTCCACCTGTTAAAACGTTGGAATCATAACCAACTACCGCACCTTCAACCAGCACCCCTGCAAACATCATAGGAGCTACAGGAGTTGGGTCATTTACGCTTTCTCTTGTTTGACGTATAATTTGTCGCTCACGAGATAGGTTTTCTAGACCAACACGCTCTACAACCTTAAACCACTGTCCAGCGCCCACTTCTTGTAGAGCTTTAATTACATAAACCTCTGCACCTTGTGTAACTGCGGTAGAGATATTTGCTAGTCTATCACTTGGCTTACGTTGTCCAGTTTTATCTTCAAAACCATACACAGCGACTACTAGTGGTCCATTTTTCGGAGGAGCTAAAGTGTTGAACTCATCAATCTTAGTAACAACTACTTCTGGTTCTGAACCTTCTAATCGGTTAATAACTGTAGAACAGCCTGCTAAACTAAGTATGATTGCAGCGGATAATAGAATATTTTTCATTAGAATGCAAACTCCCCAATTGGAACATCAAACTCAGCTACTGTGTCTCCCGTAGAGTCTACCACAGTCACATAAATTCTATCATCTTCACGTTTCCAACTTACAAGGTCTCCAAAAGGAGTTTCACTCGAGTACCAATCTCCATCGACAATAGTAGCGCCCTCTCCAAACATATTATCAGCAATTTGACGACTAAGCTGTGCATAGATACGAGATTCTAAGTTATTTCGAAACTTGTACGCGTTGGTACCTTTTAGTTCTCGTTCTGCTTTTTCAATAGCAGCTTGTTCGTCTGAGACTATTTTTTCTTTGCGTTGTTGCTCAAGTTGTTCTATTGTTAAAACATGCGAGCTATATCCATTACCGCTAAAAGCAGGAGAACTAAACTGAAATGTTAGTTCTCCGGCATTAGCTACTGGAGCTGTCAAGGTTAGTAGGACTGGAAGTAGGAGTCGCACTATCTTTCTCCTTTTGCTTTCGTTCTTGTTCTTGAAGAATCATATTTAGTTTAGTGTTCAAACGAATTAAATCATTATCTAGCATACGAATACGGTCTATTAAACCGATTAGTGTCATGTGAGACTCGTTTACTACAGGGTCTACTTCTTGAGTTACCCAGGTCCAAATATAGAATATAAAGTATCCAAGCCCAAAGGCTGCGATAATTGGGAAACCATATTGGCTAATAGCAGAAGCAATATCTAGTTCCATTAGGTATCGCTACTCCCAAAGAAGAAGTTAATAATAGTAGAGACAGCAGTTCCAAGTAAGAAACCTAGAATGATATTAGCAAAATTTTCTCCTGCTGGAGGAATTGGTAGAAAAGTAACTGCAAAAAAATAGACTGCACTTACTACGCCCCAAAACCAAGCAAACCAGTAAGTAAAGTGTGTAGCGACTCTGTCTCCCTTAGTCACTAGGTCTACGTGAACATCTTTAAAATCTTTTTCTTGTTCTGTCATAATTAGTCCTTTCTAGCATCCTGCTGGCCGTCTGCACGAGCAATTCGGTCTAAGTCAGGCTTAATTCCAAAGCTATTACAGATTAGTACGTCAATACGTACCAGTTCGTTATTCATAGTTTTAACTCGATTGTTGAGGGCAAGTACAAATCCTCGTTGAGTTTTGATAGAGTCTAACACTCCGGCTAGAATAAATTTTAGAGTTAAGAAAACAAAAAACCCACCAGCTAAGGCTGAGGCAATTGGAAATCCAACATCAGCAACTAAAGCTAAAAAATCCATTTACAACTCCCATCTTCTTATTCCTACAACCGCACTCGCCGGAAACTTAGCATAAGAAACGCTATCGTCTTGATTGCCGCCTAAGAGCATATAGTACTCGACACCGTTTTCTACTACTGTGCTATGATAAAATCCTACATGCCCCTGCCAGCCACGACGCCCTCTAGCTAGTACAACTACATCACCACGTTTAGGAACATCTACGGCATGTCCCCACTGTAAAAAACTACGAGCGACAAGAGGTGTATCTGAAACACTATCTGAACCGGGAATACTATGTTGTGTTAGCATAAAGTTTACAAAAGCTGCACACCACTCATACTTAACGGGGTCTACCCCAAGTATTTCTTGTAAGGTATACCGATTGGTTCGCTCATGAAACCCGACAATTGTATTGGCTGTAGAGAGGGACACTCTAGTAACAGGTTCTGGCTCTCGTGCACTACAACTTATTAAAAAGAAACATACTAATACCCATTTCATCTTCAGTTTAATTATAGCTCAAAAAAGAAAAAAAGGCAAGTAGCAAAATTTTTTTAAATTACGATGCTTCGAGGTCTTTTTTCTAAAAAATCGCTTTACCCCGCAAAAATCAATCTGTCACAGAAAAATTTAGGTTGCACTCTGCTTATTTCTTTGTTATTATAGGCTATAACAATAAAAGGAGAGGCATATGCGACAAGGCGGGCTTAAACCAAAAAATCATAACAGTGGAATATATTGGACTCGAGCACATTCAGGCTCTAAACAGGCTAGCGATTCGAACGAGATTGGAATCTTCAGTCAAATTATTTTTTGGGGGCTACTGTATCCCGTGGTAGTAGCTATAACCTGGATACGAGAAAAGTTTGAAAGTAAATAAATGCGACGACTACATAAAGCTTTCGGGCGTCTAGTCTATCGATATATACGAGAGCCTATTAGTACTCGTCTCCCGCCACAATGGAATCGAGACCTTCGAGTCTCTCATTTTGTACGTCGGCTACTAGGTTTGCACTACTACGAATAAAAATTGTTCTTGCTCTCTATCTAAATTTAGGCTATAAATAATTATTGTATTAACACTACGAGGATAAAATGGCAAAAGGCAAAGCTTCTGGTAAAACCTATACTTCTAAAGGGCTGCACAGTAATGTGAGCCGTCAAATTACAAACGCTCAGCGTCGTGACTATATGAATAGCTGGGAGCGTGTAATGAACCAGCTTCGCGCGTTTCGAGCTGGAAAGCGTGTTGTAGTAAAAATTGATAACCCGAATAAGGAAGAAACTAATCGTCCCTATTTGTATGTAGAGGCTTCCACTATTTGGAAAGCAATTCCTAAGAACAATCTTAGCGCTGGAGGCGTGTGATGACTCGGACTATTGAACTGCGTTATACGAGCTATGACGAACCGGAAACAACTCTAACAGAGCCGCAACCGCAAACTGTTACTTATGAGTTTCAGGTGCCAGACAATATCTCGCCAGATACTCTCTATCTGCATTTTGAGCGATTCTGCACTGCAATCGGAGTAGAAATCTAATGTTCTTTTCACGCTCACTAAAACTGTATCGAACACACCCAAAAGCCTATCTGCCATCTTTTGCGACAGAAGGTTCTGCTTGTTTTGACTTGCGGGCTTCGCTGCAGAGCGGGACGGAAGTCAAGTCGTATACGTGGCTAAACGTCACTGACTTAGTGAGCGTGAGTTCTACCCAACATCTACTGCTGCGTCCAGGCCATCGGTACCTTATTCCGACTAATCTCATTTTAGATATTCCAGAAGGCTTCTCTGTGCGTATCCATCCGCGCAGTGGTTTAGCACTTAAACAAGGTCTTACGCTTATCAACTGTGAGGGAGTCATTGACAGTGACTATGTAGAGCCTATCTATATCACTCTCCTTAATCTAAGCGACTCTCCTGTGGAGATTAGCGATGGCGACAGAGTCGCCCAGGCGGAGTTGGTTCGGTCTGAAACCTACGAGATTGAAGAAGTTAACACTCCTCCTGCAAGAAAGACCAGTCGTGTAGGAGGCTTTGGGAGCACCGGAGTATGATAGTCGGATTTACTGCGTCAACTTTTGATTTGCTTCATGCAGGTCATATTATGATGCTACGCGAAGCTAAAAGTCAGTGCGACTATCTCATCTGTGCTCTACAAGTTGACCCTTCAGTAGACCGACCGAATAAGAACAGCCCTGTGCAGACGCTCGTAGAGCGATACGCCCAGCTGTCGGCAGTCAAATATGTAGATGAGATTGTCTGCTACCAAACAGAACAAGACCTCGAAGATATTCTAGGACTCTATCCTATTAATGTCAGAATTATGGGTATTGAGTATAAAGATAAAGACTTTACCGGTCGAGAGATTTGTAAACGTCGAGGCATCAGAATCTACTTTAACTCTCGAGACCACAGGTTTAGTTCTAGTGACTTGAGGGCTCGAGTAGCCAAAAGCCAAAACTCCTAGTGTTACTAGAGTAGAAAATTTAAAAAAGCGGCTTGACAGCCGCTTTTTTCTTTGCTATAGTAAAGCATCAAATAGAGATTGCTAAGAGGTCCAAAAATGACTGGTGTAATTCAAAAATATGTTGATTGGGGCGTACTTAACTATGTTGAGCACGAGACTCCTCGTCACTACTTTCTCTACGATGGCGTGATGGAAGAAGACCCTCCAATGGTTCATCGTCTTGTTGATGACCTCTGTGACGAGAACATGGCTCTAGCAAAGACTATCAAAGCTCTTGAGAAGGCGCTTGAAATCTATGAACGTGAGCGCGAGCGCTTTAGTCATGCGAAGCCAGAAATGACAGGAGCCTACTTTCTAGCTGGCGGCTATGGAGAGGCAGATGTAACCGAGCTTCCGCAGTTTGTTCGCATCTGTCCTGCATACGGAGCAGGCTGGGAACAAATCTACCAAAAAACAGATAAGACTATTAGCTATGAAGGAGCTTAAACATGAAAATTACTGTAACTGAACTTGCCGTCCACCCGGAAGGGGCAAACCTGATGTTTGGAGAAAAACTAACTCGTATTCGTCTGGATGATGACAATACGGGGTATTTTCTGACTTTTATCCAAGAAACTGAAAATCGAGGTATGCAGCAATTGCAATTTGGTTTCGATGAAATCGAACACATTATTAAAGCTGCTGAGCAACTCAAAGAGATTGTTACTATCTTAGAAGGTTAAGATGAAAGAAGAAACGAAGAAGCTATTTGACGAGCTGTTCAAACGTCTCGATAGAATTGAACAAAAACTAGATGAGACTAAACCTGAAATTCCGAGATTTCCTGACCCTATGTTACCACCCTTCCAAACAACTCGTTATGGTTGTAAGGTGTGTGGAAGAAATGCGATGGTAGATCACTATGTTTGTCGTAACCCTAATTGTCCCAGCAGAATTATCTCATATAGTTCAACTACAACAGGAACATAATGAAAAAGTATTTAGCCTATCTACACAGTCCTGAAACTTTTCTCCATCGAGAGACTGCTCAGTTTAGTGCAGATGGGCTAATCACTGCTATGGTGCTAGCCTATCAACGAGCACAATCGTTGAATCTCTATGTCGCGGCTATTGAGGAACAGAAAAATGTCTAATATCATCTTTGTCGATATTGACGGAGTGCTGCTGCCGGGTAAAATGCACCTCTTTGACCGCAATCGTAAAGCTGTCGAAGATTTTTTAAGTGCTTCACCAAATGGTATAGTTCCTTACTTTGACCCTGTCGCTGTGCGCATGTTTCAACTCTGGACACAGTATAGCGATGCTCAGATTGTGTTTTGTACTACTTGGGCTTTTGGCGATATTCGTCGTGTTGATTTTGTCAAGCATATTATGAAGTCTAATGGACTAGACTTTCAGTATCACCCTGACTCAGTTACTCCTCGTCGTCGTACTTCCAATAAGCTGCACAATGTAGGGATGTGGATTGATGACAATGGGCAACCCGGAGACAATTATCTTGTCGTAGACGATGATAGCTCCTTGCACCATATCAACTCCAGCGATACTAGGTTTGATTGGTTACAAGACAGTCAACGCATCTCAGCTATTATTCCAAACTACAACGATGGTCTTACTTGGCAGCACTTTAAAGATGGTTGCACTAGTCTACAAATTGATAATAAAACGCTACTTCAACTCGAGTTTGGGATTGTTCCGCGAACTCCTGAAGAGATTAAGCGCGATGAATCGCTAATGTACGCTTTCTTTTAGAGGATACGATGAAAATACTTGTAATGGGACTTCCAGGTTCCGGTAAAACCCATTTGTCAGAACGTCTGCAAAAACATCTTAGCTGCGCTTGGTTTAATGCAGATGCTATTAGACAGATGGCTAATGACTGGGACTTTAGTGAAGAAGGTCGGTTACGTCAGGCACGACGTATGCGTACTGTATCCGCTTTTGAAAAGAGTGAAGGTCGAACAGTAATCTGTGATTTTGTCTGTCCTACAGAACTCACTCGATACATCTTTGAACCAGATTACCTAATCTGGATGAATACAATTCCTCGAAGTCAGTATGAAGATACCAATAAAATGTTTGAACCTCCAAACTATGCAGACCTTGTAATTGAACGGTTTCTTACTGATGAAGAAATTAATAGCCTTGTTAGTCGCATTACGGGAGTGCATCAATAATGTTTAACTGGAAACGACCCACTGTGCAAATGCTTGGTCGCTGGCAACCGTGGCACGAAGGGCATACAGAACTCTTTAAGCGCTGTCTGACAATTACCGGACAGGTTGCTATTATGATTCGAGATGTCGGAGGTATTGTAGGTGAGGATGCCGGTGCTGGTAGGACTACAAATCAGGACGACAATCCTTTTGACTTTGACACTGTAGTTAATAATATCAGGATTGCGCTAGAAAAGGAAGGATACTTTCGAGGCAAAGACTATATGGTTATGCTAGTGCCTAATATTGTGGATATCTCTTATGGGCGGGGTGTAGGATACACATTCACGGAGCATGACTTAGGGGCTGATATACACAGCATCAGTGCTACTAAGATTCGCGCACAGCTTAGAAAAGAAGGTAAACTATAAGTAAGTGGGTAACATCGATGCATAATTCTTTTCCTGGAGTCAATCGTGTTGAGCTGATTGATAATGATGGTCGTCGATATGTGAAGTATCGTGTCGAGAGCGTCATGCTGGACCTTCAAGATAGTGGTCAGACACTTAAAATCTTTGTTGAATACGAAAAAGAGGATGAAATTAGCGATGACTGACAAGAAAAGAGCTGTTATGGAAGCTCTGATGGAGATAGGAAAAGTTATGGAAGAGTCCGCAAAACAGTATGAAGCTGAAACTGATGCGTGGTGGAAAGCTCTCTCTATGGAAGAGCAAGAACGAGCCTTCTTCTCAGTAGTCAAACGCATCTACCAGGGTGAGATTGTTGACCGTGGGTCATACCGCTATGTTCTTTATGATGTGTTTGGGTTCGGCCCTGAATCATACTCTATCGGTATGGAATGTGGATATCTTGAATTACATAACGCAATCTACACTCACGAAGAGATGAGAGAACTTCGTGACCGTGAACTTGCTGCTGCAGGTATTAATGTTGAAGTGACGAAGGTAGCGCTAAAGAATGACTAGAGTACTTGTATGCGGTGGTCGTGACTATGGAACTCGTGTAACAGAAGAAGGTTATACAGTTATTAATCGCGAAGAAGTTGAGAACTTAAACTCTACCCTCGATGCTCTAAAAGAAGAGTTTAGTGAGCTTATCATTATTCAAGGTGAGGCTAAAGGTGCAGACTCTTTAGCCCGCGACTGGGCACATCGTAATAGTATTATGACTCTTTCCTTTCCCGCTAACTGGAAAGCTTTTGGTAAATCAGCCGGATATCGACGTAATGCCCAAATGCTAGAAGAAGGAAAACCTGAACTAGTATTAGCATTTCCAGGTGGTCGGGGTACTGAAATGATGTGTGAGATTGCAGAACAAGCAGGCGTGAATGTAAGGAGAGTAATGTGAAACAATTTATAGTACACAGTTATGCTTTATTAGTGTCTTTTATTACTAGTTATTTACTTGTTTGTGGTCTTATATTGCTTGCAGGACTTGCACTTCACTTTATTTTCTGGATTCCTCTTTCAATTCCTCCAGCAGAGTTGTTAGGCATCTTAGCTAGGGGAGCCCTAGTTTTATCTGCAATCCTCACTCTGCTCTACTCTCTCAGTAATGACTATCGAGAAGCAGTGCTAGAAAGACTTAGCGCCTAAAGTCACTTCCGTCTTGCTCTAAGCCTTTCAATAGGTTATAGTTATTTATCAGTGAGGGAGATAACTATGACCGCGCACCGCATCATCAAAAATCTGACTCGTCAAGGCAACTCTGTGCTTGGAGTTGGCTGCTACAGTGCAGCTCTGGCCGCTCGCGGAGATTCCGAGCTTGCTATCAAAATTGGTACGAACCTTGATGACCCGTGGTTAGATTATCGCGGGATAGTTGTTGCTCCTAACGCTACTAATCCTCATGTGCCTCAAATTAAGTCATTTCACTATGACCAAAGCAATCACTTTTATGTGTGTACCATGGAGCGTTTAACCCCTACAACCTATCTGGATGAAGGCCTGACGGACCACGTTAGGGCGTTTGTAGAAGGTTGGCACTCTGACGAAGAGCTTCTCACTATTCTTGATACGTATCCTCGTCGAGTTCCTGACCCGCAAAAAATGCTCGAACTGCTGCATATTATCAAGGCTCATACCACTCATCAAAAGAGTGGTTGTCCAATTGGAGCAGGGACTTCTACTTTTTATGAAGAGGACTGGGCAGAAGAGTGTGAAGGTCGTAGACTCGATATGCATCGTGGTAACTTTATGCTGCGTGGAGAGGTACTCGTTATTACCGACCCGTGGTGTAACGTAAGCATGGACGATATTGCGGACCTTAGCTGCTGGGCAGAGCGTACTCTTAGCTACTGTAATTAATAGATGGAACCTTCAAAGTTTTATATCTTAGTCCCGTTCGATAATAGCTTCATCTATGTGATGAAGAATACCGAAGAACGGGTTAGTTTTGATACCTATAGCGAGGCGCTACGAGCGGCTCGCATTTGGAAGGCATACAAAATTGTACGAGAACCCGCAGATAACTGATGATATTACTCTCGAAGTAGACGATGACGGTATTTGGTTACTAAAAACTGATAGTGATGGGTTTTTTAAATCTCAACTAGGTCACGTTAGCTGGCGTCAAATCTATCTACATCTTAAGCGATATGAGGAACAAAATGAAAGTACACATTGGCCCGTATAGATACTGGTTCGGACCTTATCAACTCGCAGAAGCTATTTGTTTTTGGGTTCGCCCTATTCAGGACGAGTATGGCTTTCCTACAAAGCCTCGTTGGGTGCATCTTTTTGGGGAATGGCTGGCTCATGGGAGCATTCGCCCAGAGCCTGAAGTTGGGGAGCTGCGTCCTTTTGCAGGAGAACGTCACGAGACTTGGATTTACAAGCTGTTACAGTGGATTCACGAAAAGAAGAAGCGTAAGGTGTATGTGCGTATCGACCGCTGGGATACCTGGTCGATGGATGACACCCTAGCACACATCATCTTGCCGATGCTGAAGCAGCTCAAAGCATCTAAGCACGGATATCCTATGGTAGACGACGAAGATGTTCCCGAACATCTGCGGAGTACGGCTGCCCCTGCTCTCTCTCAAGAGCAGATTGATACAGGCTATCCTGATGAAAATCAAGAGGCTCGTTGGAATTGGGCTCTTGACGAAATGATTTTTGCCTTTGACAGTAAAATCAATGATGAGTGGGAAGAGCAGTTTCATTCTGGCGAGGCAGACTGGCATTTTAAATATCTTGAAGATGGTAACAGTGAATTAGTGCATGGACCTAATCACACTGCTACTTATGATTTTGAAGGCCGTAAGGCTTATCAAGCACGCATTACCAATGGGTTTCGACTCTTTGGGAAATACTATGAGGCACTATGGGACTAGTGCGAAAGGAGAGAGTTGTTGAAGTTCAACTTTACACAAGAACAACTACGAGAAATTCTACACGGCAATCAGGACTCAGACCGCTGGTATGAGGCCTGTATGGCCATTTTTCCAAAATATGATATTACTACTGAACCGCGCGTAGCAGGATTTTTGGCACAGTGTGCCCACGAATCTAATAACTTTAAGTCACTAGAAGAAAATCTAAACTACAAGGAAGAGACTCTAAAACGCGTCTTTCCAAAGTACTTTGGTCCAGGAAAGGAGAGCGCTCAAGAATATGCGCGTAATCCAGAAAAGATTGCAAACTACGTCTATATGGATAAAAACCGTTCTCCGCGAGGAGCACTCGGTAACACGCAACCGGGAGATGGTTGGCGCTTTCGTGGTCGAGGCTTAAAACAGCTTACTGGTCGTAATAACTATGCGGCGTTTGGTAAGACTGTAGATATGACCGCAGAACAGGCTGCTGAATATGTGGCTACTGAAAAAGGAGCAATCGAAAGCGCTTGCTGGTTCTGGAATGAGAAAAAGCTAAACGCAGTAGCTGATGCGGGCGATATTGTGCGTATGACAAAGATAATCAATGGTGGGGACATTGGTTTAGCAGACCGTAAGAGTCGCTTTGAACACGCAATAAAGGTACTTGGCGGAAATTTTACTCCGAGCGCCCCGCCCCCCAGCGCGAGCGCGTCGAACCAGTCAGAGACAATTCGCGTCGGGTCGAAAGGCCCAGTCGTGGAAGCCGTGCAAAAAGCGCTTGGAATTACATCCGACGGTTCCTTTGGCCCTGGAACCGAAAAAGCCTTAAAGCGCTGGCAAGCTTCAAATGGTTTAATCGCAGACGGAGTCGCCGGACCAAAAACCCTCGCCCGTCTCTTAAAATCGGCTCGTTAGTCGAGCGAGGCGTTAATATTGAAAATGCTGCTAGCAAGATACTTGCTAGCATAGCCCCATTCAAAGGAGTCACCTCAATGTTAGGACTCAAAGGAATGATGGTAATGGGAGCCATAATGGTTACAATGGCCGGAGGATTCTATCTCTATTACCAAGATACACAGAAACGTATGGCAATTCTAGTAGAGAATGCCGCAAAACTAGAAACTGCCGTACAGATGAATGAAGAAACGATTAGTTCACTACAAGAGAGCTATGCTGCCGCACAGGCAGAGCTCACCAGTCTTAATGAGTCGTTTCAAAGCATTCGTCGACAAAATCAGCAGTTAGCTGATAAACTTCAGCAAATCGATCTAACTGCAGCAGCAATTGCTAATGCTGCGGGAATTGAACGAGCGGTTAATCGTGGGACAGAGAATGCCGGACGTTGTTTCGAACTACTCTCTGGAGCAGAACTAACCGAAACAGAAAGGAGCGCACCTAATGCAGCAGCTTTTAATAAAGAGTGTCCTTGGCTCTATGATACTTACAAGTCTCGTGGCTTGCTCGGCACCCCTGCCACAGGAAATTAAGATTAGCGCTAAACCAGTCGAGAAACCACCTCTTACACTACCACCTGTTGACGAGCTTAATCTTCGTAAGGTAGAGTGGATTGTTATTAATAAGGAAAATCTAGAGGCCGTCAAAACGAGACTAGAGAGTAGTGGTCAAGCCTTTGCTCTCTATGCTCTAACTGGTGATGGATACGGTAATCTAGGTCTTAATTTTAGTGATATTCGTGCGCTCGTGCAGCAACAGCAGGCTATCATTGTAGCCTATGAAAACTACTACAAAGAAAGTTCAGAGGCGATTGAGCGTGTGAACCAGCAGATTCGCGACCAAGAGACTATTAATGAGGCTCCACAGGAAGAAAAATCCTCCTGGCTTCCACGGCTTCGATAAACTTTTCTGTTGCCTAAGTGCTCAATATGAGGTATAGTATCTATATTGAGTTAATTAGGAGAGGGCCTTTGATGTTTGCTCTAGCTATGACGATTTCATATCTTCCACTAGCCTTTTGGGTAATAAGCGAGATTCGTACACATCCTGTAGATGAAAGCCGTCAATATGAAAAACATACTGATTCCTGACCCCTACTCTCCCGTAGTGATAACCTCATCCCTCTATAACAAGCGTAAGGTGGAACTACACTATGTAGCTAATCCTTATGAGGGTATTGCTGTCGATGTTAAGAAGCTTGTGGCAGCGCTGCGAGAGATTTACGGAGAGAGTGTCTTTAAATGAGACTAATGGTGATTGGGTATGCTCGACACGGTAAAGATACTGTGTGTGAGATGTTACAGAGCATGTACAGCTATAATTTTCAAAGCTCGTCGATGTTTTGTGCTGAGCTGTTCATCTATGAGACTCTCAAAGACCAGTATGGCTATACCTCTCTGCAAGAGTGCTTTGAGGATAGACATAACCATCGTCAAACCTGGTATGAACTCATTAGAGATTATAATCGACCAGATGCTTCTCGACTAGGTCGTGCGCTCTATGAACGCTATGACATCTATTGCGGACTTCGTAATCGAGCAGAGTTTCATGCTCTGCGTAACTCAGGTAGTTTTGACCATGCTATTTGGGTAGACCGTAGTGACCACCTACCTCCAGAGCCGTCTACCTCTATTAGTGTTGAGCCGTGGATGGCAGACTACGTCATAGATAATAATGGCACGCTAGAGGAACTTAAAATTAATGTCCGAAGCCTCATGGCTCATCTTCACGAAAAAGAACTCTTGGCACACGCTAGAAAATAAGATATATTAAATTATCAGAAGGAAAAAGCATGAACTCATCAGCCGCTTTCTTAAAACTCTATCACTTTATCGCTGAGTATGTAGAACACAGTGATAATCCCCAA
>Ga0222713_10002795_pt1 | contig 18343 bp, 18 predicted proteins | sample C33_649DmetaG_FD_165061 | JGI IMG/M metagenome (GOLD analysis project Ga0222713, IMG submission 165061) | Estuarine water microbial communities from San Francisco Bay, California, United States - C33_649D | ecosystem: Environmental > Aquatic > Marine > Unclassified | place: USA: California...
CTACTGCGATTTTATCTTTTGCATAAGCAATTTTTTCTTTTGGAGTTCCGCCTGCATTTGGAGTTACCCCTGTTTGTTGAGTCGATGCTGCAGGGGCTGAAGGTTGTACTTGTTGTGCAGGTTGTACTGATTGTGCTTCTGTTGGCTTTTCTTTAGCTTCTTTAGCTGCTAGAAGATCAGTTGCCTTGGCATAACCAACATCGACTTTTCTTCTATCAAAAAATCCTAATTTTTGGTATGCTTCATCTTCTTTAATAATTTCGGCGATTGCATCATTGTCTCCACCTTTTTGAGCAGATCGTTTAATTTGTCCAAATGCTCTTTTTGAAATTTCTTTTTCTCCAGCATCACCACTTATTGTAGCTTTACCAGTTTTCGGATCAAAAGTTGCCATGTTTTGTTGGAATACTGCACTACCACCTTTACCAACTTTTTCAGTAGTTGTTAAAACATTAGTTTTATCTTCTCTGTAATATGTCTCACCTGTTTCTCTATTAATTCTACCTTCTTGTCCACTTGTTATGACATTTTGATTTAAGTTAGAGGTACCACCTGTAGCAGAATCTGTCTGTGTTAGTGATGTACTTCCTCCTACACGATTCGATCCTTGTTCTGGACGAAATGGATAGAATGGACCAATTGATACTTTCTTATCAATAATTGGAATAGTAAACCCAATTTCTGGAATACCGAAATCTTCGAAAAATCCAAACACCTGTTCCTTCATCTTTTTAAAGAAGTCTGTTACTGGTTTAAATACATTTGATAGTGGTTGAACGATATATTCATCGATTAATCCAAATAGTGTTTTAGGTAACCACATCACAGCATCAATAAATGCAGACATAATATCTGGAATCTGTTCCCACAGTTCCATGACAGTTGCACCAAGTTTTTTCATTGTTTCGATTGGACTAACAATAAACTCTTGTATTTTCTTTGGTATAAAGAGAACTGCGTCTACGAATGCCCCAAAGATATCACCAAACGAGAAGGAATCTAAAAATTCTTCAACTGCAGTGAATCCTAATGCCCCAGCAATCCACGAGATTGCTCCTTTAATTAGATCAAGAACACCACCAATTAGCGAGTTGAATAATCCTTTAATCGCTCCACCAATTGCTCCGACTAATCCACCTTCTTCCCATCCTGCGATCGCACCTTTGATAGTATCCCAAACAGCCATAACGATCATTAATGGATATGCGATTTTAGAAACAACGCTAGAAACAGCACCAAATAGTTTACCGAATTGACCAAGCGATGTACCAAGACCTGAGAAGAATTTACCAATACTACCGAACCATTCTACTACAACAGTTACACCACTTTTAACCCATGTGACAAATTTACCAATCACTCCACTTGTCTCAGTCATCACTTTAAATCCTTCCATAATTGGAGTGATAAAGTTAGTGACAGCTGTCCTAATTGAAGTTACGATTTTTCCAATTGCTGAACCTTCTCCAAAAATTCCTTTAAAGAAATTTATTGCTGGTTCTAGTACTTTGGTAACACTACCCACCATATTACTGAATACAGTACGAACTGAACCTACTGCATTCTTGAAGATATTTTTCATACCTTCAACTAACAATACAAATGTTACCTCGATGTTAAATAGGAGTTTTCTTAAAGATGGAAACCATCTTGATAAGAATATTACCATTTTTTCAATTGCTAAACCAATTCCAGTAACGAAAAACTTAACAGTCTTGACCCAAGCAGTGACCAATCCAGCAATAGTACCAGCAGCTACTGCAATAGCAGTAGCTATTGCACCTAAACCCATATCTTCTGGTTTCTCTTCAGCTTTCTTTTCTTTTTCGCCAGTGTTTCTAGTATTTTCTTCAATCTTTTCTAGAAGTTTGTTCTGCCTTTCCATCATCTTCATATTTTCAATCTGGTCTTCTTTAGATTGAACTGGTGCGCCACCCTGTTGGGCTGGAAAGGCTACTATGTTTGATCTCTGGCTTTGTAAGATTGACTGCATTATCGTTTGCTCTCTAGTCTTCGTTTTTCTTCTTCTAAATGTTTAATCAACATATGCACATAAATCTCACGTTCAAATGGAATCATTTCTTCAACCTCTGTCAACGAATATTTATGATATTGCAATAAAGCAAAGTTCATTTTGTAGTAGTTACTCAAATTGTCGTGACAAAGGTTTATCAAAAAAAACTATCCATTCCCTCCAACCTAGCCACATGATGTTTGGAGCAGACTGGACATGTATAATTAACATCATAAGATAACTTTGGCATTGTTTCAAAGAAGTGTTGAATCTTTTGAAACTGCTCGGTTGTTAGGTTATTAACAAATTCAGACATTTCTTCTTTTGACTGATCTTTTGTATGAAAAATCTCGTCACTGTTATAGATGTATTCAATAGATTGAGAAATCATATTAAAGATTCCATCAGTGTCAGACTCATTAATAGTTTGAAACTTTTTAAGAGTGTCAACTGAAGGATATTTCATAACGATCCCGACATCTCCCCATAAAGGTATCTTTTTATCGTGATCATCTTTTGATGTAACTTGAATTTGATTCAAATCAACTTTAACTTGTACTTTTGCGTTTTTGTTCTGTTCTCCGTGATCCACATCACACGACATTATTAAGTCTACAGTCTCGCCAACCGACTTTGCTCTTAGCTGAGTGAAGATATACTCTAGATCGAACATTGCTAAACTGTCGATATCAATTGGTTCTGTTATACAAGACTTAATGACAGTCTTTAGTGTGTCAACCATCACTTTATCACTCTCACTTTGCTGTGCCAGCAACAGTGCTTTCTGATCCTTCACAAGAAATGGTCTAAAATTTACACTTTTCTTTGTTGAGGGAATAACCAGACTATAGACTGGTGTACTATTTAATGGTAAAGCCATTATTAATCTCCTTTAGACATATTTTTGATAAGTTTATTCAACTCAGTTGTGCTACCGACAAAGATAGCATTATTTGTAACCTGTTTAGCCTTTTCGGTCTTAGATGGTTCATCTAGTTTTTGTTTTTGTTGATGTAAATCTAATAATTGCTGATTAATGTCAGCCAGTTGCTTCATTAGATTTCCAACAACCTCAAATGCTCTTGGATGCTCTGACTGCTGAGCGACTTCAAGTGCTTTGTTGAGTGCTTCCTGTCCTTGTTGTAAAATCACTCTAAGGTTATTACGAGAAACCTCATAATCATCTTCAATTTTGCTATCAGATGGTTTTATAACTTTACCGTCTTTAGCAATCACCTCAGAGTTTACAATAGGTTCCACATCAAATACTTTGGATAACGAATCATCGATTTTCATTATTTTAATTCACCACGTTCAATTAGTTTCTTCTTATTGTACTGATGCATTTCTTGCACCAACTCTTTATTCTCGCCATTATAGAGAACAGCGTAGTTGTTATCAATCATCCATTGATTTAAACTCGTGCCGTCTTCCATAATGAACACTGCTAGAATTCTTCCAAACTTGTCATCATTGCTATCAGACTTTTGTGTCTCAATTCTAACCCAAGATCCAACTGGTAATCTTTCAGCTAGTTTCTTTTTAGACAGCTGACCACGAATCTTTTCTTCAGAGTCTGTAGTTCTAGATTCAGGTGTATCAATTCCAGCCATACGAACACGTTGATTTGCCAACACAATGTTGAATCCTAGATCTAGGTCTATATCAACAGTATCACCATCCAATACCTTTAGGATTTTTGCTTTGTATTGATACATTATTGTTCCTTATTTTTATTTGCAAATTTATCTAGAATTGCGTTAGCCACCCAAGCACCCATATAACCAATAAAGTACCACTCAGATAATTTATCGTTTACGATAAGATATACAAACCCCCAAGTGGAAACTACCCATGCTCCAAATCGAGTAAACTTCTTTTCGTCTAGTTTTCCATCTTTACTAACTAGATCTTTAATATCAAATGCGTCATCTGGATTGCGATGCATCGCAATCATCGTTAAGATAACGATGAGAACTAGTAACGCTAGCAATAAAGACAGCGTTGTTTTAACTGTAAAGAATGCGAAGAACTCAGTCATTAGAATGTTACCAATCCAGGTAATTCATTAATACCATATGTCATACCGTTGCCTGTGATAATGTTATCATCATATCCAGCAACGACAGTGTTTAGGTTTCGTTGAAAGTTGTCGAAATTATCATTATATTCATCATACCAAACATCAGGAATTTCTTCTTCACTCTCAAGAACAACTTTAGGTGTAGCGAACCAATACTTATATTGCATAGTTACGTTTAGTTTCATCAAATCTTTACCAGCATTATCAAGTTGTATAGCTGATATTGTTTTTGGGTAACATTCACGAAGTTCGATTTCATATCGAGTATTGTTCAAAGTATCTTGAACTTCAATAACCATATCTGAAATATACTCGCTGTAATAGTTAAATGCTCTAGTCTGTGGGTGTTGAATTACGTTAACCCAATTATCAAATAATGTTTTGACTCTCATGTTGACATCTACATAAAAAGTCATGTTGATTGCTTCAAATAGTTTCTCGTAAGGCACTTCACGGAATTCACCAAATGTTCTATTTTGAACAGTAGAATAGTTCACTCCTGGAATCTGAACAGTATCGCAGAACAATAAAATTGAATCTAGATCTGACGGAGAAACACCAGATGGTGGGTTAAACAAAACCGCAAAGCGATTTGTTCTTGCTAGAGAGTTAGTTTTAACCTCTGCTATAAATCTTTCTATGGTCATTATCGTGTCCTAATAATTCTTCTGGAATCTGCCCAAACTTCTTGTTTTGATGCACCGACGAATCTCTCAACTGGAAGCAACATGGCTGTTGCCCAGTCTTCTGCATTGATTCTTCTAAATTGACTTCTTACATGAGAAACCAGATATTGTTTTATGCAAGGTTTTGCAGCGTTATATCTTGATACTCCGTCTATAAGTGCCCACGAGTATTTTAGTCGAGTGGTCTCATCGTACCTACTATTGTTCCTAAAAACCAACAGTGTATCTAAAAGTAAGATACGTAGGTTATATGGAAGATAGTGCATATTCAACCCAATGAACCCATCTTGCGTTTTTCTATATGGGAAAACCAGAGGAAATCTATCGTAATATGGTAGAGTTTCTTTTAGTTTTGGGTCATACACATACATGTATAGATGTCCAGGGATTACAGTGGTAGATATTTGATCTGTATTCCCAGAAATAATCTTTTGAGGAGTGAGATTCTCCTTTGCAAGCATTTGCACTTGGCGATCGAACCAAGAACGAGACTTTTTAACAGCTGCCTGTAAGTCGTACTTGTTTCTCTCGAAAACGTCTTTAATTGGTTGTTTAGCCATATTGATTATTTAGGGGTCAACCCTAACTCTTTCTCGGTGATGATTTTAAATTCCCAGCCACGATCTTTACAATAGTTCTTAGCTGCATCCCACTTAGCCTGATTCTTCATAAATATAAGAGATTCCGTTAGATATCTTTGTGTTCGTTTTCCAGGATACACTGGTGGTAAAGTTTGTTTCTCTGGCTTTACCTCGACCAAAAATGTCTTACCCTCTTTTACAGTGATTTTAAAGTCTACAAAATAACGATGAATTTTACCATCGGTTGGGCATCTGTAGGGGACGATTGTTTCCTCTGAACTCCATTTTATTACAGATGGGTTCTTATCACACCAACTAGCGAACATAGTTTCCCAAGAACTACGCATAATGATGTTTGTAGGATCTCCTGCATACTTTTCTGGGAATATCGGTTTGTAAAATCTTTTATGGAACATTGAATAAATAAAGAGTAACATAACCAATTATTTAGTCTAAGGGTCAATAATGACAACACAGACAGAAGCAAATAGAGCGCAAGCTGACGCACAAAGTCGAAGTTTTAAAGCAGACAAGTACAAGATAGAGCAACACATGTATCCCGCAGATTTGATGGGAGAAGGAACTGGCTATACTGCAAATCAGTATGGTGGAAACTATGTAATTTTCTATATTAACGTCGCTGTAGACTCTAAACTTTTAAACAACAAAAATGGACCAACAGAAGAAATCACTGATGATGTTTCCTTCACCAGAGATCGTGGTCCACTTCTAGCAGAAAATCTATCGAAAACTGGACTAGTTGCTGGCGCAGTTGCAGGTACAGCTATTAAGGGTGCAATCGCTGGTGGATTCGGTGCTGGTAAAGCATTAACAGGTGCTGCTGTGGCAGCTGCTCCAGGGGCAATTGCTTTAGGTGCTGCAGCAAATATCGCTGCTTCCACAACTCGTGCACAGAAACGATTAAAGACTGCCATTGCTCTACATATTCCAAATCAGCTAAACATTCGTTACGGTCTTCAGTGGGGTGAAGAAGAAACAGCTACTGCTATGATGGCACCACTTCTTGGTGAAGCTGCAATGAAAGCACTTGATCAAAAGAACATAGACAATCTAGCTGCGCCAGCAAAAGCAGCAGTGGCGAATCTTGGTTTAACATCTGGACCAAACGCTGGAGCAGTATCAGCTGCAACTGGTCTTGCAGCTAATCCACGTAAAGAACAAGTATTTAAGGGTGTTGACTTTAGGACATTTCAGTTTGATTATCAGTTTTTCCCACGTGATCCTAAAGAAGCAGAGAATGTACTAAGAATTATTAAGGCATTTAAGCTGCACATGCATCCAGAGTTTAAAGATTCAAATAAATTTCTATACATTTATCCATCTGAATTTGATATTTCTTACTATACAAATGGTAAAGAGAACACAAATATTCATCGTCATACCTCTTGCGTATTAACAGAACTAAACGTAAACTATACACCAAATGCTACATTTACTGCATTTGAAAATGGTATGCCAACTCAGATAAACGTAACAATGAGTTTCCGTGAACTTTCACTTATGGATAAAGATAAAATCGTGGAAGGATTATAATAAATGTATTTCGAGGACTTTCCAAAGTTTGTTTATGAGTTTGAAGTTGCTGGTAAAAAGAAAGTTATTTTAATAACTGACATTACCAGAAATGTTCGTTTTCGTGCAGAGTTGCTATCAAACATATCTCTGTGGGATGAGTATGATATTGTAGACGATGAAACACCAGAGATTATAGCCGAGAAACTTTATGGTAACTCAAGCTATCATTGGATCTTAATGCTACTAAATGAGAGATTTGATTACATTGCAGACTTTCCATTATCATATCCTAACTTAGTTAAATATGTAGAAGACAAATATGGTGTAGCAAATAAAAATGCTACACATCATTATGAAGATGCTAAGGGATATATCGTTAATTATGATGCACCTGGAGCAACATCAGTAAGTAATCTGCAATATGAAGATAGATTAAACGAAAGCAAACGCAGAATTAAAGTTATTACCCCAGCTATGGTGGACAGAGTTATTCAACAGTTTGGTGAATTGTTATAATGCAAACCTCTCAAGTTTTACGAACAGCAGGTGACGTAAATATTGAAAAAATCCAGGTGGTAACACCGAATGGGCTTTTTCAGGATATCACCAACCAAGTAATAGCGATACAAGTTTTTGAAGACTTGTTTTCGCCATTTATTACTGGTACGCTAGTTGTAAAAGATTCATTAGATTTAATTAACATGTTTCCGTTTGTCGGAGAGGAATTTGTTGAGATGAAAATTTCAACACCTTCTTTAAAGAATCCGATTGAAGGTAAATTCTATATTTTTAAAATGACCAATCGTGAGATGGTTGGTGATAGAACTACTGTATACGAGTTACACTTTATAACTCAAGAAGCACTTATTGATTTAAACAAACGTCTTAGCAAAACTCTTTCTGGTAAATGCTCTGATATAGCAAATACTCTAATGACAGATAAAACTCTTGGTTTGCAGCTGTCGAGAAAGATTAATTTAGAAGAAACTAAAAACAACACCAAGTTTGTTTCTAATTTTTGGAATCCAGTTAGATGTTTAAATTATGTTGCAAATACTTCTGTAAATAAAAACGGATCTCCGTCATATGTTTTCTTTGAGAATAGAGCAGGATTTAATTTTGTATCATTAGAATCTCTTTATACCAATAACGATGTTATGGAAGAGTTTGTATTTGATAACTATCAGCGAGATGATAGAGCAGGTGGTGGATCAGCCAGAAACGTAGCAGAAGATTTTCGTCGTATACAAGAAATACATATACCAACAGCGTTTGATTATATGGATCGTATTCGTTCTGGTTTATATGGCTCAAAACAATACAGTCATGATCTAACTACAAAACGATTTGGTAGTAAAAACTTTGATATGCTTCAGAGTTTCCAAACAGATAAACATCTAAACCCATATGCAATGGCAGCAAAGACTGTCATTTATCGATATGCTTCTCTTATTACCACTGCCCCAAAGTATCACGGCAATTTTAGTGGTTTTGGAGATGTTACAAATTCTAACTTTATACAAAAGCGTGTTTCGTTAATGAAACAGGCTGATGCAAGTAAAATCCAAATCCTTGTGGCTGGTAGAACAGATTACACAGTTGGACAAAAGATAATTTTAAATCTAAACAGAATGGAACCATTCCAAACGAATGATACTGATACACTCGATAGAATTTTCTCAGGTGCTTATATTGTTGGCGCAATAAATCATTATATTGATAGAGAAAAACACGAGTGCACAATGGAAGTATTTAAAGAATCGTTATTAAGAGATCTTGACGGGAAGAAATAATGAATTTATACACTGGCGTAGTTGAAAATCGAGATGACCCATTAAGAGTTGGTCGTTGTCAGGTTCGTATTCTCGGTTTACACACTGAGGATAAAAATGTTTTACCAACAGCAGACTTACCATGGGCATATCCAATGCAACCTGTCACTTCTGCTGCAGTTAGTGGAATTGGTTGGTCACCAACTGGACCAGTTACAGGAACATGGGTTGTTATCATGTTTCGTGATGAAGATCTTCAACAACCGATTATGCTTGGATCTATCGGTGGTATTCCGCAAACAAAAGCTGCAGAGTTAGCAAAAGAAGAATCAACTGATAATATTCTTGCGACTTCTGGTGGTATTCTAACAGACAATTCTGGTAATCCTGTAGTTGATGGTTCTGGTAATCCTGTTCAAGTCGGTACAGCAGAGGCAACTGGTAAAGCAATGCCAGATGCACCTTCTACAGCAACTGCTCCAAAGCCAGATATTACTGCACAACCTGTACCAAACAAACCATCTGATGATGTTTTAAAACAAGCTATTCCTACCAAACCACCTCCAGGGTCAACATCAAAGCCATCTGTATCAGAACAGAATATTAAGTACTTACTTGAAGCCTGTGACGAAGTTGGTATTAAAACGAAATATGCAAAGTGTGCTATTCTGGGTATTTGCGGAGGAGAATCTGCATGGCAGGTTCTTGAAGAAGGATACTATTATAGTAGTGCAGAATCTTTAGCAAAAATTTTTAGATTAACTTTTCCAACAGTAGAGTCAGCGCAACCATATGTTAAGTGGCAAGGAACACGAGAAGAGTTTTTTAGAAAAATCTACTCACCAACAGGTAATGGTAAATTAGTTGGTCATAAAGATCCAGACGATGGTGCAAAATATTTTGGTCGTGGATTCAATCAGATTACTGGTAAAGCACTTTATACTAAACTACAAAATTACCTTGCAGGAAGAGGAATTAAAGTAGACTTTGTTAATAATCCTAAGTCACTTCTTGATGACCCAAAGATTGCTGCTCTTGCAACAGTAGCGTTTTATGGTCTGTTCGTTAAACATGATCAAAACGATCCTGGATATTTCCAAGCTGCACTAAAGAGAACAGGTGCTGATGCTAATGGTACTGGGTATAAAAAGAAACAGAAGTACTATGAGTATTTCCTTGGTGGAACTGTAACAGTTGAACCAACAAACAAGCCTGCAGCAGACGAACAGAAGACTTATACTAAAGAAGAAGTTAAAGATCTTCCACCTGCAAAACAGGCAGCATTACTAGAAGATCGTTCTTCATCAACATCAGTTGGATTCCAAGATCCAAATGGTAAATATCCACTACGTAATTTAATGGATGAACCAGATACCAATCGTCTTGCACGTGGTGTGATTAAAGAAACTGCTATTGAATATAAAGACTCAACCAGAACAAAACAAATTCCTATCGCAAATAGCACTGAGTTATGGGAGCAACCAATTGCTCCGTTCGGTGGTAAATATCCATTCTCAAAAGTATACGAATCTGAATCTGGTCATCTGTTTATTATGGATGATACACCAACTCACGAAAATATTAGTCTGTATCATCGTCAGGGAACATTCTTAGACGTTGATGCGAATGGAACACAGGTTAATAAAATTGTTGGTGACGGATATACGATTATTGATAAAAACGGATCAATATTTATTGGTGGACGTTGTATACTAACTGTTGGTAATGGTGTAAGTATTCTTGTTCAAGGAAATGCGGATATAGAAGTTGAGGGTGAATCTGTTATCAATCTTAAAAATCAAGCTGACATCTCTGTTGCCAATGATTTAAATTTATCAGTTGGTGGAGATATGAAAACTAAAGTTGCTGGTTCTTATACTGTAGAAGCAGCTAATTTAAATTTCAAAACAGCTGGTAATATAAACGCACTTGCAGATGGAAACGCATTAATTACAGGTTCTGGTTCGATGCAACTGCAGACTGACGGTAATATGCGTCTTGATTATTCTCGTGGTGATTTTGGTAATGGAGCAGAGAAAGCAGCAGTTGAGGCTACTGGATTATCATTTATAGAATCTGGTGATGCACGAGCGAATCAATTTGGTTATCTGCAAACTCCTGTTCGTCCATCTCCACCAGTCGATTTAAAGTATTCAATTGAAGAGGATAATGAAGCGACAATCAATGACTATGTCAGCAATCCATCGAGATACTATAATCCAAAAGCAGAAGAAAATGGAGTTAAACCTAATCTTCCTCCTACACCAAAAGATTCTGGACAAGGACAGAGTTTAAAATCTGATGCAGCACCTGGAGATATTCCAGCATTCTTACAGAAACAACTTGAGCTAACTAAACAAAATTTCTACTGGAGAGAAACTGGTATGGGTGGTAATCCATCTAATCAGAATATTGTTCGCATCTGGATCGATCTTGGATATCCAAATCAATCATACTGGAGAACAGACCAAACTCCATGGTGTATGGGATTTGTAGCATGGACGCTAAAACAATGCGGATATCGTTATTATCAAACAGCTTCATCTTGGGCAATTAGAGATTCTGCATCTAAGTTTAATGCAACTAAAGTTAACCCTGCAGATGCACAAGGTGGAGATATTGTTTTGTGGGATTTTGGTCACGTTAACTTTGTTTATACTGCACAAAATGGTAAATTAACTTTTGTTGGTGGTAATCAGGGTGGTAAATCAAGAGACAATAATCCAAACTCAGGCGACGTAACAATTAGTTGGCCAAGTGGTTGGACACCAGCACGTGGTGGTATTGTTGGCATTTGGCGACCAAGTAAGACATAATTATGCCTTGGACACCAACTGAAACTTTATTGGGAACTCATGCTGAGTTAGAATCTTTCACTCATAATATACAATACTATGAAGAAGGAGCAGCAGGAGATCCATTGGCAATTCCACCAGTGCCTGCGGGGGAAAATACGTATTATACGATTAGGATCACACCACAACAGGTAAATCCTAACACCATATTGTTTACTGTAGGCAATCCTGGAGTTATTTCTGGATTTTACAAGGGGATCTTTAACGATTCTCTAAGTACAAGAAATGAGAGTGGAACTATTACCATAATTACAACTCTTGGTGCACCAGAAGGTAGCGTATTTGAAAAGGTAAATAGAGTGGGATTATCAGAAGTTGTTTCGTTTAAAGCTGATACAACTCGAAGTAGAACTTTCACGTATTTGGCTGAAGCATATAATCCGTTATTTCCGAATACAATAGTTGCATCTCAAACTTACACTATACTAGCCCAAGATCTAAACTGGACTCCTGGACAATTAAACTTAAAGGAACTTATATCAGATGCCAGCGGTAATACGTCTGAATGACATGTCTACAGGGCATGGATGTTTCGCCCCGACTCCGTTAATTCAAACTCCAGTCACTAAAACCTTTTTTAATGGTATTTTGGCTGGTGTTGTTGATCCGCAGTGCCAGCACGCACCTCATACGTGTGGAGTTGTAACTCATGCAGACGAAGAAAGAGCACCATCGATGGGATCAACTAAAACTTTTATAGAGACCTTTGCAGCTGCTCGAATTGGCGACGATATAACCTGTGGCGACACTTGTGCAGAAGGATCTGCAAATTCTTTCATAGAATAACCTAAATAAGAATATGGCACGAAACGCAAGAATCTTTTCAGACTTAGACCTTAACTTCACTGCTCACCCAGTGACTAAGGACATCGTTCGTAAGTACGACGATAATGCTATAAAACAGTCGCTGAAAAACCTAATTTTAACATCTAACTACGAAAGACCCTTCCATAGCGAGATTGGCTCTCAAGTTAGATCTTTACTATTCGAACCAGCCTCACCGATGTTGGCTGTTTCTATGCGTAAGGCAATTTTTGATCTAGTCAATAATTTCGAACCTAGAGTAGAATTAATAGATGTAGTGGTCGATTTTAATCCAGATGGAAATACTCTTTATGTAACTATTACATTTAAAATCGTAAACACTGAAAGACCTTTAACTCTAGATCTAGTTTTAGAGAGAACACGATAAATGGCAGAAAATAAAAAAATTAATGTTACGGAATTAGACTTTGATCAAATCAAAGCCAATCTTAAAGAATTCCTAAAAGGACAGGCTGAATTTCAAGACTACGACTTTGAGGGTTCAGGTTTAAGTGTTCTATTAGACATTCTTGCATACAATACTCACTACAATGCATTGTATGATAATCTGGCAGTTAATGAGTTATTCTTAGACTCTGCAATTAAAAGAAACAGCGTGGTTTCTCTTGCTAAAATGCTTGGGTATACCCCACGTTCTGCTACATGTGCAGAAGCAACAGTAAACATTACAATTACATCATCAGCTGCTGGTCCACAGGTTGTTTCTATTCCAGCGTATAGTGAGTTTACTACTACAATTGATGGTCAAACATATTCATTCTATAACATAGAGCCAATTACTTCTTCAGCTGGTCCAGCAACATCTTATACAGTACCAAACGTAGTTATTAGACAAGGTGAACCATTATCATTTAGATATACTGTTGCAACAGGAACACGATACATTATTCCAAACGCTAATGTTGACTTAAATACTTTAAGAGTTCGTGTTCAAGAAAATGCACAGAGTTCAGAGTTTAACACATTTACCAAATCAACTTCTTTAGTTGATGCTGGTGCAGAAACTAGAGTATTTTGGGTTAAAGAAATTGATGATGGGTTGTACGAATTAACTTTTGGTAATGGTGTAATTGGTCAAGGATTACAAAATGGTAATGTAGTTAATATTGACTATATGGTTTCTTCTTTAGATGGACCAAATGGTGCTAGATTGTTTAGTTATAATGGATCGTCTCCATATAGCACATCTGTTGTTTCTGTTTCTACTGTATCACCTGCAGGAAATGGTGATGCACCAGAAACTGTTAATAGTATTAAGTTTAATGCACCAAGAAGTTATGCTGCACAAAATCGTGCAGTAACTACAGACGATTATAAAGCTATTATTTACAATCAATTCTCAGAAGCAGCATCAGTAACTGTTTGGGGTGGTGAAGATAATAATCCTCCAGTTTACGGTAAAACATTTATTTGTGTGAAACCAAAATCTGCAAATAAATTGACAAATGCACAAAAGTCTCAAATTGTTAATAGTATTCTTAGTAGTAAAAACGTAGTTTCTGTTATTCCAGAATTACTAGATCCAGAGTATCTTAATATTGCATTAGATGTAACTGTTTATTATGATCCACGTTCAACTACTAGAACTATGGCTGAGATACAGAATCTGGTGAGAGATACGATTACAAATTATGATGAAGAAGATTTACAAAAGTTTGAGGGAATTTATCGTCACTCAAAACTAAGTCGTTTAATCGACAATACAGAAAAGAGTATTTTAAGTAACAATACAACTGTTTTAATCAGAAGACAGATTAGTCCACGATATAATGTTAGTGCACAATATCTGCTTAACATTGTTAATCCCATTTATACAACTGGCATCCCTCAAGACTCTATTCGTTCGACTGGGTTTTACCTATCAGAAGTAGACAATAATGTTTATTATCTTGACGATGATGGTGTCGGAAATATTCGTTTATTTTATATTGGTTCTTCTGCAGAAAAAATTATTGTAGATCCTACGATTGGAACTGTCGATTATGCAGAAGGAATTATTAATATTAAAAACCTTTTAATTTCTTCTGTAGCAGGTGTTGATTTCGAGTTGTCTATTAAACCATCATCTAATGATGTGGTTTCTGCTTACACTCAAATAGCACAGATTGCTCCAGAGCATTTAACTGTCACTGCAATACCAGATCAAACTATTAATGGCGATCTACGTGCAGGTAAGAATTACGTGTTTACAACTAGTCGTTCATAATGATAACTAAACCAAAATTATCATCGATAGTTTCAAAACAACTTCCTGAGTTTATCAGGGAGGACTATCCAACATTCGTTGCTTTCTTAGAAGCATACTATGAATGGCTTGGAACTCAAGATGCTGATCTTTATACATTACGAGATATTGATAAAACTTTAGATAATTTTATTCAGTATTTTAGATCTGAACTTGCATTTAATCTGCCAAATGTAGATGTAAATGAAAAGTTTTTATTAACAAATATAAAAGACAAGTATCTTTCAAAAGGTTCAGAAGCATCTTTTAAATTATTGTTTAGACTTCTATTCAATAAAGATGTAACAGTTGATTATCCTGGTAAGAAAATTTTAAGAGCATCCGATGGTCGTTGGAATCAGGATGTCTCTGTTTTTATTAAAGTCAATGCTGGTGATCCAAACTCTATTGTTGGTAAATTAGTTGAAGTTGTCACACCAGTTAAAATTATTCGTGTTCTTATCGATCGTCGCCAAGATGTTGAGATTCAGATAGATCGTTTCGTTCAAATCTCTCAAGACACGTATGAATTCTTTATTGATCGTCGTTTCTTTGGTGAGGTGGCTGTTGGTGATAGAGTTCGTTACGAAGGCATCTTTGATGGTACAATCGTATCAACTACATCTAAAATTGCAATACAACAACGTGGTAAAGATTTTAAAGTTGGTGAACTTTATGAGATTAAGAATGGTGATGGCGCAGGATCAATTTTAAAAGTAAAAAGCGTTGACACCGATGGCGGTATTACAGCAGCAGAATTTGTTAAGTATGGTATTCGTTATGAAACAGATTTTACTGCTACACTTATTTCTAAGACAGGACAAACAACAACTGGTTTAGGTACTACTGCAATTAATACTTCTACAGTATCAAATGCAGTAACATCTATACAAATTACAAATGGTGGTTCTGGATATTCAGCGACACCAACAGTCGCTTTAAGTGGTGGTGGATTTACTACAGCTGCAACTATCGGTAGCGTAACTGTAGTTGGTGGTGTTATCACTAGCATTCAAGTAGCCACTAATGGTAGTGGTTATGTAACTACACCAAACGTAATTATTGTAGACGGAACTGGAGTTGGTGCTTCAGCGACTGCCACTGTTGGTAATGTTAATAACTATCAGATTTTTGAAACTAGTTCTGGATTTAGAGAACAAGGTTACATTAATACTGCTGACTATGTACAGGATGTAACAACTGTTTGGGAAGCTAGCAAAGTATATGCTACTGGAACATTACTATACTATCAAGATAGATTATATCAAGCGACCACTGGTGGCACAACATCAAATGTACCACCAACACATAAGATCACATCCACAGTAAATGCTGGATCTTTTGTAAACGGAACAACATATGTAATTACTTCTGTTGGTAATACTGACTTTACTGCAATTGGTGCTTCAGAAAACGCTATTGGTGTAAAGTTTACAGCAACTGGAGCAGGATCTGGTTCAGGAACTGCTGGATTACCAGTATCTGCTGCAAATGGAACTGCTACATTAGAATATGTTCGTATTCATGGTCCAGCTTGGGATGGTACATATGCTGGTGAAATTATAAGACAGTTCTACTATGAATCAACAGACATTGTTATTAACCCTCTTGATCCAGCAATTATTAAAGTATCTCTTGGACCACTAACAAAGTATCCAGGATATTATGCAACAAATGATGGTTTCTTAGATGACGATATCTATATTCAAGACAGTAGATACTATCAAGTCTATTCTTATCTAATTAAGATTGACGAAAGATTAGAATCTTATAAGTCAGCAGTTAAGACTCTGGTTCACCCAGCTGGTCTAGCATTGTTCGGTGAATATGATATTAGAAACGAATTCCATCTAGATTTACAACTAACTTCTCTACTACAAATCTTGGTTCTTGCGTTCCAAGACGAAGTGTTTGTTACCGATGGTACAGATGTAGTTTTAATATTTAATATTGTAAAAGCATTAGCTGATAGTATTGAACCTATAGATTATTATACTTTCAGTTTACACAAACCTCTCTCTGATGACTTTACATTATCAGATAGTACTTTCTTACGAGATTTTGGTAAATTATTAGAAACATCTACTTTAGGGTTTACCGAAACAACTACGTTTGATACTGGAAAATCTTTATCGGATAGTTCAGTACCAACTGATGAAATTAACGCTAAAGATTTTGCAAAACAGTTAGATACTAGTTTTGAAGCAACTGATGCTGCTGTATTAACAACGAATAAATATATCAGTGAGTCCACTTCAGTTATTGATAGCGGAGGAGATATTTGGTTCGAACCATATAACCACCCATACCCAGAATCAGACGCATATTTTGCCAATGACTCTGGCAACTATACAGTAGGCGAATCCGCCTTTACAGGATAAACAATAGGAGAATTCTATGAATCTACAAGAAACAATGAAAATTACAGGTAAATTAAACATCACTGTTCGTGATGAGTCTGGTAATATTAAACAATCGTTAGATATTCCAAACTTGGTTGTTACCACTGGTAAAAACTATATTGCATCACGCATGGTTGGAACATCAGCTACTGTTATGAACGGTATGGCTATCGGTACAGGTACAGCAACTCCAGTTGTTGGTGATACTGGTCTTGGAACTGAAGCTGGACGTGTAGCTCTTTCCACATTCACTTCTTCAACAAACGCTGTGACTGCAACTGCTACTTTCCCAGCAGGTACTGGTACTGGTGCAATTACAGAAGCAGGTATTTTTAATAACTCGGCTTCAGGTGGTACTATGCTTTGTCGTACTACTTTCCCAGTCGTTAACAAAGCAGCTGGCGATTCTATCGCTGTCACTTGGGTAATTACAGTAAGTTAAAATAAATGACAATCGCACCTTCTTCCCTTCTAAAATCGTACATGAACAATTCGATTGCGGAAGGGATATACAACGAAATTACAAATAGAACCGCTAGGTACTATTATTTCCTTGGAAAAACTTTAGTATGGGACACTGAAGAAACACCTCCGTTTCCAATTGACAGTTTTAATTATGAACTGCAGACAAGAAACGAGATGATAACATTTAAGGAAATCAAACCTACAGATGTAGCGTTTGTTGTTCCTCGATATAATTGGGAATTGAATACTGTATATGATATGTATGATGATCAATACAGTAAGGAAGTTCAAGGATATAATCTAGTTTCTGGTGGTGTTGGATATAGTATTGCTCCCAACGTGTGGGTTGGTTCGGCAGGAGCAGTCACATGGACTGCAAATACTGTAGTTTTACAAGGTGCTTTTATTAGAACAGCGAATGGTAATGGAGGATTCCGTTACTATATTGTAGCGAGTGGTGGTACAACAGGTACAACTGCTCCAACACATATCGAAGGTAGTGTTAATAGTGGTACTGCTTTACTAACACACGTAGTTGTTACAGATGGTGGTGGTTCAGGTGCTTCTGCACAAGCAGTTATTCTTGATGGTAAAGTTATTGATATTGTTTTAGTTAACAGAGGTGTTAATTATACTTCTGCACCATCTGTTCATATCGCTGGTGGTCAAGGATCTGGTGCAATAGCAAATGCAGTAGTCAACATTGCACCATCTGGTGTTCAACGATTAGAAGATGCACGTTTCTTTGTAGTCACTGATGAATTTAACGTGTACAAATGTTTAGATAATAATAACAAAGCGCAATCTCTATACAAACCAATTGGTACTGGCGTAGATCCAATAACTTTCCCAGATGGATACATGTGGAAGTTTATATACAATATTCCTATCGGTCTAAGA
>Ga0222713_10002798_pt1 | contig 18336 bp, 16 predicted proteins | sample C33_649DmetaG_FD_165061 | JGI IMG/M metagenome (GOLD analysis project Ga0222713, IMG submission 165061) | Estuarine water microbial communities from San Francisco Bay, California, United States - C33_649D | ecosystem: Environmental > Aquatic > Marine > Unclassified | place: USA: California...
CGTCACGGAAATGCAGTCGCGCCGCGTCGCGGAGAACGCAGTCGCACGAGAGAGCGCCGCGCGCGCGGCGCACGGCAATTCGCCGAGTTCGCAGTTGCCCAAGTCCTCGCCGATTCTCGACCCTTCGTTCTTGCAGCCCGCGAGAACGCTCGTCGGCGCTCGAGCCGACGCTCGTCAGCCACCGAACACCGATTTCGATTTTTTACCGAGCATTTAACGTCTGTACGCGAATAGCGATTCCTATTCGCCGTTGGACAAATCGTAGCCTCGCTCGCGAATTGTTTGTACTCACTGTATACATTTGATACCCGAACCGCCGGTGAGGCGTGAAAACGGCATTCGTCGTCCCGCGCTTCGCGCCGAGCGCGACATCGCACCCATGGATAGCGGCGTTTACACGCACGCCGCTCCATCGCACGAGGACACGTCGACGGAATACGGCGACCACATGGCGCGCCTCGGGGTCTATCGCGCGCGCGAAAAACCTGTAAAGCCAGAGAAGATGGAGTGCTCGCTCGAGCCAGACGCCGCGGCCTTGGACGCCTTGGACGCCTTGGACGACGACGACGATGCATTCATGCGCGAATACCGCGCGAAAAGAATAAACGAAATGATTTCCACTCGCACGTCGGCGTTCGGCACCGTCGTGGACGTGACGCGCGAGACGTTTGTGAGCCAAGTGACGGAGCCGAGCGCGGAGGTCGTCGTCGTCGTCTTCCTGACGAGGAACGGGTGCGTGCGATGACATCCCACTCGCGAAAGGACGAGAACGATGATGATATCGAATGACATCTTTTCACTGCGATTGTTGCGACGCAGGTGTCCAGCGTGCGAGACGATGGACGCGGCGATTCGCGCGCTCGCCGCGAAGCGCCGAAACGTGAAATTTTGTCGCATTCCGCATCGAGAGTGCGTGAAGGATTACCCCGACCGCTTGACGCCGACGCTGTTGGTGTATCGCGACCGCGACGTGGCGAAATCGTTCGCCACGCTCGCCCCGTTCGGGGGCGCGCGCATGACGCCAGAAAACGTGGAATTGGCGTTACGCGGCGTCGATTCCCGGGCGTTCGCCTCGCCAGACGGCGACGACGACGTCGACGGACGCGCGGCGTACATCGCGACCGTCATCGCGCGCATCGCCGACGTCGCGAACGAACAGAATGCCTTGGACACCTTGGACGACGACGCCTTGGATGGATGATGCGTTCGTTGAGTGATGCTTCTGCGGATTCGTCATCGAAGCGGCGGCTTCGACGTCGTCCGAGCCGCCGCACACCGCGAAGCGCGTTCGCTCGCTCGCCGCCGCCGAGCCACATGACCTCGCTCGTCACCGCGCGCGCGAATTGCCGCGTGACGACTGGAAACCGTAGCGAGCGAACTCACGCGCGCGTCGAACGCGCGATGGCATCCGCGGTCTCGACGTCGTCGCGCGTCTTCGTCGCCGCTTTGGCGTCGGCGGCGGTCTCCGCGGACACCGCCTTCGCGAAACCTGTCGCGACAGCACAGACAGCACAGACGCTCGAACGTTCGTCGACGCCATCGAGCACGATTTTCGACGGATCGTACTACGACCCAAACCATCCGGGGTGTCCGCGCGCGATCGCGCCGGCGTTGAAAGGCGGAGTGACGATCTCGGGATTAGACCCGATTCCGTTCGAGCGCGGCCGCGGCTGCCGCGGCGTGAAGAAGACGAGCGCTGTCGCGAGCACGAAGTTCAACGCGTGGTCTATTCCCGCCGAGGTGAACGGGGATGAAATCATCATCGATTTCAACGCTAAAGACGGGAGCGGAGAGAAAGTGACTGGGCGTAAAGTTCCCGAAGGCATCGCGTTGCCGGACGGCACGACGTGGACGTTGAAATCGCTCGATAAAGCCGACGCGTGGACGCCGCGCTAGCGGTCGCGATCGTCCTCATTCCTGGGTTGTCCAATACCTAGCGTCGAATGCATTCATGGTCGCATTCATTCCGTCTTCAAACGCCGTCGTTCGCGTCTCGCGTCTTCGAGCTCAAAGCTTCACTTCGCCCCTCGCACCTTTCATGTTCTCCACCGCGCGCGATGTCCTCGACCGAATCGAACTTTCGCGTCCGTCGTCCTCCGTCGATGTCGACGCATCGAGCGCGGTGATGCGCGACGACGAATCATCATCGCCGCGCTCGCGCTCCGACGCGAACCGACGGCGTCGCGTCGCGTCTCGCGTCGAGCGCGAACTTCACGCCGAGCGAATGCGCGCGTGCGTGGACGCAGCGCCCAAACAAATCTCTCTCGTTGACGTCTATCGTCGACAGGCGCACAAAGAGCGCGAAGGAAATCGTTGCGGTGAAGGATTGCCCAAGGATGTCATCCAGCGCGTGCTGTCTCGCGTCCCGCGCGCGTTTTTCGCCGACGCCCGATTGGTGAGCACGTCCTTTCGCTCGGCCGTGGACGACGAGACGTTCATGCCGTTTACCAAGCTCGCGCGCGCGCTGGCGATCGGGAGCGAGGAAAAGCGACGATGGGCGATGAAGTGGTTCGAGCGGGAAGCGGGCGGTTCGGCGAGCGATTGCGGCTTCGGCGCTTTGGTGAAGTTTATAGCGCACAGCAAGCCGTTTAAAACGCCGCTCGGCGTTGAGGCGATCGTGAACGAGCTGGAAATCGATCGAGCGCGAGACGTGCGGGAAGGGGACAAGTGCGCGAGACATTTGACGGGGACGGCGTTAGACGTCGCGGCGACGGTGGCGTGCGTCGGGAAGATGCGATTGACGGCTGGATGCGGCTGGGCGACGATGGCGTTCGCGATGGTGCACGTGTGCGAGAACGAGTTCGTGGGAGAGCGATTGATTTGCGCCTTACGGCGCGCGCTGCGTGCGAGCGCGGAGAAGGAGTTTGTCGAGGAGGATTTAACCGAGTTCACGCACTTGATGAGCGCGTATTTCAGGCTCGCGGAGCAGCCGGAGACGACTTTTGAGCACATTATCGACGAACATTGGCTGGACGATGCTAAGAAATCTAAATCACGTCAGGTCCACCTTGAATTTGTTGAAAGCGATCTTAACAAGACTTTGACGTTACAAATCAAGGCTGAGCGGCAGTTGATGAAAGCGAGGCTGAACGCCGCGGTGGATTACGCGGACATCGAGGATGAGCGCGAGTTGGGGCAGCCGGGAGCAATAGATATGCCGGGAACGATTTCGGTGACAACGCGCTTGACTCGAGAGCAGGAGGCGATCGTTTCGACGCACTTAAAGGCGCCGAATTGGATGGTCGTGCACGCGTTCGCGGGGAGCGGAAAAACGACTACTCTCGTGGAGTACGCGCGCCGAAATCCGGGGTTGAGATTTTTGTATCTGGCTTTCAACAAAGCGATCACGCTCGAGGCCACTAAAAAGTTTCCATCCAACACGACGTGTAAGACATTTCACGGCCTTGCATATCCGCTCGCGTTGTGGTATGAGAGGCAAGGAAAGAAGCTCTCGTTTGGAGATTGTCTGCGTGCGAATGAAGTCGCTCGCGCTCTGAAACTCTCCGAAAACTCCGTCACCGTCGGGTACGGTTTGGTCACGTTTCAGAATTTTTTGGTATCCGACGACGATGATATTTCAGAAAAGCACTGTGATATTCGGCTCGCGTACGCGTCGACGGCTAATTCTAAGGCCGCCCTCGACGTGGCACGTTCGCTTTGGACGATGATGAAAGATGTGTCGAACCGCGACATTCCGCTTACTCACGGTGGATACATGAAGCTATATTCTTTGCAACGGCCGCGGTTGGATATCGACATGAGTAACAACAAAAATCGAGTCGGTTACGACGTCATACTGCTAGACGAAGCTCAGGATTTGAGCCCAGTGATGTTCGATATCATCTACAGGCAGAACAATTGCGCAAAGGTTCTTGTCGGTGATTCGCATCAACAAATATACAACTTCACGGGTGCCACTAACGTCTTGGACGGCATTTCAAAGCGAGTTCAGCCAGAGCTCATTACGCATCGTCGCCTTGCACGATCGTTCAGATTTGGTAAGGACATTGCGCACGTTGCGAACTCGATTCTTCGGGTGAAAGGGAAAAACGAATCAGCACTCGTCATAGGCGCGCGTCCAAGCGCAGCATTTGGAGATCACGTGTATGGTGGGGAACGCTTTCAGGGCAATATCGAGAACATTTGTATCCATGACACAAAAGGGAAGAAGGAACAGTTGTGTATTTTAGTTCGAACGACCACAAGTTTGATTCAGGCACTTGTTCAGTTGGTCACGTCAATCAAAGGCGTGAAGATTTGCGTCATAGGCGGCGTTGATTCGTTGAAACTTGAGCAAGTGCTTGATTTTGTGCGATTAATGAGCGGCGATGTGCAGGGGATCACCGATAAGTATGTTCGTCGATTCATCGCTGGTGGCGCTGGAAACGCATCGTTGGCCAGCGACAGTCGACCATCAAACGGGCTCGCCCGTATCATTCAAATCGCGCAAAACCAAAACGATCATGACACCCTCCTTCGAATCGCAATCGCGCAACAGTATGGCGACACCATGTTCGACTATGCCATGCAAATCAACAAGGCGGATGTCGGCACCCAAAATGAACAGTCAGCCAATTACGTGTTGTCCACGGCACACAAGTCCAAGGGATTGGAGTGGGACTCGGTGTTTATCTGGAATGATTTCATTGAGATTGACTACATTCGCAAATCGAGTTACACAAGTGACGTTTTAGTCCATCTCGAGAGAGGGCCCATCGACGTGGATGAAATCAATTTGGTTTACGTCGCCGTGACTCGAGCGCGTAAGCGAATATTTTTGAATTATTCTTTGTCGTACTTCCTCAAAAAGCTCGAACTTCCCGCTGTCGTTCGCTTTTCCTCTGGTCTTTTGAATTATGCGCAAGCTTGGGCTACCGACCCTCTTGACACTGACGTGTGCTATTACTGCGATGAAAGAATGGGAGCTGGCTCGCGCCTCGTCTGGGAAGACGCCGCCGAGAACTCCAAGCGCGGTTTGATTTGTGTCACCAATCGCGAGGTTCACCTCATCGAAGACTTAAAGACGGCGGAAGTCTCGAGCTCTCACCCATCTTACCCGATCGAACTCATTCGATGCTTTCCCTTCTTCGCTGCACAACTGTGCGCGCGTTGCGCGCATAATGAGGCCCTCACGTTCGAGGAGTACGAAGCACATGACATGAGCATGTATAGCGCCATATATTGGACTCATTCGATCAAGCACACGCTAGCAGCCGAACGCGCGCTGACGACATAGCCCTAGGCGATTCGCGCATTCGTTTGTGTACGCAGTTTACGATGGAAGCTTCGCGACAGCTGCGCCGCGTTTTGAATCCAGCTCATCCTCATTCCTTCGCGCACCACCGCACCATCTCGCACCGACGCCTTCGCTCGAGCGTTCAACGCGCGTAACGGACAAAGTGCGCGATCGGTCGGCGCGACTTCGCCCCTGGCGCCGCTCTCATCGTCGCCGTTGTCGAGCCGCGCGTCGCCGCTCGCCATGCCGCCTCGCGGCGACGCCGACCGCAAGGTACTATCGCCGAGTACTGCCGCGCGCGCGCGCGATGACGTGATGAACGCCTTACGTGACGCCACGAAACCGCGCGCATCGAACGAAGGTCGAACGAAGCGCAAAAAGTTTGCCCAGGAACGAGGCGAGGCGGCGCCGGCGGAACGCGCGAGAACGATACCCCACGGCGAACCGTGTGACGCGATCCCGATGGATTGGAGCGTGAAATCGAGCGTGCGAATCATGAGCGAAAAAAGTTTTCATTGGTGCTCGTGCCTCGGCGCGGTGGCGGTGTCGGAGGGATTGCGGGCGTACAGCGGTGGAGAGGCTGGCGGACGCGGGCGCGAGAACGACTACGGCGAGTTACGAGGTGGCGAGCAACTCGCGAGCGCACAGCGCGCTTTAACCAAGGCGTCGTATTCGTGCATTTACCCGGCCGACAGGCTCAACAATGCAGAAATTGGGGCGTTTTACGACAAAGCGGAGAGTAAAGCGTGGCGCGAGCGCCGACAAACGACGTGGACAGAGGCGCTAGTGAGTTTGTATGGTTTACTTCGCGTGCGTCAGTGCTATGCGTTTTATATCATTTATCAGGAGCGAACGATATTGTTTTGCGCGCCAGGAGTCGGAGGCGTTGAAGATGGAGGCTACGCAGTAGTGACGGAGTGTCCTGGGAGAATGAGAACGGCGTTGAGCGAGTCAGGCGTCCATTTCGTGAGCGCTGATGAAGAGGCGGCGGCAATTGACATCGCGAAAAAGGCTAAGAAGCAACTATGGCGCGCTGAAGATGAATTGAAAAACGACATCGACGATAGCAAAAGTTTTTTGGACAGTGTAGCCGGGGATGAAGTGAGTCGCGCTGCGGATAGACGAGCGGTGGAAAACAACGAGGAGGCAACAAAGTTGGCGAACATGGACAGGCCAAGCGCGGCGCGCTTGATAGCGGCGGGTACCATCATTTGTCGGGGCGCTATAGCAGTCAGCGGTTTACTCAACTTACTAATCGAATCAGGGGGTGCAGATCCTGGAAGTGCTTCATACGATGTCATGGACGTGCCGACGTTGCTCGCGCCCGTGCCGTTCGCGCACAGCTGTATGAAACCGCTAGCTTTGCATGTTCAGATGAACACGGCGTTTCGATCCGAGAAAGACATTGCAGGTTCGAAACCTTTTGGAGCACAACCGGCGAAGGAGAGGGTAGTTTATACGGCGGAGACGGAGCGCAACGAATTCGTACCGCCATGGACGCTCGCGAGAGTGTGCGCCGTGCTCGCCGCGACTCAAGGCGATATCCGCGTCATGTGCTCGACCGTCCCACAAACGCACGGATTAAATGTGGGCGTCATAGCCGCTCGCGACTTTTCCGAACGAAACATTACGCGCAGAGAGAAGCTCTTAGTGCGAGAGTGCGCATACTACGACGAAGCCGAAACGTCTCGAATCATGGCGCCGCCTCCGCTGGGCTCGAGCGTCGTTAGCAAAATCGAGTACGTAAACGGCAAGTATTACGTCTAATCGCGCACCGCGATCATTCGAGTGTGAAAACATTAGCCCAACCCCTGCGTTCGCTTCGGCGACGTCATGTATGAAAGGAAAACGATACAAAATCTAACAGCGTCGTCTTCTACAGCGCCGGCTACTCGCTCACACGCGTCGCGTCGTCTATGCTTCGCACTCACATCTCCATCTCCTCATCCCGCTCATCCGAATCGAGCACCTCTTCATCGGGCGCTTCGATGAATTCCCCTCCGTTCGCTAATTCACCGCGAAGTCGCTCTAGCTCTTGTATCCGTTTCGTCAGCGCCTTCCGCTCCTCGCTCTTTCCAAAATTCTTCTTTGCAATCTTCGACCTCTTGGACTTCAAATCCGTAATCTGTTCGCGTAACTCGCGCTTTCGCTGCGTGATGTTATTCTTTTTCATCCTTCCGCTCTCCGTGGCGTCGTCGGCGCCCACGTTTCCGGCGCCCGCAGCGGCGTCCTCCGCGGTATCGCCAGCCGCCATGACGGCGGCGAGCTTCGATGCATTCTGTCGCCGTTTCTTCTTATCAGCCGCCTTCTTGCGCTTGGTTTTCAAGTGCTTCAATTGCGCTTTCGTGCGAGCGACTTTCATGGCGCTCGCGCGAGCGGTGTGCGCTACGGACGCGCGCTCCTGTTTATGGCGCTTTGAGGAGCCGCGAAATCGACTGTTGTTTATAACTTGAGTTTCGAACGCGCGCTGCTTCGGTGAATCCTTGACGTGCATGTTATGTTCCTAACGATTGTATTTTCAATCACGCGCGCGGCGTGCGCTAAGCGGGTGCTAGTGTTCAATGTGTTCAACTCGCTATGGGACTTTGATTTTACGGAGAGTCTTCGTACTGTTCTTCAACTTTGGCAACTTCGTCGTCAATTTCGGACACAAGCGTCGTTTTAAAAGTGTCCACAGGCCAAACTTGCCCGTGCGTCTGACGCGCGCACGAATTGTCGCTCGTCAGAGTCTTGTAATTCTCCAAGATCGCCATCGAGCTCATGATGTTCTCCTCAGTGGGACACGAGCATTCGATAGGCTCTGCGGGAAACCCGCCGTTCCGTGCCGTCGGGATATGCGCGTGAATAAACGACATGTACGCCTTGTTGTACTCAGTCACCGCGTGCAACGTGCCACCAAACATGTTAGCGACTATGGAGATGCGGTGAATATCGTCGCACGCCCCGTCGATCATCCGCGGCATCGCCAACGCGGCTATTTCACTCTTCTTCGCTTCTTTGGACGACTGTCCCGAGAACTCGTTGCGATAGCAGTTCACCATCATCTTTCCCTGCGATTTCTCGCGTTCCATCGTTTCGTGCACCCACTTGAACGGCGGAAAACCTACGCGCTCGCGGTAATACTCTGGAGCGCCGACTTGGTTGCAAAAGCTATTCGCCCACGGCACTCCCTCAGGGCACTGCAACAATCCAACATCCGCGTCCAGCCAAAAGTAGTGCGTCGACTTTAGCTCCTTATACGCATCATTCGTCTCGATCTCGTGCGCCATCGCATGCACGAGAGGTACCTTGTTAATCCACACCCGCTTGTACTGCTGCGCCCCGCACTTTGTCATCTGCGCGTACCTCAACTCCTCCCGCGGCTTCACCACGCACCGCACCGCGCCTCGACCGAAAGCGTTCTCGTTACCGATGCCGCGAAAGACCACGCCCGTGGCGTACGCCTCGAGCGCATCCGCACACCCGTCGTCGTCCTCTCGCGCGAACATCACGTTCATCCCGAACGCCCCCGCCGCGCAGCTCGTGCGCGCGACCCCGCGAGCGTAATACTCCAACGCGTGATGCTGCTCCTCTCCTTCGCGCGACGGCCAGAACCCATCGATCCACGTGATCGATCTCAACTCATTCAAACCTTCTCGAGAGAAGTTCCTCGCCCGAGCGTCGACGTCCAGCGCGAATTCTCGACACGGCGACAAGTCGATCGTCATCCCAGTGCGCGACGTCATCGTCATCCCTCGCCACGACGCGTGTGACGCCGCGTTTATGTTCCCTAACGCACTATTCGCGCTCATCGCGCTCGAAATCGCGCTCGTGCGATCGCTCGAGCGAATCGACGCGGCGACGAACGCGCTCGCCGCCAGCGCGCTCGTCGCCAACGCCGCGATCGCTTTCGCGCGCATTCCCGCGCCATCGGCGCGCGCGCGCGCGTTGTTCAACAACGCCCCGTCCTCTTTCGCGCGCTCCATGTTCGACAACGCCCAAGACGTCGCGGGTCGAGTAGTCATGCCTCGCGCGCTCGCGGGCATGGTGTTCACGATGGCGTCCGGCGATATGACGAAATCGCGTACAACGAGATGGCGTTCGAGGACACACAGTACGAGTCCGTGTGCTCTCGAGAACGCGCCCAACGCATGCGATCGCGCATTCGCGGCATTCGTCGACGCGCGCGCGATGACGCGACTCGAAACGTCGGTGACGAAGGAAGAAGAGTGCGAATTGCTTGATTCGCCTCACCCGTCGTCGCGCAAAGCGCGCGATAGGGCGTGGATGGTGGCGAAGACGCTCGCGGTCGTCGCGGCGGGCGTCGGCGCGGTTGGTGTTGGCGCGCTCGCGGCGAAACGCGCGAGCGGCGACGGAGGACGACGAGGGAATGGGTTGGAATCGAATGCGCTCGCGCACGTTGGGGTCGGGAAGGAGTACGACTGTGCGGTGAAGTTTAAACCCGAGTACGAGGGATTTCGCATATGTAACTCGCAGTGGTCCAACGCCGGCGACTTGCTCGGCGAACCCGTGGTGCGAGAGATGTTGGAGCGACGATTTAAATGCGACGCTTACGCGTACATCACCCATCGATTGAAGAATAAGGGATCGCACTGTTTGTGGAGCGTGGGGAGCATGATGGAGAACGTGCGAGCGGGAGACGTCGTTTGGGGATTAGGGGTTTGGCACGCCGACGTGTACGCGGCGGCTCGGCTCGGAACGCCGTTGGATTTCGAAGTACGCGGCGTGCGAGGACCTCGAACGGCGGAGCTTTTGGACCAAGTGCACGGCACAACCGTCGCTCCAGTGGGCGATCCTGGGTTTTTAGTCTCCACGTTTTACTCGGAGATCAAGCCCACGAGGGAGTATAAGTGTTTGATCCGGCACGTTTCCGGGGACCGCACCGTCGCCCCCGAGGGCGCGAAGAGCTTCACGCCGGGCGATTTCGGCGAAGATTGGCACCAGTTCCTCGTCGAAGTCGCGCGGTGCTCGCACGTGTACTCGAGCTCTTTACATGGATTGATCGTCGCCGACTCTTTCGGCATCCCAAGCCGCTGGTTTTTCCCATCGGATCAACCCGTCGTCGAAGTACAGAGCGACTTCAAATATCGCGATTGGCTCGAAATGTGCCGCCGTTCGGTGGAATGGTTGCGCCCGAGGCACAACATCCTCGGCATGTTGAACGAGTCGTCCTACGCTCCGCCTTTGAGCGACGCCGTGCGTAGCGAGCTCATCGATAAGCTCATCGGAAGCTTCCCTTTCGACATGTTCACCACGGTTGCCGACGACGCGCGCAAACAACGTTGATTGATTTCTTCGCGCGTTCGCGTCCCCGTCCTCGTCCGCGGTCTTTAGCGATTAGCCTCATTAGCGCCATCCTCCGTTAGTTGTCACATCCATTCATTCCCTTTGCATTCATTCATTCATCTCTAGTCGCATTCCAAAACGCGCTGTGAATCGATCGCTCGCTCGCCCTCGCTTCTCGCTCGCCTTCGCCTCCGTTCGGCGTTGTGGATAAGAACTTCCCAGTCACCCCCATCATCTTTCGTCACATCACGACTCGGTGAGTTGTCATCGCTCGACTTTCGCGCGCGCTCGCGCCGCTCGTCGTCGTCGATGTCGGTTTTCGTCGCGCGCACGCGCGTACGCTCGTCGCGAGTCGCGCGATCCGTCGATGAATCGACGAGGCAACGCGCGCGATCGCGATCGGGTATGGATAAAGCCCAGCGCGACGAGCGCCGCGAGCTCCGGACGACCTCCGGACGAGCTCGAGACGCGAACGAGGACTGACTCGGACGCGTGCGATGCTACGACGACGCAGAGGATTCACGCGAACAATGTCCAGCGCGTTTGCGACGAAAGCGACGCCGAGAGCGTTCGCGAAGCGAGCGACGACGAGCCGCGTCGGGAGAAGCGCGAAGACGACTCGAGTCGCGGCGGCGGCGGGGAAATCTGGAGGTTTAGGCACGCCATTCACGACGTGGATCTTGCAACAAGAGATGGAAGAGAATATTGATGGCGAGTTGGCCGTCGTGTTGTCGTCGATTTCTTTGGCGTGCAAGCAAATCGCGAGCTTGGTGCAACGCGCCGGGATCATGGGGATGACTGGTTTGGCGGGCGAGACCAATATTCAAGGTGAAGATCAAAAGAAGCTCGACGTGATCTCCAACGACGTTTTCTGCAACATCTTGCGCCAAACTGGACGCACGGGCGTTATCGCGTCCGAAGAAGAAGATGTTCCGGTCGCCGTCGAAGAAACGTTCGGCGGTAACTACGTCGTCGTCTTCGACCCGCTCGACGGTTCCTCCAACATCGACGCCGCGGTGTCCACTGGTTCCATCTGGGGTATCTACGAGTCCGATTCCACGTGCATCCCGGATTTCAGCACCGAAGATGCGGCCAAAATTGAAGAAAAGTGCGTGATGAACGTCTGCCAACCGGGTAACAATTTGTTGTGCGCGGGTTACTGCATGTACTCTTCGTCCACCATCTTGGTCGTGACCATCGGCCAAGGCGTGTACGGCTTCACCCTCGACCCAACGGTTGGGGAATTCATCATGTCCCACCACAAGATCCAAGTCCCGAAGGCTGGTAAGATTTACTCCTTCAACGAAGGTAACTACGCGATGTGGACCGACGGCTTGAAGAAGTACATGGACTCCCTGAAGACTGGCGGCAAAGATGGCGGCAAGCCGTACAGCGCTCGTTACATCGGTTCCCTCGTCGGTGACTTCCACAGAACCATCTTATACGGTGGGATCTACGGCTACCCGGGTGACTCCAAGAACCCGAACGGTAAGCTCCGCTTGCTGTACGAGTGCGCCCCGATGTCCTTCATCGCCGAACAAGCCGGCGGGGCGGGCTCCGACGGTAAGGGTCGCATCCTCGACATCATGCCGCAAAAGGTGCACCAACGTGTGCCGTTCTTCACTGGTTCCGTGAACGAAGTCAAGTACCTTGAATCGTTCATGTAATCTTTGCGCGCGCGAAGAACACGCATGAAGTTTAGAAGACAACGTGATAATAATTTCTTAAATATCGACGTAAACAACATGGTATTGAACCTCAAAGACGCGCGCTCGTCGTTCGAATGAATAATGAATTCGAAGGAGTGATGAATACAAATACTAGTTCTTTGCGCCCTAACGGTGGCTCTTTGCGACCTAGTTCTTTGAAACCGTCGTCGCGCGCTTGATGGCTCGCTTGATGGCGTCGCGATCCAACGACGTGACGACGTGAATCTCTTGCACAGCGCGTCCCGCTCGAGCGAGAAGGTTGTAGCCATCCTCCACGAAAACGTTCGTGAGCCAAAGCTCCAAGTCTTGGCTCACCACGCGCTGTTCCATGGCTTGGCGACCGGGAATCACGGCTTCGATGCCCTCCTCCCTCAAGAGCGAGCTGCAGATATCGGTTAAACCCGGGAGTTCGCTCAAGTCATCCTCGTCGATGCTCGGCTCGGGCATCGTCACCGGCATGATCGTCTCGAGGGTTTCCATCAGCGGATCGGCTTGCGTTTGCTTGATGCTGAAATTGATTCGCCCGGTGTCTGAGTTTACTTCTAAAACCTTCACCGCTTCGCGTTGTCCGACCCGCACCGCGTCTCTCGGGTGGCTAATTCTATTCCAAGAGATCTCCGAGATGTGCACCAAACCCTCCAACCCGGACGCCTCGCCCTGACCATCAATAACCTCCACGAACGCCCCGAAATCGCTCAACGACGTCACGACGACGTTCACGCGCGTACCGACGGGTAACTTTTCCCGCGCCCTATCCTGTAACAGCGCCCGCTCGCTCACGACGATCCTCTTCGGCGTCACATCCATCAACTTCACATCGATGAGCTTCCCAATCTGCATCTCCAGCACTTTCATCTCATCCATCTCCTGTTGTCCTTGCAACACATCCGCTTTCAACCGACTCGACCGCATCTGACTCTTCGGCAAGAACGCGCGAAACCGCCCTCGTTGCGCTCGTAACACCAACCCGCCGCGGTTCACCACTTCGACTCGTCCCGTCATCGCCCCACCTTCGGCATCGATCGCGGCGATGATTTTCGCAATTTCATTCTCTCGTCCGTCCTTTCGAATTTCCCCGTCGTTCGCGTCGTCGACGTCGTCGAAATCGCTTTCACCCTTCGCGACCGTACTCCGTCGTTTGTCCATCGATGACGACGCGTGCGACGACGTCGTGCGCCCATCGTTCGTTTTCGCGTGCGCTTTGACGCTCGCGCGCGCGCGATGAGGGATTCCACGACGACTCGTCATCGTCATCGTCGTCGTCGTCGTCGTCATCGTCGTCGTCGTCATCGCGTTCGCCGGACCGAGGGACGATGTGACGATCGATGGGCGAGCGATGACGTCACCGACGACGCGCACGAACGCGGGACGACGGACGCAGAGGATGAATGACATCGCGAAAAACGGGATCGTCACGATGTCGAAAACGAAAACGAAGCACAAAATCGCTATTTTCGAGGCGATGTCGTCGACGACGCGTGAGCGCGCGCGTGGGGGTGACGTCATGCGGTCGATGTCGGTCGGTCGGTCATAGAGGTCAGGGAGGTCGGTCGGTCGACCATATGATTCCCATCGAGCGACCATCGAACGCGCGAGGGACGACGTCGTTCGACGACGACGACGCGAGTGCGCGAGCGCGTGAATTGGACGTTTTCGGTGATTACCACCACACGCACGTCGCTTGAGAACACGAAACGACCGCGGTCGTCGTTCGACGTTCTCTGAACTGACTCATCGAATCGCGATCGACGTCGGGGGGTCTCCTGTTGACGCTCGCTCGTTGAGTCATTCACTCAACGACAGATGTCGTCCACGTCCTCTGTCGCCCGGTCGCGTGACGATCGTTCTCCCGTGGAGACGCGGTCGATCGTTCTCGAGACATCACTCGTCGTATACCCCCCCCCGATCACTCGATCGAATCGATCGATCGCTCGAGCGATCGACCGAGCGAGCGAGCGATCGAGCGCCAAACGCGATGCCGTCGCACGCCGTGCGCGACGACGTGGCGCACACCGCGCGAGCGATCGCGCGCGCGCGAGCGCGAGAGACCGCGCGAGGCGACCGCGCGCTCGTCGTCGATCGCTACGCCGAAGCGTTCGCCGATGGGTCGTCGTCGTTCACGAATGATGACTCGTCGACTTCGACGACGACTCCATCGACGCGAACATCAAGGCGTCGACGCATCGCGGACGACGATCGCGTGGACGACATCGATCGCGATCGCGGGCGATTGGCCGTACGCACGAAATTCTTCGACGACGCGATCGTCGACGCGTGCGCGAGAGCGAGGAATGGTGCTTCGTCGACGCAAGTCGTCGTCGTCGGCGCCGGGTTGGATTCGCGGGCGTGGCGGTTGACGCCGAAGCGACGCGCGCGCGACGACGTCCAGGCAAACGTCGTGGTGTTCGAGATCGATGACGAGCGAGTGTTGCGAGGGAAAGTCGCTTTGGCAAAGAAAGTGGATGAAGCGTTGGGGCGACAGAGCGGGATGGAATTCGCGTCGCGCCGAGAGGAGTGCTACGCGAATATCGAGCGGGACGATTGGTTCGGCGCGCTCGAACGCTCGGGGTTTCAACGCAACGCGCACACGGTGTGGGTTTTGGAGGGATTGCTGTATTATTTGACCGAGCGCGCGGTGCGCGAGGTGATTTCGCGCGCGGCGTCGAGTTCGGCGCCCGGTTCGACGCTCGTGGCGAGCGTCGTCAACGCCGCGGCGGTGAAACGGGCGAAAGCGGCGACGTTTCTGACGAAAATAAAGCGCGCGCTCGGTTTCGCGCGGACGCCCGCGAAGGCGAGATGGAAATCATCGTGCGAGGAACCGGAGACGTATTTCGCGCCGTGGCGCGTCGACGTCGTCGCGCAACCGGGCGACGAGCGGTGCTCGTACGGTCGCTGGACGGGCGCGCCGCCGCCCGCGCGCGAATCCATCAACGATGCGCGCATCGACACTATCCCGCGTACGTATTACGTCATCGCGACGTTGTAATTTATGTATCCATCGTTCGATCGCCGCGTAGGTTTCCGCGAGCGCGCGAGCGAGCGCCAACACCATCTCATACGGCGATCGCGACGCCACATGATCGTCACTTCTCCGCGCATCCCTCGCGTCGATCGAGTTGTGCGAGCACGAAACACGTCATACAGTCATGGTGCGTGATCGCGGTCGTCGCCGATCGCGCGCGCGCTCGATGGATTCGCGTATGAAGACGCCGACGTCGGAGCGCGAGCGCGCGAGCGAGGGAGTGATTATTCGCGAACTGACGCCCCGAGTGACGCGTACAGGCGAGCGCACGATTAATGGCGGCGAAATCTCGCAAATTTCATGGGAATATCCACAAGCGCGGGGCGGTGGATATATCGATGTCGACGGACAAGAAGAAAGGATTCGCGGTGGGACCGGTGATGCTGGGATTCTTCATCTTCGTCGTCATCGGGAGCTCGTTGTTGCAAATCATCCGCACGGCGTCGAGCGGCGGGCCAGAGATGGCGTAGAACATCGCTGAAAGTGTTCACAAATCTTCGAAGAGCGTGGCGTTAGATTTGTGTTTCTTGTGTATAACGTACTGTACGTACCAACGCGCAACGCGTCGCCCGTTTCGCAACGGTTTCAACTTCAATTATGATTACACGCGCGCGGAGGATGAACCCGGATCGTCGGGGGCGCGAAGCGACGCTAATTCCACGCCCTTTGAGCTCGAACTCACGGATTGGTACACCGGGACGAAGGCATCGTCGTCACCGCCTTCGACGCGATCGCTTTTCAACGCGCGTTGAATGTCTTGAAACGACTTGCGGCGCGTCTCGGGAACGTACGCGTACACGAAAATCGTTTCCGCGACGCACACGAGGGCGAAGAGCGCGAAGGCCCCGGCGTTCAGTGCGCTCAGCATTGGGGCAAAGATCAAATCGCACACGAATCCCGCGAAGAAGAGAGATGAGGTGACGACCGCCGACGCCGCCGATTTCGCGCGCATCGAAAAGAACTCGCTCACGATGACCCAAAACACGCTCGCCGAGCTACACGAAAACGCAAATATGAACGCGCACAACCCTACGAGGGTGAGCAACACGCTCGAAACGCCGTAACCCACGCTCGCGATGGTCAATCCAACAGCCGAGAACGCCGAGCCGTAGATCAAGAGCGGCCGCCGTCCGAGCTCATCCACGAGCGTCAGCGACGTCAACACCCCGAGCGTCTTAAACACCACGATGAGCCCGGCGTAGACGTTAAACATATCAACACTAGATGTGGACCAATCCTCCGAGGTCGACGAGACGTCGCGCAAAATCCTTGACGAATAATTGATCACCGAAGTCGACGCCGACATTTGATTAAACCACGCCAACGCCAGCACCAAACGCATCGCTCGTCGCTCGTCGCCATCCACTAGCTCGCGCCAACCGTTCCGCGCGACGTCCATCAACGCTTGTGTCATCGTCACCCCTCGATCGCTCGCTCCATTTGCGCGCTCTTCGCTCTCCATCGCCCGCGCCTCGGCTTCCACGTCCTCCGCGTTCAGCTCGCGTCGCAAGCTCTCCCGCGCCCGCGTCCCGTCCCCAGCGCGCACGCACCACCGCGCGCTCTCCGCGCACCGCGAGAATACAATCACACAAACGATCCCGATCAAAGCTGGGGAGGCTAAAATCCACACATACGTCTCTCGCGGCTCGACCCACGTCGCGGCGTTCGCGACGATCATGCCGACGCACGTCGAAAGCTCGTACAACGCCACGACGCGTCCTCGATCGATCGCGCGCGTCACTTCGCCGCAATACGCCGGTACGATCACCGCGAGCGCACCGACACCGAGTCCGACGATGATGCGACCGATGATGAGCGTCAAGACGCTCGTCGTCGCCCCGACCGCGCTCGTCGCCGCCCCCAGGGCGAACGCGAACGCGCCGATCCAAATCGCCCCTCGCACGCGACCGTGCGCGCGCATGGCCGCGGCGCCAATAAACGCCCCAAACGTCGCCCCGAACTTCGTCGCGCTCACGACGACGCCGCGCTCGACGTCATCCAAAGCGAGCCGCGCCGCGAGCGTCGGAAGGACGCCGCCGACGAGCGCGACGTCGTACCCGAACGCCAATCCCCCGGCCAACGCGAACGACGCGCCGTCGCTCGACGTCACCATCACACTTTGCGTTCGTTTTACGTCACCGTTATTCGCATCCGACGCTCGCTCGAGTGCGACTTTCGGACTCGAACTCGCTCGCGCGCCGCGATGTGCCGCTCGCGTCGCTTTGAGTTTCTTCCTCGCGCGCGACGCCCGCCCGAAGGCTCGTCAACGCGCCCTGAAGTGCGCTCGCATTCGAAGCACTCGTCGCATTGACATTGGACACAAACCAGAACGCACGCATTGACGACTTCACGCGCGTCTTAAGGCATTCAACGCTCGGTCGTCGGTCGCCGCTCGCTCGCGCGCGCGCGCCTCCGTCGCGCTCACGCCTCCGCCCCGCCGCTCTCCACGCACGCGCGCTCGCGCGCGCTGACGCTCGAGCGACGCGAGACGAACGACGACGAGGGCGTGAACACGCGCGCGATTTGACGCGTCGCGCGTTCGTCGCGCGATGCGTTCGCCTCGGGCGGCGGCGCGAGCGCGAGCGGCGCTCGGGCGCCATCCGCGCTCGTCTCGCGCGCGCGCGCGTCGAACGAATGCGCGATCGTCGCGCGCGCCGTGCGAGCGAGCGAGCGATCGGGGAATCGTAAACGCAAGAAACGCGACGCGAAAGGCATGAGCGAGAAGTTCGTAAGTCGTCGAAGTGACGATCCAATTGGAATGATTCGGAGCAGCTCGATTTCCATGGAATCGTGTGAATCATCGACGAATGGACGACCGATGGTGACGAGTGATTCGGACGATTGAACGTCCTCCTCGAACGTCGGTTCAACGGTCGTTCGTGCGATCGAACGACGATAGGGAACGAAACGAAAGGAAAGGAAACGATCGATCGATCGATGGATGGAATGATGAGCTCAAAAACTCACCACACGGCGTCTTCGTTTTCAAGATGAACGCGAGCTCAACATTCATGAGTCATCACACGTCGACGCGTCGTTCTCGATGTCGTCCCGAAGACGAGAGTCGCGAAGCCCCCAACGGG
>Ga0222713_10002799_pt1 | contig 18323 bp, 26 predicted proteins | sample C33_649DmetaG_FD_165061 | JGI IMG/M metagenome (GOLD analysis project Ga0222713, IMG submission 165061) | Estuarine water microbial communities from San Francisco Bay, California, United States - C33_649D | ecosystem: Environmental > Aquatic > Marine > Unclassified | place: USA: California...
CCGGGACGGCCGGAACGCGGGGATCGTCACGGGTGCCGAGACCGGGCTTCTCTTGCTCGACCTCGACAACGAGGACGCGGTCGTCTGGTTCGAGGAACGGAATCAGGATGCCCCGTTCTTCATGGTACGGACAGGGCGCGGGGCGCACGTCTACTATCGGCATCCGGGGTGGGACGTGCGGAACTCGGCCGGGGCACTCGCCCCGGGGGTCGATGTCCGCGGGGAACGGGGCTTCGTCGTCGCCCCGGGGTCCATTCATCGGAATGGCCGCATGTACGCGGTCGACACCGAGAGCCAGGATGAACCGCAACCCGTCCCCGGGTGGCTTGACGAGGCCTTGAAGCAGGTATCGCGGCCCCGGGCTCAGGCCCCCCAGACCCGGACGGATGCCGACGGCCTGATCCGCGAGGGCGGAAGGAACGATGCGGTCTTCAAGATCGCTTGTTCCCTGCGTTCTCAGGGGCTCGGCTATGAGGCGATCCTTGCAAGCCTGCGGGCGACGAATGAGACCGCGATCATCCCCCCGCTCGAGGACCGGGTCCTCGTCGACATCGCCGAGCGGGTGTCGGACGGGTTCGCGGCAGGGACCCCGGCAAGGCGGATCAAGATCGGCCTCGCGTCCGGGCTCAAGGTCGAGCAACCCGAGGGCGACGACAAGAAGGGCATCCATCCCGACGACATCGCCCGGGGATACATCGACGCGACCGCAGATCGGCCGCTCGTGCAGCATCGCGGATTCTGGCTCCAGTTCAACGGCAAGTGCTACGAGGTCACCACAGAAGAGGAGGTCGGAAAGTCCGTCCTCGGGCGGATGCAACAGGCCCCGGAACTTGTCAGCAAGTGCAAGCGGGCATTCGTCGCCGATGTCGTGGCGAACTTGGCCCCGCGAGTTAGCATCCCGAAGCAAATCGAGCTCGGGGGGTGGACTTCTGGCGAAGGCCCGCTCTCGATCGTGGCGCGGAACGGGATCGTCGATGTCGACGCGTACCTTGCCGAGCGGGACGATTGGCTCAAGCCCCACGACCCGGACCTTCTGGCCACGGTCTGCTTGCCCTTCGAGGTCGACCCCGAGGCCGACTGCCCGCTCTGGATGTCGGTCCTCGAGAAGATCATGCCGGACGAAGATACTAGGACCCGGCTTCAACAATGGTTCGGCCTGAACATGGTCCCCGACATCTCGCATCAACTTGCCGCGATCCTCGTCGGCGACGGCTCGAACGGCAAGTCCACCGTCCTCGAGATACTGGGGGACCTCGTCGGCCGGGGGAACTATTCCACCGTCCCCCTCGAGCGGTTCGGGGAGCGATTCGACCTCGCGGCGATGGTCGGCAAGTCGGCCAACATCGCGCACGAGATGGGGGAAATCGACAAGGCCGCGGAAGGCGTCTTGAAGCAACTCATCTCAGGCGAGGAAATGACCTTTGAGCGGAAGCATAAGGACCCATACCAGGCGCGCCCAACGGCCAGACTGACATTCTCGACGAACGTCCTACCCCGGTTCGCAGACCGGACGGACGCGATCTGGCGACGGCTCTTGATTTTTCCGTTCAACGTTAAGATCCGGCAGGAAGAGAAGGACTACAAGATCCTCGACAAGCTCAGGGTCGAACTCCCCGGGATCTTCAACTGGGCGATCTGCGGTCTCGACCTGGTCAAGGCTCACGGCATCGGCGAATCCCTCGAGATGAGCAACACGAAGGCCAGGTACCGGGAAGCCGTCAACCCGTTCCTCCAATGGGCCGATGAGCGCATCAAGGAGACCGGGTTCGGGGTCATCGAGGTAGCCAAGCTCTATGAGGATTATCGGTCATGGTGCGGGGCGAACGGATGCTATGCCTTCGCCGTCCGCAACTTCGAGGCCGAGATCGAGCGGCATTACAAGAAAGAGATCAAGAGACCAGGCACCGACGGACCTCGTCCGAGGGTCGTCGAGGGGTTGAGGCTTCATTGATTCCGGGGACGCTGGGGACGTACGGGGACGTAAAAAATGAACTCAAACCCGCGCAGGGACTAGGTTCTGGCTTTTTACGTCCTCGTCCCCACAAAAAATAAATACATGAGAGAGAGGGGTATATGGTCTCACACATATATATATAAGTTGTGGCTCAGGACGCGGACGTAAAAAGGCCAGGTTCCGCGTGGTTACTTGAATCCGGGCGTTTTTTTACGTCCCGGTACGTCCGAAGGAGGGACGCGATGAAGAGAAAGAGACTAGGAAGAACGATTGAAGCCACCCAGGTCGAACCGGAATGGACGCTTGTCCCGTGTTCCGAGTGGACCCGCGAAGGTGAGCTCGAGGGATGGGATCGCGAGACGGGGGATCGGACGGTGTCCGAGATCCTCGCGGACATCGGGGCGACCGGGATGATCTGGTTCGAGTCGGACCCCGAGCGGGGGATCGCCTTGACGGTAGAACCCGGCTTCGAGGTCCCCGGTGACATCCTGACCCGGCTCCGCGATAATCGGGAAGGCATCATCCGATGGTGGACGACCAACCGGACGCGCTACGAGCCCCTAGAAGCGACGCAAGAGGGCTAGGGGGTGCGAGGGGATGGGTGGATCGGTCAAGTCCCGCTCTGGGGGCTCTCAGGGGCCTCAGAATCGAAGGATGCGGGTGAAGGGCGACGGGTTCCCGTGGCAGTGCCTCGGGTGCGGCGAGTTCCTGACCATCCCGCATCACCATTGCCCGGCCTGCGGGCTTCACGAAGTGAGCGCGAAGCGGGGGCCGACGACCTGCCGAGGGTGCGGGAAAAGGCTGTCCGACGATCTCAAGACGATCTACAACCCTTGAGCGTCGTCCTCGAGGCCGGGACCCTGACGATCCGATCCGATGGGTTCCCGGCCCGGGTCAAGCCGAGGCCTCGGACGACCCAGACCGGGCATATCTACATGCCCGCGGACTATATGAGCTGGAAGCGGCAGATCGCCGGACGGGTCGCTCTGGCCTTGAGTGCCTGCCCGGTCTGGCGTCAAGATAGACTCAGTCTGGAACTCTGGTGCTGGACGGGAAAGGGGGATGTCGACAACCTCGCAGGAGGGGTCATGGACGCTCTAAACGGGATCGCGTGGTTCGACGACGAGCAGGTCATCGACCTTGTCGTCAGGAAGAGGCCGAAGACCAAGACAAGTCCCCGATGGGTGGCGGTCATCCGGGTCTCGGACGATGCTTAAGCCCGTTGAGATTCGGTGCTCCGGGTGTGCTACGCTAACTCTTGTCCCGGACGGGACCAAGCTCCATCGCGAGATGCTCTGTAGAAGATGTTTCGACGATTGGATGGACCTCGACCGTCGGGCCAGTGCCGAACTGCGGAAGGAGCGGCGGCGGTGGGTCAGCATCGAGCAGCGGGGGCGGCAATGACCCCCCTCGAGGCCTTTCGGGCTATCTTGGCCGCGGGGGGCAAGTTCTCGATCGGCGAGACCCCGGAAGGCGACATCGTCCTCGGCATCGAGGGCAAGATGAGCGACAAGGTACACCGGATGGTAGAAGAGGACCCCGGGGCCATTGCCGCGGTTGCCCTCGAGCACTTGCCCGACATGACCCCTGTCCTGGGGGATACGACCCCGGTCCGGGTCGTGTTCATGCGGGCGAAGGACGGACTCGTCGCACGGTGGAAGACCGAGCGGGGGCAAGTCCGGATCTCTCAGGTAAAGGACCCCGACGGCAAGAAGAAGCGAGGCAAAGACCATGGCTAAGAGCAAGAGGACGCCGGAAACACGGGACCGGATCTTGATGTTGCTTCGAGCGGGGAACTATCAGAAGGAAGCCTTCACGGCTGCGGGCATCTCGGCCGATACTTTCTATTCCTGGATGAAGGAAGATCCCGAGTTTTCCGAGGCCGTACAAAAGGCGGAATCCGAGGCGGTTGCATTCCATATGGCCCAGATCATGAAGGCTTCGCAGGGGGGCGCGTGGCAGGCTTCCGCGTGGTACCTCGAGCGCAAGCATCCGGACCGCTTCGGGCGTCAGGACCGCAGGCCCGAGGGGTCGGACAAGACCGAGGTCGTGATCCGCTGGGCGGACGAGGAAGGAACGAACGATTGAGCGAGATCCATATCCCCGACGAGATCATCATGCGTCGGGTCGAAGACTTGATCCCTTATGCCAGAAACAGTCGGACTCATTCGGCAGAGCAGGTCGCAAAACTTGCCGCGTCGATCAAAGAGTTCGGATGGACCGTTCCGATTCTTGTCGACGGTGAAGGAACAATCGTCGCGGGTCATGGTCGAGTCCTTGCGGCAAGGAAGCTCAAGATAGACGTGGTCCCGACGATTGATATCGGGCATCTCTCGGATGCTCAACGACGGGCCTATGTCATCGCGGACAATCGTCTCGCCCTTGATGCTGGATGGGATGACGAGATGCTTCGGGTAGAACTTGGCGACTTGACCGGAGCCGGATTCGATCTTGCCTTGACCGGGCTTTCGGAAGACGAGATCAACCGTCTTTCCTCGGTGGTTCAAGTTCTCGATCCTGTCGGTGACGAGGACGCGATACCGGAAGCACAGCCGGACCCAGTTTCAAAGCCTGGGGATGTCTGGATTCTCGGACGGCATCGCGTGATCTGCGGTGACGCCACGAACCCAAGCGACATTGAAAAAGTATTGTCAGGAACGAAGGCCGACATTGTCTTCACTTCGCCACCTTATGCGCTCGGCGAAAACATCAAGCTCAGCGGAAACAAGAAAAAGAGCGCAGAAGGAAAGGCATACGAAGACCATAAAGATTCCCCGGCCGAATGGATGGAACTGATGTCCGGATGGTGGTCCGCGTGTCTTCCGTTCGTCGAGCATGGAATCTTCGTCAACGTGCAGCTACTGGCGAACAACAAGAGGATCTTGATCAAGTGGATCGAGGATCGATCCGATCGGCTTTGCGACATTGCAACGTGGCATAAGACCGCATCGGCTCCGCAGATCCAAGCAGGGGTCATGACATCCAATGCCGAATGGATCGTGATCTTCGGGAAAGAGGGGGCATCGAGGGTTGTCCCTTGTTCTTCGTGGCAAGGAACGGTGTGTTCCGTTTATGAGGCCCCGCCACAACGAGGAAACGAGTTTGCAGCAATCCACGCGGCGACGTTTCCGGTTCATCTTCCCGAGTTCGTTTTAGGCAAGCTGGCAGACAAGACGGGATCGGTTCTTGATCCGTTCTGCGGAACCGGAACAACTTTTATCGCAGCAGAGAAACTAGGCCGCACGGCATACGGTGTCGAGATCGATCCACGATATGTCGATGTCATCGTCAAGCGGTGGCAAGACTATACAGGCAAGGCGGCGATCCTGGAATCAAGCGGACGGACATTCGACGAGGAAGGCGGCGAGGGTTGACCCGGTTCGAGGTCAGGACGGGGGATTGCCTCGCGGTCATGCGGACGCTCGACGATTCGTCCGTCGACTCCATCGTGACCGACCCCCCTTATGAGCTTGGGTTCATGGGCAAGTCCTGGGACGCGTCGGGAGTGGCCTTCCGCGTCGAGGTGTGGCGTGAGGCCCTGCGGGTCCTGAAGCCCGGGGGGCACCTGCTAGCGTTCAGCGGAAGCAGGACCTACCACCGCATGGCCGTGGCCATCGAGGATGCCGGGTTTGAGATCCGGGACCAGATCATGTGGGTGTACGGGTCAGGGTTCCCGAAGTCTCTGGACGTGAGCAAGGCGATCGATGCGGCGGCTGGTGCGGAGCAAGCCCACGCAACCCCCGAGGCCCAGCGGTGGCAGGGCTGGGGAACCGCGCTCAAGCCCGCGCACGAGCCTATCGTCGTGGCCCGGAAGCCGCTTGTCGGGACCGTGGCGGCGAACGTCTTGGCGCACGGGACCGGGGCGTTGAACATCGACGGGTGCAGGGTTCAGCATGCTTCGGAGGATGATTTGCTTACCTCGCAAGCAAAAAACCCGGGGCGGTCCGATATGGTTTCGTCTCAGGTTTACGGTCGCGGACGACCCCAGCAAAGCGTTAATAGTTCAGGCCGCTGGCCCGCGAACCTGATCCACGACGGGAGCGAGGAGGTCGTGGGGATGTTTCCGGACCTTCACGGCCATGGATCTGTGAAGAAAAAAGACACCCATGGATGGTTTGGTGGATTAGAAGGCGAACGGCTTGTGACAGGAGGAGATTCCGGCTCCGCGGCCCGTTTCTTCTACAGCGCGAAGGCCAGCAAGCGGGACCGGGACGAGGGGCTTGATGCGATGCAGTCCGGCGAGCTTCGGCGCGTCAACAGCGGTGGGCTAGAACACGATCCGAGATGGGCACCGATCGTCCGAAAGAACATCCATCCCACCGTCAAGCCCACGGACCTGATGCGCTACTTGTGCAGGCTGGTAACGCCGCCGGGTGGCTTGGTCCTTGACCCGTTCACGGGGTCCGGCTCCACGGGCAAGGGGGCGGTCCTCGAGGGCTTCCGATTCCTCGGGATCGAGCTCTCGCCGGAATATACCGAGATCGCCCGGGCGCGCATTCGGCATGCCGTGGGTCACGTTGCCCCGGAGCCTGTCACCGAGGCCGAGGTCCCCGACGCTCTGCCCGGGCAACTGAGGCTCTTCGCATGACCGGACAACTCGCCCCGGCCCCGTCGGACTGGTGCTTCTGGGACTTCGTCGCCCTAGCCGTGGTCCTCGCGGGGCATGTCGCGATCCTCGTGACCTTGGCCAGTGGCGGCGGATGCCCCTGATCATTCGGCTCCCGAAGCTCCATCGGGCGCAACTCGAGGTCGCCAAGGACCCCGCTCGATTCCGGGTCTTGGTCTGCGGGCGGCGATGGGGGAAGACCCGTCTAGGTGCGGCCCTCGCGCTCAAGGCCGGGCTCGAGGGCAAGAGGGTATGGTGGGTGGCCCCGACCTACTCGATCTCGGGTATCGCGTGGGAGCAAGTCCGAGCCATGGCCCGACCCCTCGGGGCATCGGCGATTGAGTCGACCCGGACCCTGCGGCTGCCGAGCGGGGGTTTCGTGGCCTTCAAGTCGGCGGACAATCCGGACAACCTGCGAGGCGAGGGTCTCGACTTCCTCGTGATGGACGAGGCCGACTTCGTGGCGCGTCGGGTCTGGGAAGAAGTCTTGCGGCCTGCCCTTGCAGACCGGAAGGGGAAGGCCCTGATCATCTCGACCCCGAACGTCGAAGGCGGATGGTTCCATGAGCTTGTGCAGCGGGGCCAGGGCGAAGACCCCGAGGTCCGGGCATGGCAGTTACCGTCTTGGACAAACCCGCACCTAGACCCCGGCGAGATCGACGCGGCCCGTGGGACCTTGCCCGCGATCGTCTTCCGTCGGGAGTTCGGGGCCGAGTTCGTGTCCGCGGCCGGGGCCCTGCTCAGGCGGGAATGGGTCAAGGTCGGTGAGCCCCCGGCCCGGGATGAGCTCGAGGTCTCGGTCGGGGTGGACTTGGCAATCTCGACGAAGGACGGGGCGGACTGGACCGCGGCCGTCGCCCTCGGGCGGGATCGGAAGGGCGAGCTATGGGTCCTCGACGTGGCCCGGGTCCGGGCTCCGTTTCATGCGGTCCTCGAGTTCATCAAGGCGATGTCGGCGAAGTGGAACCCCCAGGTCATCGCGGTAGAACAGATCCAATACCAGGCGGCCGTGGTCACCGAGCTTCTGCGGACGACGAATCTACCCGTCGTCGGGGTCCGGCCCGACAAGGACAAGGTCACGCGGTTTACGGGCATCCAAGCCCGGTTTGAGCAAGGGATGGTCTGGTTGTCCCCGGACCTGCCGGGCGAGTTCTCGAGAGAGCTTCTGGGGTTCCCTGTTGCGGACCACGACGACATGGTTGATGCCCTTGTATACGCTCATCGCGGCCTCGGGTCCGCGGATCTGGGGATGTCCTGAGAATCTTTCTAGGAATCTTTCGCAAACCCCTTGCAAGTTACCAGAAACCTGCTACTATAAATCTATCGGCACCGCGCCGCAGTTCCCCAGAAAGAAGGAAAGAAAATGCTCGGATTCACCAAGGTCGCGTTCAAGACGGTTCGCGAGGACGGCGTTGTTTCGTTTTGGATGGACTCGAACAAGGCGGCGGATTGGGTCATTAACTACGGACCTGAACTGATCGACTTTGCGAAGGTCCGGACGGTCTGGGTCAATAGCGAAGACGAGCTTCTCGACCTCGAGTAAAAATCACTCAGGCCCCCCCTAACCGGGGGGCCAAATCATCGGAAGGAGAGATGATGGACGCAACAACCCAGACCCCCCGAGCCCGCCTGTCAGGCCGGGGCAAGAAGGCCGGAAGAATCAATGCCATGCTCAGGATTCGTCCCGAGGCGTGGCAGGCGATCAAGGACAAGGCCGAGGCCGCGGGCCTGTCGACCGGGGAACTTCTCGAGAGGGTCTTCCTGTCCCCGTCTTGAACGGGGCCGGATGCCCGGGGTACCCTTGACTCATGGGCATCCTCGATCGATGGAACGCGGCGGTCAAGGCGTGGAGGCTCGGAGCGGCGACGGTGACCACCGACGCGGGCTTCGGGTCCTTCACCTTTGGGGATGAGCGACGCGGCCTCGCGGCGTCCAAGGTCGTCGAGCTTAGCACCGCGGTATATTCCGCGACGGACCTGCGGTCCTCGGCCTTGTCCGCAATCCCCGTCCGGATCATGGATTACTCGGGTGAGCACGGCGAAGAAGTCTTCTCAGGATCGGCCTATGACCTCTTCGCCAAGGTCAATCCGCATTGGACCCTTGGGCGGCTTCTCGAGGCCGTCGAGGTCAGCATGTGCACCTACGGCGAGGCCTTCCTTGTCGTCGAGAAGGACGGCCGGGGGGTTCCCATCGAACTCTGGTTTGCCAACGCGGCCAAGATGCGGGTCCTGCCGCATCCGACGGAATACATCGCGGGCTTCCTCTACAAGTCCGAGAACAAGGAAGTCCGACTCGATCCGGATGACGTGGTCTGGATTCACGGTATCCCCGACCCGGCGAACGAGTTCCGATGCCTGTCCCCGCTCGAGGCGGCCCGGCTGTCGGTGGAATCGAATCTCGATGCCCTCGAGTCGAACCGCAACATCTTCCGGAACGGGATGAACCCAGGCGGGATCATGTACCCGGCCGAGCAGGGCGTGGCCTTGACCAAGGAACAACGGATGTCCATCGAGGAACAGTTGAACTTGCGGCTCAAGGGCAAGGACCGGGCGCACCGCCTCGCGGTCTTCTCGCACGCGATGAAGATCGAGACCCCGGCCTTGTCGCCCTCGGACGCCCAGTTCATGGAACTCCTGAACTGGACCCTTGGTGACGTGGCCCGGGCCTACAAGATCCCCCCGACCAAGTTGCAGGACTTCAGCCGGGCGACTTACAGCAACGTGAGCGAGGCAGACAAGGCCTTCTACACCGACTGCGTCATCCCCGAGGCCCGCAGGATCGCCGGGGCGTTGAATGAGCAGTTGATGCCGATGTTCGGTCCTAACCTTGTCCTCGAGTTCGACTTCAGCAAAATCCCCGCGATGCAGGAAGACCAGACCGAGATCACGGATCAAATGGTCAAGCTCCATGCGATGGGCGTTCCGCTCAACAAGTTGCTTGAGGTCTACCGTCCTGACCTGCTTCCCGCGGGCGGCGAGGGCTATGCCTGGGGCGATGAACCTCCCCTTGCCCCGGGGATCTTCCCGGTGCCGCAGGCCGAGCAACTCGAGCCCCCGGCCCCGGCCCCTGAACTGCGGGTCCTGCGGGGAAAAGTCTAGACCCTCGGGGGCGGGTCTCCGTCCTCGGGGGGATCGACGAGGTCCCGGCCTACGGGTCCGTCCTTCATCGTGCGGCGATGACGGCCCGGGACCGGGCGGTCCGTCCGTTCGAGCGGTCGATGACCGCAGCGGTCAGGGATGTTCAAGAAGGGCTCATCGCGCATTACTCGGCCAAGATCCGGGGGACCACAAAGGCCGATGCCGGGGACCTGGACCTAGACGAGGACGACGAGAACCGGGACTTCATCGCCGACGCCTACCGGACGACGTTCCCGGTGATCGACCGGGCCTTCGCCGCGGGGGGGCGGTCCGGTCTGCTCAAGGCCCGAGTCGGGATCTCGTTCGACGTGCGGAACCCGCAGGCCGAACGGTGGCTCCGCAGGCGCGAACAACGCTTCGTCGAGCAGGTCGCGGACTCGGCCTGGCGGGAACTCAAGACCAAGCTATCCCGGGCGATGGAAGCCGGGACTAGCATTGATAACCTCGTCGAGATCGTTCAGGACCTCCCGGCCTTCCGGCCAGAGCGGGCCGAGATGATCGCTCGGACCGAGGTCATCGGGGCCTATAACGGCGGGCTCGAGGAAGGCTTCCGGCAGTCGGGCAACGTGCAGGCGAAGGTCTGGCTCGCGGCCCTCGATGACCGGACCCGCGAAACCCACGCGATCCTCCATGATCAGCGGGTGCCGATCGGCGAGAACTTCGTCTCGGTGTCCGGGGCTTCCGGCCCGGCCCCCGGGCAACTGGGCGAACCGGGCGAGGACATCAACTGTCGGTGCAGCATGGAGGCGATCGTCGGCTTCGCCCCGGATGTCGAAGAGATCCCCGCGGGCGTGAATGAGACCGAGGTCCTGGACTGATGCCGATCACAAACTTTCCCGAGCAGGGTGGCGACTCCCCGGTATCCCTGCGGTCTAGCAGGTATCCCCTCTTCCCCCTCGACGAGGCCCAGGCACTCAAAGACGAATGGCCCGAGATATGGGACCGGGGGGGCAACATCCTCGGGGACAAGCAGTTCAACAGGCTTGCGCCCATGGCCCGGGACCGTCGGTCCCCCGAGACCGACACCGAAGAAGAAGCGGTCCGGCTCCGCGAGGCTTGGGCCGCTCGGCATCTCGAGGACTTCCGGCTTGCGGGGGTTATTGCTCAGGTTAAATGGCTGGTGATAGGCTCGAGGGGTCTTGATCATATGAGAGAGGTCATCATGACCGAGAAAGAACGGCTTCGGGATCGTCGCGAGTTCCGCGCCCCCCTGTCCCTGAAGGACGGGAAGGCGTCATTCGTGATGACCACCGACGCCCTCGATCGTCAGGGCGAGGTTGTAGAGACGGACGGATGGGACTTCGCGAACTTCATGAAGAACCCGGTCATCCTCGACACCCATCGGTATGAGTCGATCGAGGACATCGTCGGGAAGGCCGTGGGTGAGCCCCGACGGGAGGGTTCCGGCTGGGTGGTGGACATCGAGTTCGCCAACACGGAACGGGGCAAGGTGGCTCAGGCACTCGTCGAGCAAGGCATGCTCAACGCGGTCTCGGTCGGCTTCCGGTCAACTCAGCGACGCAAGGAAGGCCGGACCATGCATCACGTCCAAAAGGAACTTCTCGAGGTTTCCCTTGTCGCGATTCCCGCGAACCCCACGGCCCTGCGGGTCAAGTCTAATCAGGAGGATGAAGTGGACAAGCCGATCGAAGAAGAGCAGGGCATGCACGGCGACGACAAGCCGAAGAAGCCCATGGCCAAGAACGAGCAACTGATGAACCTGCGGGATCATCTGGTTGCCGCGGCCGCGGTCGTCGATGCGATGCTCGAGGGCTACGACGAAGACGAAGAGATGCCCGAGGAAGAAGCCCCGGTCGTCGAGGACTCCGCGAAGGCGGGGGGGTCTGGACAAGATTCCAAGTCCCCGGAAACACTGGTATCAGCACTTAAGGCGGCCGTTGCCGCTATCGGAGGACCTAACAAGTGAGCGACGTTGAGAAGCTCCTGAGCGACCTCGTCGCCCAGGTCGAGGCCAAGGGCGCAAGCCTCGAGGGCCGCATCGGTGAGATCGAGGCCGTCGTGAAGGCGAACCCGGGCCTTGCCCGCAAGATCGCCTTCTCTGGCGATGCCAACACGGCCGGGTCGAAGTTCGCCGGGATGACCTCTGGCGATGTCCAGATGCTCCACGACATCATGAAGTCGGCCCGTCACCAGACCGGGGTCGGTCCTTCCGAGGAACTGACCAACGCGGCCGAGGCCGTGAGCAAGCGGTATATCAAGGCCTATCCCGCGAACCTCGCCGCGGTCCCCTTCACCAAGGCGACCCAGAACGAGGGCGCGGCGGGCTACGGTCAAGAGCTGGTCGGCGTCCAGTACGTCTCCGAGCTCTGGGATGCCGCTCGTCAGGATAGCCGGGTCTTCGGTCTGCTCGACACGTTCGAGATGATCCATCCCTCGGCATACCTCCCCGTCGTCGCGGATCTTCCCGAGCCCATCCTCTCGGGCGAGAACACGACCGAGAACAGCTTCCTCGCCGGGACTGGCCGCGTCGGCTCGAACCGCGTGTCCGTCACCGCGAAGAAGATGCTCATCAACCAGATCTGGACCTACGAGCTCGAAGAGGATGCGATCATCCCCTTCCTGCCCTTCATCCGGGCCCAGGTTGCCGCGTCGCTGGCCTTCTACAGCGATAGCGTGATCCTGAACGGCGACACCACGAACGCAGCCACGGGCAACATCAACTCCGATGACGCCGACCCCGCGGACGATAAGTTCTATCTCGCCTTCGACGGCCTCCGTCACGTCGGCTTGGTCGACAACACGGCCAACGGCATCAACGCCGCGGGCTCTATCGCTCTGAGCCAGCTTGCCGGGCTCAAGGGCAAGATGATCGACTCGACCTACAAGATCGATTGGGGTCACCCGGTCCGCTCGCAGGATCTCATCTACGTCTGCGATCCCCAGACCGCCGACGCGATCGCCCAACTTGACCAGGTCGTCACCGTCGACAAGTTCGGCCCGCAGGCCGGGGTTCTCGTCGGTCAGGTCGGCAACGTCCTCGGCTGCCCCGTCATCTCGACCATGGCCATGGGCCTGACCGAGGCCGACGGCAAGATCTCGGCCACGGCCGCGAACAACACCAAGGGCCAGCTCATCGCCTTCAACCGCAACGCGTTCAAGGTCGGCATCCGGAAGGCTGTCACCCTCGAGCTCGAGCGGATGCCCGGCATGCAGCAGTCGCGCCTTGTCGCCTCGTTCCGTCTCGGCTTCGGCCGTTACGCTCCGAGCGGCTCGGCAAGCAGCATCGAGGCCGCTTCGGTCCTCTACAACATCACGCTGTAGGATCTGAGAGAAATGCCAAAGCAGTTCGAACAGATCGCGGCACGCGGTCAGATTGTCCCCGTCGTGTTCGTTCAGGACGCGGTGGCGGCAAGCCAGACCGACGCGCAGTTGAACATTCAGGAAGTGAGCGGCGGCATGGCCTTGGCTGTGCAGGGTCTCTCGCTCCCTTGGGCGGGTTCGGTTGTCGGGATCTCGGTGGATACGAGTGCGGCGGCGACGGCGGGTTCTCTCGCCGTCGGCGTCACCCTCGACGGCACCGAGCAGTCGGCTACCACGCAGACCATTACCACGGCGACCGCGGCTTCGGCCGTGTTCCCGCAGACAGCGGTTCCGTTCGCGGCAGGCCAGAAGCTCGGGGTCGAGATCACGACTTCCGGGACCTGGGATGCCGTGACCGCGGATCTCGCGGTTGTGGTCTACGTCCTGCTTGATTGCCAGGGCGTCTAGTCGACAGGCAAGCCGGGGGGCCGGGGCTTCGGTCCCGAGCCCCCCGAACCATAAGAGAGGATCGAGATGAACGGACCCGTCTTCGGGGTAATGAAAGCGGTAGACGCGTTGCCCCTCGCGCAGCGGACGGCGACGGTCAACGGGGACATGTTCCGGACCTACTGGACCCAGAACGACCCGCAAGAGCGGATTTACCGCGGCTTCTTCAAGGATGCCGGAGTCTTCGTGAACCAGACCGCGGGCTCGGGCAATAACCCCGGGGTCAACCAGTTCTCGGTCAAGCTTCAAGGCCGGGTCGATTCGGATCACGCGTGGGCCGATCTCAACATGACGCCGATCTCGGTCACGGCCAACACGGCCGCGGCCTATTATGCCCTTTGCGCCGGACCGCTCCTGCCCGAAATGCGGGTTGTGGCGACGGAATCGGGGACCGCGGACGCCACGTTCGAGGTCCATGTCGTTCTTCAGTCGGACTAGAAAGGCCGGACCATCATGCTCAAGTGCATCTCTAAGTATTCCTCTTCGGCGGGGTCCTTCGCCCCGGGCGATATCATCGAGGACCCGAAGCTCGAGGCCGTTCTTCTCGCCGACTCGGCCGCATCATTCGCGGAAGTCGAGTCCCGGGAACAGGCCGCGGAAGTCGAGGTTGTCGAAGCGGCTCCGAAGATCCGCGGACTGCGCCGGAAGGCCTAGCCCGTGGCAATCGTCAACGGGTACGCGACGCTCGCCGAGTTGAAAGCTCGGATGGGCGTCCCGGTGTCCGATACCGCGGACGACTCGATCATGGAGGCGGTCATCGAGGCCGCGTCCCGGATGATCGACAAGTTCTGCAATCGGTTCTTCTATCAGACCTCGGCCGGGCAAGTCCGATACTTCACCCCGGCTTCCGAGGTCCTGACCTTCTGCGATGACGTTGTGACGGTCACGGCGATCGCGACGGATCGGAACCTCGACCGGACCTGGTCGAACGTCATCCCGGCCGCGGATTATGAACTCGGGCCGCTCAACAATGCGGTATCGTCCTGGCCCTTCACCGAGATCCGGATGAAGCCCCTCGCGGGGGAGTCCTTCGACCTCGGGCTCGAGATGGTCAAGGTCACGGGGACATGGGGATGGGCGACGGTACCCGATGCCGTCAACGAGGCATGCCTTATCACGGCGGCCCGGTACTTCAAGAGAAAGGACGCCCCGTTCGGCGTCGCCGGGGGCGGCGAGGTGGGTCAGTCGGTTGCGCTACGGGCGGTCGATCCGGACGCGGGCGTCTTGCTTGCACCGTACCGGAAGATCGGCCTCGTGGATCTGGTCTAGTGTCGAGTTACGAGATCCAAGTCCGAGGCCTGGACCAGATCGTCCGGGCCTTAGACCTCGAGCGGGATGCGGTTGACGTCCTTCGGGAATACATCGACGCCGCGGCTAAGGTCGTGGCGAGCGAGGCCCGCAGGCGTGCCCCGGTGGACACAAGTCTTCTTCGAACCTCGATCAACGATCAAGTCAAGGTCGAGGGCCAGAAGGTGACCGCGTCCATCGGGACGAACGTCCGGAAGAACGGGAAGCCATACGGGGCTTTCATGGAGTTCGGGACTGGCCTTGTGCATGACCATCCGTCGTGGCCTCGGAAGCGGCACGTCGTCCCGCCTGCGGCCCTTATGGGCTGGGCCGAGAGGAAGGGCCGGGGCGGCACGTTCCACGATGCCGAGGTCATCGCCGACGCTATCACGCGGCGAGGGGGCCTTCTGCCCCGGCGGTACCTGCGGGGATCGCTCGAGCAGTATCAGGGCCAGATCGTGCGGAACCTGGGCGAGGTCGTCCGGAAGATCCGGGCGAGGAGGGGTCTGTGAATATCGCTTCGGTCCGTGCGGGACTCAAGACCAGGCTCGCGACGATCTCGGGGCTCCGGTGCTATGAGACCATCCCTGATCAGTTCAGCCCCCCGGCCGCGATCGTCGGGATGCCGACTTCCATCGTCTTCGACTTCGTCTATCAGCGGGCCGCGGACCGGATGACCTACCCCGTCCGGATTCTTGTCGGCAAGGCAACGGACCGCTCGGCTCAAGAGCGGCTCGAGCAGTACCTCGACGGATCGGGGGCGTTGTCGGTCAAGGCGGCGATCGAGGGCGACCCGTCCCTCGGTGGCGCGGCCAACGTTACCCGGGTCTTGAGTGCCCAAGGGCTGGGCGTTTACGATATGGGGGGCGTGTCCTATCTAGGATGCGACTTTACCGTCGAGGTCATCTGCTAAATGCCGAAGGTCTATATCTCTCGGGGCCACGTCCAGAACGAAGGCCTTGGGATTGAGGTCTTCCCGGGCGACGAAGTCCCCGCGGCACTCATCAAGGCGTCCCCTTGGCTTGTCGAGGAGGGTGTCGTGGTGGAAAAGGGTCAGTTTCTCGCCGATGCCGAAAAAGTGACCGCGCAGGAGGCCCCAGAAGCCCCGCTCGTCGAGTCCCCTGATAGTGGAGACCTTGGCGAGGGCGACGCGGCCGCAGACGCCTATCAGGGGGCTTAAAACGCATGGCATTCGTTGCGGGGCGTCGGGCCAAGGTTCTGATCGGTGAATATGACCTTTCGGCCTTTCTAAACAACGTTTCGGCGGTCCGGAACGCGGATTTGGCCGATGTCTCGGTCTTTGGGGATCAGGACCGCGAGTTCCTGAAGACCATGCAGGGTGCATCGGCGACGTTGTCCGGCTTCATCGACACGGTGGCCGGGGCATCGGAACCCGTCCTCTCGTCGTTCCTGACCGGGACCTCGACCCGGGCGGTCTCGATCTTCTGGGATGCCGATGCTATCGGGTCCCCCGGGATCTGCGGTGCCGGGTGGGAGGGGTCCTACGAGGACTCGGCCCCGGTCGACGGGGTCCAGGCTATCGCGGCGAACCTCGCCTTTACCGGGCGAGTGGACCGGGCGGTATCGTTGCATGCCCTCGGGGTCGAGACCATGGCTGGGGCCTTTACCTCGGTGGACAACGGAGCGGCAACGACGAACGGGGCCGTCGTGAACTTGCATGTCACCAATGCCGGGTCTTCGGGCACCGGGACCGTCCTGATTCAGGATTCCGCGGACAACAACCCTGCGACATTCGTGACCATCGGCACCTTCTCGAACTTCACCGCGGCGACCTCGCAGACCCTTGAGATCTCGGGGACGATCCGCAGATATGTCCGGGCGAACTTGTCTTCTGCCCGCAATACCCAGACCTTCGCGGTCGCGTTCGGCCGCAGGCCGTAGGAGGACCCCATGGCTTTCGCAGCAGGTAAGAACGTCACTTTCAGCTTGAACGGGACGGCGATCGGCACGTTCCTGAGCAACGTGTCCTTGACCCGAAACGGCGACACGCTCGACGTGACCACGTTCGGCGACTCCGACCGCGAGTTCATCCAGGGTCTCCGTTCGGCGACCATCACCATCTCGGGCTACTTTGACCCCACGGCCTCGACGGGTCCGGACGCGGTCCTCGCCACGGCCTTCGCCGATGCCGACGGCGTCGCGTTCTCGTTGGTCTTCGGGACCGGAACGACGGTGACTTATTCCGGGTCCTGCCTTGTGGCATCATATGAGACGACGGCCGCGGTTGATGGTCTCATCGCCTTCTCTGCGAGCCTGACGGCCACAGGCGCAGTAAGCCGCGCCTAGAGAAAGCGGGTAGCAGTTGAAGGACAGCCTCAAGGCGATCCTCGCCCCCAAGGTCGAGCCATTCGAGCTCGGCCAAGGGGCGCGGGTGCAGATCAAGGAACTCTCTCTCAAGGAGCGGATCTCATGGCGGGCCGTTTCCGTGCTCGAGGACGGCAAGCTCTCGGACGACTGGATCGCCCAGTTGCTCTTCCGGGCCGTGCTCGACGAGGAGGGGTCCCCGGTATGGGCCTCGGCGGACGAGGTCGACGGTTCCGAATCGGCGCTCGGACGGTTGCTCGAGGCCTGTCAGCGGATCAACGGTCTCGCGGCGGACTCTAGCAAGGAGGCCCAGGGAAACTAGAGCGGCTCCCCGAACTGCGGATCGCCATGCGGTTGTGCAGGGAACTAGGCAAGACCCTCGGGGAGCTACTTGAGACGATGACCGCGGCCGAGTTCGAGCTCTGGATCGGTCTTTGGAAGATCGAGGCCCTCGAGGAAGCGGAACGGCAGGTCAGGGCGAAGGCGCAAGCAACAGGGGGGCGGGTTCGTGGCAGATAGAGTCGAGGTCCTGATCACGGGGGATGCCTCGGGTCTTGTTCGCGCCACGGACCAAGCCTCGTCCGCGATGCAGGACTTCGGGCGGGCTACCTCGGGCCTGTCCCGGGTTGCCGATGCCTTCCGGTCCGACTTCGGGCGCTTGACCGCGGCCTTCGGTGCGGCTCAACTTGGGGTGACCGCGGTCATGGGCGCCTTCGAGTCCGCAGGCCGGGCGATTCAGGCGATGAACGCCGAGGTCATCGACGCGGAGCGGGTGGCATCGAAGCTCATTGCGGTCTTCGACGGTGCGGAAGGCGCGGCCGGAAGACTGACGGCCCAGGCCGAGGCCCTCGCCGGGTCTACCGTGTTCTTCGACGACGATGCGATCAAGTCGGCGGCCGCAGCCATGCGCGGATTTGAGTTGACAGAGCAAGAGATCAGCAAGCTACTTCCGGTCGCGGTGAACCTTGCTACGGTCTTCGGTACTGATCTTGAAAACGCGGCGACTAAACTTGCCCTCGGCCTGAACGGTTCAACCCGTGGTCTTCGCGAGTTTGAGATCGTCGCCAAGGAAGGCGCGGACCGGGCCTCGATCATGGCTCAGATCCTCGAGCGTGGCGAGAAGGCCGCGAAGGGTGCCGCAGATGCTCAAGGCGGGCTCCGGGGTGCGACGGAAGGTCTCAAGAAGGCTCAAGGCGAGTTCAACCAAGCCCTCGGGACCCTGCTTGCCGGGCCGCAATCGGCCTTC